>Ga0302210_10000056_pt1 | contig 56944 bp, 57 predicted proteins | sample II_Fen_E3_2_FD_198793 | JGI IMG/M metagenome (GOLD analysis project Ga0302210, IMG submission 198793) | Peat permafrost microbial communities from Stordalen Mire near Abisko, Sweden - II_Fen_E3_2 | ecosystem: Environmental > Terrestrial > Soil > Wetlands > Permafrost | place: Sweden: Abisko... | reverse complement strand
AGCGATTGAAGGTGCTCTCGGCGTTATTAATGCTTATAAAATTGCTACCGCTTCAGATCGTTTAATTGGTATTGCTTTAGGTGCAGAAGATTATTGTGCGAACTTAAAGGCAAATAGAACGAAATCGGGTATTGAACTGCAATTAGCTCGTGAAACAATTTTGGTTGCTGCTCGTGCTGCGGGCATTGATGCACTCGATACCGTGTTCTCCGATGTAAATGATGAAGAACAGTTGATTTATGAAGCACAATTAGTAAAAGACATGGGCTTTGACGGAAAATCCGTTATAAATCCTCGTCAGATCGGACCGGTACATAAGGTTTTTGCTCCGACGGAAAAAGCAATTGAAAAAGCAAAGCGTATTATTGCCGCGATCAAAGAAGCCGAAGCAAAAGGCTCAGGTGTTATCAGCTTAAATGGTAAAATGGTCGACAGACCAGTTGTAATTCGTGCCGAACGCACAATTGAACTGGCGATTGCATCTGGTGTTTTATTACCAGAGGAGGTAGAGTAATGAAAAACGGAATCAATCATGAAGTTTCAGCAGACTTACTCAAGCATTTGGGATTAGAATTTTATAGCGAACCAGAACAGGGCAAAGATTGCTCTACATTAAATGAACGCCTTTTGAAAAATGGTAAGTTTCTTACTTCTTTAGAAGAAGCAATCAAAAAATCAGGCTTGAAAGATGGTATGACAATTTCATTTCATCATCATTTTCGCGATGGTGACTATATTTTAAACATGGTTTTGGATACATTGGCTAAAATGGGTTTCAAAAATTTAACGGTTGCATCGTCAAGCCTTTCGAGTGCTCATGCACCATTGATTGAGCATATCAAAAGTGGTGTTGTAAGCAAAATTGAAAGTTCCGGGATGCGCGGCGATTTAGCCGATGCAATTTCGCATGGGTTAATGAAAGAACCAGTTATTTTCCGTAGTCACGGTGGCCGTGCCGCAGCGATTGCGAATGGTAGTTTGCATATTGATGTTGCTTTTCTCGGGGCTCCATCGGCGGATGTTGTAGGCAATTCCAGTGGTGTTTATACAAATGAAGAAGGTAAATCAATCTGTGGTTCTTTGGGTTATGCTAAAGTGGATGCACGTTATGCGGATAAAACAATAATTCTTACGGATAATGTGGTTTCGTTTCCAAACTCTCCAGCATCAATTCCAGCAACGGATGTTGATTATGTTGTGAAAGTGGATGCAGTGGGAGATTCTAGCAAAATTTCTTCAGGAGCTACTCGTTTTACCAAAAATCCACGTGATCTACTAATTGCGGAAAATGCTGCAAAAGTTATTCAAGAATCTGGCTATTTTAAAGATGGCTTTTCCATACAAACCGGTTCCGGCGGAGCAGCACTTGCGGTTACACGTTTTATTACCGATGAGATGATCAAACGTAATATCAAGGCTCGTTTTGCACTTGGTGGGATTACTGGTCAAATTGTGAAATTATATGAAGAAGGTTTGATTGGGAAAATTCTTGATGTACAGGGCTTTGATACAATCGCTGCTGAATCCTTGCGCGATAATAAAGATCATATTGAAATTGATGGCAATCAGTATGCAAATCCGTTTAATGAAGGTTCGGCAATCCATCAGCTTGATATTGTTATTTTATCGGCCTTAGAAGTTGATGTAAACTTTAATGTCAATGTGTTGACTGGTTCAGATGGGGTTATTCGCGGTGCAATCGGTGGACATCCAGACACAGCTAGTAAAGCCGCATTAACCGTATTGGTGTCGCCTGTTATTCGTGGCCGTATTCCTTGTATATTAGACAAGGTAAATACGCTTGTTACACCTGGTTCTGTTTGTGATGTACTGGTTACGGATCAGGGAGTTGCTGTAAATCCTAGTCGTCCGGAAATCAAAGCGAGATTAATAAAAGCTGGCTTGAAAATAACAACAATTGAAGAACTTAAAGAAAGTGCTGAAAAAGTTGTTGGTAAACCGGATGCTTTGCAGTTTAAAGACAAAGTCGTTGGCGTTGTTACGCATCCTGATGGTCGCGTATTAGATGTGATTCATGAAGTGAAGTAGTCGTTATGGATACATTGTTTTCGGGAATCGAGATAACTTTACAGGAAGTTTTAAAAAATAAAGAAGCCCGCGCTGCGTTGCAGCGTGAGCTTCTTGCTCAATATAAGGCCCCAATTATTTCTTTTACGATTAATATGCCGGGCCAAGTGAAACTTAGCCCGGCAAGTCGGTTTTTACATAAAACGGGTCTGGAACGGCTGAAAAAATCCTTAGAAGCTGCAGGTTTGTCCATTCATGCTATCCAGACCGTAGAAAATAATACTGGCCTGGAAGCCTTCTTTTCTGTTGCGGCAGAGCCTCGGCTTTTGAAAAAAATTGCCTGCCAGATTGAAGATGAAGATGAAGTGGGGCGTTTATTTGATATGGATGTATTGGCTCTGGATGGTGTGCCAATCAGTCGTACTATTCTAAACTTGCCCCAGCGCAAATGTTTTATTTGTGAGCAGGTCGCTGTATTTTGTGCGCGGTCACGTCGCCATACTTCAGAAGAGTTGTTGGCTAAAATTAAACAAGTTATTATGGCTGTGCAAGGATAAATTATGCGCAAAGGAGCACGGAATATGGAATCTTTTTCGGAAGACACATTTGAATTACAGGAGCTGCCCCAATCTTTACGGAGCAGTCGTAAGCTGGTAAAAGATTTTTTGGCAAAATTTGATTTAACGTATGATAAACTGGATGCTTATGTTGGCTTGTTTACCGGTGACAAAATGGTGGCGGGTGGTGGTTATCAGGGATCTGTAATCAAATGTATTGCTGTAGATCCTATTTACCAGCAATGTGGTTTAGCCAATAAGGTGATTTCCTATTTATGCAGCGAACTTTGGGCGAAGGGCTTAGTCAATCTTTTTGTATTTACCAAACCCAATAATACGAGTCAGTTTACCGGACTTGGATTTCATTTGATTGGCAGTGCCGATGCGGCGATTTTACTGGAAAGCAGTAAAAATGGTGTGGCAGATTTTGCGGCAGCACTTTTGCCGTATCGCCACAGTGGTGTACAGGGAGCAATCGTGATGAATGCGAATCCATTTACCTTAGGGCATCGTTATTTAGTGGAGCGTGCTATTTCAAATTGCGACCATCTGCATATTTTTGTTGTGGCCGAGGAAAAATCGATTTTTCCCTTTGCTGTACGCAAAAAGCTAGTTGAGGAAGGTACAAAAGACCTTGCTAATGTGACAGTGCATAGTGGTGGTCAATACATTATCTCAAGTGCAACTTTTCCCGCCTATTTTATCAAAGAATTATCAGATGTTGCTAAAACCTATGCGCAGCTTGATCTCAATGTTTTTGCTCGGCATATTGCACCAGCTTTATCGATTACAAAACGTTTTGTTGGCAGTGAACCAACCGATGCTTTGACTTGTGCTTATAATGAAATCATGCAGAGTGAATTGCCAAAATTTGCGATTGAAACAGTGATATTTGATCGTAAAATAAAAGAAAAACAGCCCATATCGGCATCAAGGGTGCGGAAATTTTTGGCCGAAGGTGATATTGTCGGAGCCAGTCAGTTTGTGCCGGCAACTACAGCGGCTTATTTTTTAACACCAGAGGGGCGAATGGTGATTGAAAAATTAAAAGGTATAGGCGGCTGAGAGGAGCAAATAAATGATTATACTACCACAAGAGATTGGCCGTCTGGCAACACAGGCTATTTTATATGAAGCTGCCGTGTCGCCCAAACCCGGGCTTGTTGATCGACGTAATGCCGGGGCACATAAAGATATGGATGTTTTTACCTTTTTAGCTAGTGCTGCGGCATTGTCACCCTATTTTGTCCAGTTTGCCCAAATCGGTATGGAGCATGTAAACCAAGATCCGAAAACTTTATTGCGGGCAATTCGAAAAGTTGGTATCGAAGCGGAACAGGCAATGCTGGGGGCAACGGCTGGTGTTAACACGCATAAAGGGGCTATTTTTTCACTGGGTTTGATCTGTGCGGCAGCAGGCAGTCTTGCCACTGCGGACATAGATCTTGAACCGCAGACTATTACCGATTATGTAAGTCGCATGACGATGGGGATTTGTGAACGTGAATATCAAGGCGTGGATGTCAAACAAAATCCAACTAAGGGCGAACAAATCTATCTGAAATACGGTTTAACAGGTGTACGCGGCGAAGCACAAGCTGGATTTCCCAATGTTATGAAATATTCGTATCCGGTGCTTAAACGGTGTTTATTACAGAAACAATCCGGTAATACAAGTATGCTGCAAGCCTATTTGCATTTGGCGGGAAATGTAGATGATACCAATGTTTTGGGACGCCATGATATGGAAATGTCAAACTATGTTAAATCGGAAACAAAGCGAATTTTGGCGCTTGGTGGTGCCTTAGAACAGAAAAATATGGTTTTGCTTGAAGAAATGGATCATGATTTTATCAACAAAAATATTAGCCCCGGTGGTTGTGCTGACTTATTGGCGGTGACACTATTTTTGTTTTTCTTGGCGCATCCTTTGTGGAAATATAAAGTATAAAAAAACATTCTATGTGGTAACGAGTTATCACATAGAATGTTTTTTTATTGCCTATAGCTTTATAGATTTTTTTTACTTTGTTTTGCTAATAGATAATACAGTACGGAAGCAAGAAGAAGGATGCAGGCACTTGCTAGGTACATGGATCGATAGCCAAGCTGCGCAGCGGCCAGGCTGAGGATAAAAGATCCCAGACCTACACTAATATCCAATGCCAAAAAATATGTAGCGGTAGCAACGCCTGAGCGTGCTACGGGTGAGTGCTGTATCGCTAATGTTTGAAATGCGGGGCTAAGGGCCCCAAAGCCAATTCCGAGAACTCCGCCGGCTAGCAATAAGCCGCTTAACGTAGAGATTTGGCTCAAAATCACGAGTCCAATCAGAAAAATGAGGAAACCTGGATATACTACGAAGTTTGGACCGGCTTGATCAAACAGTTTGCCGACAATGGGACGAGTTATTACGATGACGATCGCAAAGATCGCAAAAAACATACTTGTGTAATTGGTTAAATCAAGCATTTTAGCATAAAGTGGCATGAAAACTAAAACGCCAGCATAAGCGAAAAAAACTAAACCACCCAATAAGGCCATAGGCAAAGCATTTGGTTCAATAAAATTTGTCCATTTAAAAGTTTGATCTTTTTTAGTTACTGGCAGAATAATGTCATTTGATAATTTTTTTCGATTGCTGCACCAAAATGATGCGATAGCTAAGACTATGCAGCAAGCAAAGAAGGTATTGAATGGGCAATAAGAAATAATCAGCAAACTAAAAAAAGGTCCAACAACCATGGCTAAGTTAGAAAATACAGCGAAATAACCAATACCTTCTCCTTTACGCTGTGGCGGAAGAACTAAGGCGGCTACGGTTGCAGCGGTTGTGGTTCCGATAGCGAAAACAGCTCCATGTATAAGGCGGATAGCTAATAAAAAAGTTAGGTTATCAATACATAAATACAGAATGCTGGTGATTAAAAATACAATCGATGAAAGTAAAAGGATTTTCTTTTTATTGTATTCATCAATCCATTTACCAGCCAGTGGGCGGCACAAAACAGCCCCTATCTGGAAAAAAGTCATGGCTAGACCAGCGGACCAGTCATTGCCGTTCAGATTTTCGATAACAAAAATTGGAAGTGCCGTAATTAAAGCATAGTGGGTCATATACTGGAAAAAGCTGCTAAAACTCATTCCTAAAAATTCTGGTGTCCATAAAGTTGGTTTCATTAGGTGTGTTCCTTCTATTCTATGTAGATTCTTTTTAAGCAGAAACTTGTGGAAAGTTATCGCTTACAATAGGCAAGGCCTTAAACGTAGATACTATATATAGGATACGTTTTCTTTTTTGATTATATCATATATATATAATGCATTAAAGAAATTACATATAGCTGTATAGGGTAATACTGCAAATGTTATTTATATAAAATGCAGACTATTATTTTTCTTTAAATTCTATATAATGAACATAGAAACATAATTTGAAATTCACATGAGGAGGTAGTTTTGATGAAAGTAGTAGCTATTAATGGCAGTCCGCGAAAAAAATGGAATACAGCTGATTTATTGAATAAAGTACTGGAAGGTGCTGCAGCAGAAGGCGCAGACACAAAATTGATCCATCTGTATGATCTAAAATATAGAGGCTGCATCAGCTGTTTTGCTTGTAAGAAAAAAGATGGAAAAAGTTATGGACAATGCGTAATGGATGATGATCTTACCGCTGTTTTAGCGAAAATAAAGAAAGCAGATGTTGTTGTTTTGGGATCACCCATTTATCTGGCGAATATTACTGGTCAAATGAAGTCACTTCTGGAACGCATGATTTTTCAATCCATGTTATATGATAAAGACCATTCTTCCTTAGTTGAAAAAAAGAAGCCGGTGGCTTTTGTTTACACGATGAATGTAAATGACGAAAGAGCGCAGGACTATGATTATATTTATAAAATGAATGAACGATATTTAAAACAGGTATTTGGTTATGCGGAAAGTTTCTTGTCGACTGACACGTATCAGTTTTCCGATTATAAGAAATATGATACGTCTTTATTTGACAGTGAAGCAAAGGCGAAACGCCATAAAGAGGTCTTTCCCGAAGATTGTGAAAGAGCGTTTGCACTTGGGGCAAAACTGGCGAGAACAAAGCTGGAAGATTTGTAATATACCTATAGTTTGGAGTATAAAAAAACAGCCCGAATTTCTCAACGGGGAGAAGTTCGGGCTGTTTTTTTATGAAAAGATTTTAGAAGAATGCTGCGATAAGATCTTTGCTGAAATAAACCATTCAAATAAGGCAGCGGAACTGGATTGGGCGATAGGCAGCAATGTTTGTGCGGCAAAGCGGTATTGGTTAGTTGTGGCATTTTCATCAACCCATGGCATGAAATCCGTTGCTATTATTGCATTATTGAGCAATAATTCAAGCGGCTTTTTTATCGGGATTAGTTCGCCTTGCAGCGGGTTAAATTCGTCGGTATGTGTTTGTACCCAATTTTCAAATTTTTTGTGGCCATTAAATAAATGGCCACAAACGTGATGCGGCACAGCCATATCTTGTAATAAATGTGCAGCAGCACCCAAGTAAAAAAAACCATTTGCCAAATCTTTGTTTTTTACGAAACGGCAGGCTTTGGTCAGATAAACAGAAAAATCATATACTGCCGGTGAAAATCGCCATAAGCCTTTACGGGTGATGGGATTAAAAAAATGATTGATATTTTTGAATTCTAAATCTGCCCATGTAACGCCAAGCTGCAAAGGCTCCAGATTTTTTTCAAGGATGCAAGTAACTTCATCGTAGCCATTTTCTTGGATGCTGTGTAAGGCTTCTAAATTACAAACTTTATGTGTGAGGCATAATGCCTTAGAATCATGCGGCACATCCAGGATGTATTGAATCGGGGTTGAAAGCGTGCTGAGGATAGATAATCCTTGACTTAAATAACGGGCGGATGTCATCGTCATAATGCCACCTGCTCTATTGGTGAAATCAAGTGATCTAGAATTTTACTTGAGGCTAAAGAACTTTGTTGAAGCAACATGTTTTGTGATAGCGAGGTTAATTTTTGAGGGTTTTCTAAGAAAGTTGCTATGTAGGCTCTAAGGTCGTTTTCGCATTTAGCCCAACAACCTAAATTCTCTTGTTCTAAGAACCGGGCATTATCTTCCTCAATACCGGGGATTGGGGAAAATACAACGAGGGGAGTGGCTGTCGCTAAGGCTTCTGTAATCGTTAGACCGCCTGGCTTTGTAATGATTAAATCCGATTTTTTCATTAACGTGGCAACTTGATTTGTAAAACCAATGACAATGTAGTTTTGATGATGAATGGCAATTTTTTCTAATTGTTTTTGCCGCGGCAGGTCATTGCCTGTAACAAAAGTAATATGGACTGTCCTAGGTAAAGCTTGCAATACATTAAGGATCATCAACATCGTTTCGTCGGTCTGCCAGCTGGTCATGATAAGAATGTTATTGAGATTGGCTGAATGAGCAACTGGTCTGAAATTAGGGCCAACGGGGATTCCACTCGGAATAATGCTTCTGATTGGGTGACGGGAACTTTTTAATTGATCGACCAATGCAGGATGGGCAACGAAATACTGGTCGACAGATGCAACATCCCAAATGGGGTGGACAATATAGTCCGTTACAATGCCAACCAGTTTAAACGAGGAATGATATTTTTTTTTATAAGCGGCTGCTGCAGCCAGCGGGAAAAAATGTGTACAAAGAATCGTGTCTGGTTGGTATTTTTGCACTAAACGCCCAATGGCACGTTGGTTTGTTTTGGCAAGCATATATTTGACATTGTCGAATGTTTCAATTTCACTGATTTTGCAAATTTGCCGAAAAAATGACGGCTTGTATTCAATGAGTGTTTTGTAAGCTTTGCTTAACAGATTAGGCAGACCATAACGTTGTAACTGCAGAAAATCGATTGTTGTTACGGTGTAACCAGATGCCTGCAAATTTTGCTGCATATTGAAGGCAGCCTGATTATGACCGTTGCCGACAGAAACAGTTAAAATCAACACATTACGCATTGTAAACACCTCCGTAATACTTTCTATTTTTATTATATTTGAAAGCGAGTCAAAAATTATTATGTTCATATTATGATTGTGTTAAATTATAATATGAACTTCTTTGCTTATGGTAAAATGAAAATCATTCATAGGAGTTCTATTTCTTAAAAAAAGTAGGACTGTTCAATTCCATTCTTAAGTAGTAATATTATTAAGGTGATATTATCGGGATTGTTTTGATTGTTCCAATTGTATTGCAAATTTATGAATATTTTCTGAAGGTGAAAGTGTTAAGATGGATCGTAAAACTTTTTTATTAAAAACTTTTTATATTTGTAGTGCAATGTGGTTGGCGCCGAACTTGGTTCAAGCTGGTCATGTATTTGCAAGTGCTGCCTCACTAAATAAGGAGCCTGTAAAAATCAAAGAGACAAATTTAACATTTGGCCCGTTAACGAAAAGACTATCAACGAATTTGATCGTAGTTCATCATATTGGTAATACGGATGAAGATGTATCGGCTGCTGAAGTACATAAATGGCATTTGGCAAATGGCTGGGCGGGCATTGGGTATCATTATCTGATACGTAAAGATGGAACGATTGAACGTGGTCGTCCAATGGATACAGTCGGGGCACATACCTATGGGTATAATAAAAATTCGGTTGGCATTAATATTGTAGGGAATTTCGAAGTGGCAACACCTAAGCCCGCGCAAATGGAAGCAGCGGCGCGATTGATTGCTTCGCTATGTACGAAATACCAATTTGGTCCTAACAAATATACCGTTCAAGGTCATCGCGACTTATGTGCTACGCTTTGTCCGGGTGGAAATTTATATAGTTCGATGAATGATCTTAGAAAAAGCAGCTTTATGTATCTGTAATGCAAAAAGAGCCAGACAGTCGATGTTTAAAATACATTGAATGCTTGGCTCTTTTCTTTTATTCTTGAATCATTTTTAGTAATTGTATTCGGTTTTTAATGCCGAGCTTTTTATAGATACTCATAATGTGTTTTTTGAGTGTATTGGGGGTAATGATCAATGTATTGCACATTTCTTCGGTAGAAAATCCTTTTGCCATAAGTGATAGAACCCGCTCTTCGCGAGCTGTCAATTGAAATTTGATGCTGCAGTCAAACGTCGACAATTTCGTGCTGGTTTGTTCTTTGGCGAGGTATGCCGTATGCAGCCTCAAGGCGAGATGATCTTTTAGCTGGTTTAAAATAAAAGAATCTCGATACGAAAAATTGATGGATGTTTCACTGCGATAGAGCGAAAGAACACCCAGAAAGGTATTGTCAAAGGCTAAGTTGATATGGATAATATGCCGAATGGAGTTAGGTTGGCATATTTGTTCATAATAGGTGGATTTTAACCATACTTTTTCGTCACAAATGTCCGAATCTAAATATACAATATTATTAGCACTAATTTTAATACCACGGGAATAATCATACTGGTAGTAGTGTTCTAAATATTGTTTTACGTATTCGTCAGGAAAATTCAAAGTAATAGGTGAGCACAGCGAAAGATCTTGTTCACCAGAGGCGAGATACGAGGTTGCACGATCAAATGGAATGACCCATTGCAGTTGTTTGAGTAAAATAGCGCGCATTTTATCAATGTTGTGAATGCTATGGATTTTATAGATTATATCTGTGAGTACCATCCAAACATTATTACCAAGATAGTCCAAAATATCACCACCATACCTAATTATATAAATAAATCGCTTATGTGAAGGTTAGAATATATTATGAAAAATAAGTTATATCGTATATTGGTTAGATTATAACATGTTTTAATGGATTTCTACTACTTTTTTACCAGAAATGCAAAGATCACAAAGGATAGATGGTCAATCGGAGTAATTGAATTTCAGTTGCAGCTAACTTATAATAAAAATATAAACTTAATAGGTAAGAAAATGAAGGCAAGGGTGCTGATATTTCCATTTATGGAATCAGTACCCTTGTCTTTTTTTATAGAAAAGGGAGGGGCTTTTAAATGAGTAAATATGAGGTTATTCTCGATACATTACCAGCGACACAGGAGAGAACTGAAATTTTATTCCGCCAGGCGGGTGATGGATTTATCCAAGTTGAATATGGACATGAACAACGAGTGGAATTATTGGATTCATTTAGGATTTTGGCGGTAGACAGTAAGATTAAGCAGGTCAACATTCAAGGCTTGATCGAAACGGTACCAAGTTTACGAGCAAATTTGTTCCACTTTGATCCATTGGTTATCTCTCCTGGGGAATTGATTGCAGAAATAAAAAAAGCCGAAGAATCTATTACGAGTGTTGAAGAGATGGTGATTGACTCTAGAATCATTACATTGCCGATTGCTTTTGAAGACAGCCAAACAAAAAAAGCAGTGGCATTGTATCAAAAACAGGTTCGTCCTGATGCGCCAAACTGTGTTGATGGCTATAATCTTGAATATATGGCACAGTGTAATGGCTGCTCGGTTGATGATATAAAACATATGCTTTTAGATACGTACTGGTATAACAGTGGTTGTGGATTTTGGCCTGGTGGTGGATTTTTTTGGCCGATGGATCCTCGCTGCAAAATGATTGTACCGAAATATAATCCACCGAGGATTTGGACACCGGAGGGAGCTGTTGGAATTGGTGGTGCCTGCTTATTTACGTATACCACCGCAACCGGTGGCGGTTATCAGCTGTTTGGTCGAACGATTCCGACATTCCAATTGGCGATGAATCATCCGCAATTCAAAGAAAAACCGTTTTTGTATCATCCGTCAGGAGATCGCTTGAAATTTGTTGAAGTCTCAGAGGCGGAAATTGATCACATTTATGGGCATGTTCACGATAAAACGGATTACAAATATGAAATAGAAGAAAGTAAAATTGTTGTAAAAGAATATTTAGAGTTTTTGGCTGCACCCGAAGTACAAAAAGGCGCGGAAGATTTTGCGAAACGGCAAGCTAAAGGGGCAGCAAAAGCACCGAAACTTTAATCGTAAACTGTGAGGAGGTTTGAAGTATATGTTAAAAGTTATAAAAGCGGGAATAGAAGTTTTGGTAGAAGATTGGCCTGGTCGCTTGGGGTACATGGGTTTAGGAATGGCGGCAGCCGGTGCTATGGATAATTTGGCATTACAGTTAGGAAATGCAGTTTTGCAGAACGAAATCGGTGAAGCTGGGCTTGAAATAGCTGGTGGATACTGCCAGTTTGAATTTATCGAAGCCGGTGTTATTGCGATTTGTGGTGCAGATATGGCGGTGAAGTTGAATGGTGAGCCGATTGCTTTATGGGAAGCTATTCCAGTGGAAATAGGGGATCAGCTAGAATTTGATCATTTTGGGACAACGGGTTTTCGAACATACTTATGTATTGCTGGTGGTATTGACGTGCCAGTTTATCTTGGCAGCAAATCAACCTGTTTGTTTGGTTCGTATGGTGGATTTCAGGGCAGAAAACTTCAAGTGGGTGATGTGATTGAGGTAGCGGCAAAAGTCAAAGACAGTCTTGTCGGGCGAAAACTTAACCCTAAATATATTCCTCAATATACGAATGAATGGGAATTACGTGCTATTCCCGGACCAAATTCGGCACCAGATTATGTAAGCGAAGCTGGGATAGATTATTTATTTTCTACAACAATGAAAATTTCACATAATGCCAATCGGGCGGCCTATCGGTTAGCAGAAGTGCCGGATTATTTCTGGGCACGAGAAGATGGTGGGAAAGGTGGCAGCCATCCTTCTAATATCGTAGATCATGGGTACAATATGCGTGGTGCCATTAATGTGACAGGCAACACACCTTCATTGCTTATAGCGGATGGACCGACACTGGGTGGTTTTGTCTGTGTTGCAAATGTAATTTATGCTGATTTATGGAAAATTGGGCAAGGAATTCCCTCGCGCGATAAAGTAAAATTCAAGTTGACGACGGTGGAAGAGGCTGTGGCAGCTCGCCGGGACCGTATCGCTATGCTGGCAGCGGAAGATCTTGTTATTACAAACAGATAATATGTAATGAAAAAAAGGCAATGGAGGAATGAAAAATGGAATATACATTAAAAGCGCCGATGCCAGGATTGGTTGCAAGAGTTGTGGTAGTGGAAGGTGAAAGCGTAACAGAGGGACAAGAATTAGCAGTTATTAACTGCATGAAAATAGAAATTAGCTGCCCAACCGGAAAACGTGGTACGGTGAAGAAAATTCTCGTTGGTGAATGGGATGAAATGGACGTTGATACGCCGATGATCCTTCTGGAAGTTTAAATAATTACTAGATAGAGAGGCGGAAATGCGTTTATGATAAAAAAAATACTGATAGCAAATCGTGGTGAAATCGTAAGTCGAATTATAAAGACCTGCAATCTTATGGGGATTGAAACGGTTGTTGTATATTCAGAAGCTGATAAAGATGCTTCTTATGTTAAACAGGCGAATGAGAGTTATTGCATTGGGGCACCAAGTCCAATAAAAAGTTATTTAAATATTGAATCTATAGTAACTGTACTGAAAAAATCGAAAGCAGATGCGGTTCATCCCGGGTATGGATTTTTATCGGAAAACGCTGGTTTTGCAAAAGCTGTTGTAGCATCTGGAGCAATCTGGATTGGTCCAGATCCTAAGGTTTTGGAAAATATCGAATCAAAATGCTACTGTCGTAAACTGGCCAGTGAATTGGACTTGCCGGTTACACCGGGAACGATTCAGCCGATTGAAACGATTCGTGATATTTATAATATTGCTGAATCCGTGGGGGTTCCACTGATGCTGAAGCTCGATAAGGGCGGCGGCGGCAAGGGCATCCAACGCATTGATGAAATACAGGATTCAAAAAAAATGCAAGCGATGTTCGATAGTTTGCAGCGGGTTGGTGTGATGGCATTTGCTTCGGGGGATGTGTATGTAGAAAAAGTCATTGAGCGAGCAAGGCATATTGAAGTACAATTCTTGGCGGATCAGGATCAGCAGGTAATTTGTTTGGGGGAACGAGAATGTTCAATCCAAAGACGTTATCAGAAAATCATTGAAGAATCACCATCGGTGGTTGTTAGTGAAACGGAGCGGCAAAGATTGTTTGCCTATACAAAAAAATTAATTCATACAATGCGTTATACGGGTGCCGGCACCATTGAATATCTTAGAGATATAGAGGGATCTTATTATTTTATGGAAATTAATGCTCGGCTCCAGGTGGAACATCCTGTTACTGAATATATTACTAAGATCGATATTGTTGAACAGCAAATTCGCATTGCTGCTGGTGAGAAATTGGCGATGCAGCAACAGGATGTCAGCTTTTGTGGACATGCGATTGAGTGCCGCATTTATGCCGAAGATCCAGAGACATTCATGCCGTCTCCCGGGATAATCAGGAAACTATCTTTACCAGATACAATCATAAATACCAGTTTGCGAATTGATTCCGTGGCCGAAGAGGGTGGGAATGTACCACCATATTATGATCCTTTGTTTGCGAAGGTGATCAGCTGGGGGTCGGATCGGCAGTCAGCAATTGAAATTTTAAAAACAGGCTTAATGTCTTTTGTGGTAGAGGGAATTAAAACAACCATTCGTGCCGATTTGGCAATATTAAATCATCCCAAATTTGTCGCAGGTGATATCCATACGGCTTTTCTGAGTGAAGAACATTGTTTGTCGCAGGCAAAATTGAGTTGAAGGAGGCAGTCCCGATGAAAATTGATGTAAATGTCGATATGGGCGAAAGCTTTGGTCGCTATATTTTGGGTGATGATGAAGCCCTAATGCCTTGGGTAAGCTCAGCGAATATTGCTACAGGGTTTCATGCAGGTGATCCACTGGTGATGGAACGAACGATTGCCTGGGCGAAAAAATATAACGTTGCTGTTGGCGCGCATGTGGGGTTAAATGATCGGCAGGGGTTTGGTCGCAGGCAGATCAATATATCGGTAGAGGAACTGAAAAGTGATATTTTATATCAATTAGGAGCGATTGATGCTTTTTTGAAGATACACAATATGAAATTACAACATATAAAGCCACATGGGATTTTATATCGTATGGTTGGTGAACAGGAAATATATATTGATGCTTTTCTCGACACCGTGGAATCGTATAATAAAGATTTGTATATTATGCTGCATACGGGTTGCGAAGCGTTAAAACGTGCACAAAAGCGAGGTTTGAAAACGGCACCAGAAATCTTGATTGATTTGGGCTATGATGCTGAGGGAAACTGGATTTTAGAAAGAATTAAAAAAGAAAGATCACCGCAGGAAGTCGCTGCACGAGCTTTGCGGGCAGTATGCGATCACAAAATCGATACCGTCGCTGGAGATCTGATCCCAGTAGAAGGGCGTACTATATGTATCCACGGAGATGCACCGAATGCTGTTTCTGTAGCCAAAGCAGTTCGACAGGCATTAGAAGGGGCGGGCGTTGAAATTGCTGCGCTGGATAAGAGTATGTAATAGATAGTCATATGAAGTTTGCATTCTATTTTATAGTGGAGAATTTAGAATAAGGCGGTGACCTATGAATAAAATTAATTCTTTGGATATATCGGTGGCTGTATTGGCAGCTCTGTCTTGTTTAGGTGCTTTAGCTGGTTTGCCTATTTGGGCTTTGTTTATTGGCTGGGCTTGGTATTTCACATTAGGGGCAACGGTTGCTGGTTTTAAACAGGCGATACCACCGATGCTTGCTGGTTCTATGTTGGCGGTGCTGGCAATTGTCCTAATCGATAGTTTGAGCGGCATGTTATCACCATTGGGGGCGATGATCTTTGCCGTGTTTATCACAGTGTTTTTATTGATGTTGACATTGAAAATCAAGGGACTCGATTGCTCCTTGGCATCGTTTAATTCTTATTCTTGTATGTTTGCTGGTTATTATGCTGCATCTTTTCCAGTGCAGCCTGTCTATGTATATAATTTGGGTTATGCAGTACTGTGGATTACCGGAGCAAATTTCTTGGGTTTAGTTTTTGGCTGGTTAAGTATTAAATTAGCTGGCTTAGGGAAAACAGCCAGTGAATAAATTATATAAAGAACAATTAAAAGCTGCGTTTTATTATGACGCAGCTTTTTTGTGTGAACTAAAAAAGGGGGCTGTCGCATTAAGCGTTTTTTTACGCTGGCGACAGCCTCTTTTAAAATATCTAAGCGGAAACAGCAAAGGTGTGAGTTGATAGTTTATAAGAGTGTTTAAGTTGGTGCTCAATATTCAAGCAGCCATCTTTGAACTCCAAGGATAGTGGAACCGAAAAATAAATATCATCATCCAGTTCACTGCGTTTTTTTAGTGGTGAAAATGTATCGATTTTATCACCGCTTGCATTGAATACATCAATTTGATTTAATGTTTTTAATTTTTTTAATTGGTGATTTTCGGTGAATTCAAGTGAATTCGTATCCGCGTGAATGCCGATGCTTAAAGGGTCAAACGCACGCACCTCACCGATTGGAGTTTTGATTTTTGATGGTTTTGCCGGTTCAATTGATTTTAACGTTCCATCAGGATAAAGTGAGAAGCCAGTTTTGACGACAAAAGTGCCTAAGGCCGTGGTAAGCGTTACCGTTTCACCAGGAAACAAGGTTAAGCTTTTGAGTTTGCTGTCATTATAGAATGTCAAACTGATAATTTTTTTTATAAAGGCACCAAAAGCAAAGTTGAATTTGAGTGGTCGGGTTAATTCGCTTTCCATTTCTTCACTCCAATAGGCAGATAGTTTTCCATTTAATGGAAAAAGTTTTTTTAGCGTACCATTGGGATGAAATAAAAGCAATTCGGCAGGGAAAATACCGAGCGGCGTTTTTATTTTTGTTATTTGATCTAAAGCGATATTTTTTAGCGTGCCATCCGGATAGAAAATAACAGATGGGATATGTTTATGACGCACATCATCATAATGATATTGTGGTACCAAATCACCATAGGCGGTATGAATTGTAGTTTTTTGCTGTACGATACAGCTTTCAAGCTGCCCCGCTTTGTAATAGCTTGGTGCACAGATATCCAGTAAGGGACCGTATTGCGTTTCAATGTTCATCATTTATACCACCTAACGTTATATTTTTTACCGTAAAAATATGTTTGTTGTAATAAATTCAACTATAATGTTTTTATTACAAGAAGTCAACATAATAATGTTCACAGTGTATTTTGACAATAGACAAAAATACTAAACAAAGAGAACATATTGGGAGAAAGTCTGGTTGATAATAAGAAACGGTCAATTCACTAGTAACATAGCGAATTGACCGTTTTTGAATTTATTTTAAACCTAATGCTTGGGTGAAGGACGGGATATTGGTTTCGAAATTAACGCCAAACCGAAGGTCTGTTCCAGCTTCTTTCGTCCAGGCAATACTTTTTACAGTAAAGTCTACGGCAATTTGTGCAGCCTTGGCGAGTGGAATATCATTTAGGAGTCCTGATAATAAGGCACTGCCAAAGATGTCGCCCGTTCCGTGATAATATCCTTCAACTCGTGGTGCTAAAGCATAACTGATTACACCAGTTTCACTATCATAAGTCGCTGCACCTAGTGCAGTATCATCAAAATAAACACCCGTTAATACAACTTGTTTTGGTCCGATTTTTGCCAGTTTTTTCAATAGATTTTCAATATATTCTTTCGTATAAGGACCTTCCTTATATTCTTCATTTAACATTAAAACTGCTTCGGTGATGTTTGGTACGATGACATCAGCTTTTGAACATAGTTTTTTCATGCCGTTAGGAAAAGTTTTTGGAAAAGACTGATATAAAACGCCATTATCTGCCATTACAGGGTCTACTAAAATGAGACTATGGTCATTTTTGAAATCATCAAAAAAAGTGGAAACAAGCTCTAGTTGTTCAAAAGAGCCTAAATAACCAGTATAGATTGAATCAAATTCTATGTCTAACGTTTTCCAATGATCAGCAATGGGTTGAACATCCGTTGTTAAATCTCGATATGTAAATCCGGTAAATCCACCTGTGTGGGTTGATAATACTGCGGTTGGAATAACACTGCATTCCACACCGGCTGCTGAGATAATCGGTAATGCTACAGTCAAAGAACATTTACCAAAACAAGAAATATCATGAATAGCGGCTACGCGTTTTTGTTTTAACATAATTCAATTTCCTCCTAAAGACATACTATTGTGTTGCGGATACTGTTTTTATTTTAGGGAGGAAAAGACAGACTGTCAATGTGTAAACCGGGATTGTATTGATACAATTTGCATAATATTTTTTAAACGATCTGATTGCAGGCTATAATGAAACCAGTGAAATTTTGCAATAGTTTACGTAATGATAAATAATACCATAACCAATGGACATCAATTTTATACAGATAATGCATTTGAAATATTAATGATTAGCTGATAGTATAGTAAATATAAATTATGGAATGAAGATGATAAGGAAATGAGTCAATATATTGTAACAAATAGTCGGCAATACTGGAAAACGAATGTTGCTTTATTTTTAGGGAGTTTTGTTACATTTGCTTTATTGTATTGCGTACAGCCGCTGATACCGATTTTTTCGCAGGAATTTATGATTTCGCCAGCACAGGCGAGTCTGACGGTTTCTGTTGCAACCGCAGGACTAGCCATTTCAATGCTGTTTATGTCATGGCTATCCGATAAAAAAGGCAGAAAATTTATTATGACAATTGCGCTTGCTGGAGCGAGTTTTTGCACGTTTTTATCGGTGCTGATGCCAAATTTTTATTTCTTATTGTTGATGCGAACGCTTGCGGGTATTATGCTAGCTGGTTTTCCGGCCATTGCGATGGCTTATATTAACGAAGAGTTTGAGCCTGGTCATGTGGGATTGGTTATGGGAATCTATGTGAGCGGAAATTCAGTGGGTGGATTGCTAGGAAGATTGATTACAAGCGTCCTTACTGATTTTTTTTATTGGCAGGTTGCGATTGCGTTTTTAAGTCTACTGAGTTTGCTAATTAGCGGCTGGTTTTTTTTGAATCTGCCGGAATCTAAACATTTTACGGTAAGAGAGCAGTCTTTTAGGCATATGCTTGTTTCCCTTAAGGGTCATTTGAGTAATAAAAGATTAGTTTCGCTATACAGCATTGGTTTTATTATTATGGGGTCTTTTGTGGCTTTATATAATTACATCAGCTATCCGCTTATGGCACCACCCTATAATTTTAGCCAGACGGTTGTCGGCTGTTTGTTTTTTGTTTACCTGATCGGAACGTTTAGTTCCACTTTTATGGGGAATCTGGCAGACCGTTATGGAAATGGGATGATTTTGGGTATTGGCTTATGCTGCATGCTACTTGGCGCTTCATTGACTTTAGCAGTCAGCATTTATAGTAAGGCAGTCGGCTTGGCTATTTTTACGTTTGGCTTTTTCGGTGCGCATTCTGTGGCGAGTAGCTGGGTAGCAAAATCTGTAAAAACAAATCGTTCGCAGGCATCGGCGTTATATTTACTTTTTTATTATATTGGATCTAGTATTTTAGGAGCCACTGGCGGCAGTTTCTTGCTTTGGCGAGGTTGGGCTGGTGTTGTGATCTTGATTACGGGAATTTTATCGTTAGGGATTCTCATCAATATTCAGTTATGCTGGCAAGAGCGAGAGCAAGTCCAACAGCCTGGTCACGAAAAAATATAATATAACAACAACACAGCCGCTGCAAAAAAATCATTTGCAGCGGCTGTATTGTTGTTATGTTTAAGTGGTAGATCATAAATTTATACACTATATAATCTAATGGAGGATAAAAGTTTTTTAATATTTACTATTTATAAGCAGGAAATTTTCTTGTTTTGTAGAAAAATAAATAATGTATAATGGGAATTTTGTCGTATCGTATCAAAATTATTTTCGTAAATTGGTTTTTATTGGTAGATATTAGACAGAATTTTTGGAATATATAGTATAATTTTATAAAAATTCAAAAGAAGGAGGCTTGTTTTGAAGCGATAAGGCAGGTGAGTTACGGGGGGCGTATTTTATGTTAAAAAATTTTCGTAAGACAAAAAGCGTGGAAAAAAGTTTGGTTACAGTTATCTTATTGATTGCTTTTGTGCCAGGAATTCTAGTTGGAATCGGGTCTTATTTTAAGGCAGCGGAAGCTTTAGAAGCAGAAAATGCTACGGCAAAACAATATCAAGTTGGTCAAGCCGCTGATAAACTGGATCAATATCTTACGGATGGGGTGGCTGTGATTGCTTCAGCCGCTAAAAATCCTGTTTTTCAAGCAGGGAAAAATCCTCAAGATCGCATTGAAGTTTTAAAGTCGATTTATGAAGGTACGGGCATGTTTGAATTAGTCCTCTGGGCAGACGAAAAAGGTTTTGTGGATGGGCAGACATTTCCATATACAGATTTTGGCGGTAAAAAAGATTTTACGGATCGGCAGTGGTGGCGAGATGTTTCAAAACAACAGAAACCATTGATTTCGGATACATACGTTTCTGCTTTTACAAATCAAGCAACAGCACCGATTGTTGCACCAGTCGTGGATAAAAATGGGATAACTGTCGGCTATGTGCTCGGAAATTTGAAACTGGAAAATGTTACGACATTGGCGCAACAGCTCAATGATGGCAATACAGGTAAAGGTATTATTCTTGATAAAAATTTTTTCTACCTAACGGATAGTCGTGATGAAGCAAAAGGAAAAAAACATGATCCGTTTGATAATGCAGCGATCCTACCAATCATTAAAGCCGGTGAAAAAAAAGTTTTTGACAGCAAAGACGGAAATGAGGATCTGTATATATCGTATACGCCTGTAGGAAATACAGGGTGGTCTATTTTATCAGAGCAAAAGAAAGAAGAAGCACTGGGGGCAATTGGTAAACTACGGACGACGGTTATTTATTCTACGGGTCTTACTGCTTTGGTTTTAGGGGCAGTTTTTGGGTTTATCGGTTTAGTAATGATTCGGCGCCGCTTGATTACACCGATTAAAGATCTTGCAGCAGAAGCCGGACGCGTGGCGCAAGGTGATTTGAGTCATGAAATTACAATGAACACAGATGATGAAGTGGGTCAATTGGCGGATTCCTTTCGGGCGATGGTTGTTAGTCTTAAAGGTTTAATTCATCAGATTGAAGATAATGCCAAAGAAGTTTCTTCTGCGGCGGAAGAACTTAATGCAAATGCCGAATATTCGGCACAGGCAGCCAGTCAAGTTTCGTCAGCATCGCTTGAGGTCGCAAGTGAAAGCGAAAAGGAAAACACTGCGGTAAAAAGAACTACAGTCTCAGTTGAGCAGATTTCAACAAATATCCAACAGGTAGCCAGTAATTCACAAAAAGTAACAGAAATGTCAAATAAGACGACCTTGGCGGCTCAAGACGGCAGCAAAGCAATCGAGACAGCAGTTACACAAATGAAAAATATTGAAAATACGGTGTATGAATCGGCAAAAGTTGTTACGAATTTAGGGGATCGTTCTAAAGAAGTAGGACAGATTATCGATACAATCAGTGGGATTGCCAGTCAAACGAATCTATTGGCATTAAATGCAGCGATCGAAGCAGCACGTGCCGGTGAACAAGGACGCGGTTTTGCTGTTGTGGCTGAAGAGGTAAGAAAACTAGCGGAACAATCACAACAGGCTTCAAAGCAAATTGAAATATTAATTAGTGAAATACAAAACGAAACAGCGCAAGCTGTAACGGCTATGAATAGAGGAACAAAAGAAGTCAATCTGGGGACAGAAGTTGTGACGACGGCGGGGGAAACATTCAAAGAAATTGAGAATTTGATTCAGCAGGTTACCTTACAAGTGAAAGAAACATCCAATTCCATTCAGCAAATGGCGGAGGGAAGTCAACAGATTGTTGGGTTGATGCGTGAAATAGATACATTCAGCCGCAACACTTTCGAACATAGTCAAACTGTCACATCTGCTATGGAAGAACAGTCCGCAGCTATTGCAGAGATTTCTACATCAAGCCAGGGGTTGGCCACATTGGCACAAAAACTAGAAGAAACTTTGACAAAATTTCATATCTAAAGATGCTCTAGCGCCTTTGTGAATTTTGCGAGATAAATATTTCCGACAAAACCATGTTGACAAGGTGACATACTATGTAATATACTAAAGCTAATAGTTGATCAGTATAACTGAAGACTAAACGTGTTCTTACGGAATGCGCTTAGTCTTTTTTGTTTTCATAAAGCAGGGGCTTTTATAAGAATAGGAGGGATAAGCGATGTTGAATATTATGGTAATTGGTGCGGATCATCTAGGTAATATTGAGAAAAATTTAGCGACGTATAGTGCAGCGAAAATCAGCCATGTAAGTGGTCGTGCAACATTGGATCAAAAAATTGCCATTCCCCAGACAGCAGGATTGGTGGTTATTCTTACGGACTGTGTGAACCATGGCACAGCAAGACGGGCGAAAGCCGTAGCGAAAGCACAAGGAATACCGGCTATCTTCAGTAAACGTTCTTGGTGTTGGCTGGAAAAAAAGCTTCTTGCGTCAGGCTTTGAAAGACAAAAGTCAGAATTTTTGTGAGGTGTATTTCTATTTTATATAGTATGAAAAAATTCCTATTCGACTGACATGAAGTTTTCATGTAGCGAATAGGAATTTTTTTTACAAATATTAAGGTGGATCTAAAGTGATCCAATTTTCTGCCCATTTTTGGATTTCATCTAGTGCGGGTTGCAGCGCTTTTCCTTTTTCCGTGAGGCAATACTCAATCCTTACGGGTGTTTCAGGATAGACATTGCGGACAATGATTCCCAACCGTTCTAATTCTTTAAACCGATCAGCTAAAACTTTGGCACTCATATGGGGAATTATTTCCGATAAAGCAGAGAAACGTTTTGGACCATCTAAAAGGGAGCGGATGATGAGTCCTGTCCATTTTTTGCCTAATAATTCAAAAGCAATTTCATAGCGAGGACATAATGCAAATTTAATCATAATATATTCAACTCCTAATTTTATTTTACCATACTTACTTGACAAAAGTAAGTATATTGTTGTATTATATGTTACATAAAGTAAGTAGATAATAAAAAGTAATTTAATGGCAAAATTAGAAGGAGTGGTATTTGTGGGAGATTTAACATCGATTATCAGCGAAAGACGTTCAGCGAGTAACTTTATTGAAGGCGTTAAAATACCAGCGGAAGATTTCAATAAGATTTTTGATCAACTCCGACTGGCACCATCTTGCTTCAATCTGCAACATGCGCATTACCTTGTTGTGACCGACACAGAACAAAAAGAAAAGTTAAGGCAGGTAGCTTTTAATCAATATAAAATTCATACAGCTTCGGCTGCGATTCTTGTTTTAGGTGATATTGATGCCTACAAGAAGGCAGAAAATATTTATTCTGGGATGTTGAACTTAGGTATTTATAAAGATTTCGAATATACAAAAATGTTGCAAGATATCACGGGGTTATATGAAAGTCGTGGCATTGATTTCCAGAATGATGAAGCAATACGGAATGCATCTCTCTCAGCAATGATATTTATGTTGCTAGCTAAAGATTTAGGTTGGGATACTTGTCCAATGATTGGTTTCGATAGCGATAAAATGAAAGAACTTTTTCATATTCCAGACAATCTCAAACCTGTATTATTGATTTCGATGGGCAAAGAAGATGAAACGAAAAAAAGGATGAGAGGTTATCGAAAACCGATTGGTGAATATGTAACATTTCAGTCTTTTAAATAAATGAACCAAAATAGAAAAATTAAATTTAAAAAATAAAAAAGAGGTGTTTCTTATGACAAATAAATATAATGAATGGAGTATGTTGCTCCTGCGCTTGATTTTAGGAATTACATTTTTTGCCCATGGATTACAAAAAATTTCTGGATTTGATGGGATTGCCCAATTTTTTGGCTCGCTTGGTTTACCGCCATTTTTACCTTACGTCGTAACTGCGATTGAAACAGGCGGTGGGTTATTTTTACTGTTGGGGCTTTTGACGAGATTGGCAGCGGCTGGTATTAGTGCCGTAATGCTTGGTGCTATATTTACTGTGAAAATTGATAAAGGTTTTATTGGGGGCTATGAATCAGAAGTTATATTGTTGGCAGTTGCCATTGCCTTGATTATTTCGGGTAGTCATATTTTTGCTCTAGATAATATATGGCATAAGAAGTCTTCTGAAAGGTAAAATTCGCTTGCACGAAGCATCTTCAAAATGTGAAAACATGGAGGAGATGCTTTTTCATTGACTTTATAGTTTACCAGGTATATAATAAAAATCTCAAATACATAAAGCAATAGAAGGAGCTTCATGGGATGCGCCAAAGTGAACAGATTTTTAACATATTACACAGCATTATTCATAAAGCATCCATTTTAATGGCACAGCCACGACCATTTGGCACGGATGATTTATTGTATTCTTCGGAGATTCATATGATCGATGTCATTGGTCGGCAGCCCGGTATTTGTGTCACCGAAATTGCTCAAAAACTCGATATTACAAAAGGTGCAGTGCCGAAGATTATTCGGAAGCTTCTACAAAAAGATATGATTTATCGTTATCAGGCTCCGGAAAATAAAAAAATGGTTTTATTTAACCTAACGGCTAAAGGTGAAATTGCATTTCAAGCACATGTTGCATTTCATGAAGAGTTGGATAAAAATATTATTCGAAAATTTGACGTGATGCCTGAAAAAGAATGTCAACAATTTAAAGACATCATGCACGACATAGAAACTTACCTTGATAAAATGAAGTAAATTTAAGCATCTGTAATGTTTACCTGGTAAACATTACAGATGCTTTTACAAAATGCAGAAGCAGGAAAGGAAATATATGAAAAAAAATATAAAATTAATTGGTATTATTCTTATTGGGTTTTTAGTTTTGGGAGGAGGTATATTTTATTTTTACCAGCACCATAAAGAAATTTCAACGGACGATGCTGCTATTGATGGTAGAACGGTGCTCTTGAGTCCAAAAGTTCAAGGTTATATTAAGTCCATTGCTGTTCAGGATAATCAAGCAGTCAAAGCTGGTGATTTATTAATGGAAATTGATCCAACGGATTATGAAATAAAAGTGAAACGAGCTCAAGCGACATTGGCAGCGGCAAAGTATGCTGCGACCAATGCACAAAATAATTCTGCGAAAACAGCAGTTACGGAACCAGCGGCTATTGATGCGGCAAATTCTCAAGTCGCTTCAGCTCAGGCTGATTGGGAAAAAGCCTTGGCAGATCGTCAACGTATGGAGACTCTGCTGGCCGTAGGTGCTTGCTCACAACAGCAATTTGATCAAGCAGCAGCCACTGAAAAGTCGCTGCGCGGGGCCTTGGATCATATGCGAGCAACGCTTGCCTCAGCAAATTCAGCACCAAATGCTATTGCAGCAGCGCAAAATACAGTAGAACAATTGCAATCACAAGTGCAACAGGCTCAGACCGATTTAGAACAGGCGGAACATGATCTTGCGAATACAAAGATCTTTGCGCCAATGGATGGGAGAATCGCCAAACGGAGTGTTGAGGTTGGTAGTTATGTAGAGGCTGGTACACAGCTAGGATCTCTTGTTGGCAGTGAACTTTGGGTAACTGCGAATTTTAAAGAAAATCAATTAGCGGATATGCGGCCGGGTGATACAGTCGATATCGAAGTCGATGCTTTTCCAAATATAAAATTGCATGGGCGATTGGATAGTTTCCAAGCGGGTACGGGGGCACATTTTTCGCTTTTCCCTGCTGAAAATGCAACGGGGAATTTTGTTAAAACCGTACAACGCGTGCCGGTGAAAATTACATTCGATCAACTATCAGAGGATATCATGGCATTATTGGGACCGGGTATGTCAGTTGTTCCAGTTGTCCATACAGGAACGAATCATGTCTGAAGCAGTTGCTTCAAAAAGCAGAAGTCCAATGCTGATTGCTGGTGCAGTTAGTTTAGCTGCTTTTATGGAAGTATTGGATACAACGATTGCCAATGTTGCCCTGTCGCATATATCGGGATCTCTAGGCGCAACATCTGAGGAAAGTACTTGGGTTTTGACTTCTTATCTTGTGGCGAATGGGATTATTCTACCCTTATCGGGATGGTTGTCGAGTGTTTTTGGTCGGAAAAATTTCTTTTTGATATGTATATTAGGGTTTACCATTACTTCGTTTTTGTGTGGTATTGCGACTTCTCTACCAATGCTCATCGTGTTTCGGATGCTGCAAGGTTTGGCTGGGGGTGGGCTGCAGCCGAGTCAACAGGCAATTATCAAAGATAGTTTTCCCCCTGAAAAATTGGGAATGGCCTTTGCCATTACGGGTATCACAACGGTATTGGCACCGATACTAGGGCCCGTTACAGGCGGCTATATCACCGATAATTTTAGTTGGCGGTGGATATTTTTTATTAATATTCCAGTTGGAATGCTAGCCTTGTTTTTGGTGAAGGCACTGGTTCAAGATACGATAAGTGCTAAAAAACAAAAAGTGGAATCTGTGGATTATATCGGTCTAGGTCTCATCGCACTCGGGCTTGGTACGCTGCAGGTTGTATTGGATAAAGGGCAGCAAGAGGATTGGTTTTCCAGTAATTTTATTTTGATTTTTGCGGCCATTTCTATTGTGAGTTTAATCTCATCGGTGATTTGGATTTTACGACAAAAACATCCGATTATTGAATTGAAGTTATTTAAAATTCCAAGCTTTACGATGCCATGTATCATGATATTTTTTGTGGGCTTTGCTCTTTATTCGAGTGCGATGCTTTTGCCAATGGAGGTTCAGGCGAACTTTGGCTATGATGCAACTTTATCAGGGCTTGTACTTTCACCGAGTGGACTGGCTACTTTATTGATGATGCCGGTTGTCGGTCGCTTGGTCAATCGCATTCAGGGAAAATACCTCATTTCCTTTGGCATGCTGTTGACGGCTGGCGGTATGTGGGCTACGGGAATGGTAACCCCGCAAACGGATTATAATACTTTTATGTGGGTGCGTATTTTGCAGATTGTTGGACTCCCCTTTTTATTTGTACCAGCCAGTACGATGGCTTTTTCAAAAATTACGGAGGAGCACAGCAGCAATGCCTCAGCGATTATTGCTCTTATGAGAAATCTTGGCGGCAGTGTTGGAATTGCCATTGTAACCAATAAACTGATTCAAAGTCAGCAAATTGAACAATCCTATCTAGTGGATCATTTGAATTCGGCAAGTACGGTTTTTCAATCTACCTTGGCGGCTTATACACATCAGTTTATGCAAATGGGAGTGCCTTCCATAATGACTTTTGATGCTGCACAACATGCTGCATTGGCGAAGATCTATCAGCAGGTTGCCTTGCAGGCAAGTTTACTTGCCTATCGCGATGCCTATAATTTTATGGCTGTCATCTTATTGGTTTTAGCAGTCGTGGCTTTGTTTATGCCACGGGATAGTTATCATAAAGTAGAATACAAAAGGCCAGAGACTTGTGAATCTGAGAAAATATAATTTTGCTATGCATAGTGAAAAGCCCATCTGTGAAAATTATTCATAGATGGGCTTTTTGCAATTCTTAACTTTTAGACTTGTGAGCTAGCGAAATTAAGACCGTATTTATGGAGCTTTTGGATGACTCCCGTATGTGATATTCCTAGAGCACGTGCCAGTTTGCGAGAGGTATGATAATGGCAGAGTGCCTGGCATAGGATTTTTTTCTCGGTTTCGTCGAGGATTTCCCGCAATGTTTTTTTGCCTTCGGCACATTCGATTGGTAGGGGGGCAGCGGCTTTTTTAGAATCCATGACAATATCTTCTATTTGTATGGAGCGACCTTCAACTAGATTGACAGCTCTTTCAATACGGTTTTCTAGTTCGCGAATATTCCCGGGCCAGTCATATTGCATTAAAGCAGCCATGGCCTCGTTGGAGATGGTCAAGGTATCACGATTTAAGCGTTTTGCATATTGTTGTAAAAAAGCAGGAACTAATATGGCAATATCTTCACGACGTTCTCTTAGCGGTGGTAAAAAGAGGGGGACAACATTTAAACGATAATATAAATCAGCACGGAAACTGCCGTCGTGCAGCATTTTTTCCAAATCTTGATTTGTGGCAGCGATGATACGGACATCTAAGGAAATTTCTTTTTTACTGCCGATTCGACGGATTTTGTGTTCTTGTAGGACCCGGAGCAATTTTGCCTGTACATGGGGTGAAATTTCGCCAATTTCATCTAAAAACAAGGTTCCGCCATTACTCAATTCAAAAAGTCCGGCCTTGCCACCACGACTGGCACCAGTAAAAGCACCATCTTCATAGCCGAATAATTCACTTTCTAATAAATTTTCGGGGAGGGCGGCACAATTTATGGCCAAAAAACTTTTTGTAGCACGTGGTGACCCGGCATGTAATGCTTTGGCAAATAGTTCTTTTCCTGTACCGGTTTCGCCGCGGATCAAAACCGTGGATTCACTAGTTGCACACCGTTTTGCCATAGCGATTGCCTGTTGCATTGTTGTACTGGCGTGTAAGATTTCATCGAAGATAACACTAGAACTAGTTGTTTTATTTTTAGCGGCATCATCAAGAGGAAGGACAGCGGTGATGGACGCAATTTGTCGAATAGCCTCAAGGATGAGTAATTCACTTTCGGGGGAAATAGCTTTTGTTTCAAGGTAAATTACATTTTTCTCCACTTGCATATACAGGATGTTTAATTGATATTCAAATAACACGCGGGAAATATCAAAAACCAAACCGCAGCGATCGATATTTAAGATTTTAATACGCATAAAACAGCCTCCTTATATATGGTATATTTTGTAACAGAAAAAGGCCATTGAAAACAATATGCTTGTTTCCAACAGCCTCGATGCTTAACAATTATTCATTTAATTTCATTCTAGAACAAATTAAACTTTTTTGCAATGTGAATTTTGCTGTTTTTTTATACTTTATTATGTAAATATTACAGTATAGGGCATTGTGGTTTCTTAATCATTCCGTTTGAAATGGAAAAGCGATTGCTTAGTGTGGAACTTCCCGTTATAATAAATAGATATCTTACGATTTTATGATAGTAAGTTATAGTTGACTGAAAATGATTCATATCAACTAATAAATAGACTTTGGAGGCTTACGTGATGGCGAATAAGCGAAAATTAACGACACGTGATTTAATTATGATCGGAATGCTGGCGGCAGTATGTGTGCTGGCTACATCAATCAAGATTCCGCTGCCTACAGGTGGGATGGTACATCTAGGAACAGCAGCAATTTTTGTTACGGGAATTTTGTTTGGCGGTGTTTATGCCGGGCTGGCAGCGGCTATCGGGTCCGCCTTTTTTGATTTGTTAATGGGATTTTCTCCCTATACAATTTGGTCCTTTTTTATTAAAGGTGCCGCAGGATTTACAGTAGGGATGATGGCTAGAGGTTTGTGGCCGGAAATGATTTCCGGTGATCGCTGGATTTTTAAAGCTGTACTCGGTATGGTTTTGGCATCATTTTGTACATTAGGCGGTTATATTCTTGCTTGGTGGGCGGTGCTTGGCAGTGTGGCAGTAGCTCTTGGCAATAGTCCTAGTTCGGTTCTTACTTCAGGAATTGGATTAATCGTTGCTATGCTTATTGCACCGAAATTGCGGCATGTTTTAGACAAACGCTAAAAAGACAAAGAAAAAACCTATCCTGGTTAAGTTGAATGCCTAGGATAGGTTTTTTTGTATTTTTATGGAGTTTGTTCATTTTGTGTGAAAAATTTGTCCCCCATTAGACAGCTGATAATAGTTTTGAAATTTCACGACACTATCCGTTACATTACGATAAGAATGTGGTTGATCGCTTTGAAAACGGATGGCATCGCCAGGGTTTAGTTCATATATTTGATCGCCCAGCGTTATTTCCAAAATTCCGGCAATGACAAATATATATTCCTCGGAATTCACATCATGGGGATCTGACATATGCTGGCAGTGTGGTGCCAAGGTAACGAAAAATATTTCAATATGTTTATCCTGGTTAAACGAAAATTGGGGGAATATAGTCATACCATCCGCATCAATAACGGACTCGATTTCGCAAAGGCGAATGACTTCGACTGCTGATTTGTTAATGGCGATGAGTCGGTTAAACGGAATTTGCAAACCAGAGGCTATTTTCCATAAAGTGTTGACGGTTGGGTTGGATTCCGATCTTTCAATTTGTCCAAGCAACGCTTTACTTACGCCAGAAATTTCTGACAACTTATCCAGACTTAATTTTCGCTGATGACGGATTTCGGCAAGATTATTGGCAATTATTGCAGTTAAATCATTCATAAAATCACTCCTTTGTATAATATAAAATATTTTTAGGCAATATATCGTACAAAACTCTTGCGTACTATATAACACTTATGTATAATATATCATATACAGTACGTAATGCAATATTATTTAATATTACATTATGCGGCATATTCCGACCAGACAACTGGAGGTTATCCATTACGAAATGGGTGATCTCCGGTTTTTTTTATTTAAAAATAAAAATTGAAGGTTATCTAAGAACGTTAGCGGTGATATTAAAAAAATGGAGGCTATGATGATGGAAGAAAAAGTGTATTCCCAACGAGAACTTACGGCTGCGGTAAGATCCGCGATTGAAGATCGGGCAACTTGGTTTTATTTATTGCTTAAGGTTGCTGAGGAAGGCGGTTTGGATCAAGACGAGGTAGCAAAAACAGCGATGACCAGATATGGGAAAATTAAAAGCGAAAATTTTAAAGATGTAAAAACAGCGGGTGATTTTGTGACCAGACTTTCTTCTGGTCATACGCTGGGGGCTTTTTCAATGGAAAAGCTGGTTGTAGAAGATAATCGTGGCGAATTGAAATTTGAACATTGTGCTTTATTTGAAGCCTGGAAAAAGCTTGGTTGCACGCCACAAGAAATAGAGAATTTGTGCAAGATGGCTAATTATGGAGACTATGGGATTTTAAGTACGATAAAAGGACTAAAAATGGAATTTCCGAAGATGCTCGCAAAAGGTGATCCATATTGTCAAGTTGTTGTAACCAGACAATGAAATTATAGTGGAGCCGATTTTGCTCTGGAGGTGATATAATGGCGGAAATTTTTGATATAAGTTACATTTTCCAATCGATACCGTTAATTGCCAAAGCTTTGCCGCTTACATTGTCAATTTTGCTTTTATCCTTATTTTTTGGTTCTATTTTAGGTCTGCTTTTGACCGCGTTAAAAGTGCAGAAAGATAGAACTTTGAATTCTCTAGCAAATAGCTATGTGGCATTTATTCGTGGCACACCACCGTTGTTGCAATTATTTTTAGTGTTTTATGGATTACCGCAGCTGGTTGGATCATTTGGTATTGATATTAATGACTGGGATAAATTTGTATTTGCCGTTATTACTTTTTCATTAAATAGTAGTGCTTTTTTAAGTGAAATTATGCGGTCTGCCTATTTAGCAGTTGAAAGTGGACAATGGGAAGCGGCGTTCAGTATCGGTATGACGAATATACAGACATTGCTTAGAATTATTATTCCGCAAGCATTTGCAATTGCCATACCGAATCTTGGCAACTTAATTATTAGTTTGCTCAAAGAGACGTCATATGTGTTTACAATTGGGATGATTGATATACTTGGTAAAGCAAAATTGATTGGCGCGAATGGTTATGGTGTCAGACAGCTGGAAGTTTATATAGGTGCGGCACTGATTTATTGGGGAATTTGTATTTTGATTGAACGAATGATTCATTTCTATGAAAAAAAGTATAATCAACAGCCGCTCAAAAATACGGATCGGTAAAAAGGAGGCTTATCATGGAATTTGATCTTCAATTTGCGCTGGCTACATTTCCTAAAATTCTAACAGGCGTGCCCATGACCTTGTTTATTACATTGTTTTCAGTCAGTTTCGGTCTTTATATTGGCTTGTTAATTGCTGTTTGTCGGATTCGGCAGATTCCCATTCTAAAAAACATTGCAGCCGTGTATGTATCTTTTATTAGGGGAACTCCAATACTTATTCAGCTTTATATTGTTTTTTATGGGCTGCCGGAATTTTTGACTTATCTGAATCAGAGTCAAGGCATGGCTATATCAGCAGAAGGTTTACCGCACATCATTATTGCCTTGGTGGCTTTTACGATGAATGCATCGGCTTATTTGTCCGAAAATATAAGGTCGGCTTTGAATTCAGTTAATAAGGGGCAAATGGAAGCAGCCTATTCGGTAGGGATGACTACGGTTCAAGGATTGTGGCGTATTGTTATTCCCCAAGCATTGATAGTAGCTTTGCCGAATTTTAGTAATGTCTTTTTGGAAATAACCAAAGATACATCGCTGGCTTTTTCGGTCATGATTGTAGAAATTATGGCAAAAGCAACGGTTGAGGCATCCAGTGGCTATAAATATTTAGAAACGTATTTGGATGCAGCGATTATTTATTTTGTCGTATGTTATATCTTTGGTCATATTTTTGTATTGTTAGAAAAACGAGTGAAAAAATATCAAGAAGTAAATTTGTAAAATTAAAAAATGGAGGTTTTTTTATGAAAAAGTATTACATTGTATTCATGTTGCTGGTTATGAGTGTAAGTGTTCTTACGGGTTGCGGTGGACAGACAAATGGGACGGCTGATTCTAAAATTAAAGTGATTAAAATTGCGGGTGTCAATGATGCTAAACCATTTACCTATCTTGATGAAAATGGTGAATTATCTGGTTATGATGGTGATGTTTTACAGGCAATCAATAAAAAATTGCCGGAATATAAGTTTGAATATAGTGCGATGGATCAAAGTGCAATGCTGCTGGGTGTAGAGTCAGGCAAATATGATATTGGGACCTGCCATCTTTATAAAAGTGATGAACGAGCACAAAAGTTTTTGTTCCCGGATCAGCCTTCTGGTTTTAGTGACCTTAAACTGATTACGAAAAAAGATCGTACAGATATCAATTCTTTTGCTGATTTAGTTGGTAAAAAACTTGTGCCGATTCCATCGAATGATGCACGATATAATATTGTACAGGAATATAATAAAGCGAATCCTGATAAAGCTGTAAAATTAGAAGCAATTGAATCATTAGGTTCGGCTGACACTTTTAAAATGGTGGCATCTGGTCAATATGATGCAGCAATTTATCCAGCACCAGCTTTTGAATCGGTGCAAAAGGATTTGAATTTAGATATTAAATTAGCTGGAACGGTAGCGAAAGTTCCTACCTTTTTTGTTTTGAATAAAAAAGATACGGAACTTAAAACGAAAATTGATCAAGCCCTCAAAGAATTAGAGGCAGATGGTACCTTGTCACAAATATCTATTAAATGGTATGGCGAAGATCTTTATAAAAAATAAGGAACATAGTAATTATTAGTGCATTATAAATGCCATGCTGGCGATTATTTGGACAGAAGGGCAATGCTGCAGTATAGTAGAGAGAATAGGTTTAGCCTCTTTCATACATATTCGATGGATCATACAATACAAAATATTGTATGGTTCGCGTGTGGCATTGAAAAAAATTTTTATTTTCCTATTGATATGAATGAGATAAGACATACTTAGTAATCCGAGGGGGCAGGTTATTTTGAATCAAAAAATAGAATGTGGGATTGAACAGCATGCAGTTCTTTTTGCTCTTTTAGCGAAATATGCCAGTGAAGCTAACGGAGAAAATGGCGAAAAAGCTATTTTGGCAGGTGTTGTCCGCTATGGGAATGAGCGCGGACAGAGAATGGCAGCACGTGCTTTGGCAAATGGGGATTCAGTCGATGATATAATCAATTTTTTTGCTTATACGGAATGGAAACCGTTGCACGGGCAAATGGAGATGAATGCTCTCGTTAAAGATGGTAAGTTTGTTCAACACTATACAAAATGTGCTTGGAATAATGCCTGGACAAAATATAAATTGAACGAGTCTGGAAAACTTTATTGTGTATCGATCGATCATGCCGTTTTAGAAGGGTTTAATCCGAAATTGCATTTAAATGTTTCCAGCAATTTGAGCTGGGGGGCTCCTTATTGCGAATTTGACTGGCAGCTTGCTTTGACGGATGTCGACCAAAAACGACTTGCAGCTAAAAAAGAAGTTTTGGGAATGAGTTGTGTGAAAAACTTCAATTATCATACGGGGCATCTGTTACAGGTCATTCAAAGTACATTAAACCAGCAACTAGGACAGCCAGGGAAAATAGCTGTTGATCAAGCTTTGGCAGCCTACAGTGATTTATTCGGAGCGGAATATTTATCGGTACTAGAAACTGAATTTGAGTTATAAATAAGTGATACTATAAAATAGGTTTACGTTAAGAGGCGAGCATATGTTACAGCAGAAAATAGTGTTTATTGGCGGTGGAAATATGGCAGAAGGAATGGTGAAAGGATTCCTTCTGAAAGGTATATTTCAACCGCAAGAGATTTGTATATTTGATATTTTAGCAGAACGAATGGAGTATTTGGAAACTACGTATCAAATAAAACAAGCAAGAGATTTGGCGGCTGCCGTAAGGGGAGCATCAATTATTTTATTAGCTGTGGGTCCGCAGGATTTTGAAAAAGCGGCAAGCAGTATTAACGATTTTATTACAAAAGAACAGCTGGTGGTTTCAATTTGTGCCGGCATTACAATTGAGAAATTAATGGAGTTATTCCAAGAACATAAAAAATTTGCTCGAATTATGCCAAATACGATGATTGAAACGGGGTTTGGTTATAGCGCAGTTTGTACAAGTGCGGCAGTTGGTGATGCAGAGCAAGTTTGGCTTGATACAATGCTTAACGCATTGGGTCGAAGCCTGCAAATAAAGGAAAGTCTTTTTAATGCTTTTACGGCTTATAGCTGTGCGGGTCCAGCGTATGTCTTGTATTTTTTAGCCGCTATGATCGATGCCGGGGTGCAATCTGGGTTTTCACGCACGGATGCGACCGCAATAGCAAGTGAAAATTTATTAGCTGCAACGACGATGGTTCAACAAACGGGCAAACATCCTTATCAGATTACGGATACGATGACTTCGCCAGCTGGCATAACGATCGATGGGCTTCAAGTTTTGAGTGAAAAAGGTTTTCATGGGATTGTTATGTCTAGTGTGAAACAGGCTGTTGCAAGAACCAATGAAGTTGGCATGCAGTCAGAGCGAAATTAAATGTGTCTATCTTTAGCGGAGTTTCAATAAAACAAAAGAATTAACAGAAAATTAACGACAATTTAACATAACTTCATCAAAAATATACTATAATACAGTGCAGGAGTTTTTGAGTAAATAAGCGAAGGTTTATTACATTTAAGAGACAAACAGCTTAGTTGTAGAAAATATAAATAGATGGAGTGGTTCGTTATGGTTCATGCAATTATCGATATTGGTTCAAATTCTATCCGTTTAGCCATATACAAAGTGGATGAAGACCAATTAACAGTCTTATTGAATAAAAAATATACAGCTGGTCTGGCCGCTTATGTGAAAAATGATGAAATGACACAAGTTGGTATCGATAAAACCTGTCAGGTCTTAGATGAATTCAAAGTTTTATTAGATGCTTTTCATATTACGAATGTATCGGCTTTTGCAACGGCAGCTTTGCGTAATGTTTCCAATAGTGCTGCAGCCATTGCGCAAATTACGAAAAAAACAGGTGTAGTCGTTACAGTTCTTTCGGGGACGGAAGAGGCTACACTTGATTTTATTGGCGCAACGCATGCAACACAGACAAAAAATGGGTTACTTCTTGATATCGGTGGTGCAAGCACAGAGCTGGTTTTGTATGAAGATGGCTTGATCGTCAATGCTGTGAGTCTGCCAATTGGTTCGTTAAATGCATATGGGCAATATGTTCATTATTTATTACCAAACAAAAGTGAAAGAAAAGCGATAAAAGAAGCTGTTTTGACGGAATTGTCAAAAATAACTGATATAGATTCTAGTAAACAAGCCTTTGTTTGTGGTGTGGGCGGGTCAATTCGTGCCGCGGGAAAAATCAATAATTATCTATTTAATTTACCATCTGATACGGATGAAATTAAAGCACCAAATGTAAAAAAGATGATTAAGCTATTAGAAAATGATGAAGAAGACGATTTGATTTCGAGTGAAACTTTAAATATTTTATTGAAAACAGTGCCAGATCGTATTGAAACAATATTACCGGGAATGATTATATTACATACGTTAATAAAATATTTCAAAAGCGAAACGATTGTCGTTAGTAAATCGGGCGTACGGGAAGGGTATTTATATCAAAATATTATTCCTAAAAAGAAAGAGTCTGCTAAATCGGATCAAACTAGCAAAGTAAAAAGAGAAACTGCTGTAGAACAAGCATCCCCTTCAGCGCCTGTAGCAAAAGTTCGTAAAACATCGAAAACGCCTAAAACACCAAAAATCGGTCAACCGTCTCGGGTGCAAAAAATAGCCAAAGAAGTCGTCGATAAAGCGAATCAAGAAAAAATTATTGTAGAGGTACAAGATGGGCAATCAAAAGAATCTTGATATTAGCTATACACAAAATCGTGAGTTATCCTGGCTGAAATTTAATGAACGTGTTTTAGATGAGGCTGCTGATGAACAGGTGCCTTTATATGAACGGCTGAAGTTTGTGGCGATTTTTACGAATAATCTCGATGAGTTTTTTATGATCCGGGTAGGCAGCCTATTTGATTTAACTTTACTCAAAAAGGAAAATCGTGATAATAAGAGTTTACTTACAGCCCAGGAACAGTTAGATAAAATCTTTGCGGCAGCAGAAAAATTGTATGCGAAACGAGATGTTGTGTTTGCCGCGATCGAAGAACAATTGCGCACAGCCAATATTGAAAGACTAAAAATGAATCAATTGACAGCGACAGAACAATCGGAGATGGAAAAATATTTTGAAAATTATATTGCCCCTTTATTGTCACCGCAAATTATTGATTTTCAACATCCCTTTCCTCATTTAAGCAATCAGCTGCTACATATTGCTGTACTTTTAAAGCATAATCGGAAGGTGACGTTAGGGATTATTCCTGTGCCGGTCTCATTGCCAAAATTGATTTTTTTGCCAGGTGAAAAAACCCGCTATATACTAGTGTCGGAAATTATGCTGGCTTATGTAGCGAAGATATTTGATATGTATTCTGTTATTGATAAGTCGGTTATTTGTGTGACACGTAATGCGGATATCAGTCCTGACGATGAAGCAAGTGAAGTAGGCGAGGATTATCTGCATCATGTCAAAAAGACGCTGAAAAAACGTCTGCGGCTTGAACCTGTCCGTTTAGAAATGGAAACGATGGGGGATTCCTTGATGATTACGTATCTTTGTAATAGGCTTCATATTGATCCAACACAAATATATAAGACAAAGACCCCGATTAGTTTATCCTATGTGTTTTCTTTAGGGGATAAATTCACCTATCAGCAGCAACAGGATTTGCAGTATAAAAAATTCAAACCTAGCTCCGTTTGTGAAGTCGGTGCTAATACTCGCATGTTAGATTATGTGTTGCATAAAGATGTTTTACTTACGTATCCATATCAAAATTTTGATTTATTTTTGCGGTTGATTAAAGAAGCAGCCTATGATGAAAAGGTGGTTTCTATCAAAATTACGATTTATCGCATGGGCAATCATAAGGCAAAATTGATGAATTATTTGATTATTGCGGCTGAAATGGGGAAAGAGGTTACGGTCGTAATGGAAGTTCGGGCTAGATTTGATGAACAGAACAACATGAATTGGGCAGAAAATCTCAGCGAAGCAGGTTGCAATATCCTTTATGGATTTAAGGGCTATAAAATTCATTCTAAAATTTGTCTGATTACACGTTATGAAGCCGAAAAAGTACAATATATAACCCAGATCGGTACGGGAAATTATAATGCGCAGACCGCTGCAATCTACACAGATCTCGCGTTGATTACAGCCAATCAGGAAATTGGCAAAGACGCAGTAACTTTTTTTAAAAACATGTGTATTGCGAATTTGAATGGTAGTTATGATACGCTGCTGGTTGCACCGGTAAATTTGAAACAGCAGATTGTCGAATTGATCAAGCAGGAAATGAGCAAAGCACAGTCGGGTAAAAAAAGTGCTATTTTGCTTAAAATGAATTCCTTGACAGATCGTGATCTCATTGATCAATTAGTTTTGGCGGCTCAATCTGGCGTGAAAGTTAAGTTGATTGTAAGAGGAATTTGCTGTTTACTGCCGAATATCTTAGGTAAGACAGAAAATGTTACAGTGATTAGTATTGTTGGTCGCTTTTTGGAGCATTCAAGGATTTTTTGCTTTGGCGTTGGGGTAAGTATGCGAATGTACATCTCATCGGCAGATTTAATGACGCGTAATACCGAACATCGTGTTGAAATTGCCTGTCCAATTTTTGATAAGCAAGTAAAGCAAAAAATTTATGCAACGCTTAAAATCATGTTAATGGACAATGTAAAAGGTAGGCAATTGCAAAATGACGGAACCTACAGAAAACATATGGAGCGTGCAAAACGAATTGATAGCCAACAATATTTTATTGATTCATTTACTGTGTCTCTGGCCGTTACAAATAAATTAGAAAATTAAAAATCGTTATTTTATTTGCATCACAAAGAGAAGCCTATCCTGTTAACATGATGTGTACAGGATAGGCTTTTCCACTATTTTTTATGTTTGGTAAATTTTGAGAATGGATGGGGTGCTGAAATGGAAGCTGATTTTAATCCACTAAGTTTTTATGAACAAGAGCAGCTTGCTTTGATTGAACAATGGAAAAAAGAGTCTCCTGGTATGGCAAATCCTGTTACGAGCACTGTTTTAAAACCAGTAACCTGGATTGCTGAAAAAATAATTCCGCAATCGGCCATAAAAGGGGCTTTGGATTTTGCAAACCTTATCGGTAAATTATTAGCGGATGAAAGTGATCTGAAACGAGATGCCTGCGTAAGGAATATTTCAGAGCTTAGACAAAAAGATCTTGCCTTATCTGATCAATTGGCGAACCGGGTGCATAACTGGGGAATTGGTATGGCTGGCGGTGAAGGTGGTCTGACTGGAGCTGCCGGTGCGATAGGAATCGCAGCTGACGTACCAGCTATTATTACTCTGGCACTTAGAACGATCCATAAAATAGGTCTGTGCTATGGGTATGAAGCGAGAACAAAAGGTGATCAAGAATTTATTTTCGGCATTATGTCAGCTTCGGGATCAAATTCGATTCAGGAAAAGCAGGCTGCTCTCGCACTCTTACAGAAAATTCAAATTCATGTTATGAATAACACGTTCGATCAATTGGTTAAGCAGCAGTTTGGTGCGGAAACGACGCTTCTTACTACCAAAGTATTAGCGAATCAATTGGGAATCAATTTAACAAAACGCAAAGCATTGCAAGTTATTCCAGCACTGGGGGCTTTCGTGGGGGCTTCGGTCAATGGCTGGTATATTAAGGAAGTTGGTTGGGCTGCTAGACGATCTTATCAAGAAAAATGGCTGATTGACAATCATAAGATTCATGGGGCTAACGTTGGAGTGCATTAAAACGTACAATTACATGGATGAAGCATGCCGCTTTAAGGGGCATGCTTTTTTGGATTGGAGAGCTTTTTTGTAAGAAATAAATGCTCCAGTGTAAGATTAATATTGGATCGGTTGACCTACAAAAAGATTGCCAGTAAAAATTCCAGCAATAATAGGGGTGGAAAAGAGTTTTTTGTAATTGGCATGAGACTTGCATATATTTAAGAGCGTAGACCAAGTTTTATAAAGTGGAGGTGAGAAAGATGCAAGAAAAAGTTACGATTTTATGCTGTTGTGGCGCCGGAATCTGTACTTCAAATTATTTAAAAGAAGAAATCGAAGATCGAATTAAAGCAGAGGGACTCAAACAGGTTAAAGTGAATCTTTGTCGGGTGAGTGATTTGGAAGAGGCTATTAACGATGCGGATCTGCTTGTGACAACGGTAGAAATCAAATCAAGTTATGACATTCCGATGATCAGAGCCTTAGGGATTATGCTCGATGATAAAGCAGCAAAAAAAGCCCTGGATGAAATTGTTGATACGGTAAATAAGATAAAACAGGCATAAGGAGTTAGGGGGTGTTGATTTAATAAAAAATAGTGGCTATGATTTTTAAATGGTACCCCCAGAATATAAGAGGATTTTACTATATTTTGAGGAGGCGAATTCACAAATGGATTTTATTACTTCAATTACAGAGGTTTTATCGGCTTTTTTTAAATTTGATTCTACGGTTACAATTATAGGAATTATTTTAATCGTGTCACTATTAGTCCAAGTTACAGTCAAAAAAGCGATTCTTGGCGCATTAAAAGTATCCATTGGTTTAACTGGTTTGTTTATGGTTGTTAACTTAATTCAGGAAGCAATGGTCAAACCAATCACAAATATCGTTCTTGTTTATGGCTTGGACAAAAATATTATAGATATTGGCTGGGGCTCGGTTGGTTATGCTTTTGGTAATACCTATGGCTACTTTGGCGTATTTGTCTTTTTAATTGTCAATGTATTATTGGTATCGATCCGGTTTACCCAGACCATCTATGTCGATGTTTTTAATACTTGGCGAGCAATGCTGCTTGCTGGATTTGTTGGTGTTGTTTCGGGTAGTTTCTGGTTGGCTACGTTAGCGGTGGTTGTGTTTTTGATTATCGATGTAAAAGCAGCGGATATTGCGGCACCTTATATCGAAAAAATCAATAATTTTCCTCCCGGCGGATCTTGGCCGCATGGTACACATTTTTCTTTTCAGGCTTGTATTGCAATTCCCTTAGAATGGGTTTTACGTCGTACGCCAGTTATTAAAGATATTCATTTTGATGCGGAAACAATTCAAGAAAAATTTGGCGTATTTGGGGAAAGTACCGTTATGGGAGCTACTTTAGGAACGTTAGTCGGACTATTCAGTCAAATTGGCCTAATGCCTTCTTTGCTTTTGGGCGTAAAAATGGCCGCAGCATTTCTCTTACTTCCTCGTATGGCCGCTATTTTGGTAGAAGGCTGGTTTCCGATTATTAAAGCATCCCGCAGTATTTTGGTGAGCAAGTTAAAACGTGATGATGTCCGCATTGCTTTAGATTGTTCAACGGTTATTGGGCATGCAGCCGTCATTCCGACAACCCTTATTATGTATCCGATTGCATTATTAATTTCGTTACTGCTTCCGGGAAATCAAATGATTGCTTCTGTCAGTTTGATTATTGTTTTATGGGAAAGTGCTGCTGTGAATGCGATTACGGGTGGGAATATTCTGCATAATATCATTATCTTATGTTTTATTGTCTGCCTATTTTGCTGGGGTGCAACCTTAATGGCATCACCAATGACGGCATTGGCAGGGTCAATGGGATATGAAGCTAGCAAAGGGATGATTTCAAACTGGGATGCCGCAGGTACACCGGCACTGGTTTTGGTTTATAAACTCTTTTCAGTAGTGTTTGGTTTTTAAATTTTAGCAGCATATTGTGTGTAGAAGGAGGATCATGATGGATCAACAAACAACGGAAGTCTATTATCATGCTGTTATTTTGGAAAATATGAAGAGTCGTGAAGATATAATTCGTTCCTTATCAGCATATTTGTTAGAAAAAGGGTATGTCACAGAGCAGTATCAAGCAGCTACGCTCGAACGCGAGGAGATCTATCCGACTGGTCTGGCTACTAAACCGATTGGTGTTGCTGTCCCGCATTCGCAGGCTGAAAATGTGAAGCGATCGGCAATTATCATGGGTATATCCAAAAAGCAGGTTGCTTTTCATGAAATGGGTAATGCGGATTCGGAGATTGATGTAGGTGTCGTATTTTTGCTTGCTCTCAAGAAAGAAAATGCCCATTTGAACTACCTGCGCAATATCGTGAATTTTTGTAAAATTGAAGAGAATATCATACGGCTTTATCAGTCAAAAGCAGAACAGGAAGCATACCATGTTTTAGTAACGGAAATTTTATGTGAATAGAAAATTTTATTAGGTATTTTATCGTTGGAAGGGGTAAAAAAATGGAAAAAGATAAAAAAATTAAAGTGCTTGTAGTTGGTGATGAATGGGTTCATACCGAAGATTTGGTAATGGTTACGAAAAGAATGCTGCAAGGTTATGATTATGAAATTGATTCTTTTGATGTAATCATGGATAAACCAATGAGCCGTGATCGCAGTGATGATATTGGGGACGACAGCATTACCGAATATTGCGGAAACCCGCAGGATTTGATTGATCGTATCGCCGATGTCAACCTACTCGTAGTGCATACAGCACCGGTTACAAAACAGGTTATTGAAGCTGGAAAAAATTTAACTGCGATTGGCTGCTGCCGCTCGGATGCAGTCAGCGTTAACATTAAAGCGGCTACGGATAAGGGCATCTACTTTTTCAATGCACCAGGACGCTCCGTGGAACCTGTATCCGATTTGACGATAGCTTTTACGCTTATGCTGGGACGTAATATCTTAAGAGCTGACCGCTATGTGAAATCTGGAAAATGGGATGAAGATATCAATCGCAAAACACCAATCTGGGATGAATTTACAACATTTCGTGGGTTGACCTTCAAAAATAAAAAATTCGGCTTGGTTGGCTTTGGTAAAATCGGTAAACGTGTCGCCGAAAAAGCGGCAGCACTTGGGATGAAAGTAGTCGTGTATGACCCCTTTGTTGAACCAGCTCTTATACAAAAATATAGTAAAGCCGAAAAACTAGAAGAAATTTTTACCCAATGTGATTTTGTATCGATTCATGTGCCACCGCTTGCCGTAAACAAAGGTCTCATCAGTAAGAAATTATTTGAAATGATGAAACCAACAGCATATTTTATAAATATAGCTCGTGGCGAAATCATTGATGAAGAAGCACTCATTGATGTTTTGCAAAAGAAAAAAATAGCTGGTGCGGCTTTGGATGTATACTACACGGAACCCCTACCGAAAACCAGTCCACTCACACAACTGGACAATGTTATTATAACGCCGCATTTGGCAGGGCAGAGGACAGATCTTTCCATCGGATCGGCAGAACTTCTTGAAGAAATGATGGGACCATTTTTCCAGACTGGTAAAAAAGATCATTGCTTTAATATCGATCAATTGAATAAATAATAAAAGTAAATTAAAACTTTGGGAGGATGACACGGAAAATGCTTGTAAATATGAAGGAAATATTATATGATGCAAAGAAAAAAGGCTATGGTGTTCCAGCGGCAAATGCTTGGAATGAATCGACAATCAAAGCCGTTATTGCTGCTGCCGAAGAAAAGCATTCCCCTGTAATTTTAGCTCTCTATCCAGAAATGGCCGATATTATCGCCTTTGGCGAGATCGCTGTGCCATTAGCTGTGCGGGCTGCGGTTCCAGTAGTTGTTCATCTAGATCATGGACAGGAATTTGTGGATGCGGTTAAAGCTGTAAGAGCAGGATTTACATCACTTATGGTGGATCGTTCCATGGCGTCGTTTGAACAAAATGTATTTGAAGTAAGGGAGATTGTAAAATTTGCTCATTCTTTGGATATTAGCGTTGAAGCTGAATTAGGTCATGTCGGAAAAGGCACGGAATATGCAGAAACAAAAAACATTGGTCTTACGAATACGGAAGAAGCTAAGAACTTTGTTCAAGCAACGGATGTTGATTGTTTGGCTGTGGCGGTCGGAACTTCACACGGGCAATATGCGGGCACACCCGAGCTGCATTTTGACTTATTAAAACAGCTTAACGAAATTGTACCTGTGCCACTTGTATTGCATGGTTGCTCGGGTACGGGGGATGAAAATTTAAAAAAAGCAATTCAATTAGGAATTCGAAAATTGAATTTATATACGGATTTGGATCAAGCCGGATTTGCCGCGGCGAAAGCATCTTTTGCTGGGGCTGCAAAAACGAGTATGTTCTCTAGTTTGGACGATATGCTTTGTGGTTACCGTGAAAAACTCGGCTATTATATGCAGTTGTTTGGCTCAGCCGCTCGGGTTTGACCGTTATAGTATTGTAAAATAGAGAGGGGATATGCCAAAGCTAAGCGATGGACATATCCTTTTTTACTGTAGGCTGATTTACAAAACTCGTCGAAAGGAGGACATAAAAATGGCAAAGAATAATAAAGAAGAAATAAAAAAGTTGATTCTGAATGAAAACCCATTTGAACCTTTATCAGATGAAAAAATTGCCAATACTCTGTCTATTCTGCGCGAAACTGTTACTGAGACGAGAAAATCGTTACATATCATCAATTCGCGGGAACGGAAAAAGAAAAATATTCAAGATGCCATTTTGAAGATGCAGGAAAAAAATCCGGCGATTACGATTTCACAAATTATCACGAATTTTTCAATGCAAGGAATCGAGCTATCAAGAAAATACACGACAAGTATTTTAGCTGATGAAAAAACAAGTGAACTGTCTGTCGAAACAGTTAAAGAATTGGTAGTAGAAGATCTCAAACAGGATTTTTCGAAACTCGTTGGCTTTGATTATAGTTTGGTTAAAAATATTCAGCAGGCAAAAGCTGCGATCTTATACCCGCCAGCTGGTTTGCCAACTTTGATTGTAGGTGAAAGCGGAACCGGAAAATCACTTTTTGCCGAATGCATGTATCAATATGCTTTGAATAAAAAAGTGCTCAAAGAAGATGCTCCCTTTGTATCGTTAAACTGCGCTGATTATGCAGATAATCCGCAGCTCTTACTGTCTATTTTATATGGTTATAAAAAAGGTGCTTTTACAGGAGCCGATCAAAATGCAGAAGGTATGGTAGACGCAGCCCAGGGTGGTGTTTTGTTTTTAGATGAAATTCATCGCCTTCCAGCAAAGGGACAGGAAATGCTGTTTTCTATTTTGGACAAAGGGAAATTTAGACGGTTAGGAGAAACCAATGTAGAACACGAAGCCTCCGTTTATTTTATTGGAGCCACAACGGAAAATATCGAATCATCTTTATTGCTAACCTTTCGCAGACGTATTCCCATGATTATTGAACTGCCGAATTTACGCAATCGATCCATTCAGGAAAAAGCACAGTTGGTTTATGACTTTTTGCAGGAAGAAGCAAATCGGACCCAATGCAAAATATTAGTCAAAAACAAAATATTGTCAGCCTTCGTTCTCAAGGAATATCAAGGTAACGTTGGGCAGCTAAGGAGTGAAATTCAAGTTACCTGTGCCAATGCTTATGTTGAAAAAATGAATAGTGATAAGACGGAAATCCATATCGATTTTAATGAACTCATTTATAATACCTTATTTCAGAACAATCAAGGAACAGATAATCAACATAGTCGTTCAATTGTATTTCAAGATATGCTGTTTGTGCCGCATATAACAGCGGCTAAGGTCAGTCACACCTACCCGATTTTTGAAGACATTTATAAAAAAGTAGAACTGAAATATTATGAACTCAAAAAAATGGGGATTGATCCGGGGGAAATCGAAAAAATCATGTGGACGTTTGTTTTAAATAAGTTTGATTTGATACGAGCCGAAGGTCATGCTGAAAATCAATTATTATCGCTTGATGAATTGAAATATTTAGTGGGTGAAAATATTAGTCAGACGATCAAAGCATTTTTTGATGAAATCACGCAGGTACATGCTGCTATTGAAATCAATAAAAAAGTATTAATTTATTTGGCTATTCATCTTAGCGAAGCTGTAAAACGTATCAAATATGGACAAGAAATTATCAATCCAAATCTTGTGTACATTAAAGAAACGTTTACGCACGAATATGATTTAGCTGAGCAGTTGGTTCGTACAATTGAACAAAAGGAAAATGTGATAATTCCTGATGGCGAAATCGGTTTTATTGCGATGTATATCAAAGAGCTGTTGCAGATTACCGATAAAAAAAATAAAGTTGCCATCATTACAGTGTGTCATGGGAAAGTTGCTTCGGAAATGATTGCCGTGGTCAATCAGCTGATGGGGGTGGATTTCCCAATTGCGATAGATATGCCATTTAATACAAATCCCATTGAGATTTTTGAAAAAGTCATCAATATTGCCCAGACGATTAAAAGTGACAGTGGTATCCTATTTTTTGTCGATATGGGTTCGTTGGTAAATGTTGGCGATATTGTAACCAAACGAACGGGGATTAAGACAAAAACGATTGATCGCGTTGATCTGGTTTCGGTTATGGAAGCGGTTCGGAAAATTTATATAGCGGATCAAAATGCTGAAGAAACGTTAGATGATATTTACTATGATATTGTAAGTACAAGATATTCCTATCCGATGTTATCGGTTAATGAGTCCAATAAACCATCGTTATTGCTTTGCCTGTGCTTGACGGGGCATGGTGTCGCGGTTAAAATAAAAGAACTTTTAATAGAATATTATCCTAAGCTTAAAATTATCTTACTAGGGATTATGGATGAAGATTTTAAACTTCAGATCAATAAAATCAAGCAGCAATATCATATTATTGCTGCGGTAGGAACCATCAATCCACACATTAATGGTGTAAATTTTATTCCGTTTGAGAGTGGGTTTAGTTCAGATAAGAAACAATTTCTGGATTGTTTGGTTCGGCAGTATCAAAGCAATACGTTAAAGTTTTTTTTGAAAGCGGAGTTGATTTTTCTCGACCAGGAATATGCGGATAAAAAATGTCTGCTGGAAACAATCGGCAGTCTCCTGTTTAATCGTGGTTATATAAAAAATGAATTTATCACCTCGTTGTTTGCTCGTGAAGAAATGGGCAGTACTATTTTCAAAAATAGTGTAGGTATTCCGCATGGACTTCCGGCTTTTGTCAAAGAAACAGCAATTGTTTTTATTCGCTTGAAAAAACCAATAATTTGGGATTCGTTTGATCATTCCGTTACAATGATCTGTTTGCCGGCTGTTAAAAAAGATGATATCGCTACGATCAATGATTTATTTTTTAGTCTCAAAAATAAAGAGGTTGTTCAGCAACTTAATCAAGCTAAAGATGTCCGGGATTTTATAGAAAAATTATGTCCGAAATAATAAATACAGGACCAATTGATTATAGAGTCAATGTAATATAAAATAGACAAGTTGTGTTTGGTCAGCTTGTCTATTTTTATGTCTGGAATCAATACTTAAAAGGTCATAGAAATAAAAGGTTTAAATTTTTAAGAAAATAAAGGCTTTTACTTTTTTATAATATGATGTATCATATTATAAAAAGACTAAAGTCCTACCCCTTTCCGTTACTGTGGAAACATGGGAATATAGACTAAAGTCGGAGTAAAGAGAGATATTTGCAAGTTGGAGAGGAAGGATGTATTTATGAGCATTCGCACTAAAATTAGTGAGATTGTTTCATGCAAAGCGGATGCCGTTTGGTCTGTTGCAGATATAGCTTATTCTGATTATAAAAATGATTTTTCATGTGCGATTGTTATTGCGCAACGGTATAGTGGTTTTCTAACGGAAGCGGAATATGACAAAGGAAAATACAATACTATATTACTTGAAACAACCAGGAATCTGAATAAAAAAATCGGCAGTTTAAAAAAATTATTGGACTCATATCAAATAAAAAACTATGTGCCCGCAGCGGTACCAAGCAAGGGAATAAACCTTCGGGTACCTTTTTCTTTTGAAGAAGCCGCTGTCCAGGCTGGACTTGGTTGGATTGGGAAAAATGATGTTTTAGTTACGGAAAAATTTGGCCCGCGAGTTCGTCTGGGGGTAATTCTTTTGGATTATCCCTTTTTGACCTGTGGAAAACCAATTAAACAAAGTTTATGTGGGAGTTGTCAATCTTGCATCAAAGTGTGTCCTTATCAAGCCCTTTATGGAATCGACTGGGAACCCGGGTTGAGCCGGGATGATCTTATAGATTGCAAATTGTGCAATCTAAAACGTAGAGGCCTTTTTATGGAATATGGTCGGAAGTGTGCCTGTGGTCATTGTATTTTAGTTTGTCCATGGGGTCTTTTCACAGCTAAATGAAGAGAATAAAGATTCGATAATAAATATTGGGATAAGCAAAAATTAAATTACTTATCCCAATATATTTTTTTGCATAAAAATAACGAAAAAAATCCTCTCGTTAAAAATTTACCGTATATTCCTCCCCAATACTGGCTAAAGAAATTTTTTACAACTAGATTGATACCTATCCAGAATACTTGTATACTAAAATGTCCTTTACATTAGACATGGTTTAGTATTTCTGGAATTTTCAAAATAAACTATAATAAACTTGTAAGTTAGAAAGAGCATATAGTCGGCATATCGTATATGGAGGATATAAATATGGTACAAGAATTCTTGTCGACACGTGAGAAAAAAATTTTGACAGCCTTATTGAAGGCAAATGCTTATCTTACTAGTGCTGAATTATCAGAAATATTAAATGTTTCTGATAAAACCATACATCGTGATTTACAATCAATAAGGTATAAATTTGGCTGCCAAAGTATAGTGCAACATAAGCGTGGTAAAGGATATTGTATAGATCCTATTAGTGACATAAACACTGTTTTGGGTTTGTCCAAACAGCAGGCAGGCTTTTTTGGCATTGATGTTGAGATGAGGCGCAGGAATATTATGATTTTGTTATTGCTACAGGCACCGATAGAAACATCAATTAATAAATTAGCTGAGATTTATTTCATTAGCAATGCATCAATTGTAAATGATTTAAGTATTATAGAAGATGAGTTGAAACAATATAGCTTATCTCTTGTACGATCACACAATGGAACTCATATAGATGGCAATGAGTATAACATTCGCAATCTGTTGATGCAAATTTTTAATCAATTTTCCATGAATAGTGCGCAACCCCTGCTATGTGAGAATACAGATACAGCAATGGATCATGATTTATATACGTTTTTTTCACATAAAGATATAAGTTTTGTTAAATTATTGCTGGATCGAGTAGAACAGATTTTATGCGGTAAAATAAAGGACCCATATTATATCAATATATTTACACATGTTTTAATTCTTATTAAGCGTTTAGAAAATAATGAACATACGGTAAATAAGGGAAATGACGAGACGGAAAATTATAAAGATAAAATTATATTTAATTGCACATCGATGGTTGTGCAGGAAATAGGAAAGTATATGAATCATACTATTCCTACAAATGAATTTTTTTACATTTACCAATATCTTTATTCATCACGCATAGATCCTGAAAACGACAATAACCAATTAAAACTGGAAGAACATAATGATAAAGAGAAAGGCTTTGTGATGGATTTATTGCAACGTGTGTCGATGGAAGTGAAAAACGATTTTTCAAATGATTTCAGTTTACAACAGGCATTATTGCTTCATATTAGACCGCTTACAAAACGCATAGAAAGTAAAATATTTATTTCGAATCCACTTAAAGATGATATAAAAAGAGATTTCCCCAAAATATTCAAGGCAGTAAAGCAAGCATTAGAAAAACAAAAATTAAAGCTTGATTTTCGGAATTTAAGCGATAACGAAATAAGTTATATTGTAGTATATTTTCAGTCTGCTTTAGAAAAAAAAGCGCAACAGAAGCGAGTAGTAATTGTGTGTTCCAGCGGTGTCGGAACATCCCATTTATTGGCGGCACGCGTAAAACGAACTTTTCCCGACTGGGAAATTGTTGATATTGTTTCAGCAAGCAGAGTACAAAAATTTAGTCCTCACCAGGTTGACATTATTCTTACTACGGTAAAACTTGAAAAACAGAATATTCCATCTATTATTGTGAGTTCTATATTTACTAAAATCGATGCAGTCAAAGTAAAGCAAGCTTTAAATCTAATTTAGGAGGAATGAATTATGAACATTGAAACAATTTTGAATAAAAATTTAATTAATCTGAACATGCAAGCAAATACGAAAGACGAAGCCATAAAGGAACTTACGGACTTACTATACAAAGCTGGGAATGTGAAAGATGGAGAAGCCTTTATAAAAGATGTTTATAACCGAGAAGCGGAAGGAAAGACTGGTTTAGGCAATCATATTGCTATTCCACATGGTAAGTCGGATGCAGTTAATGTTACATCAATTGCAGTTGGAAGGACCAAAAATGATTTGATATGGGAATCTTATGATAATTTACCGGTACATGTGGTTATTTTATTTGCAGTAAGAAATGTTGACAAAACTACAGTGCACTTAAAGTTGTTGTCACAAGTTGCAATAGCGTTATCGGATGAAGAGATATTTGATAAATTACTTACTACAAATGATAAGGGCGAAGTGATTTATTTACTATCTAATAAAATACAGTAAAAAATGAAAGGAGCGATACATATGCTTATACCTAGCTTCGTATGATCAAATGTTTAGAAGTTGCAAATTAAAAAAGTATGAAAGGACAGATGAAACCATGAATATTATTGGAATTGCGGCATGTGTTGCAGGAATTGCTCACACGTATATTGCCAAAGAAAAACTGACAAAGGCTGCTGAGAAAAGAGGCCATACCATTCATATAGAAACGCAGGGACAGATTGGCACAGAAGATGAACTTACTGATGAACAGATAAAAATATCAGATGTGGTTATTTTAGCAGTAGATACATCTATTAAAGGACGTGATCGTTTTGCAGGAAAAAAAATAGTCGAGGTTTCCACAGAGGTAGTAATTCATTCAGCCGGAAATTTGATTAAGCATATTGAAGAGAATATTAAAGCTTAGTTTAGTAAGAAAAGTTGAAAGGATGATATTATTTTGAAAAATCTAAATATAAAGAAAAATCTAATGACAGCAATATCTTATTTGATTCCATTTGTTTGTTGTGCTGGTATGCTGATGGTTATCGGTAACATTAGTGGAGGTCAGGGCATCAAGGATTTTAATGGAAGTATGTCGGTCGCAGATGTTTTATTTACGTTAGGTGGAGATGGATTAGGCCTTTTAGCGGTATTTATTTCGATGTTTATCTCTTATGCTATAGCTGATAGAGCAGGTATTGTACCAGGTTTTTTACTTGGTATCTTATGCAAGGAATATGGTTATGGATTTTTAGGTGGGCTTTTTGCAGGGTTTATGACAGGTTATTTAGCAAATTATCTTAAAAATGCAATTAAGCTGCCTGTTTGGTTTGAAGGAATTAAACCAATGCTTATACTGCCGTTTCTTACGACATTAATCGTTGCGCTGCTTATGCGTTATGTGGTGGGAATTCCAATTCATGCTTTACAGGATTTCATAGGTTATACGCTCACTAGCATGCAGGGCGGCTCTATCATTGTACTTGGAATTGTTGTTGGTATATTGTCAGCTGTTGATTATGGTGGACCAATTAACAAGGTTGTATTTGTTTTTTGCTTAGGTTTAGTTTCAGAAGGTTACACGACGCCGATGAATGCTTTGATTTCTGCTTCCATGATTGCACCATTGGGTCTTACTATTTGTTATTTTTTGAGTCGGCTGTTTAAACGCGACATATTTTCTGATGAAGAAGCCAATGCTTTGAAAAGTGCATTTATTATGGGATGCTGCCAAATTACAGAAGGATCTTACCCGATTATTCTTAATGATTTAATACGAATTACAATTTGTACAGCGATTGGTGCTGCGGTAAATGGAGCACTGGTATTCTATTGGGATTGCACTAACCCCATTGTTTGGGGAGGATTCTTTACGCTTCCAGGGCAAAATCATCCGGGACTTTGGGTTGCAGCGCTGCTTATTGGTTCATTGGTATTTTCTATAATTTGCCTTTTGTTAAAGAGAAAACCGGTAATAAAAGAAAATGACGATGAGCAGGAATTGAATTTATCAAATGTTAAGATTTCGGGTTAATCAATATTCAATATTATTATATAGTGATTTCATATAAAGAATGGAGACATTCTCTCCTTATATGAAAATCGAAAGGGGATTTTAATTATGTTAATATCTATGTCAAAAATGCTCAAGGTTGCCCAAAAAGGTCATTTTGCGGTAGGGGCATTTAATGTCTCTTCCAGCATGCTCATGCGTGCTGTGGTTGAAGAAGCAGAAGCTACGCAAACACCGGCAATCATTGCAATTCATCCAGATGAGCTGCAATTTATTACCAATGAATTTATTGCTTACGTATTGGAAAAAATTCATAGAAGTCCAATTCCCTTCGTTTTGCATCTGGATCATGGTGGGTCGCTTGCAGATGTCGAACGGGCGGTACATGCTGGCTTTAATTCGGTAATGATTGATGGTTCAAAACTGCCATATGAGAAAAATATTGCTTTAGTTAAGCAAGTTGTTGATTTGATGCATCCAATTGGTGTAGCGGTTGAAGGCGAACTTGGAACGATTGGCGATACAGGCAACTCTATTGAAGGTGGTGCGACGAAAGTAATTTATACAAACCCGGAACAGGCCGTAAATTTTATTGAAAAAACAGGTGCTGACTCTTTGGCCGTTGCGATCGGTACGGCACATGGTATTTATCCAAAAGGGTTTAAGCCTGAGCTGCAAATGAATATTTTACGAGATATTGTAGAACGTACGGATTCACCGCTTGTTCTTCATGGAGGTTCAGCGAATCCAGACAATGAAATCGCACAAGCGGTTACGATAGGCATCCAAAAAATTAATATTTCCAGCGATATTAAGCATGCATTTTATGTAAAGTGTCGTGAAGTATTAAAAAATCAAGAATTGCGTGAACCTAATCAGATTTATCCAGAATGTATTGAAGCTACTAAGCATGTAGTTAGACAGAAAATGCAATTGTTTAACTCTATTGGTAAAAGTTCTAACTATTTTGTCGAGTAGTAAAAATAGTAAAAGTGGTGAAACGGATTGATAACGAATCAGAAGATTGGACAATTTAAAGGGAAAGATGTATATGCATACACTTTGACGAATCAAAATGGCATGTCATTAACAGCATTAAACTATGGCTGTGTAGTAAAAGAAATTCTTTTTATGGATAAAAACAAAAAAAAGAGAAACTGTGTACTCAGCTATAAGGACTTTGAAATGTATGAAAAAAATCCAATGTTTTTAGGAGCGACTATAGGCCGTGTTGCGGGCAGAATAAAAAATGCGGAATGTATTTTACCAAATGGAAAAAAATGTACTTTTGAAAAAAATGATGGAAAGCAGCATCTTCATGGTGGAGAAAACGGCTTTTATCATCAATTTTGGAATGTACAAACAAAGAGTGAGAATGGAAGAGACCATATTATTTTTACTCGCAACGAAAAGGCGCATGACGGTTATCCAGGCAATTTGATAGTTTGTGTTAGTTATACTTTAGATGATCGAAACACATGGACTATAAACTATCATGTTGAATCTGATGAAATTAGCTTATGTAATATGACAAATCACAGCTATTTTCATCTCGATGATGATGATACGATTGACAAACATCTATTATATATTGATGCGGATCGAGCTCTGGAAGTCGATAAAGAAACAATGGCTACAGGAAAATATCTTGATGCTAAAACAGATCCTGTTTTTGATTTTTTGTCTCCCAGAGAGATCGGAACATATTTTTCTACAGGTCATTCACAATTTTCGCTGGTTGGAGGAGGATATGACCATGCGTTTCAGTTAAATAAAAAGGAAAAAGATGAAATTAGGTGTTGTTCCTTAAAAAGCCGGATAGAAATCAGCGTAAGAACTACGGAAGAAGCCGTCGTTGTTTATACATGTAACAATGTAGATCCAACTGTACAATTGGAAAACGGAAAAGCACGTCGCTATGGCGCGATAACTCTGGAAACGCAAGCATTGCCAGATAGAATCCATAGTGATAAACCGGGGCTGATTATTGTTTATCCTGACAAGCCCTATGATAGTCAGACAACCTATACATTTTCATTAATTTAATCATAAATTTTAGGGGGATTTTTTTATGAAACGGTCAGAAATCAACCATAGTATTGCATATATTATACAAAAAGCGCGGGACTTTAAAATTCCATTACCACCATTTGCATTCTACTCATCGGAAAATTGGAAGAATTTAACGAAAGATGAACGTGAGCTTGTAGATACGATGTTAGGATGGGGCATTACTGATTTTGGTAAAGGTGATTACAATAAATGTGGATTGGGAATCTTTACTTTTAGAAATGGCAGTCAGTCAGATCCTGAAACATATTCAAAGGTTTATTGCGAAAAATTATTATTTGTCTTGGATGGGCAGATGTTACCATATCATTTCCATTATTCAAAGATGGAAGATATCATTAATCGTGGTGGTGGCACATTGGAGATTACATTGTATAACTCCGATGAAAAAGAAGATTTTGCTAAAACCGATGTTACGGTTACTTTAGATGGTAAACAAATAACGGTTAAGGCTGGTTCTAAAATAACGCTTGAACCAGGGCAAAGCGTTACTCTTTTGCCGCATCAATATCATTCGTGGAAGGGTATTGCGGGGACTGGTGATATCGCTGTATTTGAAGTATCGAAGGCAAACGATGATAATCTTGATAATCATTTTTATGATAAAACACCTTGGGTTCCACATGTAGAGGAGGATGAACCTATTCAATATTTGGTTTTTGATGATTATAAGAAATATGTCCAATTTTAAAATTTACTTATTTTAAGTACCTGCCATGTAGTATGAGCTTTGAAAAAACTTATATCACATGGCTATGCTTTTATCATATAAGGAGGAATGAATATGCAAATAGGCGTAGATACATTTATTTGGACGGAAGTATTTACTGAAAAAGATTTGTGGATTATAGAAAAAAGTGAAAAATTGGGATTTGAGGCAATTGATTTTGCTATTGCTCATCCAGAAACGTTTCCTACAGAACAAGTAATAGCAGAATTAAAAAAGACAAAACTCAAACCTGTAACGTCGACAACCCTAAATGCAGAAAATAGCCTTATTTCATCTGATCCTGCAGTACGGAGAAAAGGGATTGAGTCATTGAAGCGGCTGGTCGATATAAATAAGCTAATTGGGTCTGAAATTCTTGGTGGTGTAAACTATGCGGGTTGGGGCTGCCTTACAGGAAAGCCGCGTACAGAAGAAGAATGGAATCATTCAGTAAGTGCTATGCGCGAAATTGCTGAATATGCTATTCAAGTGCATCCTAAAATGAAAATTTGCGTAGAGCCCGTCAACCGTTTTGAGACGCATTTTATCAATACGGCAGAAGATGGTGTAAGATATTGCAAAGCTGTAGGAACTGGAAATATGGGGGTACATTTGGACTGTTTCCATATGATTAGAGAAGAGACAAGCTATACTGAAGCTGTAGAAACTTGTGGAAAAGAATACTTGGGCTATGTACATGTTTGTGAAAATAATAGGGGAATCCCAGGTACAGGACTTGTGCCGTTTGCGGAATTTTTTACAGCATTAAAAAAAATAGGTTATACAGGACCGTGTGTAATTGAATCTTTTGATCCCGGATTTGAAGAATTAAATGCGCAATGTGCAATTTGGCGAAAATTTGCAGATACTGGCGAGGAATTAGCAATTAAAGGTTTGGCTAATTTGAAGAAAATTGCTAAGCAAGTAGGAGCTTGAACTATCAGGTAAAATTTAAAGGAGAGGAGGAAATATGGTGCAGAGAATATTAAATGATCCTGATAATATTGTAGATGAAATGATATCCGGTTTTTTGAAGACACATAAAGACATCGTGGAAGCAACGGAGAATAACCGAGTAATCAAAGCAAAAAATATTCCGAAGGATAAGGTGGGTATTATCACAGGAGGTGGCAGTGGTCATAAACCTGCTTTTATTGGTTATGTCGGAAAAAATATGTGTGATGCAGTTGCAGTAGGGGAGGTCTTTTCGTCACCGACTGCAATGGCTTTTTTAGATGCGGCGAAAGCCGTAGATCAGAAAAAAGGCGTCGCCTGTTTATATGGAAATTATTCAGGTGATAATATGAATGTAAAAATGGCTATAAAAATGGCTATAAAACAGGGCATAACAATAAAAAGTGTTATAGCGAATGACGATGTTGCTTCTGCCCCAAAGAACCAGAGAGAAAAGCGCCGGGGGGTAGCAGGCGAAATCTTGATGTGGAAAATAGGTGGTGCTAAAGCGGCACAGGGTGGCAATTTAGATGAAGTGATAGCGGCAGCGCAAAAGGCGATCGATTCAACGCGAAGTGTAGGAATTGGTCTTTCTCCCTGTACTTTACCAGCAGCGGGACATCCTAATTTCGAAATAAAACCAGGTATGATGGAAATGGGTATTGGTCATCATGGGGAACCAGGGATGGAGATATGTCCATTGAAAACAGCGAAGGAAATTGCTGAAAAAATGATCAATATTGTTATACCAGACTATCCGTTTAAAGAACAGGATGAGGTCGTTGTTCTTGTATCTGGTCTTGGTGCTACACCAGTCATGGAACTCTATGTTTTATACAATGAAATCGAAAAACTCATTAAGACAAAAAATATTATAATTTATAGAGCTTATGTGGGTAACTACTTTACATCACTTGAGATGAAGGGAGCTACTTTGACGATAATGAAATTAGATCAAGAATTAAAAAAACTTATTGATATGCCAGCTTACAGTATGGGGCTCAAGCAGAAATAGGGGTAAAGATGATGAATGTATTTGAAAATAAAAAAGGCAAAATCATTTTGCTTAAAATGGTAAAAACTATTCAGGAAAATAAAGTGTATTTGGGTGATCTGGATGGGCTTATCGGTGACGGAGATCATGGGATGAATATGAATAAAGGGTTTTCGCTCTTCGAAAAAAGATATTGTAAGAATGATTTTAGCTTCACGGATGGACTGAAAAATCTGGGAATGCTTCTTATGAATGAAATCGGCGGGTCTATGGGACCAATTTATGGAACTGTTTTTATAGGAATGGCCGAAGCTGGCGAAAATTTGGAAACAATATCATTGGAGGATTTTAGTAAGATTTTGGAAGCTGGGTATAATGGACTTATGGAAATTGTTGAAGCGAGAGCTGGCGATAAAACCTTGGTCGATACGCTTTTTCCAACATTAAAAAGTCTAAAAACAGATGTGGTGTTAGGCGTAGATTTTGTTGTCGCACTAGACAAAATGAAAGCCGCTGCAAAACAAGGCAGCGAGTCAACAAAAGATATGGTCGCTAGATATGGTCGCTCAAGCAGACTAGGTGAAAGAAGCAGAGGCGTACTTGACACTGGATCGGTCTCTTGTTATCTGATCCTAGCAGCTATGGCAGATGGAATTAAGGAAATATTAAAAGAGTTGTAACACAAACATTACAATGATTTTACAATTGAATTATAGTGCATTGTTTAGTAATTAGGGAATAAAGAATGAAATGGTCAAGATAAAGTTGGTAATTGCACAGGATCAATACAGAATAAAGTTTGATTTTAGATTACTTATTAAGAAGAGAGTAAAATCAGATTGAATTAGTTCATTTACATGGGTAAATATTGATTGTGGGCACTAAAAAAACCGTAGCAGTTTTTCGCTGGTACGGTTTTTTGGTGCGCCCGGCATGGGCGTTTACTCGTCGGTGAAAGTCCGATACGGGGGTTGATAGTGCCAACCGTTAGCTTAAGATAAGGGTGTCCATCGTGAGGTGGAATCTGAAGGAAATCGGCGGCAAAGCTCTGGT
>Ga0302210_10000050_pt1 | contig 60249 bp, 57 predicted proteins | sample II_Fen_E3_2_FD_198793 | JGI IMG/M metagenome (GOLD analysis project Ga0302210, IMG submission 198793) | Peat permafrost microbial communities from Stordalen Mire near Abisko, Sweden - II_Fen_E3_2 | ecosystem: Environmental > Terrestrial > Soil > Wetlands > Permafrost | place: Sweden: Abisko... | reverse complement strand
AAGGTCGTGGCTTGATTACTAATGCATCATCACTGAACAATTTTGTTATAGTCGATGCTAATGCATCACTCACTATAGCATAATTCTTTTCACTCAGCTCATATTTGGTATCGGTCATGAAGTTATAAAGTTCATCGATACACTCTTTGATGTATGCTACTTTTTTGAATCCCCAATCAATGATTGGAACGGTTAGATGAGCATCGATAAACTTGATGTAAAATGCTTCGTTGTCAGTGTCGGCTTTGATCGCCTCAGATGGTATACCTAAATACAACGCAGTTACTATCTTATCGGATACATGTTTCGGGGCCGCAACATTTTCATGTTCGAGCACAAAGTTATACACATCGACAAAACGCTCTTGTTCAACAACACCGATGACGAAGTATTTTTCGATGATAGCGCTATGAACGTTATAAACATGATCATTGATGGAGATCTCGATAGTTCGTGAAGAGAACACTGTACTCATTTTTTTGATATGACATACGTGAGTCAATTTTGTGCGGGCGGTGAGATCGGATGGTCTACGGGCGATCAACTCTGATCACCTGTGCTGGCGCGTTAGCGCAAATGATTTGTCCTCATCGTCCGTGGGCCATCTGTTCTCACCGCCCGTGCAAAAAAGATGAATGACGAACGTATCGTTCATGCACACTTAATTGTATTTTTCCAAATTTGAACGAATAAATGTATACTACAATTAGTTTGCATCATGGATATCACCGAGAACGAATTACTTACAATCGTCAATGCTGCCATCCTTCATAAGGGGCATGCTGGACACCACATTAATTCGATGAACTATTTTATTCAGGAAGGAATTAAGCAGATTGTAACACGTTTCTATAAGTGGGATCAACGCACAGAAAATGAGTCTGTAGGCATAGATGCTAATAAAGATATTGAGTCATTTCACTTCGAAGTGACCTATCCAAACGTATATATTCGTCCGACAAAGATTATCGTCAATAAAACAGACTCTGATCTAACACCTCAAAATGCAAGAAACACGGATAGAACATATGGTGTAACGCTGTATGTTGATCTTAGTGTCACTATTACACCGAATTCAAGAAGCGGTAACAAGATGGAACCGCGCAAATTCTTGCTCAAAGAGCAGAAATTGTCTGTAATTCCTACAGGTGTCAAGACAGATATATGTGTCTTGAACAACTTCTCTCGTGAAGCACTCTTAGAAAATGGTGAGGATCCAAAAGATCCTGGCGGTTATACAATCGTCGGAGGTAAAGAATGGGTCATCAACTGCTTAGAAAACTCGTGGTTTAACGCTGCGAGCATATATAAGAACACCAAGTATCAGGACGAATTAGTACGTAGTACTATCATCACAAAAGACGGAGATGCGTTTGAAAACACATATCAGAACAAGTTTTATTTGCGTGAAAACTTCAAGCTTGACTATCAACTCACCATCGGAAAAGGTACTGAGATCAGAATTCCGTTCTTTACGTTGTTCCGAATCTTCGGAATCACTACTGGTAAACAGATCACTGAATACATCATGGGCGCTTCAATTGACTCCGAGTCGCCAGAAGCCATCTATGTTCGTAACATCGTTGAGACTGCTTTCAAGGTTAACTACGGTCCGAACTATAACAAGTTCAAGAAGATCATAGAGCCCGCAATGAATGCATTGCATATCGCGTATCTCTTTGATCCGACTCTTAATCCCGATGAAATAGCAGAAGATCCAGAGAAACAGAAGTATCAGATCGCAAAGATATTCGAACACTTTGATGACAAAGTACTACAACAGTATGGAACATCAATGAATGATCGTCATACTAAAGCGTTCATCGCAGGTAAACATTTCCGCGATATTATATATACTTATCGTGGTATTAAGCCTCAATCAGACAGAGATTCGTTCCAAGTCAAGCGTATTCACGCAGCAGGAATCATTCTTTCGAAAGCGTTCAAGCAACAGTTCAACAAGATCATTCACTTGCGTATCAGAAGTTTGATCAAGAAGATGCTCAAAGAAGAGCCGTTCGCCACCACTGATTTTGAGACACGTATTAAGTTGCTCTTGAACAAAGATGGATCGAAGCTTGAAACAGCGCTAAGTTCATCGATCAGTAGAGGTGATGACAAATTCATTGTCAAGGGGCAAGAAATCATTAACAGAGTTTCAAGTCAAATCTTGCAGCACAAGAATGACTTCAATGTCATCAGTGCTTTGAATGTCGTTACAGCTGCTGGTTCAGGTTCGAAGGCAGCTAAAGCAACCGCTCGTGCAGATCTTATGCGTAGAGTGCATGCATCGAACATCGGTTACATCTGCCCAAACTACTCAGCTGATACAGGTGAGCCAGTCGGTATCAACAAATCGATTGCTTCTACTGCGCAGATCACATTATCTTCTTCGAGTATTTTACTCGAGAAGTTCATCAAGAAGCAGACAGATCCTAAGTTGATCCCTTTGATGGATGTGCCAATCGGCGATATTTCTAAGTATTGTTTGGTCGCCATCAACGGTAAGTACATAGGATTCTGTGATTCTCAGATGGATTTCGCAAAGAAGTACAGACAGATGAGACGTGCAGGCAGCATCGACAAATATATTTCTATTGTTGCTGAGCCTACTGTTTCAGAGGTCACATTCTGGACCGATTACGGTCGTATGACACGACCAATGATCATCGTTTACAACAACATTGAAGAGATTTATGCGGCCGCAGCAAAGCGTCAGAAGCCACCTCAATTCAAACAGTACATCAAGTTGACGAGAAAACACATCGTCGATCTTCGTGCTGGAGTCATTAATCTTGACTACTTGATCAAGAACGGCATCATGGAATACATCTCAGCATCAGAACAGTTCAACTGTTTGTATGCCAACTTAGATGATTTCAAGGCCAACGCAGAAAATCACAAGAAGCAATACACACACTTGGAAATCGAACAAGCAACTTTGGGGTTGATCTCATTGGCATCGCCAATGGCAAATCACTCATCCGCAGTCAGAATCACTATGTCGACCAATCACGTCAAGCAAGCATGTAATCGTTATAATGCTGCATGGCCTCATCGTTTCGACAACAATAGTTACTTCGCTTATCGTGTTGAGACACCATTGATTTCGACCATCGCGAACAACTATATGTATTCGACTGGTCAGAACTTGATGATCGCTATCGCGATGCACGGAGGAAAGAATCAAGAAGATTCAGGTGATGTGAACAAAGCATCTATCGAGCGTGGTATCTTCAACGGCATTTACTTGCGTGTTGAGAACATCATTCCTCCAGACAATGCAACATTCGGTCCGATCGAAGAATCGAAGACGATGGATATTCAACCAAAGGCTATTTACAGCAAGTTGGATGCCAACGGATTCATCAAGAAGGGATCAATCGTTACTACTAACACTGTGTTAGCGTCGATCAGTGCACGTCTCGAAACGCCTAAAGACAACTACATCTTCACCGACAAGAGTAGCATCTACAAAGGTAAGGATACATATCGTGTACACAATGTCATTGTCGATCGTAACGTGGAGAAGGATATCAAGTTCTGTAGAATTTTGATGTACACCACAAGACATATCGGTAAAGGTGCTAAGACAGCATCTCGTATGGGTAACAAGAGTATCATTTCAAGCATCACGAATGCATCTGACATGCCATACACATTAGATGGTATGCAACCTGATCTGATCTTGAATCCTCACAGTTTCCCTAGTCGTATGGCCATCTCTCAATGTATTGAAGGCACGCTCGGAACATATGCAGCATATTTCGGCTGTTTGATCGATGCAACAACATTCAAAAAATTAGATATCGATGAAGTAGTTAAGCGCTTGCGCGAAGTGCCAAGTTATGGTGAAGACGGCTTGGACATGGGATATCACTACATGTACAATGGTAAGACAGGTCGTAAGATGCCATGTAAGATTTTCATGGTACCAAACGTCTATCAGCGATTGGGTAAGTTCGTAGAGAACGCTCAATATGCTGTTTATACCGGACCTCGTTTCGCAGCTACACAACAACCATTGCAAGGTAAGAAGCATGGCGGTGGTTTGCGTGCTGGTGAAATGGAACAAGCAACATTAGTCGGACATGGTACAATGAACTTCTTGAACGAGAAGTTGCGCGAAGATTCAGATGGATGTATCAATTACATCTGTGCTAGATGCAGACACCCTGCTATCGTTAATGAGCAGAACTCTATTTACACATGTCGCACATGTGGTGAGTTGGCAGACATTAGAAAGGTTGACTCAACATTTGTTGGTAGTCAACTCGGTCACATGTTGAATGCTGTGAATCTTGACATCCAATATTATCTATCGAACTAATCGTGCTGGCGGTGAGAACATACGTCTTGCAAACGATGTTAGCATATTTTTTACATGCAACGAGATCATCAACATCCGCGTAGTCCGCATAGTCAACATATTTTTTTGTATGCAATGAGATCTCATCATCCGATCAATGATATACAAAAAATAAATGTCGATGATATCGATGATGCCGATGATATCGATGATGCCGGCGAGAGTATGTTCTCATCGTCTACTTAACGTGCGTCTTCACCGTCCGTGTAACATCGCCATTAATTTTTTTGCGAAATCTAGTATCAATAACTATCAACTTGTTCGAGTTACTTATGATTATCTTCGAACCATTTGCTTCATACCATAGATCCAATGTATGTGTATCATTGATATAAAAGTATGTACTTAAACTTAACGAACCATCTGTATTTGTCCAAGGAATATACCGTGTGTACATGACATTATTGTTTCTCGGATGAACAATTCTGCATATTTCTGTGTTGTCTGTTTTGATGACTTCACTAGGATCAGCGATAACATATAAACCAGGTCGCGCATCAATCTTCTCAACACATGTTTGTGTTATATCGACACTGTTAATGATGCCAGAGCTACGATGCATCTCAAGACGCAATCTTTGTTTTTTGTCTTGTGTTAGTAAAGTGCAACTATGTTTTTTGTTGAATAAGTGCATGACGGCTGTAATACCCGGTGCAGCAGTGATCATCTTTTTTAAGATCTTCGAGTACATCAACTTTTTTGGATCTGTCGTAGTATCATGTTTTCTATGATATACAGATACTTCAGCGAACAGTTTACTTGTGAGTTGTGCATGTTGTTTATCTTCGATAGATAGAAATCCAAAGATGTGCCAGACGATGTCATAAATAAGTGTGTTAGACCAGTTCATTTTTTCATTGATAATTTGCGTGTCAATTTTCTTTTCTTGCTCGGACATAATAATGAAAGTCGGAGTGATTATCGCGATCGTAGTAGTTTTGCTACTAATAATTATCGGTGGAGGAGTATGGTGGTATATGTCATCTAGCAGCACATCTAGCACAACCACAACGCCAGCTGTTACGACAACAACACCAACAACAACTACGAACAGCAATACAACAACGCCAGCTGCCAGCACATCTTCTACAGCAAGTAACCCTGCTGCTGCTACTAACACAGCATCGTCGACAACAACAGCTGCTGCAGCAACAGTGGCCGATGAAGTTTTCGTGATTCAATCAACAAACAAGGGCAGCATCTGTGTTGACTCTAATGATGGTCAAACAATATCAGGTCACACAGCATGGATGTATCCATGTGTAACAACTAATGGCAACCAACGATGGGTATATGATTCGAAGACAAGAGAAATCATGTTGGCGAACAACAAAGGTTATTGTCTTGATGATGGTGGTAACACTGGTGGAGGCGATTGGCCTATGAAGGTCGCTGCTTGTAATGGCGGTCCAACACAAACATTTGCATTCAACTCAAATGGCACAATATATAACACAAACAAAAATCAACTATGTGTCGATGACAACAATGCCGCTAAAGGTGGTGAAAGATATTTGCACATGTGGGCATGTGACTCAACAAACAACAATCAACTCTTCAAGAAGGTCAAAGTATAGGCGGACGGTGAGGACGAATGACATGCACATCATCTGTGCGGACGGTGAGGACGAATGACATGCACATCATCTGTGCGGACGGTGAGGACGAATGACATGCACATCATCATTACATAAACTTGTTTCATCTTTTTTGCACATCGTTAACACAAAAAATATGTATGCATTCATGCGAACATGCATATGACCAACACAAAAAATATGTATGTATCTGCGCGAACATGCAGACGACTAACACAAAAAAATATACACATCGTATATATAGTTAGTACACATGGTCGACGCGGATGATCAACTCACCACCTGTACAAATGATCAACTCACTGCCTGTGCGGATGATCAACTCACAGCCTGCACGAATGACATGCACATCATCTGTTCTCACCGCCTGCACGAATGACATGCACATCATCTGTTCTCACCGCCTAAGTTATTCCGTATGTGCTTGTTGCGACACGATTGAACATCCATGTTGTGTTTGGCAAGTTGATAACTTTGTAAGCAGTTGATGTCTGTGTATTGAGATACACATTGAGTTCACCAGTGATCGAATAATTACTGTATGGTCCCTTGAGCAAGAAGTGCCCATTGTCTGTTCCTGTCGTGTATACAGTTATCGATCCGTTGTTGACAAGTGGATCAATGAGATTTTCCCCCAAGTACGATTGAATCGTATATGTTGGCGACCAGATACATGTCTTACCTACTGCCGATGCGAGCTTTGTGTATAAAGTTTGTATACGTATCGATTGCCAGATACTAAAACCATCGTCGAACAGTATCCATGTTGTTGCTCCATATGCAGTGCTCGTTGGGAACTTAGCAGATAGATAATTCCATGGGTTGCCACCAGGCACACCAGTGACAAAAGAGAACAATCTATTTTTTGATGTCGATCCAGGTGCTTCATACTTCGCGATGACATCTAGCACGGCGCCTATGTCCGATGCAAACACATACATGTAGAGATTTATAGGCACTGTTTGTGCTGCCCATGATGTTAAGAAATGATCGAACAGTAACAGACTATCACTATCAGTAACGCTGGTACCACAATAACATACTATTTGTGTGCTTGCCATATATTCGGGCGGTCAAAAAAAGACCTCGATAAAATTGAATGTGGCTCCAGCAAGCAATATTTAAAAGAATGTCCGTTAGAATCGCTGCCGATTGCTCAATTGTTGCCATTACCAAAATCTTTACTGCTGAAGGTCTCCACCTCAATATCAAAGATGCTCACAAAAAAATTGCTGAATTTATGCTCAAAACTGGCGCTGACCCAGCTTCTAATCATGTTGCTATCGAACTTGTTTCTCTATTCCTCGGTACTCTCAAGAGATCAATCTACTGTGAAGTATATGAGTTAGATAAACAAGATCTTACTTCTACCATTTTGGGTTTCGGTCCAATCTGTAGAAATGCTCACATGATTTTGTTCACTGGTGCTGCTTGCGGTAGAGGTCACTACATCGCTGTTGAAAGAGAGTTGTATGTTCAGAGAAAAGATATTATGAGTGTTCATGGTCCACAATTTGGTAGAAAGATTGAGTTGCAAAACCCTGAACAGACTTTCAAGAAGTATGGATTGGCTCCACCACTTTATGCTAGTTTTGATCCTGGTTACATTGGATTTGATCTTGAAACTAATCGTCCTGATTTCAAATTTATGTTGCGCCCATTTGTATCTGCTCATTTGCTCTTCAGAATTTCACAAGTTAATGATGCTTCGCAAGCTTACTTCATGGTACCAAGTAATTTGAACAACCATTTGACCGATTTCATGACTGAACATGAGACGAAGGTTAATGCTGCTATCAATGCTTTGTTCGTAATTCCACCTGATGTTGCCACAGCACCACAACCTGTTCAACCTGTCCAACCTGTCCAACAAGTCATCAAGCCAAATGTTGCTGTCAAGCAAGTTGCCCCAATCGTTCCAGTCGTTCAAAAGATTTCAAGCAACATCGCAACAAAGGTTCAGACTGCAAATGTCGTTCAACAACAAGCTAAGGTTCAAACTGTAAATCCAGTAATTACCTCAAATGTCGTTCAACAACAAGCTAAGGTTCAAACTGTAAATCCAGTAATTACCTCTAGCACTGCTACAAGCACTGCTGCAAGCACTGCTTCATCTCATTTTAGTTCATTCATGTCAACTAATTTTAGTACCCCATCCAAAGTTAGTTCATCCATGACACCAACTTTGAAGACTGCCAGCACAGTTCCAACTGCTCCATCCAAAGTTAGTTCATCCGTGACACAAACTTTGAAGACCACGCCAGTATCAACTAGTGTTCCTTCAACTACTACTCCACCAGTAGAAGAAATGCCATTGTACATGCGTCGTAAGCTAGGTCTTTATCAACCTACCCCCGTCAAACCAAAAAAATATTAATGATGTAATCACCGCCATAACGATTACAACCATTATATATTTTTTGTGTATGTTGTCATTGTGTCCTATGAAGGAGGTATCAAAAAAATATACATACACATGAGACATACACATCACAAAGGCGCGATACTTAACACATGAAAATCATGAAGTGCAAAGTAAACAACACGCTACTTACGCCCAAGAGCATAAGAAACTCTCCAAGATTTTTACATGGACCAGCAGGAAACGCAGCAATATATAAACATGCGAATGCCTTAGGACCAGATGGAAACTGATCAAGTTCTTTAAAGACGAATAGACTATACATCAATACGAGGATAAATACTTGGAAGCCGAAGTTAGCTGCAGTGTTCATTTTTTTGTTGTTTGAGCCATCTTCAATTTTCGCGACATGATGATGCATCGATCAAGTAGTCGATCATCCAAACAAGAAACTCGGGATGTGTGCGCGACATAATTTCTGTGTATGTGAGGTCATCAAAGTGTTCAATGATCATGTCTTTATCAAGACGCACGCCACCATATTTTTGATAACGTTCATACTTCGGCAGCAATTGATTGCATTGTGACGACACATCGATCTTTCGTCCTAATCGTTCCCATATATATTCATCGATACCATATTCATGAGCTTTGTTACCAATAACCACATCAAATGATCTAGAGTCGATTTCAATATATATGCCATTCTTAGGGTCGCAAATATAATGAAGCAACTCTAACGAAATGCCGTTCATCTCATATACTTGTATGAGATTAATCAGATGTACCTCCGTGATCAAATATTTGATGACCATGAATTTCTCCAATGAGTACACGTTGTTTATGGTTGCATGCAGTTGGGTGAACGTGTTGTTCAATATCTTCCTCGATGTTTCGATAGAACCAGTTAACACAACCATCGCAACAAACATTTTGATGTCCCAGTTTACATACCCTGATGGTGCCATGACACCTTTCTCATAATTTTTGTACAAAGTATACACCTCGCTCATAAGATCAACAGTCGGAATGAGTTCACCTTGTCGACATCGAATAAATGTATTGATGGTGATTTTATCAACTCTCGATATAATAAATTTATCTTCATCGAGCAGCTTGTTAACATGATCAGCGAACTGATTACATCGCGCTAACATCTTGCATATCGCATTGCTTATTTTTTGTGTCTTGTAACCAATCTTACCACTCGACTGATTATATACAAACTGCGAAATGACCTTCATCAGGTCTTTGCCAATATAGCTCTTGATGACCCGATATGTTTTTTTGTCGATTAATCGCATCGTAGTATATGCGCTCATATCTCCAAGAAACTCAGCAACTAGAAATGTAGTAACATGGTCTATCATTTTTCCGTGAATGAATGTGTGTTAATGTCTTGACACACGTAATGTATTAAGCAAAAAAATAAACTAGTGTTTATATGTGACGATCATCTCATCGCATGTCCGATGTTTATTCGAATTCATCTCTGATGTCGTTGACCACCAACAATGTGTTCTTTACGAACGACATGTCAAGTATCTTGGTGTTATAATGTGTTCCGACACGAGGGATGCTTCCAACTAAGAGAGCATTAGATACACCATCTATTTCTTGTGCTGTTGCATTTATAGCGGCGTCGGTAAATGCCTTTGCAGGACTGCTCAGAGCTGCACGACCTAAGATATCAGTCTTCTCTCTGACAGCTAGACCAGGTCGTTCGATAGAAACAACTTTACCAATTCTGGTCATCTCATCAGCATACAACAATTTGTGTCTGACATCTACATCACTTGCAACATGATCAAGCTCGATGACGATCTTGTTTCTTGCAGCGATGATTCCCAAGAAGCGTTCAGCTTCGATGATGCTGCTAGTATGACATTGTGTAGGATCAAGTCCTTCTTTTGTGACAATACCCTTCAAGTTGATACCAACTGTTTTAATAGCCCAACCATCACGATCTTCGAATGTGATAGGGTCGGTGTATTGATGTTGTACTACTTGCGCGGATTGAATACCTGAGATACCACGAACGACTTGACCTAATGTGTCTTCGACCGCCTTCTTCATGCTGTCGACTGTCACTTCTTTTTTGTCTGGACGGAAGTATTGACGGATATACACAACTTTCGAGATGTCTGATGTGTACATAAAGTAACAGTTCTCATTGTGCTCACGCAACTTCTTGACGATTGTTCCGACAGACATTCCTTTAGGGATGAGTTCTGCCTTGTCTAATTCGTATCTGACACACCAGTTAATGAGATCTGCAGGTCGCTTCTGCATCGATACTCTTGTGAAATCAGCGATGTCATCAGCTTCGTGTGCATACTTTGGATACACAGGGTTACCATACTCCTCGAAGAAGCATTCGAACCCCTTGACGAAACGTCTGAAGTCCATCATCTCAATCTCGTTGGCGATAATTCTCACTGCTGCCTGATCTTGGATCTTCGAAAGTTCGGGCACTAAGTACATATTGGCGCTTGATAACTTTTCGGGTACAGTAGCATTGACGATTTCTTGCACTTGATCCATACTGTTCTTTGTTGTACCACCTGTTGCAGATCTTGTGTGTGAATCCAACATGTGTTGTGTCATCGGAGCACAGATACATTGACCTGCTTGAATACCGATAGCAGTACCAGGATCAATAAGTGCACGATAGAACTTATCGCAACAAGTATCAAAGACGACTTGCAACTGTGATTCAGATAACCATGGTGCATAATCAGCTAACACACAACGTGAATATGTTGTTAAGTTGGTGACTGCAGCCTTAAACTGCTCGTGAATAGGTCCTGTGTACTTGCTGTTCAAGTATAATCTTGGTAGCAAGTCAATGAACTTCTTGACGAATGCATAGTTACGTGCGGGCTTATCTGTCTTCTTGATATCGCCGATCTTATTTGCGATGATTCTGTCGATGTCATATGGGCTTCTAAAAGTAGGATTCATATGTGTCGAGATCTTCATTTGTGCGACTTTCAAAAGACATGAACGAGAAATATCGTTATCACGAATGATATCAGAGATGAACTCTTCTTCAACAATACCCTCATACTTGGCGCGGATGGCCTCACCTGACATTCTGACAAGTGGTAGTTTGACTTTTTCGATACGCTGTGAGCTAAAACCATCTTCACCCTCAACCAACTGAACAACATTACGTCCACGCATGCATCTAAACATGTTGTCAACGAAGATGTTTTCCAAGTTCTTGACTGCATTTCTGTTCTTATCACCTGTTACAGATGTGCTCAGAGCTTTAGTGATCAAGTCGAAACGGGCGTTAGATGCATTACTGATATACTCCATAGCGGTTTGACCCGACATGTAGCTGTTTGTAATGTATCCATATGCCTTTGGATCGTCATCAAAACGAGTTGCGTATGCAGATGCACGACGATAACCTGCGTTATCTTGTAGACGCGACCCGTTGATCAACATCTGACCAGCACGTGCTGCGATGGCCATATAGTTGTTGAGCTTACCCTTTGATCCAGACATGATAATGCTCTTCAAACCGTTGTCTCGACGCATAATGTTACGCAGAATGATTTCATTGTAAACATCGCCTGGACGCAGTGCATTGATTTGCAAGTCTTCGAAAAACTCTTTGTGTGTCTTTCCGATAGGTGGTACAATAGCACCTCTGTTCAAACGATCAGTAATGAGCTTTGACTCGTTGATCAAGTTTGCTTCTTCTGTTCTGATACGCGCACGAGCACCTTCAGGCAATAAAATATCTTTTGTGCCGAGACTGAACCCCTTCATCAAGATGAAATCTAATGAAATTTGCTGCATGTTGAACATTGCATCTAACATTGCTTGAGGGCCGTAATCACGTTCGATGATATGATAGAGATTTTTATGACCTCCTGAACCGATAGATGCCTTATCTAAGACACCTGACAACATGACACCATTTTTGATGACAACCTTCTTTTCTGATGCGTCGTAATCCATGTATGGTTCGAGGTTAGCATCGTAGCTTGTTGGCTTTCCGATATAATTTACAGGTGTTGGCTTCAAGCACAGAGTGATGATGTCGCGACCTGTATAAGTATCTTTCTCAAAACGAGGTAAGAATGTTGTGTTGGCGAACAGACCCATAGCTTCTTCACGCGTTAACAAGATATCATATCGCGTTAACTCATATAAACCAACGATCGAATCGTTGATCTGTCCGATCTGTGGACTACCATTTGTGCTGCTGATAACAAAGTTATGGAATGCACTGATAGCACGCATCTCATAAGTCGTGTGCATGTGTTTTGCATGGATCGTATTCATTTCATCACCATCAAAATCTGCGTTATAGAAGTCACAAGCAATGACATTCATCGAGAGCGTAAGCTCATCTGGTCGCTTGTGAACATTCAAGAAATGACTACTGATACTGCATAGTTCCAGTGTTGGCTGTCTGTTGAAGTTGACATAGTCATTATCCATCAAGTTGTATTCGACGGTATCACCGTAATTAAGTGACACAGAGCCAGTATCAAGATTTGTAACTTGATATACTCTGCCATCAGGCTTGATGATGTTACATGCCATCGGGTATCGTTTGATACGAGCATTGGCGACCAACATCTTGATACGAGTATCATTGTAGTGACGGTATGTTTCACGCTTCTTGATCGTTTGTGCAAAGCTGAGTGGAAATCCAATACTAGGAATAGGTTGACGAGGGTTACCTGTGATTGTGCTTCTGCACATACCCCAAGCTCTCTTACCTAACATATATTTTCTGATGGTACCTTGCTTCGACTTGATCTTGTTGACGATACTTTTGTATGGTTCGCCATCTGATCCAGACATGTCTGGTACTTTGTCACCAGTAACTGGTCCTTTAATAAGTTGCATAACATTATAGATCAACTCGATGTATAACTGTTTTTCTCCGAGACCTACTTTTTTAGATTTCTTTGAGTCTTCAGCTGCCTTCTCAGGATGCACAATTTTGTATGTGACATCAACGATGTGCTTATACATCTTTGTCAAGTCGTCCGCATTGGTCTTCGAACCATTGAACGTTTTCATGTTCTGTGGTCTGGTGGTGTTTGCAGCGACTTGAAGTGCTTCTATCAAGAATGTTCTAGGGTGACTGATCTCTTTGAGCTCCAATCGTTCTAGCGTTTCATCAGAAACCTTCTCGAAAATCTGCTTAACATCGTTAGGCATCAACTGTAATTTACCAGTTACTTGCCCAGAAGAGTCAAACTCATCGGCATTAAAGATCAACTTGAACTTTGTGTCGACTGTGTATTTTCTTTGAATAGTGTTACACTGAGTACATACAACAACTGCCGACTTATTCTTATTTTTTGTGGCCTGTTTTCTCATCACGTTCATACATTCATTGAATGTTCCTTTGCATGAGTGAGTGTTACCACATTCATGACAGATGATTTTCAACCATTTGATGACGCTGGGGAACACGATTGGCTGATATGCAGGGACAGGTAGCTTGATATGACCGTTGTGGCCTAAGCATTTTCCTCCGACTTTGAAACAAGTACTACAATTAATACTTAGTTCAGTCGAGCCCATAGCAGTGTCATAAACACCACCTGGAGCAGGATCGTTATCTTTCACGATATCGGAGTTCTTCACTTCGTATGGTGCCTGTTTGATGATTTGGTCAGTTCCATTGAGTCCGAAACGCACTCCAATAATTCTACTAGTTGCTACGGTCATTGAAAATTAACGTGTGATGATATATTTATTGCGTCAATTTTAATTGCCAAAAAATAAAGACATATACATCGGTCATTTTATTCAAAATATAATAGGATTCCCTCAACAAATGGCGGGCACACATCGTCCGCAGACATGATATCTGCAACCGTTGTTGGCGGCGTGATCTCTTTTTTTGGTTTGTTTACTATGAGCGATTTCTTCTTGATTGTCTTTGTAGCAGCGGTTTTGACAACCTTCTCAACATTAGTTACAGGTGGTTTGTTAACAGTTACATCGACGATCTTCTCGACCTTGGCTACAGGTGGTTTGCTGACTGTTACATCGACGACCTTCATGGGCGGCTCGATAACAGTCATGTCAACAACATTAGTTACAGGCTGTTCAATAGCTGTCTTCTTGTTTTTTCTCTTTCTATTTTTCTTTGGTTTCATGACTGCATTAGAGTCAGGTACTCCAACCTTTGTGTAGATTATTGTGTGAAGTTCGATGGCAGCAACCATAGGATTGCACTCAAAATATTCTGATGCTTTTACGCGCTTGAACTTGTTTCCAAACTCCAAACGAACGATTGCCTCAACAGTAATAGGATCTTGTACGTACACAACAGCAAGAATATCGACCATCGGATACTCTGTATAACGTCTATTAAACGCTCTAACGGTGTAACCGACCTTGACGAGATCTTCTGCAATTTTTAGTAAGTAGATATAACCGAATGACATTCTGATTTTTGAATGGGGATCAGCTATTCAATTTTAGCACGGACGGTGAGGACGAATGACATGCAGGCGGTGAGCACAAACGGTCAGATGATGACCATGACAAACACAAGAAAAAAGATGCATGCAGGCGATGAGCACAAACAGTCAGATGACCGCTAGATGACAACATGACAAACACAAGAAAAAAGATGTATGCTGGTGGTGAGAACATATCATCTGGCGAAAGCGCCGTGCTGGCCATATATCAGTCATCTTACGCATATCGAAAAAAGATACATGTGTGTATCATCTGTACATATAGTCATCTTACCGTTTGTGCTCACCGTTTGTGCTCACCGTCGATATATCATTCGTCCTCACCGTACATATGCACCGTCTTCAAACGTTTGATGCATTTTTTTTGCGCAGTAGTATTCAACCGCTTGAATTTCGTGACTATATTTTCTATGTATATTTTTTCCTTGATTGATTCATTCATCGTATGCATACGTTTTTGCATAGCTGCTTCATGCTTCTCTGTAACATATTCATACACTTTGCGCGACCGCTCAACATATGAACATAGTGAGAACTTGCTGCGGATCTCATGATAGTCATTGATCACAGTCCCATCGTCGTCTAATATTGCCTGACCATTACAATAAATGCGGCAGTGCCACATCACATCGATCGCATCGATCTTCTCGAAAAGATGACGCAAATATGTGAATGTGCCATATGTCTCGTGATAGAACTGCCCGTCTGATAATAGTTGAACGGTCAACTTTGATGTTACTAATGTTACTAGGTATTCCATGATGTTTTTTGATGTAGGTCGCGATGTTCAATTTTGTTTAAAATTGATGACGGGTATCTCGAAGCAAAAAAAATATGGCATTCGAGTTCAATCTAAAGGATCAATCATCATCTATCCGTGCTTTGTTCGCCAAACTATAATCGACCATTCAAGCTTTCATTGACATCAGGCGCGGAAGATATAACCATCACATTTAATAAATCTATACATAGCGATTGTATATTATCATATAGGTACACATGTGGCACCAGTACGGTAGTTCACAAAAAATTTACTCGTAGCACATATAAACGTGACACATATATCGGCGAGAATGGTGGTATCATGTTTTTGACGTTTGGGCCATATCAACAAATAGTTGAAGTGGAAATTACTTTAGACAAAAGACAACAAACATACATTGTTGCAGACCTATAACTTTATTTTTTGATCAGTCAACACATTCCATATTGTTCTCCATATCGTTTGGCACGTCATCTGTAGCACCTCCTATAATACATGTCATGTTATCGAAATGTATGTGCACACCATATTGATAGTAGTTGAACTTGTCGTAAATCAGCTCTTCTAACTCTTCTGAATCGTTTGCACACTTGTGTATGTCGCGAAGAACATCTAGTGATTGCCATGATTCTATATCCATGTCACCAGGAACAATTTTGTAAAAGATCAAATAATCATCGACATCAGGAATAGTCTTCGATGTGATCATGAATGATTTTTCCGGAAGATAACCAGGAATGCTCAGATCGTATGTCTCAAGCTTGAAGTGATATATGTCGCGTGCGTCACCAACCTTGTCGAATGAAGACGACAAATTATATGTCAGACGATATAACAAATTTCCGGACATATTTTATATACGGCGGTCATTCGAATCAAATTTGGAAAATCGCGTCTGTGGATGTATAACAAAAAATGACAACATGCCACCGGGCCTGCGACTTATACACATGCATAAGGATGTTCACTGCATCACTTGGCATCATATCATACATCGGGGCAACGATAGGAACAATGTTATATGGCCCATATACGGGCGATGAAGACATGCGCTTCGATTTATTTTGTGTGGTCTTCGGTAACTTGTTCATGCTATCCAGCACACTAATTATAAGCACAAGCATAATGAACTTTCCTTGTGTTGATGTGCACGACGTCGACAGACAGTCAACCATACGGTCGTCGTATGTTCATCCCGCCGCTGTCTCATTGTTTGCAACATTGTCTGCCATATACTTTTGGGCAGCATCGATATTGGCGCTTTACGCAAAACCTGATCAAGCCGTTCCGATCATCTTTTGTGCCACCGTTTATTCTTTGTTCGCTATAGGAGCGATGATCAAAACATTGTTCTCATGTCGCGAGAAACAATTATCTGACGAACATATTTGATCCTTTGTTGCATGTTGTCTGTGCTGGCGGTTCGCGTCGTTGGTGCGCAGGGCAATAATCGGTGTTTTGTTCTGCATTATTTGTGCATCGAAACACAAAATATGTATGTTTGCATCGACGAACTTCTGATGTAGCCATATTAAAATTGAGACCAAGACATATCACAATAAAAAATGATGTATTGCACCGAGTATGCTGCCGATTGTTATGTCGATTATTGTGATGGTATCTCTGTAGGTTGCGGACTGCGTGATTGTATTCGTGCGCTCATGTTCATCTTTGGCGCCATGTGCTACATCGCAGTTTATGCGGTATCGCTAGTATATATATTTTATGCCGATAGAGGCTTTGCGCTATTCTGTTGTGCGTTCGGTACTCTTGGAGTATTGTTATCTGCTATCATCATGATCGCAGCTGTGCTCGACATCAATGGGCAACACAAAAAATATATGTTATGGGCAGCACTCGCTGTATACTCTGCGCTATCGATGTTGTATTTTATTGTGATGAACATCGTCGCATCCATCTCTAGACCTCAAGAAAAAACAATACTTATGCTTTTAGGGCTCATACATATAGTTCCATTAGTGATTGGCATTTTTAGAGCTATCACCGGATACTTGAAACACAACATCATCAGTGCTGCAACATCTGTTGTGTCAATCTTTGGCATCTAGTTCCCCGACATCATCGCCATTGATGAACTGCAACATGTAACCATACACAACTGTTTTGTCTCGAGATAATGCATAGTCCATTAAATCTTCGATATGATCGCTGATGCTTGGATCGCGAGATGCAAAGAACATGAAGGTATCAACATCAGACACGTCGATTATTTTTTTGTAAATAGCATCTCGACAACTTGTGAAATTGCTGATCCCGAATTTGTTGAACAGAAAACTAACAGTGACAAACTGATTATTTTTGATGGCGACCATTATTATTTTTTTGATATCATCGTTAGTTATGCTATCTCGATTCCATCTGATGATGGAATTGACGAGTATATCATTGCCATATTTCGCAGCTAGTTTGAGCGCGCAACAATCATCAGCAAGTTGTGATGCACCGGCATTGATAGATTCATATATAGCTCTGGTATCATATTTTTTGATGGCACGATAAAACGCTTGTTGTTTTTGCTCTTGTTCAGACATTTTTTCTTTGAGACAAACAGGTTCAAATTTGATCCCCGCGAAACATAAGCAAAAAAATGAAGACTTTAGACGTGGTATGCTATTCATTGATCCGAGGGTACTTAGGAGACTTTCATTACGTGAAGTCTGTGGATAGGGTTTGCAGAGCATCACATGCCATCATCCCTAATCATGACATTATTGCGCGTGTTATGAAGGGCACAAAACAAGACAGAATAAAGATGATGTGTGTCTTTGGTATGCGCGATATGTTGTTATTGTTCATGAAGAACAGCGATTATATGTTTGGTGGTCCAAGTTGTTCGATCCTTGGCACGTTAGTATCTTACGGCCATAATGACTTGTTCGCTGAATTATGTGAACGACATATTCGAAACGGAGGTGCACAGCACGTTATGGAATGTATTTGTGAGGTTGGTAACATAGGTGCATATAATTATCTTTATACATGCGACATGTTGAGAATGTTCGATAAACAAGAAGCATTTAATATAGCATGTGTGAATGGTCACATCGACCTCGTCAATATTATGATCGACAAACAACAAATAAACACAAGTTGCATGTTAACCATCCTTAGTGATTTATTCCGAAAAAAAAGATGGGACATTCTTCGATTGTATCATCATAAAAAAATATCAGACTATGATTTTGCGGTCGGTGTGATGTTTAGAGAACATAACATCGATGGTATTGATTTCTACATCGACAACATAAGTAGTGTTGAGGCATGCAAATGGTTGTCTGATCACGGAAAATATAGTTCGTCAATGATATGTATCAGACATATCTACGAGCGTCTCAAGCCAGAAATATATGATGTTACATATTTGGTCAAAAAATTCCTGACATACAATACATCGGAGTGTATCGAATTCTTGTACGAACATTATTATGACCAGATCAACTTCGACGGACTGTTTGTGGACGCAATTATTGCACAAAATATATATGCGTTGACAAGAATCTATACAGATTTCAAAATCGATGTTAATGCGAATGGAAAAAATTATGTTGCAATATGCATGAAACACGGTGCGGTCAAATCATATCAATGGCTGCTTGATCACGGTATGAAATACAGTGTGCTCGACGATTAGACTGCGCGCTTCGTACTTCGTACTCATTCTTCGCGCTCATTCTTCGTGCCCTACGGTCACTCTTCGAATTCATGTTCCAATATTTTTTTGATCTTTGCAAGACGTTTCTCACCGTATGCGCCTTCGATCAACTTACAAAATGCGTCGATAGATTTAGGTTCATTCACTAGTGCATCTTCAATCGCCGTAACATTTTTGATACCAGGTATTCCAACGAATATGCGCGAGAGATCGACATGATCCATTTCATTGATGCCTTTGATCACGCTCGAAGATAGTTTACGACCGTTAACCTTGACGCCTGCAAGTGCTTTTATCGCGGTAGGTCTATCGAAAATTATGTCAGCCACTTTAACCGTCCGTGCAAGTGCATTGGCAGTAACATCAGAAACACCAGGTATTCTTGTGAACATATCAATAACAATAGTGTTGCACGTGACTGTTGGACGTTCAGTCAACAGCGCCATAGGATCTGCGACAGAATATTTGACATCGAACTTACCGTTTTTTATGCTGTTCATGAGCGCCTTGCGCTTTGCAAGTAGCATGCGCGCAGTGTCTGCTGCGGAGTCTGTTCTAATGACATATATACCGCAATTAGACATCATGTTAAACATCGACGCTTCGATCGCGGAGTATTTTATACCATTTATTTTTTCTGACTTGTTCGCTGGTGCTAGCCCTTCGACAACATAAAAAATGTTACATCCTGTGTTTTCACGCATCGAAAGAAGCTTGTTCTTGTTTTCGTGCCTGCCATCTTTGAACGAATCGGCGTAATCTTTGAGACTTTTGCGTTCGAAGATCTCTAAGATAGAGTCATCGACGATGAGCGCATAATCAGCAGTAGTGATTTGTGCTTTCACGATAAATGTGTCGGCATCTTCTTCTGCGTCAAAGTATTCGAATAGAGCACGTTCGCGGGAATCAACAACAAGTTTCATTGACATTTCTGTATACCCCGTGCGATGTTTCAATTGATATTTTTTGTAACAATAATCTGTATACAAAACAATGACGACTGGAGTGGTTATAGCAATCGTTATCTCGGTAATCTTACTAATAGTTGCAGCTGGCGGTCTGTATTATTATATGTCAAGCAGCAGTAGCTCGTCTACTACATCATCGAATACGACACCAGCAGTAACATCAACATCATCGACGCCATCAACATCATCATCAACATCATCGACTACGTCGCCTGCATCATCAACAACATCGACTACGTCGCCTGCAAGTAGTTCATCTACGTCGTCTGCATCGACGCCTGTAACTACGGCACCTGCATCGTCATCTACTACATCGCCTGCAAGCAGTTCGTCCTCATCATCGTCCTCATCGTCCTCATCGTCGTCGACGAATACATCAAGTATGGCATCCGCACTGCCATCTTATCGTGCACCATATGGTCAGCAAGTAAGTCCTGCATGGATTACGATGACAGGTAAATCATGGTCAGGTCACGATATTTACACAGGACCAAACACGGCTGACTTTGATGCGTGTGGACTCCTGATTAGATCGTATGGATCGACTGTTGGAACATATGATCCAACATCGAAGGCATGTTATGTCAAAAAAGTAGATGGCTCAGATGGTACATTTGGTATGCTCAATCCCGGAACAGGTTCTTACTTTAGACTGAGTGGTGATTTCCCGGGTCACAACATTGATGGTGCGCAAAAAGCAGTTGCTGATGTTGCTGCATGTGAATCTCTTTGTACGGCAACAGGAGGATGTGAAGGTTATTTCTTCCAGAACCCAACAAAGATATGTTACCCAAAGAAGCCAGAAGATGTTGCATCTGCAATGATTTCAGGAATTTTCAAATATTAAGATGCAACATGTGCATGTTGATATACCATGTTTAAACTCCGCGTTAATGATTTAGAAATCCCTGTCTATGCTCAAACAGCACGATCAACTTTGGGCCAAGACAACATGTACAAGAAGCACTCATTCGTTGGGTTCGACGATGAGACAGTGATCAGAACATTTATTGGATTAGCATACGCAGAAAATGGCTTCATTTCAGAAGCATCAAAAACAGTGCCTGGTTATCAGAGTGCTGTTACCGACCTGATTGATTCACTCAAAATTGATGCCACCACAACTGAGCATCAATAATGACATCGATCATCCTAACAAAAAAATTCATGTATTCTCATGAACATGTATCAATCGAAAAAATAGAACATGAGATCGGACCAACAAATGATCACATCCGCAGTTTGATAGCTGTTTACAATAATGTGCTCGATGTGTACATCGACTTCCCGCTGCTATCATATGCAACTTATGACAATGTTGCAAATCGCCTGTATGAAGCGATAAGACATTTTATTGGCGATCGTTAGTAGTCGTCATCATCGATGTTTCGTCCATTTTATTTTTTGAAGATCTCTAGCCGCCGGCCCAAGATCAGGCGCAGATGTTGTGTTAACTCCATGAGCATCTCTCGCACATTTAATGTGTCGATCTCGTCAACACGTGTGTTTACTTTTTTGTTATATTCTCGCACGAGATTTATTGTGGCCGGATGCAACATCGGATCAAAGTATGATTTCAAGTGAATAACTTGGCGACGAAATTCATCTATATCTATCACTTGAAATGACTCTCCAGGTGCAACTATTTTTGCGATCTCGGAGAACTTCTTTTTTCTGAAGCACTCTGCGTAATGTCTGAATGATTCACGAACATGAATATCATCGACGAATCTTATAAAATATTTGAGTGTCAATAAAATTCTTCCCGCTCCTTGACTGTTGAGTGTTTCTCGAAATCTTGATATGTTGTCGACATTCAATAATCGTATCGTGTCATCGTCGAAGTTGAATGATGGGCAATCAAGAATTATCTCATGCGGTAAATGTTGTGCTTTGAAATCTTCAACGACAAACGCATAGTTGTCACTGAATAGTATTGTGCAGAAGTTAGTTGTAGTCATTGGCCCTTCACGTCTTTATTTTCTTGTGTGGTCCTGGCGTCAATTTTTAAAATTGATGTGGCCGATAACGTGTTATTCAAATATGCCAGTAAAGTCCATCGAAAATATCGTAGCAGAAGAACTCAATAAGAACTTGTCATCCATCATTCAACAGATTACCGACAAACTTACTGAAGCGCTCAAAGCACAGGAAACATTAAAAGAGCCCGAATGTATCAATGTTTACGTTGATGGAGTTCGTTTGTTCTTCATTCATACTGCTCCCAGAGTACTCAAAAAAGATGTTTATCTGACATCACAATCTTATGTCGATATCAACTTGATCGAGCTTCTTAATGATGCTGTCGATGCAGAATCCAATAAAAAAGTGTATTTATACATCGAGTCAGATCCAAAGACAAAGATCAAAAAGATCATTTTATTCTGCAAACTTGTTAAGTTTATGCATAACCCAACATCATGGGCCGCATCACTTAATGTAAAAATGGAATTGAATATGCATGAGATTCGCGCAATCATGACTGGAGCCGTACTTGTGTACAGCAATGTCGATACCACAAAATTATTAGAAGAATTAGATAGTATGGATATCGGGGCACCCAGAGACTCACCAGTTATTAATGCTTCCAGCAGACTCAATAATCTATTCCGTGAATTCGGCCTTATTAGACGCGATATGATATATCTAGGCACCAATGATATCAGTACTCTAAACAATTTTCAGTTGAGTCACGATCATATCGCAACAGCATACAAAAATCTCAAAGAAGAGCTCTTGAAGCTTGTTCCTGACTTGAATAATATGTTCAATAAATACGGTGAATTGATCTTCGAGACCGAATAATTGTACGTATGCACATACGTATATTTTTTTGCTGTGTATACCTCTTCCTCATTCTAAAATTGACCTCTGGACGCAAGTATTACACACAAACAAATATGTCATTCGCCACACAAGACATCAAGAACATTGTTGAAGAAGAAATGAAAAAGATGATGCCAACTATTATTCAACAGATCAAGGACAAGATCACAGGATCGAAACGGGAAAGCATCAATATTTATGTCGATGGTCATTGTATGATGATACTACCGATCAAGCCAGCATGCCTCAAAAAAAATGTATACTTAGAATCTCAGTTATATCTTGACGAAAAATTGTTCGAGATGGTCAATAGTATGGAAATATCTAAAGATGATTTATACGAATACATCGATTCTGATCCATCAACTAGTGTTGATAAACTCATCTTATTCTATAAACTTCGTGATTTTGAAGAGACTGGCGAGATGTTCGAGGAAGAAGAATTTGATCTCGCTATTAAAAAATATATACCATGTATTCATGGTTTCTTGAGAAACACATTACTAGAGAATTGGGGATACGCCGATCCACGAATCGATGATGAACTAATTTTGTTAGGAAATAAGCATCGTACGTGTGAGTTTGATAGATTATATAATATTCTCGATAACGAATTTGTTGAATACAACTGGCTCAGAGTTACATTGAGCTATTTAGAAGGAGATGAGTATCAATCTGCGTTGTATAAATACAATGCTTATACCAGTAGGGTCATCGAATCATACAAAAATGCAAAAGATGAGTTGTTACGTCTGCTTCCTGATCTTGCAGCTATGTATGACAAAGTAGGTAACATTATCAGATAAATAGTCACGGCCAGAGACACCATCTATTTTTTATAAAATTGAACCTCATAAAGAATTATCACAAAAATCATGTCAGTAAGCAAGCAAGAAATCGAGAACATCGTAGCAGAAGAAATGAGTAAGAGGCTTCAAGCCATCATCCAACAGTTGACTGAAACTATCAGAATGCTAACAGAATGTATCGAAGTTTATATCGACGATGTACTAACACACAAAGTAGCTGTTAAGCCTAAATGCGTTAAGCAGAAGGTTTATATAAAATCACAAAAGTACTTTGATGAGCAACTTATTATTCTCGCAAATGAATGCTCTTACGATGACAGTAATGCGTATGATGCTCTCAAGGAATATATCAATAGTTCACCGCAAGATGTGAAAGGACAGAGATTAAACTTGTTACTCAAGTTTAGAGAATATGATAATCTTACCTCCAAAAATGCATGTGACGGATTTATGTATAATTGCATCTGGGATTGTTATGATACTATCAATCGTATTCTCACTCATACAACAATATATAATGGTAAACTTATCTCCGACTTAACTGAAGAGCTTAAATTCTTCGGGGATGATGTAGTATATCTTGGTTCATCACTACATACTTTAGTCAATGCGTATAATTATACCGTCATCAAAGCAAAGGAGACTAGATTACAAATGTATAACAACGACAGCAATGAAGCTATTATCGATGAATATGTCAAAAACACTAAAGACGTTTTCAAAGCATTCAATGCAGTCAAAGAAGCACTTATTAAGCTTGTACCTGATCTCGGAGGTGGTTATAAATCTTGTTGTGATGATAAACGCATCATCTAAATTTTTTTGTTAAAATTGACTTGACATCATGGCAATACAAACAACATGTACACATCACCTGAAACAAACAACAATGAAATTGTGACAAAGAGCGAAATCGCTGATATGATCATCAAGCAACTTTCTAAGGTGCTCGCTTCGATCGATGTCTCATCGCTCACAGATCTTGTGTATGATCGCATCAAAGATAAACTCGAAAAACAGATATCGAAAGATGTATATATTCACTACGACGAATCCGACATCAAACCATTGATCTTGTCGGGACTCACATTGAAGAATTTGCCATATCGCATGTATCTCGGTATCGAAACAGAGTTAGTATTTGACCGCCTGATCACTCTGATTGATGATCTTGACTTCGAAGGATGTATTAAATTCATTGATGATGGATTATGTATGCTCATTGCATATCGATTGCTGAAATATCTTCCAAGCGATTTGAACTTTGTGATCAAGTTGCGTCAACAACTGATCGAACTCGTCAAAGAGGAGTATCCAACTATCGCATCTGTGTTTACGAAAGATGTTTTCATCAACGAAAAAATGATAGATGCCAAGATCTTGATCGATGAATTGCTGAGTTATGGAACATATATGGACAAGGTAAGAGACGTTCAAGAGGTCACTCAACTCATCGAAACATACAATGAATGCTGCGCCAAATATCTATCGCATAATCAACCAACAAATGATTACACGACAGTAAACACAAGATGTGATGACGCATTTAAATATCGCGATGCATTAGAAGCTTTGTATGTATATCTCGACAAACATACATACGGTTCATCCGAATTATTCAACTACGCAGAAACACCATCTGATGCTTCGATCAATGTCATCGGCATCAAACCTGTTAGACAAGTACCCATAGATGTTAAGCAACGAATGTAACAATCGTCGTTTCTTCTTTTTTGTATAGAAATCTAAAATTGATTCGCCATAAAACATGTACAAAAATCTATGTCTCTTAACACCGAAACCATCTCGAAGATCGTCGCTGAAGAACTTAATAAGAACATTGCTGATATCATCAAGCAAGTCACTGACAAACTTGTGCTTGCACAACAGTCAACGGACGATAAGATCACAGTTTATATCGATGACATCAAAAAATATGTCATTGACTCAAAGCCAAGACGGTTGCCTAAAGAGATTCATCTGAAGAATCAAGAATACTTCGATGAACAATTAATCAAGATCATGAATGAAAGTACTTACGATTCGGAAAAAGCTGAAAGTGAATACGCATTCTATGATCATATTTATGCAGACAAGAACTACACAGGACCAAAATTAATGTTGTTCCGAAAGGTAGCTAAATCATTCATCAACGAGAATCATGCATATGATTTCGAAGATACTATTCATGAGTGGTTGCCATGCCTAGACAAAATCATTCAAAATGAGTTTGATGAAACGCATCGTTACTGCTATGATAATCTGTACAAAGATGTTGATGTATGGGGTGATAAAACTCATTTCACATCGTTCAAAGAATTCGACAATAGTCCTGTTGGACGAGCATCAACATTATACTATAATACCCGTGCACTACTAAGACGTGCTCAACAATTATGTTTGAAAGATTCAATAAATGATACAAAGATCATCGCAGAAGCATTTGATAAAGTCAGAGCAGCACATGCAGAATTAAAGAAGCAATTGTTCGAGTTGATCCCTGACTTAAGAGACATTTAGACGTAAAGTCTAACATTATCTATTTTATATTTTTTGCCTGGCCACGAGAAGTTCATCCCCTGAACACTGTGATGTGCCCAGTTCCAATGATTGCTACAATAGTCATAGTCGAGCAAATTCTTTGCGAACAACTCTTCACCTAATCGCCAGTTAGCACCTATGTCATATGTCCATGTCGCGAACAACATACGTCCGTAGTTCGATACTCGCCCAGTATCGATCAATGCTTTATATATAACTTTTATAACCTCTGGTGCATCTTCAAGTTGCGCCAAGTATGCATGCATAGTTGTTATTTTCCATGTTACTGTTGTCTTGTTTCGAAACACAGATGAGTATGTTTTGATGTACCACTCAGTCGCACGCGAATAAAAATCACGAAAGATCAACTCACGCACTAATGAGTCAAACGACTCTAAACCATATTTGCGCGACTCCGCACATACCTTTCTACAGTGTTCATATACTTCACGCGGTGAGACAATGCCACGTGCAAGCGCCCATGAAACATTAGTTGCACCCGATCGATATAACACACTTTCTTTGCGTGTTCTTCGATATGTATCTGCATCAAAACCAGACATCATCTTCACTGCTTCTTTGTGCAACTTTATTTTTGGGTACTTGTCTGTCTCTTTTTTGCGCAACATTTTGTATCCCTCTTTCTCATCATACAACTGCGTCAATACATCTTTGTGGTAACTTGAATAAACTTTATACTGCTTTGCGGACGGTGCGAGCAGATGTTTATTGTCGAACACTTTTACAGATGTTGCAAGCCCTGAGATAAGTGTGTGTCGATGTCGTGCAAATGGTGTTGTATCGGCACTCATCACTACATCATGACCGCGAAGATGATCATAATTTTTGTGCGTCTCGACAGTAAATTTAGCATCGCGCAACACGTCAGTTAGTTGTTCGGTCGCTGTTCTGAACACTTGAAATGCCCGCTTGTTGAAGTGCTTGTTCACTTTTTCATCTGCAAGTTCAGGGTCAAAAACAAAGCACACCGCCTTCGACCCTGTGTATTTCAAAAAATAGTCGAACGACTTATTGTCATGTAGTCGCAGATCATTCGTCATCAAGTAGTACAACATTGTATACTCAAAACATGCAAGAATAGTTAAAATTGAAAGCTTACAGCGTCGACAAAAAACATGCTCACAAAAAAGATAACAGGCAACGAAGAGTATTCAAGGCTAATTACAGACGGCATTAACATATCTTTGGGACATGATATTGATCGACCAAACATCGGCCTAAAGTATATAGAAATGTTGTTCTACATCGCCGATGCAGCGCTTGAATCGAGCATCATTGAACCGTGCGATGATATTGAGTACTCTGTTTTCTTAGAAAATGATGCGACATGCACAATAAAGAAGCGCAACAATAATGATATTGCGCGCGATCTGCGCAAGCTGCATGACTCATTGTTTACCGGCCGCGTGCAAATCATGTTTAACGACGGTCAGATCCGACCGCTAATATACTCTGATGTCATATTTTCTGGTAGCATCGTACTTACAACCTTCTGGGATATGACACAAAGTACAAGTCATCATCACGAAACATTCGCGAGCAGCGATGTGAACATATATCTTGTCGCACATGGAGTAAAAAATGTGTTAGTCGACGACGTACCTCTGCGCATGACAGGTGTTTCTTGGAACACAGATGAATGGCGTTTTATCAAATTCCCCGGTGCAACCGGACAGATGATATATGGAGGGTTCGATCTCGACATTTGTAGAGGGTCGATGGAGTTTATCAATCGCGGTATAATAAGAGCAACATGCTCAAAGAGTATGATCAATGCGATCGATACGCGATTTTGCATTCTTGGTTGTCATACAACTAAACACAGAATTGAGAAGTTTACGAGGTTAGGTCTCGGCATCTTGCGTGTGCCAGATACAAAAATTATTGAGACAAGACATATCGGCGTCTTGAAAGAACTAAGATGTTGCGATTGCTTAGAGTTGTATCCCGCCCCATCCACCGACGCACTAGATTTTGAGTATACTCATTGTCCGAAATGTATTCAGGCGATAGGCGCACCGTTCGCGATTGATGATAATAAACACATAATATTTACGGGCGGTGAAGACATATCGTCCGCAGGCTTCTTGATAAATAATTCGTTGGCGGTGTACAACCCTGTACAATGTTATAAGCTCACATTACAACCGATCAACATATCTGCAATGCAACCAAACGCACGCAAATCATTCTTGTCGACGTTAGGCACAAATGAACGATCTATAATTTCTGGATGTTGTCAACGAGGAACATATGTGCATTCAGTCGATATCAAGATGGACTCACCTCTATTATCGGGTGTGTTCCCCGCAATAAAATTATCAGAGTGCCAAACTATCTACAAAGCAACACTCGGATACGACAATGAAAACATCGCACTATGCATCAGCATATATTTTCCTGGCGATGCAGATAAACTTTTGTTACAAGTCACAGAAGAGATCTGCTCCGGCCGCTTGCAACAGAAGAACAAAATGTTATTCGCGAATGGTAAAAAATATAAGTCATTCGTCGGACATCATATGTCAACAGGATTGCAGTCAGTCATATATCGTGAATCAAACGATATGAAATTTCATGAAATGCCATTACTCGACTTCATGTTAAACCGTCGATAGACTATATGTCCTCACCGCTCGCTCACCGCTTGCCCGCATCGCCTGTGCGTTTATTTTTTCTTGATGAATAGATCTTCCATCGGTGACACATTGTAGCTATACTCATCGATAATGTTGTCATAATAAAGTCTATCCATGATGTACTCACCCTTTATGTTGTTTGTAAGATCATCAACAATGAGCTTGGGTAACGCATCCCAAAATGCATCATCGCAGTCAACGATCAATCGACCCTTTGACTCACAGTAATCTTGTTTTGAGTTACCGCTACATGGTTCATAAACATTTGGGAATGATTTGATTGATACTTGACCGCGAACACAAGAATCGGAGATGAATGTTTTGATCTTATCGGAGCTCATAAACGTCTTCATGTATTTTTTGTCCCAAGAAAATCGCACCGTCGACAACAGCGCGCCAACCGTCTTCTTCTCTTTTTTTGCTTGTGCTATAAGACCAACAAGTAGTTCAAAGTCAGCAGAACCGCGCGGAGCAATATCATTTATTCCTTTGAGTATGACTGGTGTCGGAGCACTAGCAGAGAATGCTTCTACAAGTCGTGCGCTGGTCGTTGGGTCACGTAACTTTTGAAGTTCATTCGTTACTTGCATCATGACTAAATCATATAAATAATACTTGTACAAGGCTCTACTCACCGCTATATCAGTGATGTGTGATGAACCACCTAACAAAGATCTATTGACCGCATCAACATCATAGTCGATGTCGATGATTCTTGCATCTGGTGTCCAACCTCGCTTCATGAACGGACTCTCCGATACAGGCGCATGTGTCATTTGTAGATCATTCACGATGATACCAACGAACTGTTTTGTCGCAGTGTCTCGCAATAATTTTGTGACCTCAAAATGTATGTGACCTTTGAGATCGAATGAATCAAAGAACTTTTTAAGCGCATCAGGGTCATTCACGATGTTGGGATACTCAAAAGAAATCTTCTCTTTTCCTGATGAGTAGTCGGAGTATCTTGTCACGATGAACAGCGGTTTGTTCGCGTACTCGAACGAGATACCATACACTTTGTTCTTACGGCCAATATATTTTATGTACTTAGGTGTTGTTCCTGCCACTTGCGCAAGATATTTGATGATCGCATCGGCGCCTGGAACCTTATTCGCATGAGATTCTTGCTCATGATCATAGTGATCTAAGCTCTCCGACAAGATGTCAAGTTCATCTTCGAGGTTGAATATGATCCCATTGTTGTGTCCGGTCTTGAAGTAGTTTTGATCTGCTTTGCACACTGGATACCATGCAGGCCCTGCATTATTTACTGAGCTTTCTTTTGTGTACATACGCTTGATGACTATCACAACTTTGTTTGTGACAGAGCCCGCGGACGGTAAGTCGATGTCTTGCCCATTACAGAAGATGATTGTGGTGCCCCAAAACACTAAAAGTGCACGAGTGATAACATTGTTCCAATCAACAGAATCATTTTGTGGCTTCGTCATTGACCCTAAAGTGCTCATCAAGTCATCGGGGTCAAGCTCCGGCATGAACACCTTTCCTTTTGTGCGTAAACGTTGATACAACTCTTCGATAAAGTAGTCAACTGGGTCTTGTGACTTAGGTATGAACTTACCGCGAATCTCTTGAACGATCATTGCGCCAACAGATAACATGGGGCAGAACACACTGCGCGAATATTGTGAGACACCCAACATGTATGTATCTCGCGGTGTTATTTTTTTGAACATCTCTGGCACATGCCCGATACGACCCGGGTCGAGAATTTTGTTAGTGGCGAGCACATGACGTGAATCAGATATCAAGTCGTCCGGACCCTTGAAACGACTTGTACATGATTCATATATCTGTTTTGCCTTTCTTTCGCGATCAGATATCGGCGTCTTAAAACAACACGGCAAACAATAACCAGCAGGGTGAACACCCGCAATGAAGTTAAGATATTTGTATGTGTTGCCTGGGCACATGTAGTATGCGGGCTTATCATATGTGAAGTTCTTATACTTCGTCAACTTCTTGCGCACACCGTCTGACAGACCACTATACTCTGACTCTTGATATACGATTGGTTGCATCTTCTTCTGACAAATACGCGCATAGACTACTGGGTAACCAGCCTTTTTCAAGTTGAAGAGGACAGGATCTTGTTCTTTTGACTTCTCTAAATTGTTTCTGACATTTGAGATGCCTGTTTCTTTGATGCCTGATTTCTTCAAGATGTATGTCATGAGCGACTTGAACATCATGAACTCATTTTGTTGTGAATCTTGTATCTCAATGTTGATGTCAGATGATCGATGCACAAGACGAATCACACGGCCATAATAGAGTTCCATCCACTTGCTTCGCACGAAGGGATTGACCAAGTAAGTAAACTGATTGCTCAACTCACCTTTGCCCGCTTTGATCAACACACGATCAATGAGAGTTCCGTCGAACTCATATGTGCCCTTCTTAAAAATGTACAAGCGCGAGTCTTTTATTGTGTTGATGATGTCATATTGCCCGATGATACCTGCACCAATATAGTTGTCGAACACACGTACTAACTCTTTGAACTGAGCATCTGTAAGAATCTTCTTCCAAAATAATCCAGCAGAAATATGCTCATAGTTCAAGTTGCCAATGACGATTGGACCGGATGGTGAGCCCTTAAGACCTATCTTATTTACAGAGTTAACAATGGGCGAAATGTACTTCACGACGAATGCTTCGATCGTTTCGAACGTCATAAAATCTTCTTCCGCGAACGCAACCTTAAAGTACCACTTACCATTTGCATGCAACGAGAAGTACATCGTCTCTGTCCCCTTCATTATTATGACTGTGATACCTGCACGAAGCACTTGTTGATTAGGTACTCCGCGCGGTTTGATACCATGATGTATCTTCGTCAGTTGCACATTTTTCGGACCATCTTTCACGAAGTAATGAATTTCTGGTACATGAATTTTGCTCGAAATATCGTTAGTAGAAAGTGAGTCGAAGATGTTACGCAAGTTAAGAGGACCAGGTGCGATGCCACTCACTAAACATCTGCCGATACTTGTTGTCATGTCAGCAGCACCAGATACGTGCTCGATATCGATGTTACCTAACAACTGTCTCTCTGATGTATATTGCGATCTGATGTAATCAGGGTCACGCGCTAACTCAGGATACTTGTGTCCGAGGTTTGTTTCATTCTTGATATATTCATTAAATGCCTCTAAAGTCATCTGCGGCCAATACTTCAACACGATACCATAGTAGACTAGATCCATTTTATACTGATCATCGAGTGGTGCCAAAGACATCAGTTCATTGAGGTCAGAGATCATTACATAACGTGTGCCCTTGATGATATTAAATGTATCGGTGACATAGACCTTTGTGTCAGACTTGATGTCATAAATATATTTGTCGACATTGATACCATTGCCCAAACTAACACTTGTATCTTTTTGTCCGTATCCTATGATGCCTGTGTCGTACGGACCACCTGCAAACAGCTTGTATGTACCTTGCACATGACCTGATTGATCTATGTAATCAACATGCATGCGATAGTATGGTATGCCTGTCACAATACTGAGTTTGAGCGCGAAGTCATAAACTTTGTCGAAGGGATATATCTTCATCTCGCCATTAACAATTATATCATCGGGCAACTTCTTCGATATTGTTGTGAATGATGGCAGCAACGATGACATGCCTCGCCCCTGTTCTACCTTCAGTGTTTTATGTCCCTTCATCAACTCTGTCAATGATTCTTCTTCCGGTGCATCTAAATTTTCTAAGTCAATGTCAGCAAACAAGTCATCACCGAGATCATCATCCGCACCACCGCCTACTGCGCTGGCTGCTTTTGTACTATGTTGCGCCACACCAAATATACCCAACAATTCTGCGTTTTGTGTTTTTATCCACTTACCGTATGTGCCCGACAACTCTGAGATGCTCTTGTGTTTGTCTTTTGGATCAACAAGAATAAACTTTTTCGTAATAGCTTTTTTTATCGTGCTATAATACGCAACAATAATCGGATCCTGCATTATACATAAAGTGATGCAAAAAAGTTAAACAGGAAAGCAGGCAAGTGATATGCAGGCGGTGAGAACAAACGATATGCAGGTGGTGAGAACAAACGATGTGCAGATGGTGAGTGCATGTAACATGTAGATGATGAGTACTTACCATCTGTGCAGATGATATGTAGGCGATGTGTATGTGATGAGAACAAATAATATGTGCATGCTACATGCACATGCTGTTTGCAAGCCGTCTATATACCATTCGTATGTCGTTAGACCTCACCGCCCGCACAAAAAATAAATGTGTCTTCCCACGGACGTTTTATTTTTTGTAATTACTGTCTTCCCACGGACATGTCATTGTTGTTGTCATCGTCTAATAACATTCTCTAGTCATTCGCTCGGTCGATACACCCTCTTCGCACTTCGAGTAACAATCGAAGTCATATTGGTCGTCATGTTTTGGTAATGTTGCTGGCATACCATTTGAATATTCTTCTGAGTCATCTGCCAAATCATCGTTCTGCGATGTATATACTTTGAACTTGTCTCCGAAATATGTTGAAGCAAGGAACTTAGATGTCATTATCTTCGGACAATATGTGTTAGATAATGCGCGATCATTGATGTCGTCTTGATACTTGCAGTCCATGCGACGATACACGGTTATCCAATTATCGCTCAATACTACGTTCATTCCGAACACAACTTTGAGGAGCTCTTTCAAGAATTTTCCGAATGTCTCACAGAAGTTGTTTGCAAACCCTCTGCGGACAAGCACTCTGTCGATAGCTCTGTTCTCCATTTTCTTCGCGATCAAGTCACAAAGATCAAGAATGGCAGCATGCTTGCTTTCATATTTTTCGAGATCGATGTCTTTGACCTTCTTAATATTTGTCACTCCGATCATCGTCAACAGCTCAACGACATCTGTGACGACATCTATCTTTGTTGCTGTAGTATGATCGAGCAATGAGTCACCAAGATTTCGTATCTTGATTAGCGCGCTAATACGTTTGACCTTATTCATTCGGATCAACGAATCGTTCAAGTCGCCTGTATCAGGTATCGAACACAGATTGGTACATTGCTCCTTCTCTTTGTCTGTGTTGTACTTCAGCACGAATTCATAATTTTGTGCCGATTGCTCAATGTTGAATGTGTTAGACAACATGAACTTGTCGATTGATCGACGTTCATCGGTACTAATATCTTCGCCAATAAGCGATTTGTTCTTAATGTTGTTAAACTCTTTGTTCGTGATGCAAGGTGCATCTTCAATGGCGTGCGCCAAATCTTCTTTGTTCTTCTCGATGAATGTACTAAATTCATACGATCGCAACTTAGGATCCGTAACATATAGTTTGACATTGTCACAATATATGTGCAGAATTCTGCATATACGATCGAAGAGATCTTTGCGGGATCTGTTCCTCGTCGCAATGTTAGTCAGCTGTAATTCTAGTTTTGCGGTTCTTCTGAACTCGTACAAACCGTCTGCATTGATCCTGTCTGGCTCTAATGCACCAGCGATGAGATCACGTTGATGACCATCCATGCGCGATGTTAAGATTGCTTCCTTGTCGGTCTTAACATTATTTTTTATTGGATCAACATAAATGTATGCTTCTTTTGTGTCGATGTCACGAACACGCCCCAATAACTGAATGCATGATTCTGCATCACATGAACCACTTACAAAATATCCAAACAGATAGTCGAAGTGCTTCTTCTCGAATGATATACCCGCACCTGCAGTAGGTGTGTAAAGCAATACATCATACTTACTCCAATATTTGTTGACATTAGAGAAGTGTCTGCGCTTGACTGATGCAAGCGTTTCTGAGTCGTAATGACCGATGTTGATCGTATCTTTGAACTCAGTCTCAAGAGCGATCTTAATGCTACGTGCCATATTCTTACTATTGAGGGCAACAACACATTTCTTGTCGCGCTTAACACAGTCAATTAACTTTGATAGCCACGAATCTCTGCTTGAGGTCATGTTGAATGTCATGTCATTCTGTGACTTGTACTCATTTTTGTAGAATGTGTACCTGACATTTTTTTGTCTTGCATCTTCCATCGCAGCCTTGATTACATTGTGTGTTGCCATTGTCATAGTAGCATCCATCGCAATGATCTTACTGGCCTTCTGTATCAAGAAGATGAAGGTCATAATGTTTCGAGTTAAATTATCTCTGTGAGTGGTCGAAGCAAACTGCTTGATGATACTCTCAGACTCATCCAAGATCAGCATGAAATCCTCTTTCGCGAGTATCTCTGTTGCTAATCTGTTGAGACTTTCTGTCTGAATAACTAGTCTACGAAAATCTGATAAACGATCTTTAGTATCTTGATAAGACATAAAGTGCTCTTCAGGGGTAGGTAGCTGTTTGTTCATTTTCGCGATCACTTCATTTGTCAATGCAATACGATTTGACAGCATGATGATCTTCTTGTTGGGGAATTTCTTGATGTAATCAATGAGAGCAACGGTCTTACCGATACCCATTCCTGCAACTATGTATGTGACTCTAGAGTCACTGTCGAACACGGTAGGCATGATGCCTTTACGTATGTCTTTGATGCATCGAGAAAAGTTGTCATCCAACTCCCCGATGTAATCTGATGGGTCGAACAAAACGCTGTATCTATCTTTTTCTGATTCTTCTAGTGCATTCTTTATGCGTTCTCCCATACCCTCTGATGAATTGCCTGAAACAGCGATGCATCTTTTAGGACGTTTCTCACCGCGTGCATCTGACTTGAAACAATATAATGTTGCAAATCTTGTGCCTGCTTCGTTCGCATTAACGATCATGAATAAGTTATTATCCTTGTCATGAGGTTTGCGTGAGTTACACAAAGAACAACACTCATCGTCCGGTTCTAATCTGTTGAAGTTGACGATCAATGAACCATCTTTACATGGTTTCTGCGATCTGTAATCGAAGTTAGGATATTCATCAAGCGTCTTGCTGATGGCACTTTTGACGAAATCATCATCCATGCGCACCTTCGACATCTTACCATCTGTGCCATCTCGCACATCATCGTCATCATACTCATCGTCGTCCACAAATATATATGCGTTGAGATGAATGTTGTTGTAGTAGTATGTGCTCGCCATCGCGTCGATAGGTTTGTGACCGATAGAAATTATTTCTGAGTAACGATCTTGATCGGGCTTTGTGCACATCGGCATACGCATGTTGTGTGATGTGTTGTATAGACCCATATCGATCGTCTTCTGAATTCTTTCGGGCACTTCTCGATCAGGGCATCTATCATTCTTGATAAAATAGTCTTCGAACGATTCGATGTCATCTAAGTATGAAGGGTTGTATGGTGCTCTATATTTTTTGAGCCATCGTTCACATCCGACATCATCGTCTTCTGGTGTGAACTCCATATCAAGCAATTCTATTCTGTTAGGACACCCCATACTATGAAGTGCACGGTTAACCATGCCCTTTCTTGTTAGTGTGTTCACAGGATCGAACACGTCCATACTACTTTGACCCATTACATACTCTTGCTCCTTACGGTGCTCGAAGATGAACTCTAATATCTCTTGATATGATTTTGGAATGTCAGAAATTTCTACATGCCAGAAGTCAAGCTCAACACCTAAGTGCCATGCGACGAGGAAAATCCTCATCAAACAGCCGAACACCTGCGCCATCTTGTTGTTTGTCATGATCACATTTTTGTAGATCAAATGAAATGACCACTTACTGGGATTCTTGATAAACTTTGATTTGGCGTTGTAGTGAGTTGCACGAATGATGATGTCATCATCAAACTCATGATGATTGAAACCATACTCATCGTCACCAACAAGTCCGTAAAGACGTTTCATGATGATGAATGCTTCGCGCATAGATTGAACTACACATGTGAGCATCTTTAGTGCGTCTTCATTACAATTATCGAACTCCTTCTTGCGTTGGGGCTCAATAGTAGATGTAACAGATTTATACTTTTTCTTGAAGTCGGTCATGTTCTCACAAACACGCTCAAATAATGATGGCATGTCTTCACCTGCGTCAAGATCAACTACAAAGCGATGAGGACGCATGTTCCATTTGATGACTTCCTCACATGATGGGGACTTCCAGATGAAACGATCTTTGATACTTATTTCTTGTGGTATTTCCTCGCCTTTTTCGCGAACGATCTTTCTACGACGTTCGATCTTTTTGAACAGATCAACAATTTGAGGCACCGAAACGAAGATGAAACCTACTTTGCCATTCATGTCCCGAAGAACAGTCATGCCGCCAGTTTTCATACGTGCTTCATATGGCGGAAAATCAGCCATCGACCCATAGTTAGTGGGTCCAGTAGTATCACATGTTTTTCTATTATCTTTGTTTGGATCAAGATAACGAGCAGCCCAAAGAACTTCCTTATCATTTTCACCCAAACCGGCTAAAGAGTGTAATTTAGTATACTCGAAATCTGCCATATTTTGTCTAATTCGTTGTCGGCGATCTTCAATTTTTAGCAAAAAAATACGACCAGCTATATGCTGGGCGGTGTGTCTTGACGATCAAAACATATCGTTTGCGCTACGCGCAGCTATATAACGATTAGTGCAGATCGTTCGTTCTCATCGTCCGTGCGCTTAATCGTCTCTACGTTCTAGTTTGGTCTTTGCACGTAGTGGGACATGATCTTCAGACTCATCGTCGTAATAGACCTTTATGTACTTGCCCTCAAGTTCGTTCTTGAATTCGCGATGATCTTTCGAGTAACGATTGAACAACTCAATACGTTCAGACAGTGGTAAAGCTGGTTGCACAGTAAATTCTTGCCCTGCGTCAGTGATGCACACAACCATCAGCGCACCTTCTTCTTTACCCTTTGACTCACCACCTGCGATGCCAACAACTTCAAACTCAGCATCGAAGCGAGGTTTCATCTTGATCAAGACGCGAGAGTGATAACCGTTTGCGGACTGTGTATACACAGCATCTGGTACACGAAGAATAGCACCTTCGAACTTGTTGTCTAAGAACTCTTTATAATATTCTTTCGCCATCTTTAGGTCCCGAGCAAGAAATGTGTCGACGAACACTATGTTCGTTGCATCTCCGAATTTTGCGATGTATACTTTTTTGATCTCGTTCAAGAGTTCAAGTCGATCTTCGTATGTCATGTCTGGGTCGTAACCTACGAACAGATCGTAGATGTAGTACTTAATGTCAGCGTCGACATTATCATCATTCGTCTTTTTTCTGAGACTACCTAATTGTTGCAACTTCGATCCATGTTTATATAACTCACCGTCGAAGAAGAGCTTCTCGCGCTTATTTTTTGGCATCTTATGATCGACAAAATATTGACCAGCAGCAGAATAAACTTTCACGATATCATCATCGATCGTCTGCGGAACACCTTTGATAGGTTTCAAGTTACGACTATAGAAGAGCACTGTGCGATCTTCGGGCACTACTTTAGTCATCGCCCTGTTACCATCGAACTTGCATTGAATGTACATCGGCCAACTAATGTTCTTGATGTCTTTGATGTTCGATGCAAGCATCGGGCGCACATATTCATTGCTGCTACCTGATTTATCTTTCTGCTTAACATATTTTGAGTATGCTTCGCGAAGAGCTTGACAGAACACATTCGTCTCATTAGATTTGCCGATGTTCTTGCCTTCCCTAATGTACGTATCAGGTGCATCTTTAATCTTACCACTTGTGTATCCTGAGTTGACACGAACAACAGCAAACAGATCATCGTCCATGCGCTCATTGTTGATGAATGCATCTTTGATGATAACTAGGCGGTTTGTCTCAGAGTTCTGCACCGCCACCATAATCGTCCACGTAGTTTCTTTTCCTGTTCGTGCCTTCGATACGATAGTAGGAAATGAGTACCATTTTTTTGTTGAGTCAAGTGTACCAGGTAACTGTTTGTAGTCTGTGATGTTCTTGCTTGTTGAGGTCATGTTGCATATAGCCTATTGAGACATTTCAAATTTGAATTGTTATCAGGGGAGTAAAAACATGTCGTTTAGATTATTCGATCTCGATCCTATTCTCAGTCGCATTGAAATCATCGCCGAAGTAACATACAACGGAGAACAAATATGTCCTGTGTTCGAAGGTTCAGGCATTGAACCAAAGGACATGGAAGCAGATGAATACTGGTTCGAGTACATCCAGTATATATACCATTTGTACTTGCAAAGATACTTCAACTTCCCTGATATGCCTGTTGCGAGCGATTCGAAGACGCTTCTGAACGTTCAGTTAGCACGTATCAAGTTCGGCATGTTGCCTACATTGACTGCAAAAGATGAGTATGCTCGTATATATGCGATGACTCAAGCTGCATGTGTACCTATCTTGAAGTTCAAGAAGATCACCGGGTTGACAGAGTTCGATCACTTTGTATGTGACTATGAGAAACATAAAGTATCATTCTTTATCAACGGAGAACCATTCGAAGATGTCATGAGTGCAGCAGAAACACATACATTCAAGTTCATCGAAGAGACACTTGGTTGCACAATGCCATTAGATGAGACCAATATTGCATTTATTGAGACATTGAAAAATCCATTTGTCGGCAAGATCGCAAACGATTTAGGCGGTGCTTACTATGTTGAAGACGCCATCACAGACAGTAAGACAACAACAAAAAAGAAAGCATCTAAGGGATCGAAGACATCGAAGATGACAAAAAAGAATCGTAAATAGCGCAAGCACGCGATAGCACGCTTACGTGCTTACAAGTATTCATAAGACATAGACATATTGTACGCATCATTTGTATCTTTCATACATACATCGCCGGAATCTTCCTGATGTCTTGGCCAAAAGTGCATCAGAGTCCAATACAAGGCACGTGAGAACTTATATGTGAGCATTGTATCCATATTTTTTTGTGTTTCACGAGACAATCTATTTTTATATGAGTTATACATCAATCTGATTTTTATGAGTGTCTTTTGACCTGTTCCTCTTTTACCATTGCATGGATACTTTTTTATTGATCTTGTTTCTGCGATCATGTTGAAGATGTGGTCAATCTGTTCAACCATGATTATAGATCGTAAACGCTTATCACGCGTAATCAAACATACTTTGTGATAACTCACAAAACGCAAGATGTGATACAAATATGCTTGAGGCATAGTCAATGGCACATGAATATGCTTCAAGAGCTGTTTGATTGTCGCCCAATAAAATACATCGGGACGAGGGATCTGCATAATGATGTTTGGTGGACCATGCATAGACATTTTTTACTTATCATTTGTAGAATCAATTTTATCGTGCGATGTAAACGACACGTAGACATAACGAAATCTAAGAAATGTAGACATGTATTTCATGTATCTTATGTCGTATGTTATGTTCGAATCATGTTGATCGTCGAAGATGGCCTTTCGTGTTTTGTTGTCTTGCACAGCGAGATAAATATCTTGATATCTTAAGAAACGCAGAATGTGATACATGTATGCTTCGGGGATTATTGTCTCTTGCATTTTTTAGTGGGCTTAATTAAATCAATTTTAACATCGTCAGGCCGTCAAATATAACGATGTCGAAAGTAACACAAGAAGAAATGGATGAGATCAATGCTCTCAGCATCGCATTTGGATATCCTTATGTGCGATTTTTAGTGATCAATGAACTTCGTGATTCGCTCGATGAACTACCAGTCGAAGCAAAGTTGCTTGTTGACTACTTGGTCGAAGAAGCATGCACCACCAAATGGCCGTTGCGTGATTTTCCTACGGATGCAGGTCCAATGACATTAGTGCTATCAACAAAAAGTGATACACAGCTGATCGCAGAAAGTATGAACACACCGTTCGATACAAAGTATCCGCGCGATCATATGTATTACAAGATTCAAACTGCGATGAATGCAACAAGTGTGCAAGAGTTGTTCGCATATCTAATGAACTACATTACCAACATTTTTAAAGAGGTCGATCCCGCCGTCTATGAAACTCTTTGCAAGATTTATGCATGTGAACGTATTGTAGGTGTTCCAGAAAAAAGAGTCGTCGCTGAGTTCGGATCACAAGAAGCAGGTGACTATTATGCTGTTGAGAAATATGCGATGAGCATCGGTTTCGTTAAATCGACTGAGTCTATGCCAGTGTTCAGCAAATACTGTTTGTCTGCACATCTTAGATGTCATTAATACGCATGATGATACGAATATATAGCGCCATATCATCATCACTCAAGTATCGATGTATTATTTTTTTTGCTGTGTTGGGATCGCGGCGACTAATGAATTCGATGAGATCAACTATTCTTCTGTCTTGAAACAAACACAGATGTTTGATCTCGCGCAATACTAAGATGGCCTTCTTATTATCGATGACATACTTGATAACGAGATGATTGATCATCTCATTGCTGACAAGTCGGTAGTCGAACTGTTTTTTATAGATCATAAAATATGCATACATGGTGGCGAGAGCGGACGGTGAGAATACGATTGGATCAATGTCGACATGCAGTTTGTCTCCAAATATCTTGTGCAACATGTATATGCCAACTAACTCATCGCCTGTTGCGTACTTTTTTGCATGCTTGCGCCATGCTTTGTTGACAAACTTCGCATCTGAGTATCCCAAATAACTAACGATGGTCGACACAACGATCGGCTCATATGATAACATTAATGTATACATATATATTATACAGCTCTCTTCGAAAGATCGAAATTGAACATCTGCTCGCGATAATATGCAAAAAAATAACATTAAGATTAGTAGATCATATACATCTTAGTTTGATGTCGGTCTCTTGATTTGTTCTGTGTTCGAACATAAGATGTAATCGGCTGTTTGCTCTCCGAACACTGTGTTATAGATCTTCTCGTCGCCGCCTGCAAATGGTCCGATGCCGACGATCTTTCCATCTTTGTAGTTGACCGTGAATGCCTTGCAATCAACAATGCGAATCTGCTTCATCTCTACATCTTCACTTTCGGGCAACCATGAGTACAACAGATTTTCATTAGGGTCATAGATGCTCAGACCTGCCATCTGACCATTCTTCATGTACACTGTAAATAGCTCGGGATTTTTCACTGTCTCAGCAAAGTATAGCCATGCTACAATAATAAAAACAACAACCATAATGGTTACGAGCACTGAAATGTCCATTATAACTATATAAAAATATTAAAGTGCATTAAATTTGAATACGACCCTATGATCGAAGCACATTAATGACGCTCATTTTTTTGTCGCAAAAAATATACTCATACACGCGACATACATGTCATTCATATATTATTTTATTGTAGCTCTATTGCTCGGTCTTGTTGGCGCATATTTCTTGATGGAACGATCTGTCGGTATTCAATCGATGATGACTGGAACACCTATACATAATTAACAACGAAGTTCTTGAACACACGTTTGTTGATTTTTCGAGTGGTGATGACTCGACCAAAATCAGGACGGTGAGTTGGTAGTGCAGATACTGTGTTCGCACCACTTGATGCTTGTGATGCACCCGTCTTAAACATGATTCTCTTTTTTTCTGGTGTCAACTCAGGCGTCTTAGACACAAAAGAAGTAATGCATGTATACATTGGACAAAAGATACATATCTCGTGATGAGATGCACCTCGCGGTCCGAACAGTGATGGAGACATGGGACAAAAATAACCGTCACAAGAAACAACAGAACGAATGGCATCAAGCAACTCTGCATCACATTGTATGTCATTTATTCTATTCATATGCTCGGCATCATGACCGAATGTTGCCACACCGTCCGTATATACTACATCATCACCATTTGCATCGACGAAGTGGGTAGCTTTTATCATGCCGCCAAAAAGAGCATCATTTTTTTGTTTCCATGTTCTTCCCGCACCACACGAACATAGGGCGCTGAACATCTTTTGTAATCTGGCATATGCGAATGCAGTCTTCTCATCGTCGCGTGGAAGATGTTTGAATTTTTGTATGATGAGTTTTATATTGTTCGGATCTAAGATATTAAAGAGGGTGAGATCGCGTTCTGTTGTCATACTATAAACATCTGCGCTGCTCTTTAGTGCGTACATTTCAGCGATGTCTCTGGTCGTTGCCCAAATGGGTAATGATGGTCGTGCAATGTTAGCGGAAAAAAACATTTCAAACCCAGCGGGGATCATCGAACATGTGTAATTATTTACAGTTTTTTGTGGCCAAGGACCATTGAACGATTGGTCGATATCATACATCGACCCTTGATAATCAATCGATAAAGTTTTTGTCATTGGTGTATATTAAAATCTTCTATATATTTTCTTAAACAATTTTGCATCCTTGATCTCAAAAGCATTGATGAAGTCGGCAGGAGTTTTGAACTGTTCATCACAATCATCAACAAACACAGAGACTGGATTCTCTTCTGGCTTACAAACTGTGTGACCATTTGTTTCTTGTGGTACATCAATAAGACATGCAGCTTGCAACAGTTGTGATTCTTGCTCAGTTAATTGCGACATATTATTGTCTATAGTAGTGCTATTCAATTTTGTTGTATTTATGTCGATGATAGTTTGACCGCCAAAGTATGATTTGTTCGCATAGCCAGCTGCCTGATAATGTTTGAAGATCAACCACAAACGTGTATCTTTCGTGATCTCAGAATCAGGGTGATACTCGAGAACATACTTCGGATAGAACAGTGCAACTTCTTGATGAAAGATGTTATGACGATGCCACAAAGATGGTGATGCATGGCCGATATATCCATCTGTGTTAGTGAAATATCTGATCGCATCGCACATAGAAACATCACCAGACATGAACGATGCTCTGTTTAGATCGTCTTGACCAGGACCAAATGTTTCGCCTCGATAAGCAAAGATGACTGAGTTACCATCGAAAGTAAATGTTTCAACATCTGCGATACCGCGCGGATCACCACTAGCAACTGACTTTTTTTTGAAATCGTTCCACTCAATACCGAACCCGGTGGCCTTAACATACTTCAACCACAAGTAGTTATATATAGATCCTCTAGACCTACCACCCTTATCGGCCTTATCGACCTTATCGGCCTCATCATATAAAAGATTCAACATACGCTTGTGATTATCGGTGCTAAAAATATCGTACAAGTAAAGAGGTCTTGTCGTCTTGAAAGCATAGACACCTACATCTGTGTTTTGAATGTTTGTACTGTAGTCCATGTGTTGCATTGGTATAGTCGGCGCTGTTACTTGTTGTGCAAGTATTTTTGCAAGTGATCGAAGCGCATATGCATACGCAACATCAGGTGTGCTGACCCATGTATAGCTCTGACAAAATGGGTTAGTTTCATCGGCATTAAATTTCATCTTATCGGCAGCTACATCCATACCTTTGAAAAATACGAATCCAGGATCAACGCAATAAACTCGCCATCCATCAACTATCATTGGTTGTTTTGGGAATGTATCAAAAACGGGTAGCGACATTAAGTCTTTAGGGTCGAAACTAACGATTGGATATGACATGTTGTGACAACACAGAAAATATATTGATGTCAAAATTGAATCGCAAAATGTTAAACACCAACATACACACATCACGAATGTCATCACTCCAAATCAATAGATGTTTCATGAGAGATTCATCTCGCAACTTCAAGATCGTCAATGCTAGCACATCTGTTTATGTCATTTATAACGATAGGAAAATAGTGTTCGACACTACTGACATATCGCCTGCAATGACACATATGACGATCATTGAAACGATGTTCAGACCACATGGATTCATCTTTCCTGTTGACTATATGTCTCCATCATCACAATGGGGTTACATGAGATTCAAACGTATTGACACGGACGATGAGGCTGACAATGAGGCCAAAGAGTATGTTTACTACTCATTCATTCTGAGCGATACATACTTGATGAGAGTTGTTCCACGAACAGCTGGTCGTTGTCATCGTGTTCCGAATGGTATCAAGACATACTATGTTTCATGCCCTGATGATGCACAAGTAGAAGATGTGTTCTCAGAGTTCGATGTGTTCGGTCTCAACTTTGCTGTGACTGTCAATAACTGATTATTTTTTTGTGTATCGCAAAATTGATGCGATCTTATCGAAGCAAAAAAATGTTCTGCCGCGACATTTATTGTGAAATATTTAAGTACCTTGTTTGGCCAGACATCAAAGCGATGAGATCATCATTTCGTAATTTTCCGAAGATGTCATGCACAGATGACTATGTCGCATATGGTGTATGGCCGCCTAGGATCATTCCCGCGGACCCTCGTTACTTGTGTTATTCTCCACGACTATGTTGGGAGTATTTAGATGCGACATTAGATTTTAACCTTGAGATCGTGCGTGCAGCACAGAAGATATACAAATATAATGACAATTTATGGTGGTCATATGGTATCGAGCGATACAAGTGGCGATTCATTCCATGTGTGTATCAACCTATAAACATACGACCACAATGGCCACCATGCAAACACACAAAAAAGAACGTTACGAATAGTACGAATAGTACGAATAGTACGAACAGTACGAACAGTACATATACTATTATTGCGGATTTATACGACAGGTGGTATATACCACCTCATGAATATATGTATTCGAAAGTTGTTGCCAACACATGGAAGATGAAAATACGTGATGAGCAAATAGCGTTTCGACAACAATTTACATATCGCCAGTGGCGACGACAACATAGACGGTATTAACTACCTTATTTTTTTGTGCGATGATTTCTGAGATGACACCATGCTCGACAGATGGCATCACTTTTTTGAAGATCATTCCCGGGATAAACACATTTCCGGGAATGAACATGCGGCCTTTTTGTGGTTCGATAAGATCAACTCTGCGCAACATGTAGACGGTTTGCTCATCGTCCGCATCAGAGATGTGTGTCATCAGTAAGTTTTCGATGTCTACTTCTTGTGTGTCTCCTTCTGGCAAATTACGATCAACTAAATTTGTGACTGTGAACATTATAATGGAGAGAGAAAATCTATTTTTGGTCTTAGCGATATTACTAATGCTAATTATCATGATCTACGAAGCGTTCGTAACTGATAAGAAGTCGCTTGTTCTAGGAAACTACTATGGTTCAGGCGATAAGACGAATCGCACGGAGCTGAAGATCGACGGCATCACTCTCCCACCGCTTGTTGAGTATCGTAACGCACTCAAAAAAGTGCTTAGAGGTGCGATGATGCATGCCGCCAGCACAGCAACAAAAGGAGATTCAGACAACAGAGAGCCTGCAACAAAGATGATGAATGGTTTCGGTAAATATTTCGATAAAGCATTCTCGCGATTTATGTTCGACTTGAACGCAAAGGGCAGATTGACTAGCAATCTTATTCCGAAGAGTAATCCTGTGTCGGCGGATGATATCGAATATTATATGAACTCATTCAACCTACGCGAATATTCTTCGACAGTAACACAAGCACGTATACCTGTGTGGCCAAGATTCAATGAGACAGGTCCGCGTGTGATTGCTGTTTATTCAGACATTACTGGCACGCTAAAAAACACAGTGACTGGTGTTGAGTTTGAGATCTCACCGCTGCAATATCAACGTCTGAAAAATATTTATATCGGCCCGCCCGATCTCTTCGACAACATCGCATACACAGTGTTGTACACATACTTCAACTTGGGCGGTCTTGGAAACAATGGGTCAGTGCCCATCGGCACGATCGACGAATCGTTTATTGAGTTGTTCGGTAGTCCCCTTAATACACAACAAAGATATTGCAGCCCGTTCGCGTTTGAGAAAGATTACTTCGGCAGTTTAGGTAGTTTCTTTGACTATCATCTTGTTCCGAACCAAAAATATACATGCAACCCTCCATATGTTGATGCGCTCATGACTGCAGCAGCAAGACATGTAGTTGCAGAGATGAAACGCCTGGGTCCAGGATCAAATGTTTCGATGTTAGTTGTTATACCTGTATGGGATCAAGAAGGGCTTGAATCGATCGGAGAGACTAAACCTAATGATGCAAACAAGTACGAAAAATATGCTACCCGCGAAATCATAGAATCATCTGATCTTGTTCGCGCGAAGAAGACACTCAATAAACGAGATCATGAGTACTATTCTTGGTACGGCAATAAGTATGTTGCATACAGCAACACCTATTTGTATGTGTTATCTACAGAAGATGTACCAAGCATCGATCTCGATAAGCTTGTTGCTCGTTGGGATGCTATTGTTGCGCTTGGCGCTCCATCGAGTCTAGAGTTTTACAAAAAAATAGATGACGCTGCCGCAGCTACTGCACAGACGGTGGGTGGATCATTTGATTTGAACGTTGATGCAGATGACATGGATGGTATATTTATCGATCCTGCGTTCTAATTAAATGCGTAGTATAATCCACCAATCATCTTATGCAACACTTCTTGAAGAATGCCTATCGATCTAAACGCATCGAACTTAATATCTTCAGGAGCATTCGTAGTGTAATCATTAATTTTTTGTGCAAGCCATACTACATGTTTTTTTGCTTCGATCGTTAGTATGTCTCGCTTAACCACGAGAAACAACTCATCGACGAATTTCATGATGTCAATTCTATTCTTCGGGAAAGTACCAAGACTGTAACATCCGGCAATAATACTGATGTATCGACATATTGCTTTTAATCTATCTATTGCGCAACAACAAATATATACATTTTGTGCGGCCGCTGTTCTGCTACTCATCATGTAGAAGAATATCGCTGTATCCAAATCAACCATCTTCATCACATTTTTAATCGTTTCTAGTTCATTGTTGTTGAACATCGTTAGCATCGGGAAATATCTTTCTTCGTAAACTGCTTCGACGATGATAACATCTGGCAATAGCCCTTTATTAAGATCGAAGACATATGTCTTTGCTGTAGAATCGGTCAAAGCAACTTGATGTTGTTCGGAGGTGTTAGCACGCATGTTTTTTATATCGTCTATCACAGTCAATTTTAGTGATGCAAAAAAATAAATATCACGTAGTGCATAGTACGTAGTATGTAGTGCAAAGATTATTCAAACAATTGTCTATCTTTGCCGAGACAAGATAACATATCTTTCTTGACGATTTGGAAAGATCCTCTGAATGATTCAAAATACTTCATAACATCACCAACCTTCTCAAGATCATCAGACGCGACACACTTATTGATGGCACATTTAAATAAATGTTGTTGTTCATTGAACTCTTCTACTGTCAACATATTGATGGAGAAAATATAGTCTGGGTTCAACAAGAGTAATTCATTAATTATGCTTCTAATTTCAAGGAAACAATCATAACCCGCAAAACTATTAAGGGCGTGTGCTACTTTAGGGAACAACTTTTTTGCTCTATTATTAACACAATAAATAATGTTCTTCTTGAGTTGTACATTTTTGACATACTCAGAAAGTTGCATTGCAAGTCTCAGGTGATCAAGTGTGCTGTTTTCGATATATTCACGCATCTCATTTTGTTCATTGTTGTTGATGTACTTGATTAACTCGCCAACATTAGTTAGTATTTGTTCGAAATGAAGATCAATTTCGATGTGTTCTGGCAAATAGTTTGGTACGTAATCGAATGACCATGTGTAACCCTCATGACTGTTGATCATTGTGATAGTCTTTTTTTGTGTCATTTGACTAACTGCTGTTTCAACAAGTTTGGTGATTTCCTTTTGCAAGAGTTCCTTGATTTGTTCGATTTGATTAGTGTTCATAGTGTTTTGTAACATATGCGTGGGCATTCAATTTTAGATACAACAGCAAAATTGATCCGCACAAAATGATACATCAAATGGCAGAAGATAGAGAACCAGTCATCATAAGATATGCACATGTTGTAGCATATGTCTATAAACAAGGTATAGAATTCAACGGTAAGGGATATCAGACTGTTAGCGCTTTCAAAGAAGCTGTTGCCGATCAACATACATACGCGAAACTCAACCTGTTTTATGGTGATGTCAACGTTTGTACATTAGTAGAATCACAGGTCAGCATCTTTAGCATCAATCATAACGATGATCCTGCGAAGCTTCTTGACTATGTGTGGACGAAATATATGGTGCAACCATACTCAGGTAAAGAGCTGCCGGATACAATAATCATTGAGCGGTTCTTCGAACTACTTGGGCGTGTTGATCATGACACAAAAATGAGATTAGTGATGTCGATGATCACTGATCATTAGATGCCCTGACTATCGTTGATGTAACTTTTTTGTGTTCCTAAAATTGACTATGATGCACCACGAGTATGAAAAAAAATATGTCCGACAGCAATAACATCGTAGAATTAACATGCAACAACATCGTCATCGCGACAGTGTACTCTGATCATGTCTTGTATAATAACATAAAATATACTTTGATGACGAAGTGCAGAAACGCAACAAGACAAAACTGTGCAAAACCAGTCATCGTTGCTGTGTTTCGCGGAATGCCAGTTGGTAAGTTGCATGAATTTTCTTGGGTATCATGTGAATGACCACATGAAGTCATAACACATGTCGAAGCTCGATACAATGAAATTATGTCAAGCGTCGAGAGACATGCATGTTCTGATGACATTGTTAAGATGTTTGGAGCATTGAGTTTGGGCGAGCAAAAAAAATGTATCGCAAAGTTCATCGACATCATGACTAAGACCGCCGACATATCTATCTAGTTGATCCCTTCATTGCATTTGCCCAGAATGACATTTGCACTGTTGCGATCTTACATTTTTTACCGACCAACTGATCGAACGATTCAGTAAATTCTAAACCGCTGAACTCTGTTGGCACTTCATCTGCAAAGATATATAAGATGATGCTTGGTTTCTCACCATTAGTGTCACCTGTATTATCACGATAGACAGCTACTTTTTTACCTGCCTCAAGATCGCGAGAAATAGCATAATTGACAAATTCATATGACTTGTAGAAGATGAAATCACCAAGATGAATGGTTGGATAGATCTCAACCAATCGCTTGATCAAGTTGAGCTTACCAATACCCATACAAAAACATCTACTAAGTGTGTCTTGAGCGTTCAGTGCATTCTTGAAGATGTTGTTGAAGACGATGAACACAAGATTTGAATCATTTACGAATTCTTCTGGAACAAGTTCAGGATCATCTTGAGCGCCCATGAAGATCGTTTCTGCGTTCTTCAATAGTTCGATTGCATATGGTGCGATGTTAGGACTGACCATAGCACCATTCAATGTGTTCATCAAGTTATCGATTTCAGTAACCTTGAACTCACTGCTAACATTCTTTGCAACAATGTTAGGGAAGATAAAATACTCATCTTCTTGTACTTGTGCTTGTGCTTGCACTTGCACTTTGTTATTTTTTGCGCCTTCAGTCTTCAACTCTTCGACACCATCATCTACTTGAGTAGCATTCTTGACGCCATGCTTCATCTTTTCTCTGATGAGTTTGAAGTCAAGTTCGACCTTATTACCATCGACACGCTTTAAGCCATCATAGTTGATAGAGATACCCTTGACTGTTTCAGCGCTACACATGGCAGCAGCAAACATAGATTCATGAGGATTACCTGTTTTAAAAACAATGTACTTCATTGATTATATTGTCGCCATGAATAATATTCATAAGAGATTTCATTTCATGACGCCTATGCGCGAAATTTATACAGTTACTTTATACACAGATAACATCTTTGACTCGATACCAAGCGGTAAACTGTTCTCAAAGATGTCAGCTGCATGGACGATATTAAACGACTCATTTACACCTGAACAGTTTCTTGATATATCTCCACATGATCAAGTAGTAGATATTTTTAGAGGTAGATGGTTGATTGTTCGCAAGTCGCTCGAATCGTTCAATGTTTCAGGAAACAACGAAATAGTAACACAGCACAAAATGTATATCTACGACACATACACATCGCGAGTGAATGAATGCGACAGACTACCAGAGGGCAGATACATCGACGCTAATATTGGAACCAATATGGGGGCGCGTGATTTAGTCACCGGCGAAATATTCAACAGCAGTCTCTTGACAAATTTTGAGATGATCGACATCGAACCTATTGACACAGTACCATCGCAAATGATCAGATCACGAAATTCATTAAGTGGTACGCCGATACTATCTACTACACCACCAACGCCGTCATCAACTACGACGGCCGATCAACGGTTTATATATGTTCTTAAGCCGCGAAGTAAGATACGAGAGTACTCTGTTTATGTCGGCCCGCAATGGGGCAAAGGTGTTAAGCTTAGTCCTCTATTGACTGTGTCAAACTACTGGCATGTTGCCTGGCCGTGGATCGCATATGGTCATCAAGTAGATAATTTGTCGGATGCAAAAAAGAACATTAAGTTGGATCCGACGAAGCTTGTATCGGGCATCACATTACATTTATCAGACGTTTACTTTGTTAGTGTCAACACACTTGTCGTTGTTTATGAGTCACAAAACTATCAGGCGATCATTTCAGTGAACCTTTAATACCGCGATACAACCGTTTTATTACACTGTGTGTCTGTTCGGGTAAGTACTCGCCTGTTCTCGACACAGCGACGAACCTGATGATATCATGTTCATGATGACTTTTATTCGCCAAAGAACATGATGGTACTGTGTCGGTTTTCATGATCGCGGCCCAGAACTTCATCGTGTATAATACACGTTCATCTTTTATGAAACATCTGGTGTTTCTGTCGATGAGTACTTTGAACGATTCGCGTGGTAATGTTGTCTCTTCAGAAAACTCTCTGCACGCACACTCAATGTCTGATTCAAACACAGAGTCCTTACGTCCCTTAGGTAACTCCCACTGAAGTTCAGCGCTTGTCGCTTCTTCTAACATCTTTCTTATGTTTGTAAGACCTATCGACTTGGTGATGTTTTCATACTTTGTGCGGATCTTCGAATAACGTTCAGGACGATGACCGATCCACACCTTGTCCCACAAACGATCAAAATCGCCTGAATAGATGACAACTTTCTCGTCGATCGTTGTACCATTGAGTGCATTTTTCAGCTCTGACACATTGTTGAAGCTGCTGTAAAGATACATGCAATAGCTATAAGTATACCGTCTGCGCAATATCAGAACTTCAGGTTCTTGTGCTTGTTTTTTGCGAAAACAACATAGACCAAATGAAGACATAATTTTATATATGCGGCATGCATGATGCAAAAAAAGAATTTCATTCGCGCGACCACATCTGACGGTATATTAATCACTTTCTTCATCGTCTGTGTCTATCTTAGGTTTCTTCTTTTTATTCTTCGATGCAGACTTTTTTGCTGCTGCTTTTTTTGATGGTTCGGTAGAAGACTTGTTGGTCGACATCTTAGGTCGACCTGGTGTCTTACCACGTGTAGAGTTCTTTGAACTCTTCGGACCCTTGAGGCTCTTCTTAGATTTTCTGCCTTCACCGTCTGTGGCGGCATCTGTCTTTCGTGTGGGCTCTTCGTCAACAGGTAATATTTCAGGCATCAATCGTTCTGCTTCAGGTAAGTGTGGTTCGATACTACGTCTTGTCTCCCAATAATATACTTTTGTGCTTCCGATGACAGAACCCTTGTTCTTGACTTTACCAAGTTTGCTCGCCAAACATACAAGCTTCTCTTGATTGATGAAGAATTTTGTCTTCTCATCGACAGCGTTTTTCAAAAATAGTTTCATCGGCTTGATGTTGATGTGAATGAAAATCTCTGGCGCATCTGCATTTTCTTCGATGTCAAGCGCAGGTGTAATAAGATCATAACCATCGATCAACTGCAATGTTCGCGCAGATATTTCTACGAGCTTTGCAACGCTATCATTAGAGAATCGTACAACAGAATTATAGTTTCTGATGAGCCCAGAGAACTTTCTTTTGAAGCTCTTACTAATGCCCTTAAACGCGATTGGCCATGTTCTTTCGATGTTATCAAACACAGGTCCATACAACTTGTTTTGTGGTTTCATCTCGAGACTCTCCATCGTCTCTTTTTGCTTTGTGCTCTTGTTCATGATATCCATCACGAACAACTTTTTATCTCTGTAGGGCTTGACAGCAATCTCGAACTCGTAATCATACTCCGGTTCAATATAACTGTTGAGACGCATGATAGAGTCGCACTCAATATACATCGAGATTTCTTTACCGCAATAATAGCGATTGCACTTATCGCCTTCGATGATTGTTTCGATCAACACTTTAGTCTCTTCACGATATGCGCGCATGATGAATTTATCGGGTTTAAAGATTAATAAAATCTCGTTCATGTCATAATCATTGTACAGCGACAACAACTTTTTGAAGATTGTGAGTCGCGTGATGAACACTTCTGCGATGTGTGTTTCATCGTTTGCGCGATCTACGATGCCTAGCACTTCGATCTCATCGGCAGTGCTCTTATTTTTTGGCGGACGACCTGCACGTTTCTTAGGTGTTGCAGACATGTGTGTTATAATAATTTTATTTTCTGTAGTCACATAATTTACAATTACTAATGGTCTAGCCCTCTGTGAACCATTTCTGAATATTCCTTTCTAAAATCAATAGTTGACTTTTCTAACCATGGGTCAATAAGTATATCTGTTAGCTCTGTGTCACCATCGAATGCAGTATGTTTATATACACGAGTGCTAGAAAATATGCCTGGTTCACCAGAAACATTAACAACTTTTTTGCCGATCAACGTTTGCAAATCGCCCGTAGCAGTAAACAACCCGAGACACATGAACGGCATGAACAAGATACATGCAACTTCGATCAGTAAGTTGACTGCGCCTCGGGGCATCTCATCTGAAAAGAATGTAAGACCTTTGATGGGGTCTTCAGGATCAAGATCAAACTTTTCAGACAATGTACTATAACATGTATAAGGGTTATAACCACCTGACTGACGACCCGACAATGTACCAGCAGCCATCAACACCGCGATAATTATGCCGGTAGCATGCAAATCGTATGTCAACACACTGTGCAGAAGAGCAACGCCCGCTACTCCGACGACTAGTTTAGAAGACGCTTCGAGCAGAGGAGAAGGAAACTCAGCAATGAATTTATGTGCGTCGACGGTCGCGGAACCAAGCCTCTTAACTGTTTCAAACTCAAATTCATAGTAACCGCGATACCGATAGTGCATGCTTGGACGGAAACCTCTCTCAAGAAGCAATCCGGGATTTGTATAATATTGGGGACATGTATGTGTCACTAAATTCATCAAGCGACTAAAGACGAAGTATGGCCACAAGAGTAACTCAGCAGTGAAGCGCAAGATCACAGCATACTTCATGTCATAGTTACCGCGTATACTTTTGTGTATACAGCCTTTCATTACTTCGATCTCACACGATGATATGCTCTTTCGGAGATACCCTCTGTTGAATGCATCAATGATGATAGCATCGAGCGATGCGGGTAGTGAGCCGAAGTCGAACTCATGATCGATGATGCCTTTGTCCATTAATTTTATTGCGATGTTAGGCCACTTAACACATTTCAAGATGTTATCGGGTATGTCTATTGATGCGTAAATCGTGCGTGCATACAAGAAGCCAGGCAGCTTGCGAGCAAAGTTAACTGCTGAATGTACGAAATCACTCATCGGTAATATTGCGAGCAACAACAAGGCATCAACCTTACCGTCGCCAAGCAGTTCGCGCAATAATTCATAGTTTTGTGTGAACAAATATCCGAACATACCAATGAACACACATGGCATGAGTAGCCCGCACAAAGAATGTATGATCCATGGTAGCAAGCCGCCATGTTTATAGTAATCATATAGATACCTAATATTTGGTGTTGTCATTATTTTCTTATGCCGGGTAAAATATTAAAATTGAACAGCAGAGATCGAAGACATAAAATATGATCAACATCACTTTCAGAGGAGGAATCAACATGAGCGTTGGCCTCGATGCAAAACATATTCCCGGAGACATTGTCATCTGCAGCAACTTCATGGGTTTCGATCCAGTGATCTTAAGTTATGTTAACAACGATCAGACCACGGAGTTGATGAAATATCTCGACCGCAAGAATGACGATGTTTGCATAAAGTTATCTTTCGTGAAAGATTTGCTCGATGTATGTGATCGATGCGACATGAGAGATATGATCGCAGCATTCAAGACATACACTACACATAGATTTCCATTGATCGCTATGATCAATGCAGGTGAATGTAAGGATATTTCTCACGGTACTATCAACACGAGTGATCTTCACAAAGAGTTATCTGTGTTCTTCGATGAACAATTCGCATTTCCAAGCAACTGCGGACTCAGCGACATCATCGAGTATACACACGATTTGAACATTGCGATACATGACATCAAAAAAGAACTCGATGTATATGCAGAAACAGGCGACGGAGAAAAGCTATTAATCGCACATGCTAAACACAAAACAGCATCACGTTACTTGTGCACAGCATTAGAAGATTTCGACATCGAAGATCATCTCGCCGTTTTCAACTAATATTCATCATCGGATGAATAATCTTTTTTCCCCGACGTATCTTCAGACGGTGGTGAGACTGACTGTTTGTCGATGATGTCATAGACCGCTTGCAAGCCGTCATCTAAATTTTCGTATGTCACTGCGACAGAAGTGATAGGCATCTTTCGCACCGCGTATTCTTTTTTGCGAGTATACCATTGTTTTGCGATCGTTGTTTTGGTGTCAACAACATCAACAATGATTCTTTCGACCGTCTCATCAGAGTTTTTACGGAAGATTCTTCCGCAGATTTGTTCCATGTTGTTCTTCATCGGGGTCAAAAACACCAGTGCATCGAACTTAATGATCGATAGACCCTTCGATGAAAGTGCGTATGTCGTCAAAAACACCTTAGCGTTATCTTTTGCTTCTTGTGCATCATCTTGATGAGTGTCGCCAGTCACGATATGTGTGTCACGCTTCAACTTTTTTCGATACTCTTTATCACGACCAGTAGCATCAATCATTGCTCTGCGCAAATCGTTAAGTGGGCCTTTCAACTGACAGAAGACATATATATTTTTTCCTGAGTCATACAACTTCGCAACTATGTTCGCGACGAGTTCCATACGTGTTTCATCCTCTAAAAACTGTTTCGCCATCTTGATTGTGCTGACCATACCATTCTTATTCACTAACTTTTGTGTAAACTCTTTAGGTCCTGAGTACTCAACTTTTATCGCGCGACCAAAGAAGTTACTCGGTGTTGTGTCTAAGTGCGCATACATACTTTTCGCGAACATTGTATCTCCCAAGTGCATGTGCAACAGTGAGTGCATACCGTCCAAACGGCTTGGAGTAGCTGTCATGCCGAGCACATAATGTGAATGATCAGCACGCCAAAAAACTTCCATAAAAGTGTCGCTGCAATATGTGTGCACTTCATCTAAGATGACAAGACCGAATTCTTCCCAAAAAGATGCAGGCAGCTTGACAGCTGTGTTGATGACGACTAACATGATATCTGCATCGACATCTTTTTTGCAGCTGATAGACGGTGTGTACCCACCACCTGTCTCAGCGCCTGCGTATGCTTTTATCAGATCGTTGTACATCTGCGTGCGCAATAATTTATTGCTGACTACTATACATGTTTTATGTCGCAGACGATTGATTAGACCAGCAGCAACAAACGATTTGCCCAATCCTGTATCCATCTGCAAGAGCATAGCATATTGCTCACGTAATATTTCTTCTGTTTTATCTACTACTACTTCTTGATAATCTTTGAGTGAGATCTTAACTTTTTTGAGAATCTTTCCAGGCTCTGTGCGACCACATTTACCTATCGTCACCAAACCGCGAGGCACACGATAGTACTCAGTGCCTGCGACATTGATCTTCTTGTATTGTGGATAGCTGATCGTCCGCTTATTGTATTGAATAAATTTGTGTATGACCGCTTTATCTTTGACTAACGCAAAACCTTTTTTACCAAGAATAGTCCCGAAGTCAGTCAACGCAGACTCTATTTCTTGTTTCATTATTGATATACCATATGAATATACCTTTAAATGGGACGAATTATTGGCTTCGCCGCATATGATTTTAGGGGCAATCTTGTTCAAACGGCAGGCTCACTGCCTGCAACAGTCGCAAAGATAAACAAAAAAATAGTGGTTGATGCAACAGCAAAAATATTATGCGCGGATGGTACTGTGATCATGTTCATATCAGGTGCGCATTTTCGTTACTTCACTGCTACTGATGATCCATCGCTACATTCGAAGTGCTTAAGCATGTTGCAAGAAATGGCACTTGCACCGATCGATCGCGTTGGCTCTGTGTATACATCTTATATTTCTGATCCTGTCATTTTTCGAGACATACCTGACGCAGCAATCATTACATTGAACGAAGAAAATATCATCGGCTTGTCATCATCAGCACAACAAGCAGATGAATCTAGTTCATTGTTGTCCGCCGACGGTGAGAATGGAGACTTGTCATCTTTTGCAAAAAAAGAAAGAGCACGTTGTAAACGACTTGCATCATATATTTTGCTGGCGAGTATTGTCGCTACCATCATGGGTCTAGCAGCAAGTAGTTTGATATTCGTCATTGTTACTGACCGTCCGTTCTAAACCTTGATAGTGGTTGCACCGACGATTTCGACGATATGCGTTAAACACTTGAATACAGCTGCGATCTCATCTTTACTGAGTTTCTTATAGATGTTTGCAATCATCTCGATCACATCACCTACTTCTGCGTTTTCTTTAATCTCGTTGCCGAGAGACTGCTTATATTCTCTAAAGAACTTATCTGCGTCTCTGTCATAAATCTCTGTCGAATATTTATACAATCTCATTCCAACTTCATCGATCAAATAACCATCTCGCAAGTTGTTCTTGTTCAACACAAGAAACTGACGCGCATCCTTTATTTTTTGTAAGATGATTTTTGAGTGTTGTGCTGGCATCTTCAAGTTTTGAAGCGTTGTCAACAACTCGATAAACTTTCTATATAATTCTTTTTCAGCCTGGTCATGATCTTTTGCACACTTAAGGATAAATTCATCAGGCAATGTGAAGTCTTCTAGGTCGTAATTGGTCATAAAGAGTATTGACTTTTGCTACGAAATGTTCATACACAAAAAAATATACGGACGGTGAGGACGAACTATGTACATTGACACTTTGCGCGGATGTTCAACTTTGAGAACATAACATTTGTACAAAGTGTCGATGCAAGTAGTGTCGTTGACCGCCTGTGCGCAAACACAAAAAATAAAATGTAGACGCGAATGATGAGTGCGAAGTATGAGTGCGAAAAGCCAGTTCTCATCGCATGCCCTACATCTACCACAAGCGTGAGCTAGGTACTCTGTCGCCAACTCCATCTGCACCTACTTTACTTTCTGAACCATCTGCGCCGGGGTCAATGATCGCTTGTCTAAGTCTTTCTCTCATCTCTCCCTCAGAACTATCGTAGTCACACATAGCATCATTGATGAAGTCAGATGATATACCATCAGTGCCAGTATCATCATCAAAGCCTGATCCGAAAGCAGAAATGTTGTTTCGCACAGCGCCTGATCCAATCGATCTACCTGCCCCCTGTTGACGTCTGAAACTACCATCTGAAATTTCGAAACCACTACCAGCCGCATTGTCCGTCGTATCCATTGATACTTCTTTTTCTGTCGCCATTGACATCTGAACAGCATTTCGTTGTGTGTCTAAGAAGTCTGCGGGGTCATCATATGAAGTATTAGAACTTTGTTGCTTGCCGCCTGTGCGCTTTGATTGTTGATATGCTTCTTTGACGCGCAAACATTCATTCGAGATGATGTCATATATTTGTGCTTTCTTTTGATAGTACACTTGGACCTTACCATCGTTGACCAACGCAAAAGGAAAGATGCCTGCATTGAGAAAATTAGCGATACTCATAGCCTGTTGTCGTGACAGTTTTCGTGTATCGATGACTGTGATATCAAGGCCATATTTTTTTACTTTGGGCAAAATGTTTGTTGTATAGTCTTTGACGAAAACAGCACTTTCAGTGTTCCCTGCATAAAAAATGTTGATCTTTACTTTGGACATATAATCGAGTTGGATGTAAAAATTGAATACTTAATTCGATCTATATACAAGGTATACACACGATGAGAATTAACACTGTGATCAGACCAATAGGTGCAACTGGCGTAGAAAACATTTCAGTCACGTTCGATGAACTAGTCGAATCGCGATACCTAAATGCCATTCGTCGTGTATTGGTTGATTCGAAGATACCGGCAAAATGCTTGTCATGCGACATCGAAGATATTCATTGCGAAGATCCGTACTTTATTCATGACTACTTCTTGATGAACCTTGAGAGCATACCATTGAAGCAAGATACTCCCATGGATGTCAAGTTCTCACTCAAAGCTAAGGGTACGAGCAGTATCCCAATAGACATCTTGTCGAAAGATATTTCTGGTCTCGCACCAAAGTATGCAAGCGGTCTGTTCACGCTCACATCACTGTCTTCGAAGTATACACTCGAAGCAAAAAACATCTTTGTCGACATCCGCAAAGATAATGCAAGACAGTCATTAGCTTGTGAGATCTTCGCTGGTGATAATCACAAGACAGGAAAATCAGAGATCCGTTTTAGCAACATGGGTACGATGCCACCAAAGAAACTATTAAAGGAGGCTATCAAAGTCGTTCTCAAAAAGTTTAATGGTGTCAAGAGCCATCTTGATGCATTCGAGATGAACACGCCATATGATGGAATCGTTAGTTGCACACTGATATTGCCCGGTGAAGATTCAACTGTCACTGAACCGATCTTTGTAAATGTTCAAAAGTTGTTCGGAAAAAAAGTAGATATCGCTGTCTTCGACATCGAGGATAACACAGGTGCAAGAATAAGAATGAACGTCACAGAAGATCTTGATCCAAAACAAGTAATAACTAGCGCAGTTGATAGCGCACTAGATTTCTACATCACATTGTTAGGCCTCTTAGATTAGTTGCACGGACGGTGAGAACAAACGATATGCAAGCGGTATGCAAGCGGTCAAAACAGATATCGAGTTGACCATCATCTACAGGCGGCTTGCATGTCATCATCTTTATTTTTTGTGTTGATCATCATCTGCACGTGGCTTGTATGCGACATATTTTTTTGTGTTGATCATCATCTGCGGCGGCTTGTATGTCATATGTTCTCATCGCCTGTAGGCCGCGTGTAGATCGTTCGTCCTCACCGTTCGTGCAAAATTGATGTCCCAGACACCCTAATAGAAAATGTTAAAATTCAACGAATCG
>Ga0302210_10000021_pt1 | contig 93057 bp, 74 predicted proteins | sample II_Fen_E3_2_FD_198793 | JGI IMG/M metagenome (GOLD analysis project Ga0302210, IMG submission 198793) | Peat permafrost microbial communities from Stordalen Mire near Abisko, Sweden - II_Fen_E3_2 | ecosystem: Environmental > Terrestrial > Soil > Wetlands > Permafrost | place: Sweden: Abisko... | reverse complement strand
GACAAGCAATTCTAATAGTTCAATATCCTCTGTTTTTAGTTTTATATATCTCATGTTGAGACAAATATACTAATATTATTTCAAAGTACCAAACAAATAGAACATTAAATTATTCCTATTACTTATAAGATGTTCTTAAGTAAATAAAATCAATATTCATACACAAAAATAACCGGGTTGGAGTCTGTATTCAATTTCATTAACTGATCACGTTTATCCAGATTTCTAGCTAGTTTTCCAGCTTTAGCTAATTCTATAAATTTACTCATTTTCCTTGGTTCAATGTAGGAATAAAAACCATTATCGTTTGAGCAACAAAACTGAGGTTCTATACCAATATATTCTTCAACTTTTCCATAAACTAAATCATCAGTTATTCCATAAGCAAGATGAGTTTTTTGAGTCTTCATATTATAGAAGAGGTTCATTATAAAGAGTTTCTGACAATATGTAAAATATAATAGATTTTGGTTACTAACAAAATTATTTATATGATAAATCTTATTCATTTTGACTAAAGTTCTCGTCTTAAGTAGAACGTTGCCATCTATTTGAGATAAATCAGACTTTGTTAACAAATCTTTACTTTTTATTGTAAGATACGGTATGACATCACCTTGTTTGTTAATCGACATTACCGTATCCATAAATGTTTGTATAAATTTAGGTGTGACAAGTCCTTTGTCATAAAAAACATCTCGTCCCAAAAATTGAATTTCTGTAAAATTTTTATGATATGTTGAAGTACTAAGCCATTTTTTCTCTCTTTCTCCTGTTGTGAGGTTAATCTCTTGGAGCATACAATCTTGCAAAGTGTAAGGATATTTAAACGAATCAGCATACAATTTACCATTGACAAATTGTATATGAAAACTGGAATATTTGCTATTTGATATAGTTAGCGAATTTATATAATTACCGCTTTTTATATCATACTTTAAAATTTTTTGATATCGAGAATCTAAAATATAGATGAATTTATGCTTTTTATCTAATGTAAAATCTGATGGTTCAATATATTCGCCTGGTCCTTGTCCGATATTTCCAATTCTTCGTAGAAATTTACCATTTTTATTGAATAAAAAAAGTCCCCGAGCTGATCTACTATCTAATATGAAAATTGAATCATTGTAAATCTGCATAGAATTAATATTTCCTATTAAAACATCCTTGTTGGTTTCTAGAACGACCGTTTTAACCCCTCTAAATATGTTTGAGAGATTTATTGTTCGTTCGGGTTTTAATATATCAATATCAATTGTCTGTAAATTTTTACTTCCTACAGCATTGCTGATTTCAGAATCATTTTCATCATATATTTTATTTGAACTTACACATGAACTTATATAGAAACTTAGTGAGATAATTGCAATTATTTTTGTTTGAGTTTTCATTATTGGTTTCAATTTAATTTAGCTATAATAATTTATGCTTACTTTTTCTCCTTAACTATTTAAGCTAAGGAGAAAATAATTATATTAACTGCAGGTTACCGCAGATCTTGGAACAGCAACAAATGATGGGGCATGTGCATTTCCATCACAATCATACCATATAGTCGATGTACCTGGAGTGCATTTACTTGCATCATTTCCATTACCACAAACATATACAACTGATTCCCATGCTTTCTGTGAATAACCATTACAATATTGCATATCACAAGAGATACTCTGAGCAAGAGTAGTGCAATAAACTGTTTCTTGACCATATTCAGCCTGTTGTGCCAATGCTTCCACATTAGCCAACGTGAGGTCACCTTTATTACTTACTTTATTTAAATTCACATTGATCATTGCACCTGCTGCAATAGCTACTATCAGCACGGCACCAAAAATTTTCTTTTTCATAAATTTCGTATTGATTTTTTATATTAATAGAGTTTATATAGATTAAATTGGTATAGCATTGCCAATCAATGTCATTCTTAAATTATGTAATCCACAGGCAAGTTCCATGACCAAATCGTCAAAACCAAACTTGTGGCATCTAAAGCGATCTTTGACAATACGACATATTTTAGCACCTCCAATAGCGTGTTCAACTTTTACGCGGACAGATGAAATAGAGCGATTTATTTCTTTTTGATCTTCTGAAAGTTCTTTCCCTTTTGGTTTCTTTGTTGGCATTTTTACATTTACTCCTTCAGGGTTATATCCTTGAAAGCCTGTGTCTTGCCATAAAGTTATACCTATAGGTAAATACAAAGGCTGATTATCACATATTTTTTTATCATGAACACTACCATCAAAAGTTTTACTAAGCCAAAGGATTCGCCTTCCCAGTGTAGTTAGCACGTTATTTTTCACGTTATGAGTTTTTTTTTCGCTATAACAGGATTTCTGTAGGTCGCTAGCTTGAGGTCGTTGGATTGGACGTTCAACTCCGTCAAGTAGCACATCTTGAAATAATGCTACGATATACTTAGTCTTATATGCATTACGCTCTGGCAATTCGCCTAATCGTTTTAATGCCTTTTTTAACAGGCCAGACAATAAGTGTATCAAGTTGTTAGCTTGTGGTTGAGTAATACCAAAACTTGCTGCATGGTGCTCTTGTAATGGATTTGTCTTCAGAAAAATTAATAAAAACATTAGTTTATCCGCTATCTTGGGAACAATTGTATCTACTCTTGTATAGCTTAAGCGTTGACGAAGTTTACCTTTCAGAGTAAAATAACAGTTGTATTCGTCCCATTCTGCTTTAAAATAAGGTAATAAAAAGTTGAAATTTTGAACACTTAGACTTGTTAGGCTTTGAAATTGAACTGGTCGTTTTTTGATTTTGTCGTATTGCATACAATTATAATTTAAGTTTATAATTGTATAACTCATAAATATCGAGAATATTGTTGATAAACAATACTATAATAAATTAATGCATATAAACTCTAATGTCTATCTTGTTCCTGTGCGGATAGTCGGTATTGCTGTATTTCTGATCCTTGATGCGTTGTTGCACATCCTGATAATACAAATCGAATTCGTTGATGGTATGGTTGGTATTGTATTGCCGGTTATAGTCGTCAATAATGGCAGTCAACGCTTTTTTCTTTCCTTCAGGGTCTTGCTTGTTGTCTTCTTTTTCGTTAATTAAATCATCCTGAAGCTGTTTTACGTCGGCTATATTTTTATCATTTTTATTTTCAGTATCATTGCCCAACCCCTGTGTTGGCGGCGAAAACACACAAGCTATATTCAATGGCACATAGTCATTGTCCTCTGCATGCAGTTGTACTAATGTCGCCTTAAATCGCTGATAATAATCAATAGCGTCGTTAATCGACTGGGTGGCGAACAGCGCGTTAAACCGTCGGCTATTGGTAGCCGATTCGTGCTTTTTCAGAATGGCATCCACAACGGCTTGTTTAGCGATGCTTTCACCCGCTTTAGGTTTGTTTTCTCCTTCGGGTTTAAAGTAGTCGATATGAAAACGTAAGACGTTTTTATCCTCAATGGCATGGGTAATGGTGTAAGCATGCAACTGTTGCTGGAAAATATCTTCGGTCGTTTTATACGATGCGTATTCCCCTTCACGGATTAGTTGGGTGGAATTTTTCTCAAATATAGGTGTTCCCGTAAAACCGAACAATTGTGCATTAGGGAAGAATTCCTTAATGGCTGTATGATTATCGCCAAACTGCGAACGGTGGCATTCGTCGAAGATAAATACGATACGTTTGTCGCTGAGCGGTTGCAACCGTTCCTTGTAATTTTTTCGTTGATCAGGATCAAGGGCGATACCCAGTTTTTGAATGGTCGTTACAATGACCTTATCGGCATAGTCTTCCGACAACATACGCCTTACTAATGTTTCGGTATTGGTGTTCTCTTCCACACAACCATCCTGAAACTTATTAAACTCTTCACGGGTCTGTCGGTCGAGGTCTTTACGATCCACTACAAATAAACATTTTTCAATATCGGGATTGTCTTTCAGCAGGGTAGAGGCCTTGAACGAAGTAAGCGTTTTCCCGCTACCGGTGGTATGCCATATAAAGCCATTGCCCCGGTTATCGTGAATACATTCAACAATAGCTTTTACGGCATAAATCTGGTATGGACGCATCACCAATAGTTTTTGTTCGTTGGCAACCAGCACCATATACTTGTTGATCATTTCGCCCAATGTGCATTTGGTCAGGAACTTTTCTGAAAAGTCATGCAGATGGGTGATCTTCTTATTGTTTACATCGGCCAGCTGATAAACAGGTAAAAATTGTTCATCGGCATTAAACTGAAAATGTTGGTTGTTATTATTGGCAAAGTATTGCGTGTTTCCCCGGTTGCTTACAATAAACAACTGCATAAAGCAAAGCAAAGTATTGGTATAACCATTGCCCGGATCGTTTTTATAATCCACAATCTGTTGCATTGCCCGTCGCGGACTTATATCCAATGCTTTCAACTCAATCTGCACTACAGGCAAGCCGTTAATCAACAATATCACATCGTAGCGTTGGTGACTGTTGCCGGTATTAATCCGCAGTTGGTTCACCACTTCATAATCGTTCTTACACCAGTCCTTGATATTGACCAATGTATAGTGTAATGGAGTACCGTCTTCACGCATAAAAACTTCCCGTGCCCGCAATCTTTTTGACGAAGCAAACACATCCGGACTAACGATCTCGTCAAGTAAACGCCTGAATTCCGCATCCGTCAAGTGAACGCGGTTCAGCGCTTCAAATTTCTGTCGAAAATTCTGCTCCAAACTATTTCGGTCCCGTATATCTTCCCGGTAGGTATATTTCAGGTCTTTGAGCTTTTCGATCAGCCCCAGTTCTATTTCGTTTTCTTTAGTCATTGAAAATTTCTAAGTTGAAATTCCTGCCTGTTTTATTGTTTGCCATTGCGACTCAGGGCAGTGCATTTTTGTTTTGGAAAGTATTGTAACACGCAAATATACGAATGTTTCTTTGAATTAAAAAGAAGGAAAATGAGACGTCATTATGGATAGAATACCATTAATCTGTAAAATTACGAATTTTATTTTGCATTCTCCCGTCCCCCCTGATCCGGAATCTTAATTAACCAGAAAAATGTTTATGCCTGTTACTGTGATTTGAAATCTCTGCCTCAGGAAGTTCTGTTTCCTTGTTTCTGAACGGGTCTGTATAAAAGGATAGGAGGCCTAATTCCTTACATCTTTTTCTTTCTTGCAGTATCTCCCTTTTATAACTCGCTTAACCCGATATGCACGGAGTTTGATACTTTCTTTCCGTCCTCACTGCGTGCAAACAGGTAACAGCATTCCACCTCATCATCCGACCCCTGATACGGAATAAATATTGATCCGTATTCTTCGCTTCCCCGGGATTGCCGGGTTATCAGCAGGCTGCCTTTCTTGAGTTTGGCAAAAGCTATAATTTCATCCGTTGCTGCTATTTTGGGCAGCCCAATGCTTGTCTCATACCCGATGGTAATACCCTCGCTACTCAACAGGATTTCCGTAACCTTTACCGCCGGAATCGAACCTTTCGACACCCGTAACATCGGATAACTGATCACCGGAACCTCCCCGCTTTTATCAATAGCCGAAGGGTAATTAGCCGAAATAAACGAATTATAGGCTGACAATTTGCGTGCCCGTTCGGCAAATCCCCATTCAGGAATAATACCTAACGATTGAAACGTCGTCACGATCAGTTTAAAGCCCATCCGGTGGTCCATTTGTGCTTTCGTTTTGTTATCCTTCCTTCTGAATACCTTGCTACGAACGGTGTTAATGCCATTGTATGAGCTCGTGGTAAAATTGCCCATCGACTTTTTCATGTGTCCCGTAACCGGATTTTGTGCAATGCTCATTTTCGTATATTTTAAAAGGTTTCACTTAGAAATAGCCTAAATAAGATCATCTTCCTTTTTAATGCAGTAAAGATAAACAGGTTTTCTTTAACCTGCAATAGCTTGATCTCAAACAAGATGTAACAAGTGAACAATTCGTCCGTTTACAGGCATTTCAGCATTGGTGAAATATAAAAATAAAATTATTTTTAACATATTCTTCATTCTTGTATTCGTACACTCATTGACGACTTCCTCTCTTTCCCGACACTTCCCGTACAAATCGTCCGTTTTTCGTTTTATGATTAAATAGGGTCTAAATAGGGGTTAAATAGGATAAATATACCGATAACCCATACCTATCACAGATCTATCATATACATAACATATAGATAAGATATATCTACATGAATATATTTTATCTATATGAATATTATACCTAAATTATATCATATTAAAATATTATATATATTTGCAATCTATCTGAACTCTATTTATACCCTATTTATAGTAAGAATGAACACGATCGGAAAACCGTTTGTTTACTGGTTAATTAGTTGATTGGTATATTCGTTGATTGGTTGATTGGTTGAACCGTTAGTTTGTTGGTAGAATGGTTCGTTGATTAGTGAATAGGCAAATAGGTACAGTCATAATTATTAGTTTCGTTTTTTTGTATAAACCAATATGCTAATAAATCGATATACAACAGAGTCTATTGATCAGACAATTAGCTGATTGTCCAATTGACCGATTACCTGATTGCCAGTTCGACCGATCAATAACCCCATAAACTATTCAACCTCTTAAACACTCAACGAATAAACTAATATACCAATTAACCAATAAACTAATCAACCAATCAATCATTATGGCAATAGTAAAAGGATTTCTTCAGATGACAGGCAGCATCCAGGGGTTGAGTTTTTACACCCAACGGGGGAGTGACAAAGTGATCATGCGCACCAAGGGAGGTGCTGGTAAGGAAAAGATAGCGACTGCCCCGCAATTCGAAACACTGCGCAAGAATCAACAAGAGTTCAGTGGCTGCACGAAGTTTGGCTCGCAGACGCGTTATGCTTTTGGCGGATTGCATCGCCTGGCGGATTATAATCTTACTCCGGTACTGAACGGTATGGCTAAAAACCTGATGAAGCTGGATACCGTGACTCCGCTGGGACAACGCCGTATTCAGCTGTCCCAACACAAACAAACACTGGAAGGCTTCAACTTTAACCGGACCTATCCGTTTAACACGGTGCTGCGGGTGGGTATCACGGCCGTGATGGACCGCGAACACCTGCATGTCTCGGTAACTATCCCGCGTATCAATACGGATGTTGACCTGGTAAACATACAACGGTTACCGTATTTCAGGATCATTGCCGTGATGGGAACCGTGTCGGATGTGCACTATGACGAAACCGAAAAGGCATACGTCCCGGCAGTATCGGACTTGCATGGAACAAGCAGGGTGGTGACCAGCGACTGGTATCCTTCGCAAACTATTGTCCCGGAACACCTGATGATGGTACAAATGACCGATAAGCAGCAGTCCTTGTTGACCGATGAAGTGAGCGTGCTGCTGAGCATAGCGGTGGAATTTGGCACCGTAGGCTTTAACGGAGAAACAACGGAAGTGAAATATGCCGGATGCGGGAAGGTGATGATGGTGAGCTAGTGCTATGTTAAGGCTGTTTTAACGGTAATTCATTTAAAAGAATAGTGAAGCCGTCACTAACTATAAATCAGTACCGTAAGAAGTGACGGCTTCACTAAATACATATGCGACATTTTCTACTTAACACAACACTAGTAGATAATAGGTAGAAAATAGAAGGTAGTAGGTAGGAGTTGTATGTTGATTAATAAAACAGCGCTTCAATGGCCATATACACAAAGGCTCCGGCAAAATAGCCTAATAAGGCCAGCCAACTTATCTTTTTGATATACCAGAAAAAATCTATTTTCTCTATTCCCATTGCTGCAACCCCGGCAGCTGAACCGATAATTAATATACTGCCCCCGGTACCACAACAATAAGCTAAGAATTCCCAAATGAAACTATCCATTGGATATTGTGTCAGGTGGTACATGCCTTGCGCTGCTGCAACTAAAGGAACGTTATCAACAATGGCGGAAGATAAACCGATAGACAACACAATAACACTCAAACTGCTGACTGTATGTGACAGCCACAAAGCCATAGTGGCAAGTATTCCGGATGTTTCAAGTGCTGCAACTGCGAGCAAAATTCCCAGAAAGAATAAAATACTCGAAAGATCAATCTTATGTAAGGCATTGACCAGTGTCAGATGTTTTTTCTGTTCGGCATCTGCCGATTTATGAATAAGCTCTGTCACAATCCACAGTATTCCCAGTCCGAACATCATTCCCATAAACGGGGGGAGATGTGTAATCGTTTTAAATACAGGAACTGAAACTAATACGAGTATACCAGAAATCAATACTGTTTTTTGTTTTGTTTTGGTAAGAATAACAGGTCTGGTATTGGTCTGGACGATAACACGCTCCACTTTTCCTCTCAACTGAAAGGAAACAGCAACCAATGGAACAATCAGGCATACCAGGCTGGGTAAAAATAGTTTTAGCATGATATTGACTGTGCTGATTTGTCCGCCGATCCAAAGCATGGTCGTTGTTACGTCACCCATTGGAGTCCATGCGCCTCCTGCGTTGGCCGCAATAATAACAATGCCGGTAAAGAGTAAGCGATCGTCATGATGGCGTATTAGTTTGCGCAGGAGTGAAACCATAACGATTGTTGTGGTTAGGTTGTCCAGGATAGCCGATAAGAAAAAAGTAATAAAGCCGATCAACCAGATTAACCGACGTTTATTGGTTTGCGCAATAAAACCGGTTATAATTTCAAAACCATCATGGGCATCAACGAGTTCAACAATAGTCATTGCACCTAACAGGAAGAAAAGAATGCCTGAAATATCACCCAAATGTATCAATAAAGAATCATTGGCGGCAGGCTTGCTGGCAGCAAAGAAGATATAGACCACCCAGCACAATACCCCGGTTATGAGCGCTGATGCTGTTTTATTGATTTTGATGTTATTCTCAAAAGCAATAGCCGCATAGCCGATAACGAACAGGATGAGCAGAATGGTTGTCATAATTAGATGTTGACAGTTTAAATGCTTAGGGTCTTGAAGGTGATTGTTCGTTCAATCTTCTTAGCTGACTATTTCTTAAGCCACTAAGCTTTATCGTTATATCATTTAAACGCAGCTTAGTTGACTCAAAATTATCGGGATTAATAAACCCTAAATCCAATGAAATGATTAATTAACAATAGGTTCCCATGGCAGAACCATACGCAATTTCAGTAAAACGGATTTGATCTTTTAACGACGATCGTGATGTGCCTTCAGCAATATTGGAAACAATGGAAATCGAAGCCCGTCGAAGTTGTGATATTCATCCAAACTTTTCGTTATCAGGAAATGATTCAGTAAGCTGATAGATTATTTTCACATAAGTTCTAGCCTTTTGCCAAACATCTAATTTTTCGAATGAATCACCATGTTCTTCCATTTATTATATTTTTTAGAATTATAATAATAAACTTTTAAACCTGAAACTCTAGGCTCTAAACTCTCTAAACCCTAATCAAGCTTCAGCACCTCCAGGAACGCTTTCTGCGGAACCTCTACATTCCCGATTTGTTTCATGCGTTTTTTCCCTTTTTTCTGTTTCTCCAACAGTTTCCGTTTACGACTGATATCGCCTCCATAACACTTGGCAGTTACATCTTTTCGTACGGCTTTAATCGTTTCACGTGAAATGATTTTAGCTCCGATAGCAGCCTGTACGGCAATGTCAAATTGCTGACGCGGGATAAGTTCTTTTAGCTTCTCACACATACGTTTCCCCAGTGGAACGGCATTGTCGATATGGATTAAACACGAGAGTGCATCTACCGGCTCGCCGTTTAACAGGATGTCCAGACGGATCAGTTTAGAAGGACGGAATCCGTTCACGTGATAATCAAATGAAGCATACCCTTTCGATATACTTTTCAGCCTGTCATAGAAGTCAAATACAATCTCGCCCAGCGGTAAGTCGTAAATCAGCTCCATGCGGTTGCCTGAAATATAATTCTGTTTTACCAATTCTCCGCGCTTACCAAGGCAAAGCGTCATAATCTGGCCGATATAATCCGTACGCGTAATGATAGAAGCGCGGATATACGGTTCTTCAATACGATCAATGGACATAATATCCGGTAACCCGGATGGATTATGCACTTCGATTAAATCGCCTTTATTAGTATATACTTTATACGATACGTTGGGTACGGTGGTGATGACATTCATGTCAAATTCGCGCTCAAGTCGTTCCTGTATGATTTCCATGTGCAGCATACCCAAGAATCCGCAACGGAATCCAAAGCCCAACGCCACGGATGATTCAGCTTCGAATGTCAGTGAAGCGTCATTAAGTTGTAACTTTTCTATAGAAGACCGCAAATCTTCAAAGTCTTCAGTCTCTATGGGGTAGACGCCGGCAAATACCATAGGCTTCACTTCCTGAAATCCTTCTATGCCTTTGAGGCACGGACGCTTTACATGTGTAATCGTATCGCCTACTTTTACTTCCCGGGATGTTTTGACGCCGGAAATAATATACCCCACATTGCCTGCACTGAGTTTTTGGCAGGGGAACATCTCCAGTTTAAGTACGCCGATCTCGTCAGCACTGTATTCTTTTCCTGTATTTACAAATTTGACTAAATCGCCTTTGTTGATCGTACCGTTTACAATTTTGAAATAAGCGATAATGCCGCGGAATGAATTGAATACCGAATCGAAGATCAGACATTGTAGCGGAGCTTCCGGATCACCTTTAGGTGCCGGTATACGTTCTACAACAGCTTGCAGGATTTCTTCCACACCCATTCCGGTTTTACCGCTGGCCCGGATAATCTCCTCCCTTTTACACCCTATCAACTCTACGATTTGGTCTTCCACTTCTTCGGGCATGGCATTGCTCATGTCCATTTTATTCATGACAGGGATGATCTCCAAATCATGTTCTATGGCCATATACAGGTTGGATATTGTTTGAGCCTGAATGCCCTGGGTTGCGTCAACAATTAACAAGGCTCCCTCGCAGGCGGCGATAGAGCGTGATACTTCGTACGAAAAATCAACATGTCCCGGAGTATCTATCAAATTTAAAACGTATTGTTCACCCCCAAATTGAAAATTCATTTGGATAGCATGGCTCTTAATGGTGATACCTCGTTCACGTTCCAGATCCATATTGTCAAGTACCTGCGCTTGCAGATCCTTTCCGGCAACCGTATTTGTAAATTCTAATAACCGGTCGGCTAATGTACTTTTCCCGTGATCGATGTGAGCAATAATGCAAAAATTGCGGATTCTGTTCATTCGTAATCTTTTTCTGTTTTAAGTTGGTTTGCAAAAATACAAAAAAATCATGAATAATGAATTGCCGGTTTGATGTCAGGGTGTATGAATTATATATTATTTGCTGTTTTCCAATACATTGTGCTTTTTGCTTGTGAAAGTTGAGAATTACAAATTAGTTGATGTACTTTTGCAGGACGTTATTCCTGTTTAAAACAGATAACAGGAATCTGTTAGAATGCTTTTCTCTGAGCTGCTAACGCTGAACCGTCGATGTCCTTTTCCCGGGGGAAGAGGGTAGGAGTGAGGTTCTTTGTATAAACTATTATTCTGTATAAATAAGAATGAAAATCCTGTTTAAAACGATCGTCTGTTTTGCATTTGTCCTGATGTTGTCGGCTTGTGATGATATGAAGGATGTTCCTGCACCGGTTGATTTACCAGCCACTCCCGGTGAAACGGGTCAGCTGTATGTCCTTTCCGAAGGCCTTTTCAATATGAATAACAGTATGCTGGGTCTGATTAATTTTGCGGACAGAACGGTTAACCATGATTTCTTCTTATCCATGAATAACCGTGGGCTGGGCGATACGGCCAATGACATGAAGCGCTACGGCAGTAAATTATGGATCGTGGTCAATGTTTCATCACAGGTAGAGGTGCTGGATGCAAAGTCAGGCATTTCCCTTCGACGGATTCCTTTCTTTAATACCGGTGGTGTCGCACGTCAACCCCGTTATATTACCTTTTGGGGTAATAAGGCGTATGTATGTTCTTTTGATGGTACGGTATCCCGTATTGATACTACCACCATGGCTCTTGAAGCGGTTACGACGGTAGGCCGTAACCCGGATGGAATAACAGCTGCAAATGGTAAACTGTATGTTTCCAATTCCGGTGGTCTTGATATTCCGAATTATGATAATACGGTTTCGGTAGTGGATATTGCTTCATTTACTGAAATAAAGAAAATTACAGTCGGTATAAATCCTTTTAAGCTGGATGTCGATAGTAAGGGTGATGTCTATGTTGTATCCCGTGGTAATAATTCCAATATCAAGAGTGTCTGGTACCGTATCAGCAGCCAAACCGATGAAGTGGTTCAAACTTTCGATGCTTTGCTGGTAGTCAACTTTACGATTCATAATGATACGGCTTATTTGTATAATTACGATTACGTGAATAGTACCTATTGGGTTAAGACCTTCGATTGCAAGACTGAACAAGTCATCTCTGATAATTTCATTTCCGATTCTACTGCGTTGGTACGTCCCTTTGGTATTTATGTTCATCCTACTAATGGACATGTATACCTGACGGATGCCCGTAATTACACCGTTAAAGGCGATTTGTACTGCTTTTCCCGAAAAGGGAAGCTACTCTATAAAATTGAAAGTGTAGGCTTAAATCCGAATGCTGTATTGGCGTTGCCGTGATATTACCGCGTGTTATTTGTTTCGTGTCATTTATTTTCATTGATCGTTTTGTCCATCAATAATGAGAAATAAATAACAATCAATAACGCCGAGGGCAAATGACAAGATAATATCATTGCAATCTTATATTTTTTTTTCTTTGTATATTGAAGAATGTATTTTGATCAAACACACTACGTTAAAGCAATAAAAAAGAAATGTACAATAGCATCTGTCCGCTTTTTTCCAATTTTTTTTAAACAGGGGTTTTGTAGTATCGAAAAAAGCCGTATATTTGCACCCGCTAAGCGAAAATGGTACCATAGCTCAGTTGGTAGAGCAAAGGACTGAAAATCCTTGTGTCCCCGGTTCGATTCCTGGTGGTACCACTTCAAAAAACGCTAATAATCTTAAATAGATTGTTAGCGTTTTTGTTTTGTTATATCGTCCAACAGATCCGTATTATCGGGGATCAAGGGATCAAGTCAAAAAGCAACGTCCTTTACAGGGATCGGGCAAGATACTTGTTAGGTTCAGCAAACTTTTCCTCAGGTTTAGGGCTTACTGTCGAAGCCGCTGCTTGAAAAACTGTTTTACGGTATGCTGTTGATCTGATTATTGCTTATAACAGGTACGGTTTGCGCTGTCTTAATTTCGATAATCTCAGATGGTGGCGTGTAGACTACAATACTAAACTGCAAAATAAGTATTTCCATCAACGCAATGGACCGTAAGTAAAGGCGACAGTTATTGAACGTCGCTTTTTCACGAAACAGAAACCAATAGAAAATAACCATTAAAGCATTTGCTAAAATATATTTCCCGATGGGTAAACCTAAGGTTAACCATTCTTGTGTCATCGTATTCCGTATTATTTAGCTCATTTCGTTTTTAGCAAAATGAGCATTATATAAAAATTGAATTGAATAAGAAACAAAACGTTTCAGATGGATTTTCAAAGCTCTTTAATTGAAGCTACATTGTTCCACCCGTCTGTTGTTTTATAAAGCAAACCAGAGCCTTTCGGAACTTTCAATGTAATATTGGCACTCATTACATTATCGAAAAAATGATTCGATATAGTTACTGGTGAAGCAGATTCAAGAGTAATTTGTTTTAAACTTCTACATATATCAAACGCACCATCACCAATGCTTATAACGCTACCTGGAATGACTATATCCTGTAAATTTATACAGTTATTAAAAGCGTATTTCGCAATAATCTCAACACCGTTTGGTATAACAACATGAGTTAGCTTATTATTGGCCGCAAAAGCATATTCGCCTATCTCTTTCACGCTATTAGGAATATTGATTGAAGTAACACCACAACCATTAAAAGCGAAATTTCCAATGCGTTTAAGGCTATTTGGAATTACCACAGAAGTCAAACTTGTGCATGTCTGAAATGCACAGAAACCGAGACTTTTGACATTCTTTGGGATAATAATTGATTTAAGCGAAGTACAATGGTTAAAAGCCATTATTCCAATATCTGTAATACTAATTGGTAAAACAATAGATTTTAGACGTTCACAACTATCAAAAGCATATTGTCCAATACCTGTTACAGAATAGATTTCCCCTGCATACTGAACTCTATCAGGTATAACTATATTTCCCCTGTATTTTCCGCTATCCTTCTCAATTACCATTAGATTTTGTGTGCCTTTAATAACTTTATAAAACAAATATTTACCCTTTATTGTTCCTGAATTATCAACAGATACTGCAACATCTGTTACTGTCTTTAAATTAACTGTTTCGGATTTTACAGTTTGGAAAGTATCAGTTGGATATTGATTATTTAAAGAGATTGAGCTAACTTCATTTTTAGCTACATCCTTTACCACTTTACATCCTTTGCCTTTTGCAGAAGTGAAACACAATAGCGAAAAAACTCCCAAAAGGAAAGGTAGAATCAATGTTCGACCTAGCTTGGAATTACGGTTGTTTGATTTGTTTTTCATCATGATAAAACGTTTTTTTGTAAATGAATTATTGAACCCATTCACTAATTGGAAATTTATGCCGATAACTTCTTCCAATATAGTGGCTTGATAGTTGTAAAGATTGAATCCTTCGTCTAACACGCTGCGGTCGGCATGAAACTCGCTCACATTGCGCAGTTCGCGGCGCACCCACCAAAGCACCGGATTAAACCAAAACAGGCGAACAAGGATTTCTATGATAAAAACATCAAGGTAATGGCGATGCTTAATGTGCCACTGTTCGTGTTTGAGTATCATCTCCAGTTTGGAGCCTGTAAGGTTCGGACTCAGGAATATGGTTTTATAAAACGAAAAAGGAGTAGGTATTTCGGCACTTTCCACCACCTTAAACTCATCTTTTATCGTCAGCTTTCCCCTGCGTTTCAGTGCCAGTATTCTGAATAACTAAACGAGCAACAATGCAAACAGTACGGAAGTGACTGAAATATATACACCAAGAGCAACATTCTTCACGGTCAACAAGGCAAGATACTTGTTGGGCTCGGCAATCTTTTCCACCGCTTTTGGATTAGTCGTAGAAATCCGTGTTTGATAAATAGCCGGCTGTGTGTTGTTCATCGGGCTATTGGTGATTATAGGCATAGTTTGCACGGCTTCAATTGCTACAATCTCAGCGGGCGGCGTGTACACCACGATACTAAACTGCGAAATAAGTATTGCTACCAATGCAATAGACAGTAAGTAAAGGCGACAGTTATTGAATGTCGCTTTTTCGCGAAACAAAAACCAATAGAAAATAACCATTAAAGCTGAAGCTAAAATGTATTTCCCGATAGGGAGACCGAAGGCTAACAATTCTGGACTCATAGTATTTTTACATTGTTTTTTACAGTATGTATTTTTAGCATTTAAATAATGCCTTGTTGAAACGATACTAATCTTCTGATTAAACGATGCTTATTCTTTTAGAACTCAATTGGCAATCTTGGTTATTTGTACACCTTGCCAACTGCTTTTTTTGAATAATCTGATATGTTTACATCTCTAAATTCAGTATCCTTACCACGATTACCCATTATTATATTCGGAAAGTCGTTCGTTAAAGTCAATATATCAATTATTTCCACAGATTTTTTCAGTGGTGGAAATACTTCTGTAATTTCAATCATTTTATGGGTACACCCTGGAACAACTAATATCTGATTCATTGGCAATCCATTTTCTGCTCGTCGAACAACATATCGATCTTTTGTTTTTTTGTCAACAATTGTTAGCCCATTACTCAAATAAATCCACCACTCCTTTTCAAAGATCGGGATTGCATACGTTACTTTTGTCTCATTTCTATTTCTCTCAATGCTCACAAGCTTTTCGTCATTTGAATGTGCAAATGGAATATCACTTATTACAAATTCATTTGACTTTAATCTGCGGGCTTCATGCCAAATTTTATCATCGAGCTCTTTACGTTCTTTTTCTGCTTGGCTCAATTCAGGAGAAGGTGCTTTAATTTTGGTGGTCGTAGTAGAGCCGTCGTCATAAACGTGTGTAATAGAACTGCCGTCAAAGTTGGTAGAAATGAGTCTGGGCTGGTGTGGATTTGAATCAGATTTTGGTTTGCTCATGTGCGTTGCTTCTGCAAAAGTTTTTGAAAAAAGGTGGTTCTGAAATAACAACATCATTTGTTGTTGAAAACCTTTGGCCTTTACTTCTACCGATCCCTCTTTCCTTAACCGATCAATATTCGCTTTCATGTTAGATAAACAGGTTGAGAGGTTTTTTAAATCTTCTTTTGTTATGGAAGAAATAAATTGATAACTAAAAGAAATCTCACTTGAATTAATTCCGCGTCCACCACCAAGATTTTTAAAAACAAGACCTAACACTTCATTCATTTTTGACAAATCTTTTTTTACTAAAAGCTTATTCAACTCCGGTATTATTACGGCTGTCTGTCTTGAACAGTCATCCAGGACTTTCTCAAACTGTTGTTTGTTCCCCGAACTGGAATTAAGACTGTAAGCTATATCAGCCGGCAAACTCACTTTATCAGCGTCTATCGTAAAAGATGAATCCACATTAGCTAAATTGGTTGAGTCCAAACTTGCAGCTAACGAATCGTTTAAATTAAGGTTCGCATTTTGATTAGTTTTACTTGCGCTTTTAGACTTATACTTCACTTGGCTAATACCTGTAGTAAAACATAGCAATGAAAATACAGCAATAAAGAAAGGCAGAATCAACGCGCGGCGTAGCGTTGTAAAACGGATGTGACATTTGTTCTTCATCATAATAAATCTTTTTTTTGTAAATGAATTATTGAAACCATTGGCCAGGTAAGGATTATTTTCCATTACTTCTTCCAGAATAATTGTTTGATATTTATATAGATTATGTCCTTCATCCAACACGCTGCGGTCGGCATGAAACTCACTCACGTTGCGTAGTTCGCGGCGTACCCACCAAAGTACCGGATTAAACCAAAACAGGCGAACAAGAATTTCTATGATAAAAACATCCAGGTAATGGCGATGCTTAATGTGCCACTGTTCGTGTTTGAGTATCATCTCCAGTTTGGAGCCTGTAAGGTTCGGACTCAGGAATATGGTTTTATAAAACGAAAAAGGAGTAGGTATTTCAGCACTTTCTACCACCTTAAACTCATCTTTTACCGTCATCTGTCCTCTGCGTTTCAGTGCCAGTATCCTGAATAACTGAACGAGCAACAATGCAAACAATACGGAAGTAACTGAAATATATACACCAAGAGCAACATTCTTCACGGTCAACAGGGCAAGATACTTGTTGGGCTCAGCACTCTTTTCCACCGCTTTTGGACTGGTAGCCGAAACCGGTGTTTGAGTAATAGCCGACTGTGTGTTGTTCATCGGGTTATTGATGATTATAGGCATAGTTTGCACGGCTTCAATTTCTACTATTTTGGCAGGCGGCGTATACACTACGATACTAAACTGCGAAATAAGTATGGCTACCAACGCAATAGACAGTAAGTAAAGGCGACAGTTATTGAATGTCGCTTTTTCGCGAAACAAAAACCAATAGAAAATAACCATTAAAGCTGAAGCTAAAACGTATTTCCCGATAGGGAGACCTAAGGCTAACAATTCCTGTGTCATAGTATTTTTGTATTATGTATTCTTAGCATTTAAATAATTGAAAATGCTTTGTTTAAACGATAAGCATCACTCTGGTAAACGATAAGCATCACTCTGGTAAACGATAAGCATCTTTTGAGTAAACAATGCTCATCGTTTTTAAACTCAATTAGCAACATTGTTTATCTGTACACTTTACCTAAATTACCTTTTGGATATGAATAATCTGATATTTTGAGATCTATAAATTTCCAATTCCCATTCCCGTTACTCATTTTAACTCCTCCATCTGTCTGGTATTCAATAATGTCAATAAATTCAATCGATTTTTTCAATGGAGGAAAGACCATAGTTATTTCAATTACCTTTTGATTATTATTGCTAATGATAATTGTCTTATCTAATGGTAAATCGTTTTCCAGTTTTCTAATCATATAACGGTCTTGATTTCTCTTGTCAACAATGGCGAATCCTCTGTCAAAATACACCCAATGTTCAGCAAAAAATATCGGAATGGCTAAAGTTACTCTCGTGTCATTTTTATTTCTTTCAATGCGTGCAACTTTTGTTTCGCGAGAACTAAATGGAATATCGCTCACTGTGAATTGTTCAGGTCTGGCTCTGTACGCCTCATTCCATATTTTTTCATCTAGTTCTTTACGCTCTTTTTCTGCCTGACTCACTTCCGGTGAAGATGTCGTTTCCGTGGTAGTGGTTGAACCGTTGTTATAAACTCTGGTCACCTTAGTTGTAGTAAATTTGTTAAATTTACTTTCGGTAAATACAGGCATATTCATTTGCATTGCTTCAGAAAAGATTTTTGAGAAAAGTTGATTCTGAAATAGCGACATAACTTGTTGCGAAAATCCTTCCATTTTAGTTTGGCTTGAACTCTCTTTTTTTAGTTTATCAACATTTACTTTTAAATTGTATAAATTTGCCTGAAAACTTTTCAAATCATCCTTCGTTATTGAGGACAGAAATTTGTCAGAAAATGGAAGTTGGCCAAGATTTTTTCCACCTCCATTCATATCTAAATTTTTAAAAATAAGGTTAAGATCTTCATTTTTTATTGACTTTGAATTATTACGAATGATTTTATCCAACTCCTTTAAGGCTAAAGCTGTTTGTGTAGAACAATCATTCAATGCTTTATCTATTTGCTGTTTGTTTAAATTACTAGCACCAAGACTAAGCGTACTGTTATCTGGCAAAATCATTTTTATAGAGTCTGTAGTAAAAGATGAATCCACATTAACTGTATCCGTGGTTACGACCAATGAGTCTTTTAAATGAAATTTTTCTTGCTGATTACTTGTACTTTTAGTTTTATACTTCACCTGGCTAATACCTGTAGTAAAACATAGCAATGAAAATACAGCAATAAAGAAAGGCAGAATCAACGCCCGGCGTAGCGTTGTAAAACGGATGTGACATTTGTTCTTCATCATAATAAATCTTTTTTTTGTAAATGAATTATTGAAACCATTGGCCAGGTAAGGATTATTTTCCATTACTTCTTCCAGAATAATTGTTTGATATTTGTATAGATTATGTCCTTCGTCCAATACGCTGCGGTCGGCATGAAACTCGCTTACGTTGCGCAGTTCGCGGCGCACCCACCAAAGTACAGGATTAAACCAAAATAGGCGAACAAGTACTTCTATGATAAAAACATCCAGGTAATGGCGATGCTTAATGTGCCACTGTTCATGTTTGAGTATCATTTCCAGTTTGGAGCCTGCAAGGTTCGGACTCAGAAATATGGTTTTATAAAACGAAAAAGGAGTAGGTATTTCAGCACTTTCCACCACCTTAAACTCATCTTTTACCGTCAGCTGTCCTCTGCGTTTCAGTGCCAGTATTCTGAATAACTGAATGAGCAACAATGCTAACAATACGGAAGTGACTGAAATATATACACCAAGAGCAACATTCTTCACGGTCAACAAGGCAAGATCCTTGTTGGGCTCGGCAATCTTTTCCACCGCTTTTGGACTGGTAGCCGAAACCGGTGTTTGAGTAATAGCAGGCTGTGTGTTGTTCAACGGGTTATTGGTGATTATAGGCATAGTTTGCACGGCTTCAATTTCTACAATCTCGGCGGGCGGCGTGTACACTACGATACTAAACTGCGAAATAAGTATTGCCACCAACGCAATAGACAGTAAGTAAAGGCGACAGCTATTGAATGTCGCTTTTTCGCGAAACAAAAACCAATAGAAAATAACCATTAAAGCTGAAGCTAAAATGTATTTCCCGATAGGGAGACCTAAGGTTAACAATTCTTGTGTCATAGTATTATTCTTTCTTTGTCGAAATTAGCATTTGAATATCATAAAAATGCCTTGTTGAATCGATAAGCAATACTTTGGTAAATGATAAGTATCTTTTACTAAAACGATAAGTATCGTTTTAGAACTTAGTTAGCAGCACTCTAATATACCATCGCCTACTTGAATACTTTCCCTGAAGATTGGGGAATTGATATATTCATAAAGTTCCAATCATTTTTGTTGTCGCTCATTCGAACAGTCCCAGGTGTATTGAATTGGATTATATTGACAGTGTCAACCGACTTTCGCAACGGAGGAAAGATCATCGTTATTTCAATAATCTTACGATATTTGTCGCTAATAATTATTGTTTTGTCTAGCGGCAAATCATTTTCCAGTTTTCTAATCAGATAACGGTCACCATTGCTTCTGTCAATAATGGTGAATCCTCTGTCAAAATATATCCACTGTTCGTGATATTCTATCGGAATAGCTAAAGTTACTCTCGTGTCATTTTTATTTCTTTCAATGCGTGCAACTTTTGTTTCGCGAGTACTAAATGGAATATCGCTCACTGTGAATTGTTCGGGTCTGGCTCTGTACGCCTCTTTCCATATTTTTTCATCTAGTTCTTTACGTTCTTTTTCTTCTTGACTCATTTCTGGAGAAGGTATTATCCTGGTAGTAGTACTAGTAGAACCGTCCTCATAAACCTTTGTCTCTGACCCATTACTAAATCCTTTAACAATGGCTCTACTCTGCAGTTTTGAATTAAACTTAGGCATGCTCATTTGCATTGCTTCAAAAAAGATTTTTGAGAAAAATTGATTCTGAAGTAACGACATTGATTGTTGAGTTAAGCCATTTATTTTAACTTGGGTTGAACTCTCTCTTTTTAATTTGTCAATATTAGTTTTTATATTAGATAACTCTGCCTGAAAACTTTTCAAATCATCCCTCGTTATTGAAGTCAGAAATTCTTTAGAAAATGGAAGTTGGCCAAGATTTTCTCCACCAGCATTCATATCAAGATTTTTAAAAATAAGGCTAATTTCTTCATTCCTTACTGACCCTGAATTGCTTCGAATGATTTTATTCAACTCCTTCAATGCTAAAGCCATTTGAGTAGAACAGTCATTTATTGCTTTATCTATTTGTTGTTTATTTAAATTAACAGGTCCTGAACTAATTACAGTATTATTTGGTAGATTCATTTTTATAGAGTCTGTAGTAAAAGTTGAATCCACATTAACTGTATCCGTGGTTACGACCAATGAGTCTTTTAAATGAAATTTTCCTTGCTGATTACTTGTACTTTTAGTTTTATACCTTACCTGGCTAATACCTGTAGTAAAACATAGCAATGAAAATACAGCAATAAAGAAAGGCAGAATCAACGCCCGGCGTAGCGTTGTAAAACGGATGTGACATTTGTTCTTCATCATAATAAATCTTTTTTTTGTAAATGAATTATTGAAACCATTGGCCAGGTAAGGATTATTTTCCATTACTTCTTCCAGAATAATTGTTTGATATTTGTATAAATTATGTCCTTCATCCAACACGCTGCGGTCGGCATGAAACTCGCTCACGTTGCGTAGTTCGCGGCGTACCCACCAAAGTACCGGATTAAACCAAAATAGACGAACAAGAATTTCTATGATAAAAACATCAAGGTAATGGCGGTGCTTAATGTGCCACTGTTCGTGTTTGAGTATCATTTCCAGTTTGGAGCCTGTAAGGTTCGGACTCAGAAATATGGTTTTATAAAACGAAAAAGGAGTAGGTATTTCAGCACTTTCCACCACCTTAAACTCATCTTTTACCGTCAGCTGTCCTCTGCGTTTCAGTGCCAGTATTCTGAATAACTGAATGAGCAACAATGCAAACAATACGGAAGTGACTGAAATATATACACCAAGAGCAACATTCTTCACGGTCAACAAGGCAAGATACTTGTTGGGCTCAGCACTCTTTTCCACTGCTTTTGGACTGGTTGCCGAAACCGGTGTTTGAGTATTAGCCGACTGTGTGTTATTCATCGGGCTATTGATGATTATAGGCATAGTTTGCACGGCTTCAATTTCTACTATTTCGGCAGGCGGCGTGTATACCACGATACTAAACTGCGAAATAAGTATGGCTACCAACGCAATAGACAGTAAGTACAAGCGACAGTTATTGAATGTCGCTTTTTCGCGAAACAGAAACCAATAGAAAATAACCATTAAAGCTGAAGCTAAAATATATTTCCCGATGGGGAGACCGAAGGCTAACAATTGCTGGATCATGGCAATTCATTTTTATTTTCGTTTAAAATCTTGATGATACTCTCTATTTCTTTGTTCGACAATTTCTCCTTTTGAGCAAAAAAGGAAATCATGGAACGTAATGAACCACTAAAAAAGGTGTTTTTCACTCCTGTCATAAAATTCTCCATATAAGCCTCCCTGGTAATTAAAGGATAATACTGATGGCTTTTCCCAAAAGTTTTGTAGTCTACAAATCCTTTCGTTACCAGTATGCGCATAAAAGTAGACACGGTGTTGTATGCCGGTTTTGGTTCGGCAAGTTCAGCCAGAATATCGTTTACAAATCCCTGCTGTTTATCCCAAAGCACATTCATTAGTTGTAGTTCTACCTTTGTAAGTTCTTTTATTTCTTCCATGGTTCTGTTATATTTGTTATTTTTTCTTTACTTTCAAAATTCCCAAACGCATAAACTAGCCATCACCTCTTAGGTTGTAGTTGTAATTTCTCCATCGGGTCCGATTAGATAGGCTGTTGGCCGTGATGGTATATTATAATCTTTGGTCGTAGATGCGCTTTTTACAAGGGTTGGTCAGGTCACTTGTTTTTCTTTCAGAAAAACTTTAATCTTTTTGTTTTAATCGTATTCTGTTACTCCCTTTGTAATCCGTTGATCACTGCTGGATGTATTATTAACTTTCGGAATATATGGAAACTCCAGGATACATAGACCGCACCATGTGCTCCGAAAATCAACGAATACGTATTTGCCCCGTAATCAAGAGAGATTCCTGTGCTGTCCGTTTTATTCAATGTTTGAATGCGTTGCCAACAGACTGCATAAGTAGCAAACGTAATTAGCAAAAATAATACAAGTGTTTCCCTCATAACTCGGACTTTTTTATTAAATAATTCGATTCTGCAAACATATAACTAATATATTAATTATACAACTAAAAGATTAGTTATTGTGCGGTATTTTTATTAATTTAACTATTATATAAGCGGTTATTGTTGTATTACTGGTGGTTGAATGCAATAAAAAAAGCATTGGAATAATCCCAATGCTTTTTGTGTCGAATTAAAATTGACTAAAGTTCAATAGCGATACCTCTATCTTCTGTGCGAACCTTTTGTTTTTTGAATATCTTTATCCCGTTTTTCATGGAACTGTTACTTTGTCATTTTCTTATACCGTTTAAACAAACACGCCAGATGCTCTTTGTTGTCGTTGAAATGCATCCATTCGGTGCTAAGTATAACTCCTGGTAGGCTGCCTGTAAATCAGCCGGCATTATATCGGGGCCATACATTTCTGCCGGTGTTTCCCCGCTATGGTTTCTCTTGTTAATGGTATTTCTTCAGTTAAACCGGCTGTATGCCTGTCCTTCGTAGATAAGCTTCTGGTAAACGACTGCAAATGTCATGCAAATAACCGATAATCCGGACTTCTGCATATCCCTGCTAAATCAACCTTCGGACCATGTAGTTGTGCTGAATCCAATGGCACATCAACATGGTTATGGGTATCAATGCCAATTGTTTTAGATACTATTTTAGCTACGCGGGGATCTGTGGCTGTATTCTATGCCTGCATTCCCGGGAGAGCGGCTCTTAGCATAAATGGGCTTTTATTCGATTTGAAATTGCTTATTTTGCTTTATCCATAAATGTAATACTGCTCAGAATACTAATAAGTACGATCCCTATAAAAAACAGGAATAATCCTAATTTGTTTTTTGAATTTATCCTGCCAGCCCTGAAAAGTATATACCCTGCCAGCATATTAAATAATGCCCATAAAACATTAGTCAATGGAGATGAAAGTCCTTGACCCGGTGGATTAGCAAATGGTGTCGGGAAAGCGTTTCCTGAAATTCCATTCATAAAATGAGGAACCGCATTCGTTAGAAATGCTCCTGCAAAAAATCCTGCAATGTAATGATACCACTTCATTGGTTTTTCTAACAATTTGTCTGCTTTTGCCATAATTGTGAAAGTTTATTTGTCTCTGTTTTTGTTTGTTCTTTCTCGTTTTCTTGTTTATAACAAACTCTGTGGGTATGTGTTTTTCCTTGATCAAATGTTTCGTGTAATTTGTTATTTTTTCCGTTATTATCTGTCTTTACGAGTTCTTCTCCTCGTTTGTAAAGAGTGGCTGTTGGTTGATAATTTTCTGACAATATCAACTACCACTCTTTGTCTAGTTATAAACTAAACACCATTAATCCCTCGTTACAAAATTAAGCGGAATAAATGCTGTGTGTCTGCTACATCGGTTTTATAATACTACCCTCTTTTTTTAATCTGTTTTTCAGTACTTCCAATAATTGTTTAGATTTGGACTATCCGTTAATATTCCAACCACATCCACAATAGAGAAATACCACTTTTCGGTTTCCTCACCCCATACTGTGCGAACCTTTTGTTCTTCGAATATCTTTATTCCGTTTTTCATAGGGCTGTAGGTTGATTTTGTATGTATAAGTTTTACGATTTTATTTACGCGTTTTCCGCTTGAGTCTTTCGATTCGGCAAGCTCTGTATATAAAAGGAAAGCATTGATTAATAAATCAAATAGTCTCTCATTTGTCTTGTCAATATGCTAATCGTTTTTTTATTTTTATAGACTGCTATTGATTGAAGTTATAATTGCCGTTATCAAGTGACATAATGAATGCTTCCGAAATACCTGTTAAAAGCATATCAGCCACCAGATGGCCTTTAGTTTGTTATGCTTTCGTGCTTTGATTAATGTATCTGCTTAAAATATTTATAAAATCTATATCTTTTATAAAATCCGTCCAATCTTTATCCTTCTTTACAAATGATACTGATATCTCTTTTTTCTTTAAACTAATGTCTAAATAAAATAAAGCATCCTTTTTGTTGCCTTTTATAGCCTGAAAACAGGCTAAATTATAGCATTTTCCACCCAATTCAATAGCCTTTTGATATTTTTCAAATGATTGTTGCAACAATTCTTCCGCTTCTTTCCCTTCTTTTATCATAGCCAAATGACCTAAATAAGTCCCCCAGTTGTTATAGGCTTCGTGGAAGTCAGGTTTTATTTCAATAGCCTTTTGAAATTTTTCAAATGATTGATGATACAATTCTTCCGCTTCTTTTCCTTCTTTGGCCTTTGCCAAACTTCCTAAATAAATACCCCAGTTGTTATAGGCTTCGTGGTTGTCTGGTTTTATTTCAATAGCCTTTTGGTATTTCTCAAATGATTGATGATACAATTCTTCCGCTTCTTTCCCTTCTTTTATCATAGCCAAATGACCTAAATCAGTACCCCAGTTACAATAGGCTTCGTGGTAGTCAGGCTTTATTTCAATAGCCTTTTGAAATTTTTCAAATGATTGATGATACAATTCTTCCGCTTCTTTCTCGTCTTTGGCTCTTGCCAAATTTCCTAAATAAGTCCCCCAGTTGTAATAGGCTTCGTGTTTGTTAGGCTTTATTTCAATAGCCTTTTGGAATTTTTCAAATGATTGCCGGTACAATTCTTCCGCTTCTTTCCCTTCTTTGTTTTCAGCCAAATTTACTAAATCGCTCCCCCAGTTGTTATAGGCTTCGTGGAAGTCAGGTTTTATTTCAATAGCTTTTTGGTATTTTTCAAATGATTGCCGGTACAATTCTTCCGCTTCTTTCCCTTCTTTGTTTTCAGCCAAATTTCCTAAACTGGTACTCCAGTTGTAATAGGCATCGTGGTAATCAGGTTTTATTTCAATAGCCTTTTGGTATTTTTCAAATGATTGTTGGTACAATTCTTCCGCTTCTTTCCCTTCTTTTGTCTTTGCTAAATTTCCTAAATCAGTCCCCCAGTTGTTATAGGCTTCGTGCAAGTCTGGCTTTATTTCAATAGCCTTTTGGAATTTTTTAAATGATTGCTGGTACAATTCTTCCGCCTCTTTCCCTTCTTTACTCTTTGCCAGATTTCCTAAATCAGTTCCCCAGTTGTAATATAAATTGGAAAGCAGGCTTTGAAGACTATCATCAGGTATTTTCTTTACTTTTACTTCAAGAGCCGAAATAACTTCTTCTTGATATTTCTCCGAGATAATTAAATTGATTATTTCCTTTTTCAATAAATCAATCTCTGAGTTTTCTTTTAACTCTGTTTCTGATTCAAGGTTTCCTAGTTCATACTGTTGAATTGCTTCTTTAACTTGTCTCTTAGCTATTTCCAACCGCTCTTTTACTCCTTTGAAAGAATCTGTATCATTAATATCAACAATCCCGTTGAGCATCTCCTTTAGGGCTGTGAAGGGCTTATCTACAATGCTGGGTTGCCCTAATCCCAACTCGCTATTAAGTTTTATAAAAAAAGAATCGGAATCATATCCCTTTAGTAAAAAGGCATTTGTATTTGGTGTTGACAGAAATTTTTGGACACCTTCGTTTGGATTATTGTCATTGTATGATACCCAAAAGAGTCCATTATCAAATCTGCCAAGATTCTTTATATGCTCAAAAATAGGATCTTCGCCGCTGTAACCAATAAAAATCCAGGGCCGATTATCTTTTATTGTATCAAAAATTCTCGGAACGATTGTCTTAACTTTATCCATTTCTTCCTGAGTATTAAGCAGCCATAGTCCATGACTTTGCCCATGCAGATAAACCACAGCTTGTTCTTTGATTTTTCTTGTGGTTAAATCCTTTAGTATCGCCATATCATAAGTAGCAGGGAATATGTTGTATAATGCAAGTGCCCTCAGCATTAAATTGTCAAAGTTAACGGTTAAGATGTAGTCAACAAACTTTTCTTTTAGTAATTGAGCTAAATAAATATGAGTCACATTGATCTTTGCTTCATCTACATATTTCTTCAATAGTTCATCTCTTTGTGCCGGTGAAAGACATTCCATCCATTTTTCATAAGTTCTTGATTCTGTTGGTAACTCTTGAATGAAAGGGCTTTCTGAATAGTTACTTAGAATATGCTTAATAATTTCACTTGCCAATGGTATATTCCCTGAACGTGAAGCTCCTGCCCCCAAAAAGAATATAGGTTGTGGTTGATTTTTTTCTTTTGCTTGTTTCAGCAAGTATGCTAAATGTCCTATTTTTATTTCTTTCATTATCCCAGTTGTTCTTTTATTTTTAGCAAGAAGCATTCACGGTAGCAATAAGACGATATAGGGATTGCCGGATTATATACTATCAAGATTCTAGAATAGCTCAACCCCAAACAGACTGCCGACTTGTACTGTAAATCAGAACCGTTTATAACTGTATTTTCTAATCGGCGGATAAACAATCAACACCTGTCCGCCGTTCTTGTCTGCAAGTTCTACAGCCCGATGATTAGGATGCTTTTTAACACCCTCCAAAAGTAGTAAACCTTTTCAATGACCCAAAATTTTTACGTAATTAGTTGTAAACATATTTAAAAATAGTCGTATCTTAAGTCGTTTGCACCCTTTTTTAGTCTTATCCTTTCAGGTTTTTCAGCAGCATTTCGGTGAATTCCATGACGGCTTTTTTCTGGTAGTTATCTTTTAGCCACATAAGGGCGGCACGTGTCTTTAAACCTTTTTCGGTGAGGGGTATGGCTTTCAGTTCTTTCTCGTTGATAATGGTTGACTTTGGCAAGATGGAAGTCCAGTGGATGGTTTTGATAAGTTGAAACAGGATATTTACGTCGTTCACCTCTATCTGCGGTTCCAGTTCCTGACTGTTCATCATCAGGTAGTTTTCCAGGATAGCCCGGGCCTGCATCCCTTTGCTGGCGAGTACCAGCGGATATTGCTGCAATGTCTGTAAGGATATTTCTTTCATTGCCGCCAGGGAGTGGTGGCGGTGCAGGATCACGCACAGCGGGGTGTCAAACAGGTACTCGCTTTCCACCGATTCGATCAGCATGGGCGATTCAAAGCAGAGCACCAGGTCCAGTTTATGCTCCTTCAGGTGTTCCAGCAATATATTGGCGGTCTGGCATTCCACCGTGACTTTTATATGGGGATACTTCTGCGAAAAGTTCAACAGGGTACCTGTCAGTAACGAACACAGGCTGAATGTTCCGCCTATCCGCATCGTTCCCGTGTGCAGGTTTTGCAGGTCCTTCATCCGTTGTATGGCATCCTCCGAATCCGCCACGGTCCTGCGGGCGTAAGGCAATAACATTTCACCCGCTTCCGTCAGTTCTATGCGCCTCCTTACCCGTTTGAAGAGCAAGATGTTCAACTCTGTTTCCAACTGCTTGATCTGTTGCGAAAGCGTGCTCTCGGCAACGTTCGACGCCTTTGCCGCTTCCGTAAAGTTCAGTAAATCTGCTGATTTTATAAAGTATTTTAATTGTCTGATCTCCATATCCGTCTTATTTTTGTACGCAAATATACAGTATAAATCCGAATGCGTGTATTCAAAACGACAGGATTTTATCAACGCTTTGAAACAATCGATAGGTAAAATCGATTATCTCATAGATATTATCCCTATTAAAAGCAGGAGTTGTTTGAAAATAACGCAATATCTTTGCACCCCGAAACAATAAACTTTATGAAACTTATACGATTTGTCAAGAACTGGACGCTCCCTATTTCCATGCTTACGGGAGCCGTCACTTATTTTGTCTTTGTGAACATTCCCATGCTGGTGCCTGCCAAGCCGTTTGTCAACGACCTTATTGAAATCCTACAGCCCCTACTGATTTTCCTGATGCTCTTTGTCACTTTCTGCAAGGTCGATCCGCGTGACCTGCGTCCGAACCGTATGCACCTGTGGATGTTGCTAATCCAGACAGGTGTCTTTTGCCTGTTGGCCATACCGCTGATGCTGTTCCCCGATACTGAGTTTCGGGTGGTCATCGAAGGGGCCATGATTTGTATGATTACTCCCACGGCTACTGCTGCCGCTGTGGTCACTGGTAAGCTGGGTGGAAATACTCAGTCGCTGATCAGCTATACCATTATTATCAATATGGTTTCGGCCGTTATTATACCGCTGGTGTTGCCCATGGTTCATCCCAATGCTTCCCTGTCTTTTATGCCGTCCTTCCTGCTTATCCTGCGCAAAGTATTCCCGTTGCTGATGCTCCCGTTTCTGGTGGCCTGGGCCGTCCGTGCCTATTTGCCGAAACTGCATGCGTGGCTGATTGCATTCAAAGATCTGGCATTTTACCTGTGGGCGGTTGCTTTGGCTATGGCCATTGGGGTTACCGTCCGGAGTATCGTGCACAGCGATGTAGCCATCATTTACCAGATCGGTATTGCCGTAGCTTCGCTGGTCTGTTGCGTGGGGCAGTTTGCGATCGGTAAAAAGATTGGTGCGCATTACGATGATCGCATTGGGGGAGGGCAGAGCCTAGGTCAGAAAAGTACGGTCTTCTCTATCTGGTTGGGCGCTACCTTCCTGAGTCCCGTTACCTCCATGGCCGGCGGGTTCTATAGTATCTGGCATAATGTCTATAATTCCTATCAGCTCTACCGGAAACGGAAAGAGGATGAACTGGAACGGATCAGGATGGAGTAAATACCGTACATACAAAAACAAGCATTAATTTAAACAGGAACCGATGGTATGTTGGTTCCTGTTTTTGTATGTAAGTAATGGGAACATAATAATGTCGTATTTATTTAGACTATTAATCTGTTTGTGTATTTTGTGACATCAATTGCCGTCCCATTTATGGGACGGATTAAATTAATCTTATCAACAAGGCTTTAGCCTAAATTTAAATACTATTTGGCTAAAGCCAATTCTTACTTATGCACTCTTAACCGTCCCATAAATGGGACGGCAATTAATTTTAGAAATGCGACATTTTATTATTTGCATTACTTAGAATTTGGGCTCACCGGAAAACCGATCGCGTTTTTTTAGTTAACCGGCATGGACCGGCAGAATCGTCCTGCTATCGCTATTGAAAATACAATCTGTCTCCTTTTTAGAATCAGGTATGTCCGTACCGGGTATAAAGCGGATTCGGACAGACTTCCGAGGGACCTGACAGGGGGTTTCGAGAGGTAGACCTATCCGAACCCTCTCTGAACCCTCTCTGAACCCTCTCTGAAGTCTCTCTGAACCCCCTCTGAAGTATCAACAAAATCTCTCCGTCCGAAGACCGGATAATGGAACGAAATAAGTCAACTTAGTACCTGAAAAGAACTGTCACCGGAATGAAAAGCCGTAAGTTCACACCCGGCCACGGACTGTGCTCCGGTCGAAAAAAGGTTCAGAGCCGGCATTTCCCGATCGCATTTTTCTTTGAAGGGTCGTAAATCGATAAAATATGTAAATCGGTAAAAATAGTTTCTGCTTTTAGGAAAGGAGTGTCTCTGTATTGGTTGGGAAATAAAATGGATATAAGAGCCGGAATGGAAACTGTCCGCAACAGGCAGGGATGTCCCGGCAGGCGGATAGGCCTGCTGACCGGGGCAGGAGGGGAGAGGGGCAACCCGGAATAGATGCTTCTGTTGACCGGTTTATCAGCAGGCTTGGTGTCTCTTTTGTCCGGATAAGTAGCGGCATTTCAAGATGCCGGCTGTTTTACGGTTCATCAAACCCCGGGAAGACTGAAGGATTGATTTCCGATTAGTCTGTCAGTTTGCCAGCACATTCTCGTTTCCCCATTTCTCCAACTCACGAATTACAGCCGACAGACTCTTGCCCAACTCGGTCAGCGAGTATTCTACACGCGGCGGTATTTCCTTGTATTGTTTCCGAAGAATCAGTCCGTCGCTTTCCAGCTCTTTCAGTTGTTCGGTGAGTACCTTCCGCGAAATATCGGTAATACGAACGTCGATTTCGCCAAATCGTTTTGTACCGTTCAGCAGGGTGTATAAGATAACTGTCTTCCACCTTCCTCCGATCAGTTGAAGTGTAGCCATTACCGGACATTGAGTCTTTACGTTTAGTTTAGCCATAATGGTTACTTTTAGGTTACTACTATTTTCATGGTTACGAAAAAGTAACCTGTTTCAAATATAAACTATTATTAGTTACTTTGCGTAACAAAAGTAAGGATATTATTAACCGGTTGTTTCAATTGTTACCGATTAAGCCTGTTATTTAACCATAGATAGCCAATCAAAACAGCCTGCAGATTGTTTTAATCCCTGAAGTTTGGACTGAGAACGTAGAATAAATTCAAAATAATAAATACATAACATTTAAAAAAGAAGAAACATGAAAATCGGAGTAACAGGAGCGACAGGTCAGTTAGGTCGCTTGGTAGTAGAAAAACTGAAAGAAAAAGTATCGGCAGAAAATATTGTTGCCTTGGTACGCACCCCCGGAAATGCGGTAGATTTGGGCGTAGAAGTTCGTGCATTTGATTACAGTAAACCGGAAAGCCTGGTTCCTTCGCTGCACGGTCTAGATAAGTTGTTGTTGATTTCGGGTAATGAGCTTGGCCAGCGTCTGCCGCAACATGTAGCTGTTATTGAAGCAGCGAAACAGGCAGGGGTAAAGCATATTGTTTATACCAGTATATTGCATGCGGATAAGAGTCCGTTGAATCTTGCCAACGAACATCTGGGAACGGAAGTGGCTATAAAAGCATCGGGGCTGAACTATACGATTCTCCGTAATGGCTGGTATACCGAAAATTATACCGGTTCAGCCAAAGGGGCCATTGGTGCGGGTGCCTTTATAGGATGCGCCGCTGACGGTAAAATTGCGTCGGCAGCGCGTGTCGATTATGCCGAAGCGGCTGCTGTGGTACTGGCAGGCGAAGGGCATGAAAATAAAGTCTATGAATTGGCCGGAGACGAAGCCTATACGCTGACCGAACTGGCGGCCGAGATCTCGCGTCAGACGGGCAAGGCAATCCCGTATAATAACCTCACGGAAGCTGAATATGCCGGTATCCTGACCGGTTTCGGCTTGCCTGAAGGCTTAGCGCAAATGTTGGCGGATTCCGACACGGGTGCCTCTAAGGGCGGTCTGTTCGACGATACGAAGCAAATCTCGGCATTGACCGGACACCCGACAACGCCGTTGGCTGTTGTGGTGGCTACAGCCATTGCCTGATCCGATACGGATCGTGAAAGTTCAAAACCTTCTTCAGCTCCGGTAGACCGGTCAGGCGGAAGAAGGTTTTGTGTTATCTGTTTCCGGTTTGCCGGGCAGTCTAACCGGCAAAACAGGACGCGACAGGTGCGTGGTGCCGGATTGCAGTGGTCGTACAACCACCTGTTTATTCGTGTCCTGTTACTTTTATGTTCTTTTATTCTTCCAAAAAAGACAGGATATAGTCCCTTATTTCCTGCCGTTGTTGATGCGATGCCTTGTTACTCATCTTGTTATGAATGGTGTTGGGTAGCTTGATAATCCGGATATTAAACTCTTTCTGTTCTTCCACGGTTGGCAGAACTCCTTTATCGGCGGGTTGGTCGCACGACCGTAATGAATAGACTCTGGGCTGATTCGTCCGGGGTAAAGGCATTCTCCGGTTGTCTAATGTGATTATTCTCTCTGCAATATCCGGATATTTCTGTGCAAATAATGCCGTCATATCTCCGCCGTTAGAATGCCCGATTAAGGTGATATGCCTGAAGTCCAGGTCGGGATTAGTCTTCTTCATTTCGTTTATGACAAAGCGTATCGTGTCAACGCCCCGGTCCCAGAAAGGTCGTCTGACCACTTGTGCATTTCCTGTCCGTGGTAACAAACCGTCTGTTGGAAGATCGTGCTGGATGCTGATTACGACATAACCTTTTGCGGCCAGATAGCTTGTCAGGTAGGAATAGGCCAGGTAGGCTCCACCACGATTCTGTCTGTATCCATGACTGAAGATGATAACTTTCCGGTTGCTGTCGTTTTTGTTTGCTTTCAGGCTGTAAACCGCAATGGGAATTTCACGCTTTCGGACCTGATCAACCAGTTTAAAAGTGTCTAAGTTAACCTGAACCGGAGTGCTGTTCTTGCCTGCGGTGATATTGTTGAAGCACCTTTTTATGAATATTGATATAAAATGTAAAGCGTTTTTGTTCCTCTTCATCGTTCTCTTTCTTTTAATCCGATAGCTGCACCGACCGTATAGGCAAACTCCATTCGATACACGAAACAGGAGTTCCCGACCACCTGTTTTAGTGTTGCAGATATGCGCCTACAAAGGAAGTGAACATTTACCGCAATAACAAACGATCTTTCGGGAATCATTCAATTAGGAAAAGAATTGTTTATCTTGTCCCGGCGGATCCGTTGGGAAAATAAAAGAATGTCCTTTTTCAGGAAAGAACAGAACGCAGATTTGAACGGAATCAGCGGATTAAAACCGATGAATATCCGGTAACGAATTTGAAAAACGGATCTTTTTATACAAGAATGAATGATAAAAAAGTTAACCGTTTATATCAATCAGATTTATGAAAATCAGAACCTGTATTAATTATATAAATGCTTGTAAATAAGAATTCTGTTCTTGTTATTATTCTTCTGCATATCCTACGACACTACGTCATGCCCGGATTCCAACTATTGCGAAATGGGTATTATGGATGTTTAGTATACCCTGTTCGCTTAGTTTACCTGAGCTAAGAACGAAAGATAAGGCGTACCATAATATCTTTTTTTCAGGCTTGATCCGTTTTTAATAGTTTTGCAATATACGATGTGAATCTGCTTATAAAAAAAGATAAGGTCAAACAACTGACCGCCGATATAACAGGCAATCGGTTAGTTGACTATGGAATAAAATATCGCTATAAAGGGACGAAAAGGATAGTGTGGATAGTCCGGGCAGAACAACAAAGAAAGGTGTGATCCGAATTAAAAAGACAAAACAGCATTACGATTTGAAAAAGAGTTATTAATTTTGTCCGCTGAATCGCTTGAAATATACCTGTCAGGATCAATAATATTGGACTTTCAGGGGCATAAAGGATTTCCGGTTGTTATATAAAGAAAATGGGTCGGGTTCGGTTGAAGATTCCCCAGAAAAGAAGTAAATAGTGGTTGTGGTTTGTTTGGGTTAGTATTAAACAGGTAATAAACAGGTATATGAAAACAGAAGGTAAGAATAGAATCATGTTCAGGGGTTTCATTATTATACTGGCATTTTTTAGTGTCTCGGTAGCGGCGCAACAGAAAATAAAGCTGGTGATTTTGCATACCAATGATACGCACAGTCAGATTGAGCCTACGGAAAAGTCGGTATTAAAAACCTCCGACCGGGGTGGTTATGCGCGCCGGATGGGCATGATCAATCAAATACGAGCTAACGAAAAATATGTCCTGCTGGTTGATGCGGGTGATTTCTCACAAGGCACTCCCTATTTTAATTTCTATAACGGACGGATTGAGGTGGAAGGGATGAACCGCATGCGATACGATGCCGTAACGTTGGGAAACCATGAATTCGATAACGGGGTGGATACGTTGGCAACCATATTGAAGAATGCCCAATTTGCCGTGCTTAATTGCAACTATGAGGTGAATAATACGTCCCTGAAAGATATTGTGAAACCTTACCGGATCCTGGAGCGCGGAGGGCTGCGTATCGGGATTATGGCGCTGGGTGTAGATCCCAAAAGCCTTATCTTTGAAAAGAATTACAAAGAGATTGTTTATGACGATCCGGTAGAAAAAGCTATCGAGATTTCTACGTTGTTGAAGAAAAAAGAAAAGTGTGATGTCATTATATGCCTGTCGCACTTAGGGGGCGATTCGATAAAGCAAACCATGAATGATTATGTGATTGCTGCTAAAACGAAGTATATCGATGTGATTATAGGCGGCCACTCGCACAGCCTGATTACAGATACTCATGTGAAGAATGCGGACGGGAAACCTATGGTGATTGCCCAAATGGGTAAAAGCGGCATGTATCTGGGAAAAGTGGAGTTGGAAGTGGAGAAGAAATAGAAAACCGGGTTTTAAAATGGTATTCGAAACATCCGTATGTCCTGAAAGATCCGTTGCTCTTTACTAAAAAAGTCTTTCTGCCGGGTTCACGAGAAAACCGATAATTCCGACTGAAGAATAATCCGGACAACAGATAAGTTCGTTATTCATTAGCGGCTTCAATCCTGTAAATTATCCTGCTCATTCGTGCTGTCCGTCAACAAATAAACGTTTCGCCTCTAAATGTATCCTTCCGATTGCAAGATAACTCATGGGTGCCTTTTCAATCATTGTTATATATTTTTAATCAAAACCAATTTCTGTTCGTTGAAAGACGCGCATGCAGTCGTCTTACCGGCATTTAAAAAGCATTTTAACCGTATGAATTCAATTCTGTTTTTCTATCGAAATAATAAATACTTTGCTTCAGCTTTCCTGTATTGCTGCTTTAGCCTTATCTTCAGCACGTGGGTAACCTATATCCCAACGATTGCAGAAAAAATAGGCATTACCGAAGGTCGTATCGGGAAGGCGATATTTTTCTCGGCATTGGGCGCTTTCTTCATGATCCGTATTTGCCGGCATTTTATCGATAAGGTAGGAGTGGGGAGATACACCTATTTTTCATTGATCGCCTATTGTATTTTCTTTTACGGTCCTTTCCTGGCTTATAACTATGAAACATTGTGCATTAGTTTGTTCTTCTTCGGGATGGCCAGTTCGTCATACTCGATTTCATTAAATACCCTGACGGCAACGATCGAGAGACAGGATAAAGTGTACATTATGTCACGCAGTCACGGTTTCTGGAGTATGGGAGGCATGATCGGGGCAGCCACCGGCAGTTTAATAGCCGTCTTATTGCACAACCCAATCCTGCATGTTTCGATAGTGGCAGCTATCATTTTGCTGATTCAAACAAAATTAAGGCATCACTATTATTCCCGGAAAGGGGAGCCGCAGATAATAGAGAAACATAAACGTACGAATCTGAAGCCCCTGTACATTATAGCTGCAGTCGGGCTTGTAATGATGGTCTCGGAAGGAGCCATTGCCGACTGGAGTGCCTTGTACCTGAAAAAGATCATTTTGTTGAATCTTAAATATATTGGTTTCGGCTATTCTGCATTCTCATTAGCCATGATGCTGGGGCGTTTCACAGGTGATTCGTTAAGCAAAAGATTAGGTTCCTGGCAATTGATCATGTATTCGGGATTAATAGGCATACTCGGCTTCTTATTGGTTTTAATCCTGAACCCGGTAGCATCTATCCTGGGTTTCTTTATTGTCGGACTGGGTTTTTCGGTTGTTGTACCGGAGGTCTATCGCCTTGCATCGAATGTGAATGGGGTAAAGACAGCCGATGGGGTCTCGTTTGTTGCTGCGACCTCAAATATCGGGTTTCTTGTAGGTCCTGTGTTGTTGGGATTTATTGCCGAACTAAAGTCTCTGCATCTGAGCTATATGGTGCTTACGGTTTTTGTAAGCTTTGCTTTTTTTATTGCTCTCTGGAAATATAAGACATCAAAACCGGATAAGACCCCGGCTGCTTTCTAAGTTGCAGCTGAGGTTTAAAATAAGCTGTTCTGTTCGGTTGAACAAAGTACCCGGGAGGAAGATCATTGCCGGAAGTGAGGTAATCCGTTAGTCCGGAGAAAGTAAAAACAGGGCAGGGCAATTTCAGGAGAATCGGAAACCGTTAGTCATCTGTCCGAACATTGTACTTAGTCTTTTTCTCTCATCATTACGACCGATCCGGCCAGCATGGGTAAGGCAAAATTCACGGTCCATATACAAACACCCGCTAATGCTATGTTTACTACCTGACCGGAAAATGCACCAATAATCAGTACGGCATACGAGCTCCGCACAGCGACTTCGGAAAATGCCAGTGAAGGAGTAAACGTGACGAATAAATAATTGGTGGGAATAGCCAGTAAAGCGGACATAACGGTTAGTTCAATGCCAAAAAGCCGTAACATAAAGTAAAATTGCGTGCAAAAGACAATGTAGCGGAAAAGAGAAACCCCTGTTATATGCAGTAAATCTTTCAACCGGTATCCCGACAGGCAATCCGTGAAAGTTCTTATTTTGAAGGATAAACGGCTTTTCTTTATACGCCGGCTCCATTGCGGAAGCATAGCATATATAAACCCGATCATCAGAATTCCGATCATGGTTAGCAATATGAAATGCAGGATGTCGGGTTTAAGTCTTCCGGACGTCGATAAAAAGAAGAAGATACAGGCCGGAATTCCGCAAAATGCCATCACCAGATTCTGGGTAATGCTGTTGATAAGACATAAAGTGATGCCGGCTTTCCTGTTCTCCGGTTTCAGAAAAGCGACACGACCGACTAATTCACCAACCCGGTTAGGCGTAAAGAATCCGGTGGATATGCCCGATAAAACGGCACGGACTGATGCCTTCAGCTCGATCTTTTGAACGGGTGAAGTTAACATCTTCCATTTCAAAGCTTCCAGATACCAGTTTAACGGCAACAGAGCAAAGACTCCGGCCAACCATCCCAGCCGGATAAAAGGCATAAGTTTCCATTGCAATGCCAGGTCATCGTATTGGGTGAATGTGATAAGTTTATAGGCTAGGAACGACCAGGAGGCAACCAATATCAATACTTTTAAAACGGAAACAAGGGGCTTGAAAGAAAGTAATCCTGCTTGCTTAATGATTGGTGAGACACTGGAACTTTCCATGCTAAAAGTCCGTTTAATGAGTTTGAGAATCCGTTTTCTTAAATGTATATTTCTTTTGAGAGAAATAGCTAAACATGGTTGCAACGATAGTCACCAGCATTTTAGCAGGTGTCGGGGAGATATGAATAAATTCGACCAATATTTTCAAGCCAAGATAATTTAACAGCAAATTAGCCAATAAAACAAGGAAATAGCGAAAGAGCTGAATATGTCCCCGTACCTCGGATGAAGAGAATGTCACGTATTTCTGGAGTAAAAATCCGGAAATAAAGGTTACGGGAAACGTGATGAACAAGGCCGCAATAGGTGAACTCAACGTCACAAACCCCAGCGATAACATTTCCTGACGCAACACAAAATGATACACTAAAAAGTATAATACCCAGTCGAAAATCATATTGGTAACCCCGGAAACCCCATACCGGAAAAACTGAACGGTCATGTATTTCCGGAAAGGAGGATAAAAAAAATCAATAAGCCTGCGGATATGCAGACCAATAGAAGTAAAAACTTTTCTCATTCAGTTATCTAAATCGATTCAGTTAAAGGTATTCAGTGGGTAGATGTAGAATAGACGAACAATTTTTGTTACTTTTGTACGGCTATAAAAAAATGTCTTTTGGTATCCGGTACAAAGATACATTTATTTTATGAACTGAAATAGACCGCTTTTAGTAGTTTTAAAATTTTTCATATATAATTCGGATTGACAACAAGAAAAACTAAATGGGACAAGTAAGAGCAAAAAAATACCTTGGGCAACATTTTCTAAAAGATATGGATATAGCCCGTCGCATTGCAGACAGTCTTATACTGGAGGAGCGGACCGCTGTTCTGGAGATCGGACCCGGCATGGGTGTACTTACTCAGTTTTTACTTGAGAACCCGCTTATAGATCTGACGGCGGTAGAGCTTGATGGCGAATCGGTGGAATACTTACACAGCCATTATCCGCAATTAAAGGTTATAGAGGCGGATTTCTTGAAAATGGATTTAAAAGCTCTTTATCCGGATAAGTTCTGTATAATTGGCAATTTTCCCTATAATATATCCAGTCAGATATTTTTCAAAATGCTCGATAATAAGGATTCGATTCCCTGTCTGGCAGGAATGATACAGAAAGAAGTCGCTGAACGAATAGCGGCCCCCGCAGGCAGTAAAACCTATGGTATCCTGAGTGTATTGATGCAGGCCTATTACACGATCGAATATCTTTTCACGGTGCACGAGCATGTATTTGATCCGCCCCCCAAAGTAAAGTCAGCGGTTATTCGTTTCACACGGAATGATGTCTCGCAGATCAGCTGTAATGAACAACTCTTTAAGACGGTGGTAAAAACATCGTTCAACCAGCGACGAAAGACATTACGCAATTCATTAAAACCATTGGTAGAACAGGGCCACCCAATGTATGCCGATCCGCTGTTTGATTTGAGACCTGAAAGACTGGATGTGGCAGCCTTTATCGATCTTACTAACAGGGTAGAAGCAGCAATGGCTACATCGAAGTAGACCCCGGAGAACTACTGTCTTTTTCAGACTAAATTAAAGCAAAAAACCCGTTTGAATGATTTCAAGCGGGTTTTTTGTGATTTAAATTAAGCATTTGATTAATTTAAATTATCTTTGTTTCGAAAATGATCAGCTATTCATAAAACGATTAAAATTTGCACGCCATGAAATTAAAAATCAGAACAAAAGTATTGTTTGGTATCCTTTTTCTTTTTGTTGAATTTGTACTAATAGGTGCACTCAGCATTTATTATATTTCATCCATCAAATACAGCTCGGAAATGATGATTAAAAATAATTATTGGTCCGTTCATTATTCGGAGAATATGATTCAGGCAATCGACGAAACCAATACGGCCGTAAATTCATTGTTTCTAAATAAACAATATCATTATGATAAGAACTCATTGTCCGGCTCATTCGATAAGTTTGAAGAAAATCTGAACCTTGAAGAAAAGAACATTACCGAATTTGGAGAAAAGGAGCTGGTGCAATCGATTAAACAAATGTATTTCAAATATAAATCTCTGGCTTTTGAACAAAAAACGGATAATATAACCGACAGGGTAAATTATTATTCGGTAAATATCCTGCCTCTGGCGAACGAATTAAAAGCGAAGATATTTACCGTTTCGACGCTGAATATGCAATCAATTGTTCAAAAGAATGATAATCTGAATGAAAAGATAAGGTATATCTATAAAAATCTTTCAATCGTTCTGGCTATTTGCTTCCTGATCACATTCTCCTTTATGATTAATTTCCCCAATTATATAGCCGGTCCGATAAAGAAAATCACTGAAAGTATTAAGGAAATTACGAACTCTAATTTTAAAAGTAGGATAAGTATCTCTTCAAAAGATGAGTTTAAAGAATTAGCCGAAGCCATTAATTATATGGCGGAGAAATTAGAAAATACCTATCAACATACCAAAGTTGTAAAACCGCTGGTGGCTGATAAGAAAACGATAGATAACAATTTGGTACTTGAAAATATTCAATCGTTACTTGGATCGGTAAGTGAACTGATTGATTCTATTTCGCAATCGAACAATGATGAAGCATTGAAGAAACAATCCGAGCAGATTAAGGAAATCGAACACGAACTCTCGAAGTCAATAAAAGCATAATTACGGTAAGTCTTTTTTAGTATTATTTTTTCTAATGTGATACAAAATGAAAAATATATATTTTGCTTTAAGTTTATTGATGCTTCTTTGTATTACACCTTCTTTTGCCCAGTCGGGCTATCAGATCGTAAATAATATCCATGTTGATGGAACCGGCGGTTGGGATTATTTAACCATAGATGAAGCTACTTCCAGGTTATATGTCTCCCATGGAAATGAAACAAATGTGATTGATGTTACCACCGGTAAACTTATCGAAACTGTATCGGATACAAAAGGAGTGCATGGAATTACGCTGGCAAAGGATCTTGGTAAAGGCTTTATCAGCAATGGTCGTGATACCTCGGTTACCGTCATTGACCTTAAGACATCAAAGTCTATTGCCAGAATAAAGGTAACAGGGCTTAATCTGGATGCTATCCTTTATGATCCTTTTTCACATAAGGTTTTTACCTTTAATGGCCGAAGTTCCAATTCGACTGTGATCGATGCCGTTTCGAACAACGTGATTGGCACTATTGCATTGGCCGGGAAACCGGAATTTGCTGTTAGCAACTTGGAAGGAAAAATCTTTGTAAATATCGAAGATAAGAATTCAATCAGTGTTATTAATGCGAATACTCTTGAAGTGGAGCAAATCTGGTCGATTGCGCCCGGTGAATCACCCAGCGGCCTTGCCATTGACAGGGAAAATCATCGCTTATTCTCTGTTTGTGAAAACAAAATTATGGTAGTGACTAATTATGACAACGGTAAGGTTGTAACCACATTGAAAATTGGAGAAGGATCAGATGGTGTTGCTTTTGATCCGATCTTAAAAAGGGCTTATTCATCAAATGGAGAAGGAACCCTGACGGTTGTGCAGGAAAAAGATGCCAATACTTTTACTGTTCTTGAAAACATCCCGACTCAAAAGGGAGCCAGAACAATTACCGTGAATTCAAAGACACATAAACTTTATTTACCTACAGCGGAATACAATAAAGTGCCTGCTTCAACAACTCAAAATTCACGCCCGAGAGCTACGATTAAACCGGGCTCTTTTAAGATTCTTGAGGTCGGATTGAAATAACCAAAAATCAACCGTCTTTTCAGGAGAGATAATAGGGTATTAATGTAAAAAATCGTTACTATTCAACATTAACAGCGGTTTTTTGCAATGGTCATATTCTTTTAAAGCTATAAGCAGGCAGAAGATAATTTAGTTGGATCGAGGATTCAATTCTTTCAACAGGTTTTCCGCTTCTGTACCCTCCCAACCATATTTAGCCGATAAATCTCTGGCTTTTTCGGCCATTTTAAAGGCATAAGGAATGTCGTTCGTTTTCTGATAAAGCCTTGAGCAAAGCAGATATGTGTCATATTCTTCATCTAATGCCAACGATCGTTGGGCTAATCGTTCCGCAAATAATAAGGCTTTCGGTTCGGTGATGTATTTCAGAAAATTACCGGCAATTTCATTAAGTCTGACATGATTGTTCCAGCCAAAAGTTTCCGTAAATTGCATACTTATTTTGGAGTAAGCGTTCCAGTTCTTAGTCAATTCGTTTATTCTTAAATCATAATTAAAGATCAAAGAATCCGTACTGTACAAATGAATTTGTGCTGCTAGGTTCCGGGTTGTTCTGTAATTCAATGTGTCGGTGGTTTCAACCAATGAACCGAGCTGTTCTTTAACCAGATAATCCAGTTTGCGTTTCACCCTTAAGGGCGAAGCAATCGTCGAAAAATCCTTTTGATGGCTTATCAGAAACTGTATTTCACGGGAATTAATATCAGAAACTCCGTTTGAGATAATTCTCCAGTTTATTTCCGATAATAGTTGTTTATCGCTTTGCGTGGCAAAATATTGGCTAGTAACAGTTGAAACATTCATTCCTCCCTTCTTAAGTGCCCGCAGGTAAGTGTAGCAGGTCGTAGAATTGCTGACATCTTTCTCAAACTGTTGTTTTAAGTAAGGAAGTTGTTTCTTTGGAGAAAGCGCATTTTTCCCTTCCTGAATAAAATCATCTGATTTTAATTCTCCTTCAACCCGATAAATGGTTTCTCCAACCGGATTATAGAAGATGAAAGTAGGAAAAGAACTGATTTTTAATTTTTTGTTTAGTTCAATACCTTCTCCCTTTTCCATATCTTGGGCTATACATATAAAAGTCCTATTAAAGTAATCCGCTACTTTTTGATTGCTGAAAACTCCAGCCTTCATAGTCTTACAATGAGGGCACCATATAGCATAGCACCAAAGAAGTACCGGTTTATTCTCTGCTTTTGCTCTTTCTAAGGCAGGTTTCAATCCGCTTTCTGAAAAAGAGATAGCTGATTGGGGAAAACTAACCTGTGTGTAGATAAGAAAGAAAAGAAACGGGATGTGTTTAATTGCTTTTATCATGTTGGGCGAAAAGATGTTTTTTACTTAAAACAAAAAACCGCTGCAATTAGTTGCAACGGTTTCTGTATAAAGTACGGATTATTTATTTCCCCTGTTCCTTTGCCCAACTGTCTTTGAGAGACGCCGTGCGGTTAAAGACCAGTTTCTGTGGAGTAGAATCTAAATCGACATTAAAATAACCGATACGTTGGAACTGAAAATGATTCATTGGTTTTACATCTTTCAATGATGCTTCAACCCGGCAATTGGTCAATACTTTCAGCGAATCGGGATTTAGCAGATCACGGAAATCACGTTCGTCAGCAGATGGATTTTCAACGCTGAATAAACGGTCGTACAACCTGACTTCTGCCGGTAAGCTATGAGCTGCCGAAACCCAGTGGAGGGTTCCTTTTACCTTACGGTTTGCTTCAGGCATACCGCTTTTAGTAAGAGGATCATATTCACAGTAGATCTCTTCTATGCGACCTTCATTATCTTTTTTACAGCCCGTGCATTTCACTATATAACCGCTTTTCAACCGTACCTCTTGTCCCGGAGTCATGCGGAAGTATTTCTTTGGTGCTTCTTCCTTAAAATCATCATGCTCTATATACAATTCCTTTGTAAAGGCTATTTCGCGCGTTCCTGCCGATTCATCTTCCGGATTGTTTACTGTTTCCAGCATTTCAACCTGTCCTTTGGGATAATTGGTTATAATGAGCTTTACCGGATCTAAGACGGCATTTACACGTATGGAAGTCTTATTCAAACTCTCGCGGACAGAGTGCTCCAATAAGCCAATATCATTGAGGGCCTCGAATTTGGTATATCCGATTTTATCAATGAAATTATGAATTGATTCAGGTGAATAGCCCCTGCGACGTAAACCGCATATAGTAGGCATACGTGGATCGTTCCAGCCGCTAACCAATCCTTCCTGTACCAGTTGGAGCATTTTACGTTTGCTCATGACGGTATAAGTCAGGTTTAACCGGTTGAATTCTATTTGTCGGGGACGATAGTCGGAATTTTTAAACTGATCGATAAACCAATCATATAGCGGTCTGTGTACTTCAAACTCCAACGTACAGAGCGAATGGGTCACGCCTTCGAAATAATCCGACTGTCCGTGAGCATAGTCGTACATGGGGTAAGCTCTCCATTTCCATCCGGTACGGTGGTGTGGGTGAGAGTTGATGATACGGTACATTAACGGATCGCGAAAGTGCATATTTGATGATGCCATATCAATTTTAGCACGCAGCACCATAGCTCCTTCAGGAATCTCTCCTGTATTCATTTTATTGAAAAGCTCCAGATTTTCTTCAATAGGCCTGTTCCGATAGGGACTTTCAGTTCCCGGAACGGTAGTTGTACCTTTTTGTTTTGCTATAGTCTCTGCCGATTGTTCATCCACATAGGCTTTTCCTTGTTTTATCAGCTCGATAGCCAGATCCCAGAGTTGTTGGAAATAATCGGATGCGTAATAAACATCTTTCCAATGGTAACCAAGCCATTGAATATCTTCCTGAATGGAATCTACATATTCAACATCTTCTTTAACAGGATTGGTGTCATCAAAACGCAGGTTACATACGCCATCGTAATTATCGGCAATACCGAAATCAAGACAAATTGCCTTGGCGTGTCCTATATGTAAATACCCATTAGGTTCCGGTGGAAAACGAGTCTGAATACGTCCTCCGTTTTTACCATCCTTTAAATCTTGCTCCACAAAAGCTTCAATAAAATTCAGGCTTTTTTTAGGAGCTTCTTCGCTTTTTTCCACGTTCATAATAGTCTTTTTAAATGTTTTTAGAGCAAGAGATAATGAGTAAAAAGTAAGTGTCGTTTGATAAGAAGTCTGTTGTGACAATACGCTTCCTTTTACTCCAAACTTCTGTTACTCAAAGTATCCTTTGATAATTCCACGTGGAGAATTGCGTACAAATAGTAAAATCTCGTCACGTTCTTTAGTGGCCGGTAATTCAGCCTCGATACGCTCAATAGCATGTGAAGTATTCATTCCAGATAAATACAGGTAGCGGTAAATATCCTGAATATCCCTGATTTGTTCATTGGTATATCCCCGACGACGTAAACCAATGGAATTGATTCCTGCATAGGATAGAGGTTCCCGGCCTGCCTTTACAAACGGCGGAACGTCTTTACCAATTTTTGAACCGCCCTGAAGCATGATGTGCGAGCCGATACGGGTAAATTGGTGCACTAAACAACCTCCTCCTAAAATAGCAAAGTCATCGATCTCAACCTCTCCGGCCAGTTGACAGGCGTTTCCCATAATGACATTGTTGCCTACCACACAGTCGTGAGCTACGTGGCAATACGCCATTATCAGACAATTATCGCCAACAACTGTTTTACCCTTAGCAGCAGTTCCACGGTTAATAGTCACATATTCACGAATGGTCGTGTTATCGCCGATAATTGCCAATGTGTCTTCACCTTTGAATTTTAAATCCTGAGGTACGGCTCCTATTACGGCTCCCGGGAAAATAGTGCAATTCTTGCCAATTCGTACTCCTTCCAGAATCGTTGCATTCGAACCGATTCGTGAACCTTCGCCGATTACGACATTTTTATCAATAGTAACAAATGGTTCGATTACCACTGATGGTGCAATTTTTGCATCAGGATGAATGTATGCTAAAGGTTGTTTCATTCTTGTTTTATTGTATCAGTTTTTTTTACTATATGTATTGTTCGATTCTTTCCGTATTTTTCTTTTATCTTAGTTTTAAGCCTTATTTATTCTTTACAATTTGAGCCATAAATTCAGCTTCACAGACAATTTTACCACCTACAAAAGCATGTCCTCGCATTAAGGCACAACCCCGGCGAATTTCATCCGTCATTTCCAGGTGAAATACCAGCGTATCGCCCGGTACTACTTTGTGACGGAATTTGACATTATCGATCTTTAAAAAATAGGTAGAATAACGTTGTGCATCTTCCAGTCCGTGTAACACAAGTAATCCTCCTGTTTGAGCCATTGCTTCAACAATCAGAACTCCTGGCATTACAGGCTCATCCGGGAAATGCCCCATAAAAAAAGTTTCATTTACCGTAACATTCTTTACTCCTACCACTACTTTATCGTGCATTTCTATGACTTTATCAACCAGTAGAAAGGGCCAGCGATGAGGCAATAACTTTCGTATAGCATTCACATCCAAAATAGGAGGAATGGTATCATCATAGACGGGAGCCTGTACTTCTTGTTTTTTTATCTCTTTGCGTATTATTTTTGCAACATCCGTATTGATCTTATGACCCGGGTAAGTTGCAATTACTTTCCCTCTTAATGGCCTTCCGATTAGGGCCAAGTCTCCGATTATATCCAATAGCTTATGAGAAGCAGGTTCATTGGCAAATCGAATGCCACCGTTTAAATACCCTAATTTGCTGGCGTCCCGGTGAGATTGACCCATTAAGTCAGCTAAATCATCAAAAACGCTTTGTGATACTTCCCGGTCGTAAATAACAATGGCATTTTTTAAATCACCACCTTTAATCAGATTCATCTTAACTAAAGGCTCAATTTCATGTACAAAGACAAAAGTCCGTGCACTCGAAATTTCCTTTGTATAATCATCTAGTGACGAAAGACTGGCAAATTGATTGTTTAATACTGTTGATTCAAAGCCGATATGTACATCTACACTAAAAGTGTCATCCGGAAGAATTGTTATTTTCGCACCGGTTTCAGGAACACTGAATTCTATCTTTTTACGTACAATATAATAATTTTTTTCTGCCGTTTGCTCTTCAATTCCAACTCGTTGAATTCCTTCTACAAAGTATTTTGCACTGCCGTCCAGTATGGGAAACTCAGGTGCATCGACCTCTAACAGGCAGTTGTCAATTCCTAAAGCATATAAAGCTGAAAGTACATGTTCAATAGTGCTTACCAGAACGTCGCCTTTTTTTAATACTGTCCCTCTGGTGGTTTCCGATACATACTCAGCTACAGCATCCATAACGGGTTGTTCTGGTAAATCAATTCGCTTGATTTTTATTCCATGATTTTCGGGAGCTGGTACAAATGTTAGAGTGATTTCCAACCCGGAGTGTAGCCCTTTTCCGGTAAGCGTAAAGGCTTGTTTAATGGTGTTTTGTTTCGACATACTTTATTAAGAAATACTACTGATTCTATTTTCTAATTCCTGAATTTTCTTCTGCAATGCGTATACTGTTTTCTGAAGTTCAGGCAAATTTTTATACACTATCGATGATCGTTGGAAAGACATGATAGGTATAGCCGGATAACCCTGCAGAGTTTGATTTAGCTTCTTCACGGAACCCGGAACACCGGTTTGAGCGCCGAAGATTGTTCCATCCGCAATGTGCAAATGTCCTGCAATGCCAACTTGTCCGCCTAGCACGCATTGTTTTCCCAACTTAGTAGAACCTGAAATGCCGGTTTGGGCTGCTATAACCGTGTTTTTCCCTATTTCTACATTATGGGCAATCTGCACCAGATTGTCTATTTTTACGCCCTGATGAAGGATCGTACTACCCATGGTTGCTCTGTCTACCACTGAATTCGCACCTATTTCAATATTGTCTTCGAGAACAACATTCCCCATTTGGGGTATCTTTTTATAACTGCCATCTTCTGTCGGAGCAAATCCAAATCCATCAGAGCCAATGATGGATCCCGAATGTATCGTGCAATTATTCCCGATCACGCAATTATAGTAAACTTTTACTCCTGAAAATAATGTTACATTCTCTCCAAGTTGCACGCCGTCTTCCAAGCAACTATGCGGGTGAAGGCTGACATTCTTGCCGACAGTGACATGTTCGCCGATATAAACAAAAGGTGCAATATAAGCACTCTCTCCAATGACAGCACTCTCTGCGATATATGCTAATGGAGAGATACCTGTTTTCCTCGGTTTAGTCTGGTCTACCAGCGTTAATAGCCGGGCCAGAGATTGATAGGCGTCATCGACACGTATTAACGTGGAATGGACCTCTCTTTCCGGTTGAAAATCCTTGTTGACAAGTATAATGCTTGCCAGACTGTCATAAATATATTGACTGTATTTTGGGTTCGATAAAAAACTCAATGTACCAGGTTTACCTTCTTCAATTTTTGAGAAGTCAGATACTTTTATTGAAGGGTCTCCTTGTATTTCACCTCCTAAAAAATCTGCAATTTGTTGAGCTGTAAACTCCATAAGTATTTAATAATTAATTAATGAATAATTAAAAACTGAGGATAAGCGTCAGTAATAATCTTTCCAAATGACACATAAATTCAATCTAATCTTCTATAGCTTATTAAAAAATTGGTTGCAAAAGTACTAAACAATTTTCAATTTACCATAAACTCTATGCCATAACATGCAAAACTAGCTCTGAATTTGTTCCTTTTCGTGTTAATTGAACAGGAATAATGCTAAATACATTACAACCGGTAATAACAAAAAAAGTGCTTTTCTACCTTTTTTGTCAAAACACTTATATTCAACATGTCCGATGCATCTGCAATGTCTTTTATCGTACCGTCTTTATATAATACATTAATATTGTCATCCTTGGCACTGTAGGTGTCGGTACTCACGGTTTCATCTCCCATAAAATATTCGGCTTCTGATATACTGACTCCAAAATATTGTTGATATTGCTTTAAGTATTGCTGGCGTATCGATTCATCGATTAAATCGGTACCTACCTCGACTTTAAATAGTTGTCTGTTCGTAAATGCCCGGCATAATTCCGATAACACAATATCTGCATGGCTTGACCAGACTTTAATGGCGCAGATTAAATCCGAATCATCGAGTAGGGCAAAGTGTTCCAATGCCTCCTGCTGATTCAGAAATATCTGCTTATTGACCTCATTGTAAAGAAAATAATTTAATGCAGGCGAAGCAAAAAGTTCTACATTATTTCCGGCCAGCTCTTTTGCCCGTTTTAATATATTCATCAACATTTTCTCTGCTGCAACGGCCGTTTTATGCAGATAGACCTGCCAATACATCAGGCGTCTTGCTACCAGAAACTTCTCTATTGAATAAATTCCTTTTGCCTCAACGACCAACTGGTCGTTATAAATATTTAACATTTTAATAATACGAGCCGAACCAATGATTCCTTCACTTACACCCGAAAAAAAACTGTCACGACTCAAATAATCGAGCCGGTCCATGTCTAGTTGACCTGAGACTAACTGGTGCAAAAACTTCTTGGGATATTGGTTGGTGAAAATGTCCAGCGCAATATCCAGTTTGCCATCCATCTCTTCGTTTATTTTCCGCATCATTATCAGCGAAATTTCTTCATGGCTTATTTCACTTACCAGACTATGTTCCAGCGTGTGTGAAAACGGACCGTGTCCAATATCATGCAGCAACATGCAGGCACGCGCTCCTTCCGCCTCCGAAGAAGTGATCGCATGCCCTTCCATTCGTAACTGAGCAATTGCTTCTCCCATTAGAAACATAGCTCCCAACGAATGTTGCAGCCGGGTGTGTTGGGCTCCCGGATAAACGATTGAACTCAATCCCAATTGCTTGATTCGACTCATTCGCTGGAAGTACGGATGCTGGATAATGTCATACAATAAATCGTTCGGGATATTGATAAATCCGAAAACGGGATCATTGATGATTTTACGCTTGTTGGGCTTCTTCATTGTTCTGTCTGAATGCAAACTATGCAAAAAACTATTCAAAGATAATAAAATCAACCTTATCTGGCAACTTTTTAGCTCCGATAATCCTACCTGGTTTTGTCGGGTGAAGTAATTTAAATTAATTTTATTCACAGAGTTGCAAAGATACAAATTATAAGAGATAATAAATCAACATTTTAGAACTTTATCTCTCTGTTTCAATTTTAAACAATACAATAACCAAAAAGTTAAATTAATGACTGAAATTATGGATAATCCTTCCTGAATACAATTAACCCTGCTTTTCTTCTCCTTTTCAGAACTCCTGTTTCTGATGCTGGGCCGGATATGTCGAACCCTGGAATTGAACTCTACATCACGTAATTTTAAACGAATAAAGTTGGATATTCTCCAAATTGCTTTAGCGATTTAAATAGCCTGTATTTTGGTTCGTATTTAAATGTAATACATAAAAATACAATCTGTTAGGAGGTGAACCGCTAAATAATTCAATGTTACTGACTCGGGTTGATAAATACTGAAAGGAAAATTCAGATCAGTGCAAATCTATGTTTTTTACATCCTTCTTGTCTTCATTTAGATTTTTATAGTAATAACATTGATTTTTAATTCACGTAGTTTTACGGGAATTATTATGAATCAAAGCCTAAAACAAGATATAATAATCAAAATAGTCACACAAGTTCATGATAGAAATAATATCTCCAGCTATCTTCCTGAGTTTATAAGCTTAAAATGCCGTCAGGTATTTTTCTGTTGCGTTCTTTTCTCCTTTGTTTTTGTGCTCTGTTGTGCCTATTGTGGGTTAGCTCTTTGTTTTAGTTATTAGGGATGTAGAACTACATTGAAAGTTTGAATATCATTGTTTTGTGATTTGATATTCTTTATCGTGAGACCTTTTCCACCATTCAGGATCAGACTTTGTATAAACAACGAATTGATTAATTTCTTTTTCTGTCATTCCTTCGTCGTTCATAGGGGATTGTCTTTTTCTTTGGTAAGAGAGAATTGGGAGATGGGCGTGCAAACGCACTGGTCATCGACCGGGCATCCTGAAAATTACCGGTTTGTGTAAATAAAAATCTTTTGACTAATTTTGCATCAGGAATAATGAAGAGTTGATCTTCGCTATTTGTATCCGCTTCACTTTCTCCATAATCTTAATGACCCTGTTTATGAAAAACGCTGATGACAACCTAATAAAACGCAACATAAAGCCAACTGCTATACGGGAATTGGTTTTCGATATTCTGGTAGAACAAAAAACAGCAATTAGCTTATCCGACCTGGAACAAAAGTTCCATAAATCAGATAAAGTAACCCTGTACCGTACCCTCAAAACATTTGAAGACAAGAAACTTATTCATAGCATTGATGATGGCACCGGTGCAGTTAAATATGCTCTTTGTAAAGAGAGTTGTCAATGCCATCCGGAGGATCTGCATGTACATTTCTTTTGTTTGAAATGTCAGCATACAATTTGTTTAAATGATATTCCTGTTCCTTTCGTTAGCTTGCCTGTTGATTTTAGTCTCGAAACTATCAATATGGTTGTGAAGGGTGTCTGTGCAAATTGTCGGGAGTAACTTTGCAATTTGGTTGCATAGACTTTTTTCTTATCTTTGCCGTGAAATAAATGAAATGAAAGCATTAGCCTGTATATTGTCTCTCTATATTTTGATACTCACTGCTATCCCATGCAATGATGTACCACAGGATCATGCTGCTTTCAAAACCGGATTATTTCAGAGCTCAACCAACCATCACCATAATATCGGGGATACCTGTACGCCTTTCTGTGTATGTAACTGTTGTGTCTCGCCAATCTCTCATGCTGTTTACAGAGTCGCTCTGACTTGTTATTCAAGCGCTGGGATACAATTTTTCAATTATACTTCTTCTTTTTCTTCTTTCAGCACTACGTCTATCTGGCAGCCGCCAAAATTAAGCTAATACAGATTTTTATTCTTCTTTGTTTCCGGGTTTCAGTGTTCTGAAAGCCGGCCATCACTGTGTTAATTTTTTAATTCATATTTCTTATGATAGAACGTATCATTCATTTCTCAATAAAGAATAAGTTTATTGTAGGCTTATTTGTTGTTGCATTAATCGGCTGGGGAGCGTATTCGCTTACCATACTGCCCATTGATGCTACACCTGACATAACGAATAACCAGGTGCAGGTAATTGCACTCGCTCCTTCATTGGCTGTGCAGGAAGTGGAAAGCTCTGTTACTGTACCTATTGAGGTAGCTGTTGCCAACATTCCCGATATTATTGAACTTCGCTCCATTTCCCGGTTAGGGTTGTCGGTCATCACTATCGTATTTAAAGATAATGTGGATGTCTATTGGGCCAGGCAGCAGATAAGCGAACGCCTTAAAGAAGCGGAGGATATGATTCCTGCGGGGCTTGCCAATATCGAATTAGCTCCTATCTCAACTGGGTTGGGCGAAATATACCAATACCGTCTTGCGGTGGATAAGGGCTTGGAGAAAAAATACTCTCCCATGGAATTACGTACTATTCAGGATTGGGTGGTACGTCGCGAGATGTTGGGTACTGCCGGAGTAGCCGATATTAATAGTTACGGCGGTTTTGTAAAACAATATGAAATTGCGGTGAATCCCGAAAGACTGAGGGGAATGGGCCTTACCCTGACCGATATTTTTAATGCTCTTGAAAGGAACAATGAGAATACGGGTAGCGCCTATATTGATAAAAAGCCGACAGCTTATTTTATCCGTGGAATCGGGTTGGTGAAATCGTTGGAGGATATTGAAAAGATTGTCGTGAAAAGCAATGCTTCGGGTATGCCTGTCTTAATCCGTGATGTGGCTACTGTTCAATATGGTCATGCTATTCGTTACGGCGCATTTGTGGTAGATACCACCGAAGCGGTGGGCGGCGTGGTGATGATGCTCAAAGGAGCCAATGCCAATGAGGTTACCCGGAATGTGGAGACCCGTATTCAATCTATTCAGAAGTCCCTGCCTCAAGGGGTGAAAATAGAGCCGTTTCTCAATCGTTCCGATCTGGTTGATCGTGCTATCAGTACGGTACTGCGAAACCTGATTGAAGGAGCTCTAATTGTGATCTTCATTCTGATTCTGTTCCTGGGTAACCTCAGAGCCGGGTTAATTGTGGCTTCGGTGATTCCGCTTTCCATGCTTTTTGCCATTTCCCTGATGAATCTCTTTGGCGTATCGGGTAATTTAATGAGTCTCGGGGCTATTGATTTCGGGTTGATTGTGGATGGAGCCGTAATCATTGTGGAAAGCGTGGTGCATCGTATCTCTATGAGCAAACACCATCATCCCGGGATAAAAAGACTTTCGCAGCCTCAAATGGACGAAACGGTATTTGAGTCCGCTAAGCGCATGATGAGTTCGGCTACATTCGGACAAGTCATTATTTTGATTGTTTATGTACCGATTATGGCGTTAGTAGGTATCGAAGGTAAGATGTTTCGACCCATGGCGCAGGTAGTAGCCTTTGCTTTGATTGGAGCAACCATCCTTTCGTTGACCTACGTGCCCATGGTGTCGTCTTTATTCCTGAGTAAGAATACCGGACATAAACCCAATGTGTCGGATAAGATGATAAACGGATTTCATACCCTGTTTAATCCGGCTATCCGCTTTGCTTTAAAATATAAGCTGCTTGTCTCTGTCTCTGCAATAGTGTTTTTTATTTTAAGCTTATTTATTTTCAACAGTTTGGGTGGTGAATTTATACCTCAGTTGGAAGAAGGCGATCTGGCGGCAGCTGTAATAACCTTGCAGGGTGGTTCGCTTTCCAATTCGGTTGAAATGGTGCAAAAGGCCAATAAGATTTTGCTCGACAAATTCCCTGAAATAAAGCATACGGTATGTAAAATCGGTGCCGGTGAAATACCCACCGATCCCACGCCTATAGAGACAGGCGATTATGTTATTACCCTCAAGGATAAAAAAGAATGGACTTCAGCCACTACCCGTGAGGAACTGGTTGGCAAAATGGAAGAAGCATTGATCCCGTTAGCCGGGGTTAAATTTGAATTCCAGCAGCCGATTCAAATGCGTACAAACGAATTACTCTCCGGCTCGAAGCAGGATATTGCGGTGAAGATATTTGGAGATGATCTGAACACATTAGCTGACAAGGCCTCTCAGGTGGAGAAGATCATTCGGAACGTCCCGGGTGTTGAAGACATAAATGTGGAGAAGGTGACCGGACTCGCTCAGATTCAGGTTGAATATAACCGCGATCGATTGGCTCAATACGGCCTTTCGGTGGAAGATGTAAACCGGGTATTGCGTACGGCCTTTGCCGGAAGTCAGGCAGGGGTTGTCTTTGATGGCGAAAAACGTTTTGGCATGGTGGTTCGGTTGGACAAAGATTACCGCCGGAGTCTCAATGATGTCAAAGATCTTTCTGTTGCCTTGCCTGCCGGCGGACAGATTCCTTTTGACCAGATTGCCGGTGTTGAGATTAAATCAGGTCCGGCACAGGTTTCACGCGAAAATACCAAACGCCGTATCACCATTGGGTTTAATGTCCGTAACCGGGATATTCAAAGCGTTATTGCTGACGTAACAAAGCAAATCGATGCTAAGGTCAAATTGCCGACAGGTTATTCTGTGAAGTATGGTGGCCAGTTCGAAAATCTTCAGGCTGCTAAGACCCGCCTCGCTGTTGCAGTACCGGTAGCATTGTTGCTTATATTCGTGCTGTTGTACTTCACGTTCCATTCCATCAAACAGGCCTTATTGATCTATACGGCTGTACCTATGTCGCTTATTGGCGGTATTCTTGCACTCTGGTTACGGGGTATGAATTTCTCTATCTCGGCCGGCGTTGGTTTTATTGCGTTGTTTGGTATTGCGGTGCTCAACGGCATTGTGCTTATTTCCGAATTCAACCGGCTCGAAAGGGAAGAGGGGATAACCGATATGACCGAAAGGGTCCTGAAAGGTTTACATACGCGTTTACGACCTGTCATCATGACAGCGGCAGTGGCTTCACTGGGTTTCTTGCCCATGGCTTTATCTACCTCGGCCGGAGCCGAAGTGCAGAAGCCGTTGGCAACGGTAGTCATTGGCGGACTTATTACAGCCACCCTGTTGACATTAATTGTCTTACCTGTATTCTATATTCTCTTTTCGTCAGGTAGTTTCAGAAAACTCTTTAAACACAAATTCCGAATAACGGCTTTGATCGTCCTCCTGTTACTGGGTACTGCCACTGCAAAAGCACAACCGGCGGAGAGACTGAATTTAAAGCAAATGATTCAAATGGCGTTGGATAGTAACTTGTTCGTTCGTTCGTCTGCCTGTTCGGTTGATGTTCGGAAAGCATTGAAAGGTGCCGCCTGGGATATTCCTAAAACCTCCGTTGAAGGGCAATATGGACAGTTTAATTCCTATTCGAAGGATAATAGCTTCACCGTTTCCCAGTCTTTTGCTTTCCCCACGGTATACCTTCATCAACGGAGGCTGGCTAATGCCAACGTGAAAAACAGTGAATGGGAGTTGAAAACGACGCAGCTTGAAATTGTCACTCAGGTGAAACAGGTCTACTGGCAACTGGCGTATCTCTATTCCAGACAAAAATTGTTTGTCTGGCAGGATAGTTTATATTCAGGCTTCCAACGTGCTGCAGGGTTGCGAATGAGCACGGGTGAAACCAATCAACTTGAGATGATAACTGCCCGTTCGCAAAGCATGGAGATGCGTAACCAGCTACAGCAGGTGAATGCCGATATTCTTATTTTTAGCCGGAAGTTGCAGGTGCTTTTAAATTCAGGCGGATTTGTACAGCCGGCAGATACGGTATTAAAACGAATTGATTTTATCCCGCTGGCCGATAGCAGTGCCATTGCAGCCAATCCGCAATTGCGACTTGCTATGCAGCAAATTGAGTCGTCGCATATCGAGACGAAACTCGAAAAAAGCAAACTGTTGCCCGATTTGAGCATTGGCTATCTCAACCAGACGATACGCGGAGAGCAAACGGTAAACAATGTTCAGCGAACCTTCGGTGCCGGCGACCGCTTTACGGCTATTCAGGTAGGTATCTCTCTCCCGCTATGGTTTGCCCCTGCTGCGGCTAGAATTAAAGCGGCCGGATTAAAGGAACAAGTAATGCAATTGAATGCGGAAAACTATTCAAAGTCCCTTTCGGGCAGTTATAGTTCTATGCTGGGCGAATATACGAAGTATAGCAATAGCCTGAATTATTATGAGAAACAAGCCGTTCCCGAAGCCGGTTTAATTATTGCACAGGCAACCCGGAGTTATAAATCCGGTGCGATTGATTATCTGGATTATATCCAGAGTTTAAGTCGTGCGTTGACTATTAAACAAAATTATCTCGATGCATTAAATAATTACAATCAAACTATCATCTCAATTGATTTTATTACAGGTAAAATATTCTAAATACAACATGATTATGACAAAATATAAATTCATAGTATCAATTCTTATTGCTGTCTTCGGCATGGCTTCCATCTCCTGCACCGGAAATAAAAAGTCAGGTACCGTCGTAAAGGAAACTGAGCAGATTCCCGCGGATATCGTTGAACTTCGGGACGATCAGGTTAAGCTTGCCGGCATTGAAACCGGAACAATTGAAATGCGGGCCATGAGCGGATCCCTGAAAGTAAGCGGCACAGTCTCTGTCGCACCGAAGGATCTCGCGACCGTGTGCATACCGATGGGAGGATTCATCAAAAGTACGAATCTAATGCCCGGAAATGCCGTCCGTAAAGGACAAACACTGGCAATTGTCGAGAATCAGGAATTTATCGATATGCAGCAAAACTATCTTGAAGCGAAGAATAAACTCGAACTGGCGAAAACCGAATATAACCGTCAAAGCGAACTATACAGGAACGATATAGCTTCCCAAAAGAATATGCAGCAGGTTACTTCCGGTTACAAAAGCCTTAAAGTTCAGGTCCGGGCATTGGAACAAAAATTGTCTCTTGTCGGCATTAATCCCTTCAAACTGAACGAGGATAATATAAGCCGATCAGTGGCGGTAACATCGCCGATATCCGGATATGTAAAAGCGGTAAACATAAGTATAGGCAAATCTGTTTCTGCTTCTGATGTGTTATTCGAGATCGTGAACAGCAATAAGCTTTTCCTTGAACTTACCTTATTCGAGAAAGATGTCGACAAGGTGGCCAATGGTGAGAAGATTCGCTTTTATATCAATAACGAAACGGAGCAACATGAAGCTGCCATTTACCAAACAGGAAAGTCCATAAATAATGACAAGACCTATAAAGTATATGCCAATGTGGTTGGACATTGTAAAAATATGCTGCCCGGAATGTATGTGAATGCTGTTATTCAGCTTAACAGCAATCGGGTTGCCTCTGTACCTTCCGAAGCTATCGTGAGTTTTGAGGATAAAGATTATATCTTCGTACACGATAAAAATAAAGTGGAAAATGGAAAAACCATGACTGAGTACCGTATGATACAAATTCAGAAAGGCATTACCGCTGATGGATTTACGGAAGTTGATCTACCCGAAGGCTTCAACATAAAAGCCGCAAAAGTGATTATAAAAGGAGCCTATAATTTGCTCTCTGCGAAGAAAAATGCAGGCGAAATGAGTTGCTAATATGCAAAGCTATACTATCTTATGTTTTATATTGACGTATCTAATGACACAATATTGATTTTCAAACGGAACCCTGTCTTTAAGCCCATAGGGTTGACGTGCTTGTAAACTGCAGAAGGTGTTGTTCGTAAACGGAACCATGTCTTTAGGCTCGTAGAGTTGTTATACTTGTAAAATATAGAAAATATCATCAGTAAACGGAACCCTGTCTTTAAGCCTATAGGGTTTATGTGCTTGTAAACTACAGAAGATGTTGTTCGTAAACGGAGCCATGTCTTTAAACCCGTAGGGTTGTCATGATTGTAGAAAAGAAGAGTAACACGGAATTTGAACCCCTTTAGGGGTGACATAAAAAGGCAATTGCAAAATAAATTATGTACTTTTACCTGTCGGGTTAAGCCATTGCTATAAACAATAAATAATATCATTCCTACGGGATGCTGAGATAGCGCGAGATAGCATTTATTACAATCATTACATTCCTCACGGGGCTAAAAGACGGTCGTGTCTTGTATTATAAAAACAATTGCAACTTCTTTATTTGCTTCCGGCTTGTCCGGGCTTGGAGGTCATATCCCGTTTTTTTCCCGGGTATGACCTTCTCCCGGAGGAGATGTTCAACGGGTAAATTGAACGCAAATACGGTAAATTGTTTGTGCGTAGTTGAACATCTTGCTTCCCGTGTGTTATAATCAAAATGGCCACTTGCACATTTTCTGTTAAAAACTGATTATGAATACTTTTAAATAAATGCTAAAAGCAACGCCGCAATGGAAAAATATAGACTAAACAATTTAGATTGTGCCTCTTGCGCCGCTAAAATTGAACGCAACCTTTCAAAACTGGAGAACGTGAAATCAGTGACGGTAAATTTCGCAAATGCTACCATGACTATCGATACGGATAATATCGAAATGGTCAAAGCCCGGATTAAAGCCCTTGAACCGGATGTTGAAGTGCAGGCTGTGGACAAAGGTAAAACCCTGGTCTCGGTTAATGAGCTGGCTGAAAATAAGCGAACAATCATCAAAGCCCTTGCCGGACTCGTATTATTCGTAGCCGGATTACTGCTTGAGGACAGGCTTCACAATACCCCGTTCCATCTGGCGGAATATGCTTTGTATGTCACTGCCTACCTCATTGTCGGTTGGGATGTGATAGCTACGGCTGTAAGAAATATCATTAGAGGACAGATCTTCGACGAACAGTTCCTGATGGTTATAGCCACGCTGGGGGCTTTTGCCATTCATCAAATGCCCGAAGCAGTGGCTGTCATGCTGTTTTATGTCACCGGCGAACTGTTTCAGGATATAGCAGTCGGGCGCTCCCGTAAGTCTGTTAAGGCCTTGTTGGAAATTAAGCCGGAGTATGCCAACCTGAAATCAGAGAACGAAGTTCTCCGTGTATCCCCCGAAAGAGTGAATGTCGGTGACACCATTGTCGTTAAGCCGGGGGAGAAAGTACCCCTCGACGGAATAATTCTTAATGGGACTTCTTTTGTTGATACCGCGGCTCTGACCGGCGAAAGTGTACCCCGGAAGGTAATGGAGAAGGATGACGTAATGGCAGGCATGATTAATCAATCCGGGCTTCTTACCATCAACGTGACCAAATTAGTGGGGGAGTCGTCAATCTCAAAGATTCTCGAACTGGTTGAAAATGCTACATCCCAAAAGGCTGAAACTGAAAAATTTATTACCACCTTTGCCCGGTATTATACCCCCGTGGTGGTTATTGGCGCTGCCTTGCTGGCCGTACTGCCACCGCTGTTATGGACAGGGCAGACTTTCGCCGATTGGATATACCGTGCGTTGGTCGTGTTGGTTATTTCCTGTCCCTGTGCATTGGTTATCAGCATTCCGTTAGGCTATTTCGGTGGCGTTGGACTGGCAGCCCGTAAAGGTATTCTGGTTAAGGGGTCTAATTTCCTCGATGCCCTGACGCAGGTAACAACCGTTGTATTTGATAAAACAGGCACCTTGACAAAGGGTGAGTTTAAAGTCTCGGAAGTGGTGGTCTCCAACGGCTTTTCCAAAGAGGATATATTGAAATATGCCGCTTATGCCGAAGCAAACTCGAACCATCCCGTAGCAAAATCCATTATCGAAGCCTATCGACATAAAATAGACCGGACCGTCATAACCCAAACCGAAGAAATATCTGGACAGGGTATAAAAGCGGTTGTCGATGGTAAAACGATCTTTGCCGGCAATGACAAGATGTTACATCAGGAGCATATAGAGCATTCGGTTTGTCAGGTCGATGGTACGGTAGTGCACGTGACGGTCGATCGTGTTTATGCAGGTTATATGATCATCTCCGATAGTCTGAAAGACGATGCCATTGAAGCCGTTGAAGCTTTAAAAGCAAAGAAAATTCAAACCGTTATGCTTACCGGCGATAATCAGTATGCCGCCGGGGCATTTGCCCTTCGGCTAGGTATTGACAGCTTTTATGCCGGGTTGCTGCCCGAAGATAAGGTAAAACATATTGAGCAGTTAATAGCCGCTAGCAAAGGAGGTAAAGTTGTCTTTGTCGGCGACGGAATAAACGACGCTCCGGTAATTGCCCGCGCCGATGTCGGCATGGCCATGGGAGCCCTGGGGTCCGATGCCGCCATTGAAACCGCCGATGTTGTGCTAATGACCGATTCGCCTTACCTGGTTGCAACAGCCATCGATGTTGCCAAAATAACAAGGAACATTGTTTGGCAGAATATCTGTTTCGCAATGGGCATAAAGTTGGTCTTCATTGTGCTGGGCGTCGTTGGTATTGCCACCATGTGGGAAGCCGTATTCGGCGATATGGGCGTCGCCCTTATTGCCATCTTTAATGCGCTCAGGATCCTGAAAAAATAAATCGCTCCGTCCCTTCCTGCTAACCATAGAGGCTCTTATGCCTGTTGTGGTTAGCTCTTTGTCTTAGGAACCATCGCGTCGCAGCGTCATAACCTCTCATTCCTCCGATCTCTACCTGTACACCCCCGATCAGTCCCGGTTTATTTTGGTAGGTCGTAGTATGCTCTTTGCGTGCAGTCAGTATCTTACCCGAAAAGTCGTAATGATTATACGTTATATCATATCCACCCAAGTGATTGGATGCACGACTCTGCACCACCCTTCCGTATTTATCATAATACAAAGCTGTAGTCAGGTAAGTTCCTGTTTTATCCAGTATATACGTTCGTGTTCCGGTAAGTAAGCCTTTGGCTGATGGATCGTATTATCAACATATTGCTGGGGATAGCGAATTTAGCAAGGCTTAACTCAGCTGAATCCGCTACAGTTTGTAATAATGTATTCAACAAGGTACTGCATTTACCAATTCCTTTTCTCCTGCTGAATCAATTATCTGCAATCATATCTTTATTAATCCGTCGTGTAATAACACACCTCCTACTTATCGTGTCAAAACTTACAAAACAAATGCCATGTCCTTCTATTTAATATATTCAACATCCTTAGAAACCAATAAGTAGTATTACCCCTCGAATTATTTTGTCTAATTAATTAACCATAAACTATAAAGTGGAGTATAAATAATCCAACAATAATACCAGCCATTCCGCCATAAACATAAATTGAAGCGATTATAATCCCTGTTTTTTCAGAAATTTTAAATCTGGGGTTAGAACCTTGTTCTCTTTCACAAATTTTCTGAAAGCGTTTTCTTTTAATATAGATTACAGTGAGTATTTCGTATATTAAAATTGATAACGCTAAAGTCCAATACCAAGGAATACTATAGCTTAATTTATTGAGAAAAATATAATTATATATCATAACAATATAAAGGAACCAAAGAAATGTCGAAATAAAAATTAAGTTTCTAGCTCCTTCAGTTGGATCTAAATGCCGAATCCTATTTTTATCCCTTTTTTTAGATTGAATTGCCGTATAATAAAATAAAAAGTCTATAACAATCATAATGTTTTTTTTAATACTTAATGCTGACATTTATTTATTGGTGGAAAAGGCATCCTGAATAAGGCCTGAACCTATTGTTGACGTGCTCCACGCCAAAGAAATTTCTTCGATCCCAGTATAATCTGCAAGTCTAATTGCAACAACATTTCCTGTCGCAACGGAAACATTATATAAACTAGGGTCTTTAATTGCGTTATTTATACTAGTACCAACACAAAGTGGGTTTGTGAACTTTCCTATAGTGTTAAGTGATTTTGGAAGTATAAAATTGGTTTTTTTTATAATATTCGTTGCTGTTTTAGTAATTGCTGATTGTGTAATAACATCATCTACTTTGCCTATTAATAATGTCACACTATTAACCAGTCCTTTATTAGACTTATCGCCTTTCGGTCTCCCATAATTTCTCTGCTCAGACTTTTCCCAAACGAACTCAGTAGTATAATAAGTATATCCAATAACTTCTACTGCTCCATTTTTTGAATCGCCAGGCTTACTACCATAGTGTTTTTTTTGCTCGTAATGCCCTGAACCTAAACTTCCATATCCAGTTGCACATATTCCACCTGGTCTGTCATTTGGTGTAATATACATTCCAAAGGAATCAAATTTATCTCTACCGTAGACATCTTTTTGTCCAGGATCTTCTTTAGTATCTTCATTAGCCATGCCAAGTGGATCAATATACCTCATTGGATTATCATAACAATATGCATAAGGACTAATTCCCGGGATATTTTCCGCAAGCGGATCTACACCCGTCCATATCGGCCCCCAACTAAATCTTCTTCTTGCCCCATAATCCATTTGGTTCAGACCATTCATGGCTTCCAGCTCTTTGCCGTTGTAGCGGTAAGGCAATGGGTTCAAAGTATTACTGGTGCTTTCGGTAAAGAAACGCGTGCCGCTTGGGTAGTAATGACTTTTTTCTACAACTGTTCCGCTGCTATTTATTATTACCCTGTTATCTCCCAGATGATCTTTCAGGTAATAATAAAACGTACCATTCTGGTAATATCCTTCGGGCAGCAATATCTCTTTTAATGCGCCGTTTTCATAAATCATATTGCCCACGTAATCGGTTGTCAGCACAATATAATCCGAAGGAGTGGATGACAACGGAGTGATTGTTCCCATTGGGATATCCAGTATCTTATTGGATGAATAGTTTACCACCCTTAGTTTCTGCCCGCCAGCATCGTAGGTGTATAAGTTTTTATGTCCTGCTGTAAAATGAATTTTATCCGGCAAATTTAATACATTATATTCAAAATCACTCACCCCACCATTGGCATCATACAACATATTTCCGTTGACATCAAACGCGTACTCTTTTGGAATGACAATATGATTATCATAATCGCGGAATAACTCGGAACCATAGGGCACAAAATGGCTTATGACATTATCCACTTTCAGTAACTGATTGCCTTGATACGACAAACTCAGATTTTCAACTAATGTTCCGTTTTCGTAACGTGTTAAAGCTTTCAAATTGCCCATTTTATCATCCAGATAATCCAACTTTTCATTGTATTTACCCAGTGTTCCACTTACTACACCAGAGCTGTTAATTCCACTATAAACAGAATTTGTCAACCGGTTTAGGTCATCGTATGCAAAGGAATATGCCCGCTGATAACCTAAATTTTCATTAGCGACATTCCACTTCATACCCGCTATCTTTCCATTATAGCAGGGTGAAAAGTTCGGCAAGTTAACTGTATTTAAATTGTAATACAGGTTTTCCGAAAACTTACTTCCATTTAAATCTGTAATACTTCCTTGTATATTGTAGTTAGTGGCGTCTACATTATTACCTATCGTCTTGGTTTGCAATCGGCCCAACTCATCATACTTGTTCGATACCAGAGGTACTGGTGTTGCACCATTCAGGCTATAAGTAGTTGTTGTAAGGCGTTGGCCGTTGTCGTAAGTATACGTGTACAATTCTTTGTAAGTATCCGAAGCTGTGTTAATGCCATGAGTTTTGTAGGTTTTCATCACTTTTCCGATAAAATCGTACTGGTTATAGACAAGGTCAAATCCACCCAGGTGATTAGTAGATCGGGTTTGTACCACATGGCCTCTATAGTCGTAATACATGGCGGTGGTATTACTTCCACTTCCATCCAGAAAATAAGTACGGGTTCCGGTCAGCAGTCCGGTGGCATTCAGACCGGATGCACTTGTAGCTGTAACGGGGTATGCTTTATCGTAACCTGATAATACCTGATAAGCCAGTGTTGATGGAGAACTTGAAAGAAAATTATAGTTGTCATAATAACTTATGGTCAGTGGTGTGGCGTTTGCAAACCCGGCATATGAGTCGGTGACTACATCATTTGATAAAACATCTCGGATGGATTTATAATTGAGCAAACTGTCTGTTTCGCTTCTATACATAAAACCCGTGAAAACAGCCCTCCCAAGTACATCGTATTTAGTTACTGTCCATTGGATCGAAGTCCCCTGAAGCCGCTTACGTTGATTCCCATCCTGACTCAGCACCATACGGTCAGCCTTGTCGTACACCATGTATATTGGGGTACAACCGGGCAACCGTTTGTAGATACAATTACCCAGCCACTGCAGAATACAATTCATTATAGTACAAGAAGATGGGATTGCAAATCCCATCGACAGGCAATCCCCTTTTCTTATTATGATGAACATATCCAGCTCGACGGGAGATTGTCAAGATTATTCAAAAGACAAAACCTCCATAAAATAATCGTATTTCTCAAAATCGAAGTTTATATCTATTATTTTATTTATTTCTTGAGCTTCTTTAAATCCAATCTCATAACACATGTATAAGTAGTTCTCATCATTTTGATAGTAAAGAAAAATTTCGTGTAATAAATTTATGTCTATCTCAAAAGAAAACTTATTCACGAATAACTCTGTTTTTTTATCATAGTAACATATAAATCTTCTGTAATCGCTCATATCCAATTTTATTTAGGTTCAGTTTTTCTTTTTGGATCTCCGTCTTTTTTCTTTTCTCCACTTTTAGGATCGTATGCACCTTTATGTTTTTTTCCTGTCTTATCATATACTTCAACTTCTCCATGTTGTGAATCCCACTCGGCGATATCACCATTTGGTAAATGCCAACGAGGACGACCGGCTTTTGGTTTAACTTTAGTTGCTCCTGGGAATCCTTTTAAGTCGGCAGGTGCGAGATGATATTCTTTTTTATGATCAAGTGGCGTATCTCCTGGACATATAACCACTGCTGCCATTACACCAGCTATAAGAACTTCAGATGCAGTGATGGCTTCCCCAACAGCATCTACTGCAATAACTAGAGCTGTTCCTAAAGATTTGCTATTATCGTTGTCATTTTTTGTGGTTTTATCGGATTTATTCGCATCAGCAGCAATATAAATAGGTTGTTTTTCCCAATGTACTTTTTCAGTATTCAAACTTTGAGAAGAACGCGTAATTTCTCCTGTTTGTAAATCAATTACATTTTCTATGTATTCGGTTTTAGCTTGTGATCTTCCGTCGGGATCAATTCTATTAATAGGATTATCTCCGCAATATGCATACGGACTTACACTATAATCCATTTCCGCCAGTGGATCCACACAAATAAACCTCCCCATAGCTGCATAATACCCCCTTGCCCCATAATCGTATGTATCATACCCGTGCATTTCCACAAACTCTTTGCCGTTATATTTGCGCTCTTGCAGACCGGTACTGTCGCTGGCAATTGAAGCCCACGGCAAACCGCTGGGATAATACTGCGTACTTTGTACCGTCTTTTTTGTATTTGCCAACCATCTGGATCAATTCAATTCACAGGACTCCCCGCACAATACGCATACGGTGATATCGAATAATACTTCTCTGCCAGTGGATCTACAGTAGCGTTTATATTTTGGCAACCCAAAATACAAGATATTACCTATGAGAATTATCACGATATTCTTCTTCAACGTGGTCAATCCAAGGTATAGATTTATCACTGGAATAAAACGATAATAATTTAAATTGGTTTTTCTTATATCTACACATCCATGCACACCATAATTCATGAATTTCCATTGCATCAAAAACAGGTGTACCATCTTTAAGATATTTATCGTATATTAATCTCCCTGAAAAATCAACTTGACGTTTTTGTTTCGTTTTGCTGAAGATTGTCGTATCCAAAGAAAAACCTCGCACAAAGAAAGTTTGATTTTGATATTCAAATAATCCTAAATCGTGATTTCGTCCAACAATAGAATATCCTTCTGCATAAATATTGATTAAATCATGATTAATACTATCTAAGCCAAACCACATCGTAAACAAAGATCCTCGATTAAAATAACTTACCTTAGATTTGGTTTTAATAATACTATCTAAAACAGGAAATAACTCTTTGTTGACAACTTTCAGTATACCAATCGAATGATATTCTGGTTTTTGTCTATATTGATATTTTGGATTTTGTTTATATTGTCCCTGTATATTCACACTCAATACAATGAGTAAAATAAAAGTTATTCTTATTTTCATAATTTTATCAGTTACCAATTTTCACCATGTTGTAATATTCCTTGATGAGCACCAGGATAATCAGGCTTAATATAGGGTAAATTTTAATTGATCACCATCTTTACCCTTTACTCTATTGCTATCATCATTAACATCTACATCGCTAACCTTATAAATAACATCTTGTGATGTGTCTACTTCGTGATATGCAATATATCCATCGGAATCAACTGCCCAAATATCATGTCCATCAGAATCAATAAATCTCATAAGATTTCCTGAACAATAAGCATATGGACTAATCGAATAGTATTTCTGTCATTGCATCTACACCCGTCCAAATAGATCCCCAACTAAACCTTCTTCTTGCTCCATAATCCATCTGGTTCAGTCCATTCATCGTCTCCATCTTCTTGCCGTTGAAACGATAAGGGAGTGCAGCACTGTTGCTGGTACTTTCAGGATCAAAGCGCATACCGCCGGGGTCGTAATTTTTTGTTTCACTTCGCCTTCTGTCTTTGCACAATTAAGAATGACAAAACTAGTAAATCTTTCTTTTAATTCCTAAAATAAACCAAAATTTATTTTACCAACTAATCTGGTGTGTTACATTTCCGGCATCCTTCCCCCTTTCCTCCGCCTTTCGGAGTAAGCTGGGATTTCCTATAAAGTCCATTCTTTCTTTGTTGTCACTCGGATGTTATATACATATCATATCCTATTTATGATAAGTTACATCTATATAACATCTAAGTCATATCTAAGTGACATCCTAGTAACATCGATAAATGAATGAAGAATGAAAGGCGGATGAAGGTGACGAAATTGGTCATTTGCGTCGGGCAGTACGGAAACGGGGAGTACCGGAATGTCCGGGTATCAGGTGCAGAACGCCGGCACCGGAATCGTAAGAAAAAGTGATAGCTGACGGAGGATTGCTGCCCGGACTCCGGGTGAATGGTTGGAACATGATGAGTACATCCCGGATGAAAACACCCGGAATGTACTCTGTTGATTTAGAATGAAGCAATTTTAAATCAATATCAGGATATGGCTTGTTCGTATTTTGACAGGAAGGAGTTGAAGAAAGATGTCTTCAGGAGCACAAACCGGAAAATAAATATTCCGGTGAGCGCGCAAAGTATTCCCATCAGGGCATCGATCACATAGTGATGTCCCGAATAGACGGCCGTGAACCAAATGCCCAACATGATAATCCCAAACAGCCATTTCATGTTTCTCACGTGACTGCGGAATGCGTAGTAGAACACGATTAACGGGTATGCACAATGGAGCGAAGGCATGGCGGCAAAAACATTTGAATTGCGGGAATAGAGCGAACCGAACAGTCTGATATGTACCATGGCGTCAAACCGACCCAGTCCTGCTGTATCGCCTCCGGTGTTTTGATGGAAGTCAAAGCCGTATTTGGCTACATACCAGGGCGGAGCAGCGGGATGAATATAGTAAACGCAAAACCCGATCAGATTAACGAACAGAAAGGTAAGCGAGAACTGCAAGAACTGTTTTTTATTATTGAAATAAAGCCAGACGGCAAATGCGATCGGTAGTGGAATCCAGTTAAGATAGAAGATTCCGGCCAGAAAGTCGAGAAAGTCGTTATGATGTTGGGCAAAGAACTCGTTGGGAGTGACGAGTATGCCGTGGCTGTAGAATCCGAAGACCGATTTCTCAAAATGATAGATGCCGGCTATATCCACCGGGTTTACCTTGTAGTTGGGATATAGTTTCATGAAATCGTAGAGAATGGCGAATACAATGAATATGCTGAAGCCGGTAATGAAATTCCTGCTGCCACGGGATAGCCAGATACAGGCATTAAAAGCAACTACGATGATCACGCTTTCCGCTTTCAGGCCTTCGAGGAACACCATTAATAAAAGGTACAGGAGTGAGATCAGGAATGCTGTAATCTTCGTTTTCGGAGCGTCGGAAAGAGTCTGTCTAAACATGGTTATAAATTTATTCTTTCAGAGATTTGTTGTCCGTTTTTTACCGATATTCCGTAGATATCCATATACTTGAATGACAACGGAAGCCCGAGTGCATTGTTCTCGGACTTGATATAGACATCCTCCAGTTGGGCAGTCTCGTTCTTTATTTTTATAAACGCATTATAAACGCCGGCGGCTGATTTGATTAATAGTATTTCTTTTTTGTTGAAATTATTAAACTGCAAAATAAATGTGTTTTCCGCCTTGTTTTGTGGCTTGCATTTTACGCCGAATGCTCTTCGTTGGATAAATGATAATTCAGCTTTACGTCCGCCTTCTTCATACCTTATCCAGTAGACGTTGATCGGATTCTTGATGTTGACTTTCCCGTCCGGGAGTGTATTCAGTTCGTAAATAATCGTGTTTCTATTGTGTGACCGCTGAAGGTAAAACAACATTTTGTCTGTCTTGGTGGGAACCGGATACGACGCCTGCCCTTGTCCATAGCATAATGTTGCGCTCAATAAAATCCCTATCAAAAAGGGGTACTTCGTGAAAATCATTCTTCTGCTCTTAAAATTTAAAAATACGAAAGCTATAACGGTTGTTTATAATCGGATGAAAAACGGGGCAGACCTATTTTTGGCAAGAATTATTATCTGCATTCATCACTTTCCGGCAATCGTTTAAACGCTGAAAAGCAGTTAAATTTGATAATATTGCGACAAAAAGTATGGGAATGGTAAATATTGATATGGTTTCGATAATATCAAAAGGCAGATTGTCCAGGTACAGTTTGTGATTACCTCCCGTAGCAGCAGACACAATGCCGCAAACCAAGCCGGAGACACCAATGGTGAGAATCCTTTCGGGGCGTTGCATAAAGCCGCCTTTACATTCGATATTCAATCCCTCGGCTCTGGCCCTTACGTAACTGACCATCAGGGAGCCGATCAAAGCAATAAAAGCAAAGATGGAACTTAAAAAGTAATGATGTGCTACCAGGTAATAACAAATGCCGAAAAACATAAATAACTCGCTGTAGCGGTCGAGGACGGAATCGTAAAGGGCACCGAAGCGGGAAGACATATTCCCGACACGTGCCAACCGGCCATCGATCATGTCGAAGAGGCCGGCAAAGAGTATCAGTCCGCAGCCCCAGCCGATATACGACAGGTCGCCTGTGACGCCCCGTTCACCACCAACGATAAAAACGATGACTGCCACGATGTTTATAAGCAATCCAATTGTGGTGATGATATTCGGGGTTATTTTCATTTTGATTAACAACCGGATAAGAGGATCAATGATTTTATAAACCATTAGTTGAGCCGAATCTTTTGCTTTCATGTTCTGTATGTTTAGAAGTCAAATTTAAATCGCATTCTGAGACCAATCTCTGAAATATTCTGGTGATCGAGATATGTAAAACGTTTCACCAGGTCAACCCGGAAGATTTTGAATATATTTCCAATGCCGACACTACCTTCAATGTAAGGTACCTTATCAAGGGTATAGGTAATGGGTTTACCATTCGCATCCACCGGGAACTGGAACAGGTTAGCATTCTGCCGTGGGTCATTATTATTCGATATACTGCCCCACAGGATCTTGCAGGTTACATTTTCGCGTAAGCCCAGGTTCCGGATCAATGGTATTTTGTTCAGGAAAAAGCCGTTAAAACAGTGATCGATATTTATCGAAGTATATTTATCACTCACGAACTCCAGGAAGTTCATAAGGTTATACGACAATATCTGATAGGAGTATGTCTGATTCGCCCGGTGAATGTCCAGTAGGGGATAGGGCACGGTACCGAATATCTTCCCGGCTTCCCACTCGACATCTGAGTAACCCAGCACGGAGAAATAGAACCTCTTTGATATAGATAAGCGGACATTTGCATAATTATAACTGTTAGCCCAGAGTTTGGAACCTGCGTTTATATCGAGTTCGAAGACGGGATATTTGCTGATGACCGGTATTCTGAAAGACTTACCCTGATAGAACATTTCATTAGGAGCATACCTGAGTTTCAAATAGAACTCGGATATATTAATCGTTTTTACATCATTATAATGGGACATAAAGTCGGTATAATTGAAGTATAAGTTTCCTCCCGGAGCCTCTTTTGTGAACTGATAACCCAGCGTGTATGAGAAATGATTGTCAAATTCATTCAAATGCTCCGTCTTAAAGGTCTTGTTATAGAAAAGCTTATCGTTAACACCTCTTTTGATTGACAACAGGATGTTATCTTCCTGAATGAACTGCAAATCCTGTCCCGGGATCTTCGTGTCATTCTGATAACTCATGCTTAAAGACTTAACAGGAAACTCGTAGATAGAATGAGGCGTAAAAGACCATGTGCCGCTCAGGTAATACTTGAGATTCTGATCTTTAAAGCCATATCCCACATAGGTATCAAAGTTAAGCTTATTACTGAATTTAGGAGTCGTTCGACCGCCGAATCTTAACCGGGTACCTTCTATCGGGTTGAAACTGTAAAACGTATTGACCGGACCAATTTCGAAAATACCCATATCTTTATACCCAAAGAATATTACATTTACGATGTCAACCGTTCTTTTAAATATAGGCACATTTTGTACGCTGTCAATGATAGTATAAGTTCCTTTTTCTGATTTGGAGAGTGTTTGGTGCCGGTGGTTCTTCCAATACTCCTCATTCCTCATTGTTGCGCTATCCTGCGTCACAACAGGCGGTCCTTTGAAGATGGTATCCATTTTGGATGGGGTAAAACGATAGTTTTTATAAGAGACGGATCGTTTACCAAGTAAGCTCTGTCCTTTCTTTGTTATGCCAAAGTTAATAGCAGTCTCATCATACGAAATGATCCAACCGTTATTATCCGTTTTCTCGAATTGCTGAACAATCTTTACATCCTTTACCCAGTTATAATTTATATTCTTATTTACGGATAATTCCACTCCTTTTATGGCGTAACTACCGTCAAGGGTAATATATAAGAATCCCTGGAAAAGCAGATCCTGCTTATTGCGTGAGCCGAAGAATAATTTGATATACTTCTCCGATCCCGACTGGATGGTATCCATGATATAATACCTGTAAAAGGTGGGAGCCGTGTTGGCGATGGGACTTAGGAACTGATTCGTTAGGAACAGAATGCTGTTATCATAGATGTTTATATCCTGATACATGTATTTAATGTTGTCTTCCAGACCTTTATTGTCAATGGAATTAAAGTGAACCATTTTCTTTGATTTGACAATTTCTTTTTCGCTCTTGGGAGATTTCCTGTAATAATAGTCGGACAGGGTTTCCTTTAAATAAATAGGCAGTATTTCTTTCCCGTTTTCAGCCGTAGAATCGGTACTTTCAAACATGAATTGCAGGTGTTTGAAAATTTTCTTCTGCTTAAATTTAGGCGTTATATCATTAAAAGCAAATTGTACTTTTTCGTATTTTTCGTTTTCGAAATAATCAAAAGCATCTTTCTTGTTTCTATTCTTATTTGCAATAACCTTTTCGATCAGTTCAACTGCCGGATTATTCTTATTGCGATATTTTGTCTTTTTTACGGTCACCCCCTGAAGGTTCTGCGATTGAGGTGTCAATCGTATTTCCATTTCTTTTCTGTCATTTGGTAATGACATTATTTCAGTCTTATAACCAACGCAAGATACTTTGATTTGTTTTTTTGCAGCTCTGGCCGGATTGAAAAGTATGGTGAACTTCCCGGACTCATTTGTTCTGAACACTAGTTCCTGATCTAATAAAAGAATAGAAACGGATGGAATAGGTTCGTTGGTTTGCACGTCAAGTACGATCCCTTTAATTGCTACGGATTTGTCTGTCTGTGAAAAAACAAAATAAGGTATAAAAATCAAAAAGATGGCTAGTGTTGCTATTCTTATTTTCATCAATTTTAAAAATCATTCTATTGATAATGACGAGTAGTCATACTCACGATTAAATACTGTCTTTTGTTTTAAAAACAAAAGTTCTTTGAATATTGTAATTAAATATTATACCAACAATTGTTGAGGTTATAACTTTAGAAATCAGGTAATAAAATCCGAATACTTCGGTAAATAAAAGGAGCCCTCCCATGTTGAGCAACATGCTGGAAATCCATACAACAATATACTTTGGAACTTGTTTGACTTTTTTCTCTTTGTTGGCATTAAAAACCCAATATCTTCCTAAAAGAAAATTTATAATGCCTCCGCAAATAACACCGGTAGCCGAAGAAAAAACATAAGAAAGTTCAGCAAATGAGGTTAAAGCATAGGTAATAGAAAAATCAATTAATGTAGCTGAGAAAGAAGCTACCTGAGCTTTGAAAAATTTTAAGGGGAATTTTAATGTTTTTACCACATGAATTGTGTTTTGAGAACCAGGATTAATTGTAACGCTACATTTGCAAAGCATCCGGCGGCTACATCATCTAACATAATTCCCCAACCACGGGGAAATGCTTCAAATTTTCGAATATACAAGGGTTTATATATATCAAACAAACGAAACAACGCAAATGCAGCCAATAGAACAATAATATTATTTGGAAGAAAAAGCATGGAGATCCACATGCCTACTACTTCATCAATGACTACGCGTGAGGGATCATTCCCCCATTCAGGAATTATCTTGTTTGAGCAGTAAACGCCTATCAGTGTAAATAAAACGATAAGCAGAATCAGGTATAGATCGGGTTGAGCAGTATATTGCTTAATAAAGAAGCCGATTGCCAATCCTCCTAAAGAACCAAAAGTACCGGGAGCAAGGGGAATTAACCCCAAGCCCATACCGGTGCAAATGAATTTAGACAAAGAGTTCGTCCTCATAATAGTCCAGACCTAAATGAGTGATCAAATCTTCCCCTGTTAAGTATCTCAATGTATTTTCCAATTTTTCCAATTGTTTGAATACATCGTTCTGTGCAGGAAGTCCCTGAGCTGTTTGAGGTGATTTGCAATAGAATGATAACCATTCCTGTACGCCCTGCATACCGGCTCTTTTTGCCATGTCAATGAATAAAGCAAGGTCGAGTGCAAGCGGAGCTGCTAAAATGGAATCACGACATGAGAAATTGATTTTAATCTGCATCTTATAACCCATCCAACCAAAGATGTCCAGGTTATCCCAGCTTTCTTTAAAATCACCCCGTGGCGGATAATATTCGATTCTGATTTTATGGTATGTGTGACCGTATAAGTCAGGATGTAACTCAGGTTCAAGAATGTCATTCAATACTCCTGATTTTGAAACTTCTTTTGATTTGAAACTACCCGGATCGTCCAATACTTCACCATCCCTGTTGCCTAGAATGTTTGTTGAGAACCAACCATCGAGTCCAATTAAGCGGGCGCGAAGACCTGGAGCCAAAATAGTCTTCATTAGTGTTTGTCCTGATTTGAAGTCTTTACCCATAAGTGGTGTGTTGGTCTGATGTGACAGCTCTACCATAGCAGGTACGTCGCAAGATAAGTTTGGAGCTCCATTGATATAGGGATAACCTAATTTAACGGCGGCATAAGCATAAATCATACTTGGTGGAATATCGCCATTGTTATTTTTAAGCCCTTCTTCCAGTTTCTCTAGTGATTGATGAACATCAGCCTGAGGTGTGTACACTTCGGTAGAAGCACACCAAAGAACGACAATACGTGAACAGTTGTTCGCTTTTTTAAAGTTTTCGATGTCTGCCATTAGCTGTTCTGCTAAATCCATCTTTGTTTCACCCTTTTTGATATTAGTAGGGTTCAGATTAACCAGATATTTATGGTCGTAAACAGCAGGCATTGGTTTAATGTTGATCAGCTCATCTTTCAGTGGCTCAATATCCGATTTTTCCAAAACGCCTGCTTTCATAGCCGTCTCGTATGCATTGTCCGTAAACAGATCCCATCCGCCAAAGACAATGTCATCCAAGTTAGCCAAAGGCACTATATCCTTGATGAGCGGATTTCTTTTTTCAGTTCTTTTACCTAAACGAATAGTCCCCATTTGAGTTAAAGAACCAATGGGCTTTGCAAGTCCTTTTCTGCTGGCTAATACCCCTGCGATCAAAGTAGTGGCAACAGCCCCCATGCCCGGTAATAAAATACCAAGTTTTCCTTCTGCTTTTTTAATTTCTCTTTTCATTTTCCGATATTATTAATACTATTTATATAATTCCTAATGATATTATTAGGTTGTTAGTTTTGATTAAACTTCAACGGATTGTTTGATATATTTAATCTGCGTTAATTTCTATTGTTGTTGGTTTTAAAAGTATTTGAAGCAATTATTGATTGTATCAACGATTGAAGCTAAAGTTTTTCTGAGTTACTTCTGATCTGATTCACTACTTTATAAAATGTGTTTATGTCCGATTCAGTAAGGCCTTGTTGAAGTTCACTCATTAAATCAAATCCTATCTCCACGTATTTTTTTATTACTTTCTCACCATACTTGGTTACCATTAAATAATTTTTTCGCCGGTCATTCGTATCAGCAACCCTTCTGACCAATTCCTTTTCTTCTAAAGAATCAATTAGTCTTAATATGAAAGATTTATCTTTTCCTAGTATAGATGCTAAATCGCTTTGTATGACATCTACTTCTTTCTTGTAGATCGTATGAAGCAGTCCGAATTCTTCAATTGTAAGCTTGATGTCAGCTTGCTCAGCAATACGTTTCTTAAATGCCCGAAACATCTCACGCATCATTTTTCCGGTTTCTATTCCTAACGGCAATTTTCTTTCTTCCATATTATCTAATTGAACGACAAAGATAATATAATTAATTGATTGAATCAACTAATGATATAAATGTTGCATTAATTAACGATTAATGCCAATTCTATTTTACTACCAGTAAAACTTGATAAATTAGAATCAAAATGTGCATAATCACTCTAAAATATCAATTTCTACTGGTATAAAATCAGCTCAAACAGGTAACTTAATTCTAGTCGCTGCTTTGCAGTTTAATACTATACCACCTATTTGTAGCTGTTTATTGCTTCCAGATACTTCGCTCTCTTAATCTGGTAATTACATTGTGCTTCAATCAGGCTGTCCTCGGCACTTCGAAATGTAGCTTGTGCTTCGAGTAAGTCGGACATGTTTGAAACGCCGGCTTTGTAATTATCATTGGTGACCTTTAGGTTTTCCCGGGCCTGTTCAACTGATTTTTGTTCAACTCCGATTTGGAAGTATTCTTCGCGATAAGCATTTCGGGCTTGTTCGATTTGCAACGAGAGCAATTCTGATGTCTCATTGAGTTTGTTGTTTGCCTGTTCAATTTTAAATTGCGATTCTTTTATTTTGTGTGAACCTCCCCACCAATCGGAAATAGGCACTGATACTGTAACAAACGCCAGGGCATTTGAACTTGTCGTATTCATAATGTCATTGGTGAATCCGATTGCACCAAGTGATACCTGAGGAAGGTATTCTCCTAAAACCATTTTCTTTTGCAGCTTCTCTGCTTCGATGGCTTTATTCAATAATTGATATTCATGTCTGGTTTTCACCGCATTTTCGTTTTTTACATTGGATTGCTGCGGCAATTCACCTTCAACTAATGGCTTTATCAGGACTATTGTACTGTCATAAACTATGCCAATGTGTTGACACAACGCTCTGGTGGATAAACTAATCCCATTTCCTAATTTCATTTTGTTTATCTCCAGTTCATTTAATTTTAGTTGTACTTTTAGCAAATCACTCCGTTGGATAAGTCCTGCTTTAGCAGAAATTTTGACATCGGAAACTAATTGCTGCAGTAATTTCTCGTAACTGTTCAGTGTCTTTAATTTTTCTTGTAAAGCAATTGCATTCCAATATAAATTTTCTGTTTGAACAAGAACTTCGGTGGTACTCAGCATCTTTTTTTCCTGACTAACCTCGTATCCTATTTTAGCTAACTTATTCCCGTTGACAATTCGACCACCCGCGAAAATAGGTTGGGCAACTGAGATACTTGCATTGTTGATATAATTCATTGCTTTTATTGGAATATTGGGAATATAAGCATACTGACTAGCTGTAGCTAAATTAGCCAGATTACCGTCGTATATAGGAAGGTTCATGGATGGTATTGTTCCCTTGATTAAGTAATCCGCAGATCGCATAGCAACACCCATAGCACTTACTTTCGGAAAATAGTTGGTATATGCGCTTTTTTTCGTTTCCAACGAGGCCTTTATAGAATAATCTGCATCCTTGATTGTCTTATTGTTTTTTATTGCAAGTGCTTTACATGAATCGATGGATAGTATCCGGTTTTGAGCCTGACTATTAGCAGGGATAAAACTTCCGATAGTAATAATTATAGCGATTATAGGAATCGTATCCTTGATAATATTGCTGTAAGGAATATGTTTCTTCCTGATTTTCGTTTTTGTTTTATCGCGATAGATTATGCTATATAAAACAGGGAGAATAAACAAGGTAAGTACCATGGATATCAGTAATCCGAAGCAAATGACGGTTCCCAATGGGCCCCAGAGTGGCGAGCGGCTTATAATCATAGGTATTACGCCTACAGATGCTGCTGCCGAAGTAAGAAAGATAGGACGCATTCTTCGCTTTCCTGCGGCTAATGCGGCTTCTTTGACTCGCATGCCATGTACTGTTCTTAACTCTTCCAGATAATCAATCAGAATAATTCCATTTCGTACCACTATACCGCACAAACTGGTAATGCCGATAAAAGCGGTAAGGCTAAATGGATATCTCATCACAAATAAGCCTATTGCAGCTCCCGGTAAACCCAATAACATGGTAGACATGATAAGGGAAGCCAACTTTGCCTTTTTGAATTGCAACAATAAGATAAAGAAAATAAATGCTATACTAATAGCCAGTGCCAGTGCCATTGGTATAAATACTTCGGTCTGACCTTCATAATCTCCTCCATATCCAACTGAAGCTCCTTCCGGTAATTTAAGGTTGTCTATCTGTGGCTTGATATGAGCCAATATGTTTGATGCCATCACTTTGGAATCGACATCCAATTGCACGGTTAATGTTCGGGTCCCGTTTCGGTGTACAATATTACCCTCTGTCCATTCAGGGGAGAATGTTGCAAATGAACGCAATGGTACTGATGAAAAGCTCATAGGGGAGAGGATGGTCTGATTTCCAAGGTAATTAATATCTTTTTTCTCTCCTTTCCCTTGTTCCAATTCGACAGCAACAGGATAATCATTTTCCCAAATAGTGGTTAACGGAAGACCATTTAACCCCATCATAAGCGATGTGGCTACCAATCCTTTGGAATATCCCATTCGGTTGGCTTTGTCTTTATCCAGATTTACCTGAATGTTTTGCTGTTTTTGTTCCCAGTCGGAATGTATCCAGATAATACCTTTCACGGGTTTGACTATCGAATCAATGCGGGCTTCCACATTTCGTAAGTCTTTAATAGAATCTCCCGAAATACGGATTTCGATGGGATATTTATTCATCTGCATGGCAAGTATTTTCCATTTTATATGAGCATTGGGAAATGCTCCGGCCATCTTTTGTCTGTATTCTTCGCAGATAGCCCTGGTGGATTCATTATCTGTCGTATTGACCATTAATTGTCCGTAATTAGGACTGGGCATGTGAGGTGCATACAAGGTATGGAAGCGTGGCGAACTAGTACCCGTAAAACTGGTTACAGTGGTTACCCGATTGTCTTTCTTTAATACACTTTCCAGACTGTCTACTACCTTGGACGTGCTTTCTAAAGATGCTCCCTGATCCAGCGTAACCTCTACCGCAAATTGATTCCGTTCTACTTCCGGGAATAACCGTTGATCTATGTTTTTAAATAAGATTACTGCCAATATAACTGTTCCGACACCAATTCCAATTGTTATCTTGGAATGCTTAAAAGCGATCTCCAGTCCGGCATCGAATGCAGCTTGCATCTTATCCAGAAAGCTTTTTTTATGCTGATTGTCATTCTGTGATTTCAAGCCTTTCTTGATAAAAAAGAAATTGAGGAATGGAACAACAAATAAGGCAACGATAACCGAAACTACCAATGCAATGCAAATAGTCAATGGTAATGGCTTTACAAAATCGCCGGATGTTCCCGGAAGCATATAACCAAGCGGGATATATACGACACAGATAGCCAATGTCGCTGTGATAATCGGTGTAACCAATTCACGTGCACTCTTGATCGCTGCATGCCACGAAGACATGCCTTGATCCTTCTTTTCGACATAGTTATCTATTACCACGATGGAGTTATCCACAATCATACCCAGCACCACAATTAAACCTGCTAACGAGACGGTATTTAATTCGACTCCGAAGAAATAGAGGAATCCCAATGTTATCAGAACTGCTATCGGAACTGTTGTCCCTGCAATAGCCGCAACTTTCTTGGGCAGTAATAACATGACTACTAATATCACGGCTATAATTGCAATAAGGAATTCCCGCATAAAGTCTGTAACGGAGTCATCCACATATTGAGGTAGGTTGGATATGACATTTACCTGAATATCGTTGGGACAGTGTTTTTTAAATGCCGCCAAAGCAACCTGAACATCTTTCCCGAAATTTACAATGTTGTTACCTTGTTGCATCTCCAGCGACAGGAGAATGGTTTTCTTTCCGTTTTGACGAATATAACTATCCGGATCTTCATCGCGGCGTTCTATCCTGGCAATATCTTTTAGTCGCACGACATTCCCTTTCGGATCTGCAAACACGATTTGATTTGCTAAGTCTCTTTCCGATTCAAAATTAGGTGGAAAATGAACATATAAATCATTCTTTTCGGTTTTCAATTTGCCTGCCGGCGATACCATTCCGTTCGTCATATAGGATGTAAGCAACGAAAATGATTTTATGTTATATTCATTTAGCTTAGCAGGATCTACATTTACATAGATTTTTTCTTTTTGAATACCATAATCTTTTATTTTGGATACGGCAGGAATTTTTCGACACTCGGCTTTGAGCTTTTTCAACTCGTTTTCCATGTCTTTATATTCTTTTGTGTCAGAAGAAAGTGTAATCAGCATCGCGGACGTATCTCCAAAATCACTGTTGGCAATTAAAGCAAGTACACCCGGTGGCAACGTGGATTTGAATTCATTCAGCCCATGTTTCAGTTTCGACCAGAATTCATCAGCATCCGTTACATTATCGTTCAGCTCTACATAAATAATCATCATACCTTCCTTGGATTCCGAGTAGGTTTTTGCTTTTTTTACTTCTTTGAATCCAAATATGTAATTTTCAACTTGTTTGGTAAGCTGTTCTTCCACTTCCGATGAACTGGCTCCCGGATATACCCCTATTACCAGACCTTGTCGGATTGTAAAGTTCGGAAATTCATTCCGGGGCATTTTGAGTAATGCTACCACCCCGATTAAAATAAACACCACAACAAGAATGTTGGTAATGTTGTGATAGCGCATAGCCCAGGCTATAAAACCTCTTTTTTTCTGTTTCATAATCAAAGAGAAATTTTACTGTTATCAGACAATTTCATTCCCCCTTCACTCACAACTTTTTCACCGGCGGATAAACCCGAGAGCACTTCGATGTTATCGTTCTGATAATTGCCGATGCTTATAATCTTTTTCTTGACGATCTTCTTTTCTGTATCTACTACAAATACATAACTGTTGTTGTCTTTATCTTTGTTTACGGCCTGATAAGGTACTTCCAGCACCTCTTTCACGGCTGTTATATCTAAGTTAACATCACATACCATACCGGGCTTTAATACAAGCCCCGGATTTCTAACGGAGATTTTCACCTCATAAGTACGGGATATTGGATCGGCTACGACCCCTACATTGGTAACCACCCCGTTGAAAATTTCATTCTCAAGTGCAGAAACTTTAAAGCTTGCTTTCAATCCTTTTTTTATTTTGCCTATTTCGTTCTCCGGAACAGAAATTTTTACATACACTGATTCAATTTTAATCAACTCTAACGGAAATATTGGGTTACCCAATGATGACATTCCCGGTTCTATATTCCGATGCCCGATTATCCCGTTTTCAGGAGCGTAAAGAGCACATTTACTCAGGTTGTTTTTTGCCATAGCTGCTGAGGATTTTGCCTGTTGCAGATTCGATTCCATTTCCACCCATTTAATCTCTGACAAACTTCCGTTATCATGTACTTCTTTTAATCGGTTGTAAGCATCTTTCGCCTGATTGTACTTTGCATTTGTTAATTCATACATGCTTTGTGCATCTGCCTTGTCTACGGTGGCCAGCAATTGTCCTTTATGTACGGCATCGCCGGCATTCACCAGGACCCTTAGTACGGTCCCGGAAACTTGAAAGGTTAACGGTATCGTTTGAGATGCCTCGATACTACCACTGTAATGTAAGTCGCCTGAACTTTCTGCTTTGCTTACTTCAGTTAATACTACTTGAGGATCCGTAGGGCCTTCTACATTGGTTTTGTGGTTACAACCTACAAGTGACAATGCTGTCAGAGTAAATAAAATTGTTTTTTTCATACCTTGTTCTAAACAGTTGTTTAACGATAAATTATCTAATTTTTATTTTCGTAAATGAAACATTGGGCGTTACTGCAAATTCTTCTAACCAGGCTTATCAACGATGATGGATGCTTCGTCTGGTTTAAATATGTTGCTTATAGGATAAATTTAATTTCTGCTGTTCCGGGTGAACTTGTAACTTGGAAATTCAGGGGATGTCTATTATACATCAAAATCAATCTTTTTGAAAGTTGCCAGTTTCAGGGCCTGATTACGGAACTTCCTGCCTGCATCCTTTTCTTTATTTTCCACTCGGATACGGCTTAAGCCAAAATATCCAAAGGCCGTACATTCATTTCCGTAGGCGCCGAAAAGTGATACCTTACTGATTCCTGAATGATAATATTGCTCAGCCAGATGATTGTCATGATATTTTTTTTCCTGCAGAATTCCTTGAAAGATGATAAGTTGTGCTTGGAAGTATTTATTCTCCGTTTCTTTTCGGGAGGTCATGATCAGTTTCTCGGCTTCGTCATATTGTTTCAGCAGTAGCAGATTCTTGATATACTGAGCCAGATAGACTACATTATTCGGGTATAAACGATAGAGCGTCTTACAGTAATAGACCGCCTGTTGGTAGTTGTTCTCAAAGTTTAAATAAATCCCTGCCAGTAAATAATAAGATTCGGCTCTTAACACGACTCCGTTCATGGCCGCATTATGCAACTGCTTTAATCCGGTTTTAATATTTCCGGATGGTAAAAGCAGAACCAGCGGTTTATAACCGGGATTTGCTTGAGGATATGCCTCCCGGTAATAATTGTATACACCTGTATAATATTGCAGATCCGTACAGACATTGGTGAAATCGAAAGCATGTCTGAGGTTGCCGTAAGTGCTTGTGACCAGCGGAATCACATCCAATGTCATATTATTTTCATTGTAATATTCCAAAAGCATTCCTCTTGCACACAGGTTCGTCAACAGGTATTCTGCCTTATAAGCCGGAATCTTGTTTTTGCCCGATAACCGGATGCATTGTCGTAAATCTTCTTCAAACGAAACGTGTGCCGGATTTGTGCTGAGCATGGGATAATTTTTCCAGTAAGTCTCCATACCCTTGAGAAGCAGTAAAACAGGATGTCCCGGATACATCTTCTTTATTTTCTGGTATATTTCCTGACTATCTTTAAACTGCATATTATAAATGCAGTCAATATCCCGTTTAATCAGGTTCAACGAAGCTGAATCCTGAAATAATTGTGCATCCGCCGTGCTTGTGCCAAGAAATATCGGCAATAGAATGCATATTATTAGTGTGTTAAATCTTTTAAGCATGGTCAACTAAAAATGGTAAGTACGAATGGAACGATTGATTGGATATAATATAATCCGAACTGTTTAATGGGTTCGTCTGTTGGAGGAATAACATTCCCATCATCTGTGATGATTCGGAGTACTCATGTGGCTTTCATATCTATTTTTTTAATTTACACATTAGTAGATACTGAACGATTGGTATCTTTTATACTGAGCGATCGGTATGTATCTGTTATTAAAAAAGACTATACCTTTTTTAATAACAGATACATTTGGTCAAGCTGTCCCTTAAGGTTTGTTATAACCTGTTCTATGGATTGATTTTGAATAATGGGGGTAGCCATACCTAACATGTTTGAAAAATAGCTCTGTGCAATTAATGACGTGTCAATATCTGATCGAATTTCACCTCTCTCGATCGATCGGGTGATAATTTGTTTTATTTTATTGGTTTCATCGATTACAAACTTTATTTTTTGATCGGCAAAACCGGGATAATGTCTGAAACTATCTGCAATAAGTGACATATAGTTTATAATTTCACATCCTTCTGTATAAGAAAAAATCGTTTCAAGGGTTTGCTTGGCGTGATTTAAACAGGCTTCTGTAAATTCAAGCAGGGTGCCTGTTTCAACATCGAATCCTATTTCCTGTACGACAAAGCATTTATCAACAACGGCTTTAAATAATTCTTCCTTGTTCTTGAAATGATGATATAAAGCTCCCTTCGTAAAACCGATGGCGTTGCTAATGTCGCTTATAGACACTGCTTCGTAACTGTTTGTTAAAAACAATGAAACTGCTTTGTCAATTATATATTCTCTTGTATCCATAAAATTTTAAATACTGAACGATCGGTATGCAAAAGTATTACTATAAATTTAAATAAGTGTAACAAGTAAAATGATTTAACGTTTATTTTGCTTATTACACTTAGTGTCTTTTGTATTGGCTTTGTCAATCTGAGGCTAAGATGGCTGTCAGCCATTCCCAGCATCGTTGGGTAGAAGTGATGCTTAATCGTTCGTCCGGCGAATGTACACCTTTCATGGTCGGACCTATGGAAATCATATCGAGATATGGATATTTCTCTAGGAATAAACCGCATTCCAACCCGGCATGTATGGCGCGTACTTTCGGTTGGTCTTTATAGAGTCTCACATAACTATCTGTTGCCACCTTCAGGATCTCCGATTTTAAATTGGGCTTCCATCCCGGATAGCCATCTCCATGCGAAACGGTTGCACCTGCCAGGGTAAATGCAGCTTCCACTTGTTGCTCAATGTCGTATTTTGACGATTCCACCGAACTGCGTTGGCTGGTGGTAATCTCAATCTTATGATCTGCTTTCATCTTGACGGATGCAAGGTTCGTAGAAGTCTCCACCATACCGGGCATATCACGGCTCATGGCAATGACTCCGTGTGGACAAGCATAGAGTGAATTCAATAATGTGTCTGATGTTTTCTTGTCCATTACGGTTTCCGGCAACGATTCCGATTCAAGCGTCAATATCATATTGGGCTCCACATCCCCTATTTCAATTTCCAGATCATTTATGTAATTGTTGAACAAAATCCGGATGTTTTCTTTTTCTGCAAATGGAACACAACCGAATGCTATAGCTTCACGCGGAATAGCATTTCGAAGATTCCCTCCATCGAAACTATGAAGGCGAAGATCTGTATGCTTATTCAGATTCCAGAGAAAGCGGTTCAGTATCTTATTGGCATTCCCGAGTCCCTTGTCAATGTCGTCACCGGAATGCCCGCCCTGTAACCCTTTGACGTATACCGTAAATCCAAAATATTGTTCGGGGGATTTTTCAGCTTTGTAGGTAAGCTCTGCCACGGTATCAATTCCGCCTGCGCAACCGACGAAGATCTCCCCGTCGTCTTCCGAGTCCAGATTAATCAATAACTCTCCGCTCAGAAAGTTCTGTTTTAAAGCAAAAGCACCCGTTAATCCGGTTTCTTCATCTACGGTGAATAAGCATTCCAATGCCGGATGAACCAACTCGTCCGAAGCCAGTACAGCCAACATCATCGACATCCCGATCCCGTTATCTGCTCCTAATGTTGTCCCTCTGGCTTTCACCCAGTCGCCATCGATATAGGTCTGTATCGGGTCGGTGTCAAAATTATGAACTACGTCACTGTTTTTCTCGCAGACCATATCAATATGTCCTTGTAAAATGATGGTTTTATGTGTCTCATAGCCGGGAGTAGCCGGTTTGCTGATCAGTACATTGCCTGCTTCATCAACCTGAGTGGACAGGTTCTGTTTTTTGCCAAAATCTTTCAGGTAAGCAATGATCCGTTCTTCTTTTTTCGAAGGTCTTGGAATCTGGTTTATCTCATGGAAAAACCCCCATAATAACGTAGGTTTGAGTGTTATCATATTGATTGAGTATTTGTGTTAATTTATAAATGGCTATAGCTAACTACAAAGATAGGCAAAAATGTCAAAAACGATAGGCCATTTTTACTTCATTTATTGTTTTTACATTCCCCTCATTAGCTGACGGTGAAAGAAAAAATATCATTTCTGAAATATATAGATTCCAGACAATAAAAGACATTGATTGAATCTGTAGAATGAAGAATATTCAGATCTTTACTTTGTAACAGGAGTGCAACATTGCACAAGGTACGTATGCAGAGCCGGGTAACAATACAGCATACAGGTACAGGTTTGCAAGGTGTTTTGGTTACATTATGGAAACCACATAAAAGGTCCGGTCATTAAACGGGTCGTTACGTTGTTTGTGGAATGTATGATAGGATGATATTGTGTTTAACCCTGTTAAATACAGTGCAATATTTTTTCTTTGGCTTAATTATTGTGAATTGTTTGATTTTTAATATTACATTTGCGCCCTTGTTAGAAAATTTAATGGAAATTTAATATATATTGTTGTTAATAAGAAAGAGAAATGAAGAAGAATCTCTTGTTGTTTATCAAAATTTATTTGTTGTTTGTACTGATATTTGTACTCCAAAAACCGTTGTTCATGATGTATTATCATGATCTTTATCCGAATACTTCTTTCCTTGATTATTTATCTGTCATATATCATGGGCTTAAACTAGATGCATCTGTATCCGGTTATCTCACGGCACTTCCAGGATTATTTCTGATTGTTTCGCTTTGGGTCAATCCAAAACTAATGAAAAGAATATTCATCGGCTATTATATTTTTATTTCCGGTCTTATTTCCATTATTTTTGTTGCTGATTTGGCGTTGTATCGTTATTGGGGCTTCAGGCTTGATTCCACTCCCTTGTTTTATCTTAAATCACCAAAAGATGCCTTAGCCAGTGTTAGTTGGTGGATTGTACTTGCCGGACTCTTGTCCATGATTCTTATCGGAACTTTCCTGTTTTTCCTGTTTTATAGCTTTACGTTACGTGAAAAGGAAAAACAAATTCAACCAATACAGAAGTTTCCGGTTGCCGTTGTTCTTCTGTTGCTCACCGGCATCCTGTTTATTCCTATACGCGGGGGATTATCCGTTTCGACAATGAATACGGGAAAAGTTTATTTCAGTAATAACATGGAGCTTAATCATGCTGCTGTTAATCCCGCTTTTAGCCTGTTCGAGTCGCTCACTCTTGAACAGAATTTTAATAAACAGTATCGTTTTATGGATGCTTCCAGTGCTCAAAAGCAATTTGCCGGACTGATGGATAAGCCGGTTTCAAAAAACATTCCTGGGCTGTTTACGACCCAACGACCCAACGTGGTGTTTATCGTGTTGGAAAGTTTTATGTCCCGGGATCTTGAAATCCTGGGTGGCTTGCCCAACGTGGCAGTACGGATGAATGCCCTTTGCAAAGAAGGAGTCCTGTTTACGAACTTCTATGCCAATAGTTTCCGTACCGATAGAGGGCTGGTCTCAATTATGAGTGGTTACCCCGGCCAACCTACCACCTCTATCATGAAATATACCCACAAATGCCAATCGTTGCCTTCAATCCCTAAATCATTAAAGAATGCAGGCTATAACCTGGAGTATTATTACGGGGGTGATGCCGATTTTACGAATATGCGTTCATACCTTGTATCCATGGGCTTTGATAAAATCGTCTCCGATCAGGATTTTCCGCTTGAAGATCGCATGACCAAATGGGGAGCTCCGGATCATATCGTCTTTAACCGCCTGGCTTCCGATCTTACCCTTGAACAAAAAGAACCCTTTATGAAAGTATTCCAGACTCTCAGTAGTCATGAACCCTTCGAAGTCCCTTTTCATAAACTTAAAGATCCTTATTTGAATTCTGTGGCATATACGGATAGTTGTTTAGGCAATTTTATTGATCGTCTTAAACGGACTAAATACTGGAAAAATACCATTGTGGTGATGGTCCCCGATCATGCTATGCACTATCCTGCTAATGTGGATAACCGGTCGGTCGAACGCCATGAAATTCCGTTGCTGATCATTGGAGGAGCCGTAAAAAAACCGGTGTCTATTGATACGTACGCCTCTCAGATTGATATAGCTGCCACCTTGTTAAGTCAGTTGAATATTCCTCATAATGATTTTATGTTCAGTAAAAATATCCTGAATCCCAATTCACCTCATTTTGCATATTTTACCTTCCTCAATGGCTTCGGAATGCTGACACCCCGGAATCAGTATATATTCGATTATGAATTTCAGAAAACATTTATGAATACAGGACATAAAGATGAAAATAAGTTGAAAGCTGAGGCATTTCTGCAAACACTTTATGATGATCTGGAAAAAAGATAACTGCTAATAAGCAGAATGGCCTGTCTGAATAACTTTACGTGTGAAACTTTCCCTTTTTAACGCAAAGAAAACTATTATTAGGTTATCTTACAGATACATTTTGCCCTGCTGTTGTTATAAAGGCGAGATTAAATTATTCAGAACTCAATGAATAATTTAAAACCCTTTTTAACGAAGATCCTAATGAATAAACGAAATTGGACACAAAATAATATCCCCGATTTAACCGGCAAAACCATTATTGTTACCGGAGCTAACACCGGGTTGGGATTTGAATCCGTCAAGGCTTTTGCCCGTAACGGAGCTAATGTTGTTATGGCCTGCCTCTCGTTGGAGAAAGGCGAAACTGCCCGTAAACAACTGGTTAGAATCAATCCATCTTCCATTATTCAGGTAATCCGGCTCGATTTGGCCGATTTGAATTCTATCCGTGATTTTGCGGTAACCTTTAAACAAAGTCATGCTCATCTGGATGTCCTGCTCAATAATGCAGCCGTTATAATGACTCCGTATAGCCTGACGAAAGAGGGCTTCGAAAGTCAGATGGGCATAAATCATTTAGGTCATTTTGCTCTTACCGGCGTCTTGCTGGATGTCTTGAAGAAATCACCTAAGTCAAGGGTTGTGACCGTCAGCAGTCTGAATCACAAACAGGGAGTGATGGATTTCGACAACCTGCTTTTCGAAAATGGGAAGGACTTTACACCCATGCAGGCTTACGCTCGCTCTAAATTATGCAACCTCCTCTTTACGGCTGAACTGCAACGTTTTTTTGAATCGAAAAGTATAAATTGTATGGCTGTCGCCGCTCATCCCGGAATATCAAATACCCGCAATCTTGGTCGGGAGCAAAAAAATCTGTTGCTGAAAATATATAATCTCTCTTTGCAGGATGTTATACAGCCGGCATCCATGGGTGCTTTACCGGAGATACGCGCTTCCGTCGATCCGGATATACATCCCGGCGATTATTTCGGACCGGGGGGAATGCTTGAATTCTCGGGCTATCCGGTATTGGTTAAACCTAAAAAAATAGTTTTTGATCCTGAAATTGCTCAGAGACTGTGGAATGTTTCAGAAAAGCTGACTTCGGTAACTTACATGTAATCCCATTTCTCACCTTTTCCCCTCTTTGAACCGACTATACCGGAATAACTGCAGAAGGATATGGATAAATGGTTGTTCCCGTTCAATCCGCTTTATATACCGGGCGACTCGTGAATCCGGAATATAACTGATATAAAAAGTACAAATCTATAGGTAAAACAGGCTGTTTCCCAAGGGAAACAGCCTGTTTATATGCTTAAAATAAGTTGCCTGTATTGTGTTCGTTATGTTCTGTCCTTCCGGACAGGGCTTCTTATAAGTTGACAGGAACGATCACCTTAAAACTGATATTCCGTCCCATGTTGAATACGCCCGTTTGTCCGGTTGCGTTATTGACCGATTCATATTTCAACCGGCTTAAATGACTCTGGTAAGCAATATCCCCCAGATTGGTACCATTGATGTAAAGTGAAAACAAGGTGCGTTTATTCCATACAATATCCGCACCTATTCCTGCATTCAGCAGGGTATACGCATCTGTCACGGTCTCCGTGTTAAAAGCCGAATAGATTTTGTCCTGTCTGAAGTCATGCTCAAGACCGAAAGTGACGAAGCCGTTCTTAACGTATTTCCCGATACTCTTTATATCAGCTCTTAAATCCGATGTCCATTTGGGGGCAGGGGTAAAGGGCAGGTAACGGGTCGAATCCGGTTGGTCTTTCAACTGGGAATAGACATAGGAGAAACTGTTCTCGAAATGCAACCAATTCAATGGATAAGGATGAATGTCAATCGAGGCCTCGCCACCGATCATTTGTACATTCCCGGATACAAATTTATACGTTTCATAACCGCTTCGGATTGAATCACCTCCGTTGACACCGTTGAGCTTGCGCGAAAAAATATAGTTGCTGATATTATTGGCAAACAAATTCAATTTGACGCTCACTTGCTTGGTGTTATATCCCAGTTCGTAATCCAGTTGCAGGCTGCTTTCCGACTTTAATCCCGGATCTCCGATTTCATACCGTACCGTTCCGTCGTGAACACCGTTGGAGCTTAACTCGTCGATATTCGGCGCCCGGAATCCATGCGAAAGGTTTAACTTTGTCACCCAGTTGTCGTTTAATTGCAGACTGGCTCCGAGGCTTCCGCCTATTCCTTTGAAGCTGCTGCTGAATGGAGTGAATCGTTCGGTTGCTGTCGGATCATTTGCCTTTGTCTTGACTCCTGTGGCATTCAGGTAAAGCGCATCGCCCGTTTCTGACCGGTTATCGAAACGAAGTCCTCCGCTTATATCCAACTTGCCGAATGTCTTTTTCCCGACAATAAATGCACCTATATCAAACAGTCTGTATTCAGGTACCAGAAATTCAGTTCCTTTATTCAGGGAGTTCTGATACATCCCGTTTACGCCAAATGAAAAATTATATCCGTTCAGCTCGGGTAGCTTGTAATTCAGATCATACGTTATCGTGTGAAGTTGAAAGTATAACCCGTACTGGTTGGGATTGAGCACATCGTCAAATTCCTGGCGGCGGTTTTGCTGGTAGCCGACAGTTGCTTTCAGGCTGCCATCGCCTATAATGATGTTATTGTCCCATACCGCTTTATAGTGGTTGACCTGCTGATAGGGCATCTGATGACTGTAGGACGTGTAATCGGCATTGGTGGCAGGAGCTTCGCCGGCGGTTCCGTTGCTTAAAATTACGGACTTGATAAATTTACCGGTCAGGCTGTCTCTTTCTCCCTCTACTATTCCCGGGGTCAGATGATACATGCTTAATGTCAAATGTGAATACCCCCACCAGTTGCTGATCCCTAACAAAGCGGAAGCGGCATGTTCGCTGAATCCCGAATTATAGACATACCCATCGGCACGGTTCTGGTAAGCATGAGCCTGTTTTTCGCTATACCGCAAATCCCATACAAAGGTTTTTTTATGACCGGCAAAGTCGAGCGAATACGCCATTAGCCCATTGTTGGTTTGATAATTTGCTGTGGCGTTCAGTTTCATTTCTCCCTGTGCAAGTATGGGTGCTGTGAAGAAATTTATCACTCCCGCCATGGCATCCGAACCGTACATCAAACTGGCAGGTCCCTTTAGTATTTCAACCCTGTTTACTTCGTTCGCATCTATCTCAATCCCGTGTTCATCTCCCCATTGCTGACCTTCCTGACGGACTCCATCATCTACCACCACCACGCGGTTATATCCCAGTCCCCGGATTACCGGTTTGGATATACCGCCTCCGGTTGTAATCTGTGAAACACCCGGTTGCGTACTAAGAGCATCTATGATGTTGGTGGATGCCTGTTGCTGAAGTTGTGCCGTTGTAACCACACTGATCGGCGAAGGTGTTTCCCTCATTTGCGTGGCGGCCGCCTGTCCGGTCACGGTCACTTCATTCATCGTGGTGACCGATTCATCCAGCACGTAATCTTTTTGATGTGTGGCGACTAAATCGACTTTATCCAGGATGGTTTTATATCCTACCGAGTTGATTTGTATTATGGTCTTCCGTTTCGGTAAATTATTGATTTGATAAACTCCTTCTGCATTTGTTACTGTTCCCGTTTTTAAATCAGGGAAATAGAGACTTACGCCTACCATGGGCTCTCCGCTTTTGTCGGTTATTTTTCCTTGCAGATTTGTCTGTGAGTCTGCAATGACTTCGGCTGACATGCTTATAGCTATGACAAACGAGATAAATAGTATAATTATCTTTTTCATTTTCTTATTGTTGGAATGTGTGAATAAATAGATGCAGTACGATGTCGATGATGAAAAATACCTGGATTTCATAAGGATAAATCGAATTGTATCTGGTCTTAACGGATCTGAATGCCGTCAAACCGTGTACAGGCTGCATGTCGCAATGCTGACAATGTCAACGCAATCTGTTTATTGCCTCGAAATGTCTTATTGCCGAATGAAAATTAAGGGGAAGCGTTATGCTACAGGAGGTGCCCGTAACTGGAAATGATGAGAGCTTTGATCTACCGGGCGATCAATCGTACAGGGGGTCAGTTCGGCTGCAAAAACAGCTGCGACTTTCGGAACACTGATTACGCTGCTTGAAATAAAAGAACAAAATTCGAAATCGCAAATGGGACAGTCCTGTTGATGAGAATTCGCAACCGTGGTCCCGTCCGAATGGCCGGTACTGATTTCCGTCAGTTCGTGATGAACTAACAGGATATGCGCCGGCTTTATAAGCAACGTACCTGTTAACACCGCTGTGAGAAGCAGTGCTAAGAATAACCGGCCATTATTTTTTAATCTTTTGTTCATTGAATTTCTACGGGGCAAAGGTACGGAGTTTTAAAATAAAAATTATTTAAAACTCCTGAAATAATAATTCAGACTTTTTACCCTTCTCCCAAACAACAATATCCGATCCGAATTGTTTATGCCCCTATCGTTTATACGAAATTTGTTCCAAAATTTCAGTTCCAAAACCGGAATAAGTTTTATTTTATTACTTTTGTGACGGTGAAAGCCGTTCCTGCAAATCAAAATCTGTCTTCTAATCATTTAATGCCGGCTATATGAAAATTTATTCCATGATCGGATCCCTGGTGGTAACCCTTGCCCTTATATTGTACTCTCTCGGGTTTGCCCGCGAACAACGACGAAAGTTGGTATCATCACGTGTTTTATTGTTCTTTACGATAGGTGTGATCTTAGATGTCTCAGCCACCATCCTGATGATCATGGGCTCCACCAAAGGATTGCTCTCGTTCCACGGATTCATTGGATACTCTTCCCTGCTGGGCATGGCTACCGATACATTTCTACTGTGGCGCTTCAACCTGAAACATGGCCCTGAAACCAAAGTCGCTAAAAGTCTTCATATCTATTCACGCGTTGCCTATATCTGGTGGGTGATGGCCTTTATCACCGGCGGCTTACTGGTGGCTTTGCGACATGCCTCCTGAGCCCTTGCCCCGCACATTCACCGGCTTCATACACCTCCGTTCCCGGACTCCCGTGATTGGTCGGTTTTGCAAAAATAATGCCCATACTTAATAATCCCGGATAGCTATTCAAAGCTGTTCCGTTTTCCCGTATAAGGTTTTCAGCTTGCCCGCCTGCTGAAAGCCTTTTTTTTGTCATATACTACCTGTTCAATGCTCTCTTCTCTCCCGGGTATCCTTGCTTCTTCTTTCCTTTTTCGTTTGCTCTTAGATATTCCATATATAAATCATATATATTCCCTATATAAATCATATATAACCCGTATCTATATAAAGATGTATTATATATGATTTAGATACGAATTATTCATTATTTAGACTCGGAAAAAGTTAAAACCAACGATGAAGGAAGTAAGATCGAATAGCGGAGAAAAGATACTGTTGGATGCAGGAGCATTCACAGCTCCTGCAAAGTGTGGAATCATAAATGACCTCCTGACGAACTGCCGCTTTAGATGCACCGGATTCAGGGACTTTTTGTATTTCCATTGCGGGGACAGGCCGTAACTGCCTGGAGGTTTGAAGTGTCAGGATGAATTTGGCTTTTCAATGCGTATTTATAAAAAAATGATTTTTATCAGGGATGAACCTTTCGTTTTATCAATGTGTTTTATATGTCAGTGAAATTTATAAACAGGGAATGCAGAAATAGCTTCTATAAAATAAGAACAGAATGAAATACAATGAATTAGGAAAGACAGGCGTGTTGGTTTCCGAACTTTGTCTGGGAACTATGACATTTGGAGGAAAAGGAATGTGGCAGGCTATCGGACAGCTGCCTCAATACGAAGTGAATCAGATTGTGAAAACTTCCATCGACAGTGGAATTAATTTTATTGATACGGCCAATGGTTATTCGGAAGGGCTTTCGGAAACATTGCTGGGCGAATCGCTGAAACAATTAGGTGTTTCGCGTCAGCAAGTAGTAATTGCTACAAAAGTACGGATACGTATGGGTCCGGGGGCTAATCAAGTCGGCCTGTCGCGACTCCATATCATGGATTCTGTGAATGATAGTCTGAAGCGGCTTCAGCTTACGCATATCGATTTGCTGTATATTCACGGAGTCGATCCGATTACCCCGATTGAAGAGACGATGCGCGGGCTGGAAGATGTGGTGCGCTCGGGCAAGGTACGTTATATCGGCATCAGTAACCACCCGGCATGGATGGTGATGAAAGCAAACAGCTATGCCGAAAAAATGGGATGGACTAAATTTGTGGCTTCGCAGAATTATTACAGCATAGCAGGCCGGGACGTGGAACGCGAAATCATCCCCATGGCAGCGAGTGAAAATATCGGTATTATGCCCTGGAGTCCCCTGGCCGGAGGCTTCCTCTCGGGAAAATATACCCGGAATAATGCGATAGCGGGTAACAGCCGACGCGACTCGTTTGACTTTCCGCCGGTAAATAAAGAAAAGGCGTACGACATTATTGACGTCATGGACGGAATAGCCAAACAACATGACGTTTCGGTGGCAACGGTCGCTTTAAACTGGGTCATTAAACAGCCCGGGATTACCAGTACAATCATTGGTGCAAAGACACTGGAGCAACTGAACGATAACATCAAAGCCGTCACCTTATCGCTTACGAATGACGAACTGAAACAATTGAATGAAGTCAGCGCATTGGCTTCCGAATATCCGGGTTGGATGGTAGAGCGTCAGTTACAGGGACGCTGGCCGGAATAAAAACAGTGAAAACGGCAACGGCAATGATCGCCCGGTAAAAGTTTGTGAATCGCAGGAACAGATGGAGGCTCCTGAAGGTTTTATCCGGATTGTTACCAGAAAACGGATAAAGCGGAGGGATACTTCGCATCGTTGAGTCGGATGACTACATTTCCGGCCTGCAGCAGGCTTTATACAGCCTGCAGTCAGGAAACAGGCAAGGGGAGTCTGACGTCAGTACGAACCTGACCTGAGAATGGGAACGAAAATTCATGAAAACGACACGCTTTAATGAATAAAAAATAGTTGCAGTTTACTGCTGATGCACTAAATTTTTAAAAAGTTTAATATCTTATTGATGTATAATAATATACAAGCGTTCTTTGATTTTACGATTTGAATTGAAAAATGTTAATTTTGTGGATTTTAAAATAATAAC
>Ga0302210_10000013_pt1 | contig 116456 bp, 121 predicted proteins | sample II_Fen_E3_2_FD_198793 | JGI IMG/M metagenome (GOLD analysis project Ga0302210, IMG submission 198793) | Peat permafrost microbial communities from Stordalen Mire near Abisko, Sweden - II_Fen_E3_2 | ecosystem: Environmental > Terrestrial > Soil > Wetlands > Permafrost | place: Sweden: Abisko... | reverse complement strand
AGAGTAATAAAGATAGTGCCGGCGGTCTATTGAACGTCGCTGAATCTTGGAGCGAGATTAGTCAAGCCACCAAAGATACTCTTCGTGAAGAGTTGCCATTGTTCAAGAAATATTTTGCTGAACTTGGTATCAGAGCACGTTTCTTGAAGGACTTGAATGATAAGTTCGCAACATCAACTAACATACCTTCTGTTGCTGATGTAATTTATCCAAAAAATATCAGAGCACCAACTGAGATGTCTGTTCCATACTTCGACAGATTGCTCGCAAAGATGATCGATATCTCCGAAGCATTCGAAAAGACTGTCGATGACATGATCAAGGAACTCATCATTCCTACTGAGTATGGTGAATTGTTCCCAGGCTTCTTGAAGGCATATCAAAGTAAGTTCAATTCTGTTCCACTTATTTTGCCAAGTATGATCTTCTCGTATGTGTTCAACAGAAGAAGCATTGTAGCAGATGGACAGAACATTCAATTGATTCCCGCAACCAAAGGAACGTCTGATAGATACTTGACATCATTCATCAACAATATCAGTGGTGCTGCTAACAGTCCTATCGTCGATGCTCTTATCAGGCACTTTGATAGTACTATCAATGGCCCAGAACGATTGATCAAAACTGATGTTGCAAACGCAGTAGCAGGTTACACTAAACTCGTTGACTACATCGGATATTGTAGACAGTATAAGTCGTTCTTCGTGTTGCCAATGGAATACGATAATACAATCATCACTAATATCGATGAATTCGACAAACTCATTTATCCAGAGTCATATGATTCTACTGCTGGTAAATACACTAAGACAGCTGCAAATATTTCTGTTACTACCCCATGGACGATCGGTTTCTTCGTTGATGAGAGTGCAAAAAAGAATCCTGGTATTACGATGAACCTTGCCAACACAGTTGGTATCAGATATCTTAATTCATACTTCATTGAACAACGTGGGGTTACTTACCTCAATAATATCACAACCGCCCTGGTGGCAGAAAAGATGAAGGTCATTTTCGATCATTTTAAGATCCGATCTGTTGATGTTGGTAATGCTAACAGCGATGCATTCATCGTGAAGAACATTCTGGATATGAATATCGTTCCGATCGATTTCAGTGGTTTTAGTAGATTCATTCCTTACAGCAACATCATGAACTATGCATACACTCTCGAACAAATGGCACTTGATATGTTGATTCCTAATAAACCTGAAAAAGAGGCCATTGAAAACAGTATGATTGGTAAGAATAGAATTCCTGTAGTAAGTGCAGAAACAATGATGTATTCACTGTTAGTCAACCCATTCGCAAAATTATATAATGATGACAGACAATGGAATCAACTAAAGAACATGTTTAGAGGCGACAACGAAATTGCGTTAGGTCGTCCAGTGTTCTTGGATGATCAATTGTTCCAGAAGTTACTCTTTGAGTCTAATTTTGACCAGAGAACAAACTATGATACCGTTGGCCACGAACATATTGATTATAGTAATATGAGGGACACTATCGCATCTGACAAGCTTGGTATGTCAAAATTCGATATGCCTGTTTATAGGGGTTCTGGAGAATCTGATTCTGGTTTGCAATTATTGTTCGGATACAGCAAGCTTATTGAGCATACCACTTTTATATCCCAAGAGATTATTAAATATTTATCGTTGGGATCGGATATCGATATTGAATACCCAAATAGCGGGGATGACAAATTACCACTGATTGCTAGTTTTATATTTATCGACAACACGGGAGCCAAAATCGCAAAAGGAGACTACGTTATGCGAGGAAGAATATACAATGGCGATTTCATGGATGTGACTCTGAAGATTGTTCAGTCTTCAGCAACGACAGCTGATATTGTTCTCGCGAGACCAAATAATTCGGTGCTAGTAGCATTAAAAAATATTCCTATTGCAAATATAGTTACACTAACGGCCGGAAATAGAATCAATGTAGGATGGGGTGCACAGTTGCCTATAGATGTATACGACAATGCATTCAAAACTACTAAAACGGTGTTAACAACAATCCCCAATATTTCAACGTATCAAGATTATGAGACAGCTGTAAAAACCAATATCGCATATGCCATAATTGAAACCATCATAGATAGATCTTTAAGACCTGGACGAGGATTTAACATAGATAGACTAATTAATATTATATTTGTTGCTCTCTCAACGACAGATGACAGACAACCATTGAATAGAGTTCCTGTAGAACCAGTGGTTGATCCATCTACCATTCTTGATAATATTGGTTCGTTGGGTGAAATCAACAAAAACGTATATTTAAGAACTTTGGCATATATGTTAGTAGCTGATATGGTAGACGTAAATGTTGCAATAAAGTTCGCAATGATCAACAGTTTCTCAACCGCACCAAATAATTTGACGGGTCCTAAATTATATGAATATCTGGCAGGAGAACTGTCTAAGGCTGGTTTCCAGATAAGAAAACGAGCTGTATCAAATCTCAGATCATCCATCAGTGGAACAACAAATGATAGCAAGCAACATAAGATTACAGGATATTTCAACCCTAGCAAAGGTTTCAGTCCAAGTTTCCGTGGTCAGAATATCGACGACAACAATGTATTTAGTGGTGTTCACGGTCAACTTAACTATATTGATCCTCAAAAGATGGGTGTCAGTCGCATCAGAACAGTTAATGTACTCAATTCAAATGATGAACTGATGGCACTTGGTAGTATGAGAATGAATACTGTTTTGGTCAAGTTCATTGTATTTATGGCCAATGCATACAGACTCATCTTGTATCGACTCCGTGAAGATTCTAAGAACAAGCACGCAAGAATCGCAAAGAATGCCGAAGAGCTTCTCGATGATAGCAACACTGAGTTCACAGGTTTTGACATGTTCGAATAAACACAAAGTTAAGCGCTATACACACAACTTATTTTTTTGATCGAATAATGATGTCGCCAAAAAAATAAGATACACGTAGTTAGTACATGAAATGAGATGAGTTATTTTTTGCCCACTCTTCAGCTTCTGATCTGATTGATGCCTTGGTCACTAGAGGTTTTGCTCTATTCAACAACACGAATTTACGTTCAGCCGAACGATATTCAAGACCTCTGATGATACTCAGAATACGCACAAACATGTCGATGATGTTTCGATGTTTATGTTTCAAGTAAATAGCACCGAAGTGTACACTCACAGCACCAACAGCAATTTCTTCTGCGAACAGTGCATGATTGTCAATCTTGATTGCGCTGATCGCTGTCTTGATGTTTGCCATCGTCTCCCACAATAATGCATCAAGCCCCTTAGTGCACTTTGTGTAATGATCATTGATTTGTCTACTAGTACTCGACAAACCGTCAGGCAAGCTGCTCTCTGGAATGCTCTTGACTTCGATGATAGGACGGATCCATTCACCGAAAACACAGATGAAGTTGTTCATTGTGACACTGCTATATGTTCCGTTCAGCACAGATGTAACAAGTCCGGCGATGACATTTTTGATGTCCGAATCGCGACCGATCTTCGATACTTTTTTTGCTAATCTGCTGTTGACGGTTAGATCGGAACCATTGTTTTGAAGAATTTTGAAGACGTTCAAAATGTACTTTTGTGCAGCGGTCGATCGCTGTTTGTCTGCACGTCTATAGTAGTCATCTGTCGTCTCGTCGTCAGTTTGTGGTGGTGCAACCGTGTCAAATATTTTGTCCGAGATGATCAAACGTCCTAAGAAGCCTTTCATCTTTTCGAGATACTTAAACAAGTTTACGCTGAAAGATTCTTTCGACCCCTCAACAACACGCAGCGGTTCTGCTAGTTCGGCGGTAGTGAACTTAGTTTCAAGCTTACCGCTTAAGTCATAACCTCTGAAACGATTGACATAGACGATAGGAAATGACTCTCCAGATAATGGTGGTGTGTACAGTTCGGCTGCAACATAGTCGCCATTCTTCTTTAGTTCTTTGTGTTGGCGCGACATGTACTCAACAATGTTGTGCACTTCGATCGCCTTCTTACCCTTTCTGTACGTCTTGAACAATACGAAGTCATTGTAATCTGCTCCCGCCGTCTTATATGATCGAAGAGTTGCTTTCATCAGCTCCAAAGTGTTACCGTGGAATGATGGATGCATCATCTTTTTCAAGAAATCGTTACCGATGCGCTTGGCGATCTTTGTTTGACCTCTCTTCTTGAAGTCGAAACCTCTCAAGAATATGTCATGTGGATAAAAGTTGATTTCTTTCTCATGTGCTACGAGCGCATACTTTTTCTTACCGCTCAAATATGTAGGGAAACCTACTTCTTCGTAAGCCATAGTCAGATATCTAGTATTGTTCATTAAACACAGCGTGTCGGCAATGACCTTTGTCACGAACTCGATATATTTTCTTGTGGCATGAACCATCGGCGTCCATAGTTCATTGACCTTTAACTCTGTTTCTTCCTCCGAAAGTGTGTCTTCGTGCTCATGTGTACTAACATCATGCGATATACCGAATTTTTCATAACGAAGATTTAGGTAGCGAGCAATGATCTCTTCATATATCTTGTGCGGACACTTGATATATGCTGAGTCAGTATCACCGTACATAACTTCGCAACCGAGGCTCTCAACAAGTGCTATGACAGGTTTGATCGCCATATATTTACCTGTGTGAGTGATGCCAGCAGCTACTTCGAGAGCATAGATGAAACCACGATCTTCTCCTGATTTACCATAGATCGTGTTTGCCATGATCTTGATGGCCAACTGCTTGGCGTTATAAATTTCATAGATCTCACAAATCTGTGCATATGTGTGCAATGTTATCGATGCACTAACATCGTCGGATGTTGCGATAGCATCAGGGACATGAACATTTTTTATTGTGTCCCAATATGCCTCTTTCATACCCTTTGCTTCCATCAACTCTTTGAGCTCTTTGGCATTTGCAAATGGCTTCTTGATAACATTTCTAAGATCGAAAAGTTGTTGTCCGAGTAGTGCATTGACACCCATACATTCGTTTTGTAACCCTGCACGACCATATATTTTGACCACTTCTTCAGAGTACTTGCAAGCGGCCGGAGCATATCCTGCGTCCAACAACATTTTATCAGCGTTCTGATAGATCTTGCATGTTTCGCCCATTTCGACGTTATCGATCTTCATCACAACTTCATCTCCGATCGTCCATGTCATGTTTTTAACGTATCGTTCAATGATACGTGTGTCTTTTGAGGGATCAACAATGCCATTGTGTTGAATAAAATGCGCTTTACACATTTCTTCTGATATGATAGAATCTTTGTTCTTATCCTTCTTCTTGCCTTTCTTGACTATCTTGTATGGGATCTCAAGACTAAGAACATTGTATCCGAGCGCTTTGAAGAAATCTACCTCATCGTCGTCAACAACCATATCAGGTGACAAGTTGAATGCAGCCATAAGACTAGGATACAAGCTGCTGAAATCGATACCGGTGATCGGTCTATCGACGTGCAGCCCATACACAGGGTTAACAACATATGCACCAGAGAATGATTCTTCTGTTTCTGAGTCATTATCTTTTTTGTATCTGTTTGAGAACAGTCTGCCTGCATCATATGCAGAGCTCGCTAACATGTTTGTTAGAAGAGCACCAGCAGCACGATAAAATGCACCTGTGACAGGGAATCTACTCAATGCGCCCATAGCGCGACATGAGAACATGAACGATTCTTTGAAAAACAACTTATATAGTTTCAGAGAGTCGATATATGAGTAGTACATGAACTTGCACATCTTGTCGTTGAAGTGCGGATAGTGTGTTTCGACATCTTCGGGCACAACATTGTTAAATGTGTACTGACCGTCATCATCGTAAACTTCTGTCGCTTCGGTCAACTTATGCATCTCAATATATGTCATGTCTTCTTTGTTTCCGAGATTAGCTCTTTGTAAGAAGCTGTTCAAGCTCTTCTCTTCGATCTTCGGATACGCACGCACAAGCAGTACCATAGAGTCAATGAATGCTGTTCCAAAGAAATTGGGCATCTTGAGATAGCTTGTTCGGCCTGCTTCCATCTTTACTTGATGTTCACGAATACATTTATCGAATGTTTCGCCCCACATCGGCTTTATTGTGTGACAGTATGCGGCCATAAAGTAGTCTCGTGGTGTGCGAGGTTTGTCCATGTCGACAGGAGTGTTACCCATATCATCTGTCCAGAATTCGATACGGTCTCTCATTATAGGATAATCGAAACATCCGCCGTTGAAGGCATGTTCATACTCAGGTCGAAATCTTCCGATGAACTTGTAGTACGAGATCAACATCTGTCGTTCGTTTTTACACAAAACTAAGATGGGCGGTACCTTGCCATCGACAGTGAGTGTCTCTGGTTTTAGGTTCACAACAGTAAAAACAACGCTGATAAGAGGGTCAGGATCATGCCATGCACCTATGCTTGTCGAGATCGCTGATATATAATAATCGTCGCCCGGTGCAGGTACAGACATGTCTTGACCTATCTTTTTTGTTTCGATATCCCATGCGTTGATGAGCAAGTTATCTTTGTGCTTGAACTCTTCACGCGATAGTGGCACGAAGTCATGATCAGCAGTCAACTCATAAATTGTGTCATAGACATCTTCTCGAAAGAACGAAACATCGAATTTTTTTGTGTGTGTAGGGAGACCTAACAATGTGTCGACTGGTATGTTGCGATTATGTCGCAAGTATTGTGGCACGTAGTCGTTGTCATCTTCGCCGATATAGTAACCAGCATCTAACAATCGTTTGATCGCCATCTTACGCGACATTAATGTCCCGAAAGTGATCTTGATCTTTGGTGTCTTATGCAACTGAAATTTGTGATAGTTGTACATCTTGATCGTTGTATACAACGGTGCTTCGAAGCACCCCATCACACCTTTTATGACATTCTTGAACTCACGTATATTTTTGTGATACTCGTCTGGGACAGAAATTATGATGTATGGCGCAATATCGCGCTGCACTACCATGATCTTGTTACCAACAGTGTCAACACCCGACATCAAGAAACATGCTGTCTTACCACAATCAAGCGATATGTCTTCACACTTGAAGAAGTTCAAGAAGACAGGTCTATATTTTGTTTCGTGTCCTGTTACCGGCGATATCTTTTTGACTATTCGTGGTGCTTTTGCAGGCAATGATGATTGTAATGTTTCAAGAGCATACTTTCTGTCGCAGAATTCTTCGTCGAAAAACTGCTTGGGGCTGGTGTAAACCTTCCCCAAACTGTTGATATCCGAAAACCGCACAGTAGTATTTTCCATATTATTGAGTATATAAGACAACTCCAATCATTCAATTTTTGGTAGCTTTTTTGCCCGCGCTAAAATAATAACATGTCATTAGAGAATGTGCTAATCGCTATCCTTATCGTCATAATCATAGTCAACATTTATTGGGCGCAAAACTATGATGTGATCAACATTAATGGTGATAAATACCATGTTCTGAGCGAATATCCAACATCCAGAGATGATGCAGCAAAGATATTATCTGTTGTTCATGATCGTATAGTCAAGTTTATGGATTATGAGAGGGTCAAATATCGTGTTGGTCTCACAAAAGAAGAAACTGACAAGCTCGGCCCGGGACCTAACCCTGATGTGGTGGCAACATACGACGCAAAATCAGTGATCGATGCTATGTTATACTCGTTCAACCCTGAGAAGGTGTTCGAGAACGATCCAAACAACATGTCTGGTAGCACGAGTTATACAGTACAAAAAGGGCGAGAGATGTATGTTTGTCTCAGAAACAAAGATGGCTCTTTCGTCGATATCAACACTCTGATGTTTGTGATTTTGCACGAAATGTCGCACATCGGTGCTTACTGGACGTTTGGACACACAGATGATTTTTGGACTGTGTTTGCCTTCGTGCTTCAAGATGCGATCGAAGCCGGCGTATATAAATATGTCGATTATACAAAAGAGCCAGTCGACTACTGCGGACTGAAGATTCAAAGCACACCATATAGACCGGTTGTATAAAATTGATCCATGCCGCACGCAAGCAAAAAAGATGTCCTCGTCGGCTGTACTATGCTTTGATGTTGCTGCGGAGATAACAAGTTACTTGGAACTATGCGATCTATTTTCTTTGCGAGGCACAAACACTGTGTTTATGTCGGCGGCAAGATGGTCGCTTGAGAACAACGCGACGGGTGTCATGAAATTATGTCGCGGCCCTGAAGCTATTTACTTAAAGTTGGCGCGATATTTCGCGAAGATGTTCGATATGGATATCATCGATGCAGTCACACAGCTCAACTTCAAACTTTTGAAAAAAGATGCTAGCTTCTTGTTTTGGTATGGACACGAAAAAATTAGATGTATCATTCTTGACGGTCGTAAAGTCATATGCACAGAAAATCTGCAACAGATCGGTCACACATACAGTTCGTCATCGTGGAAGAAATTAGAAAAGTATAGCTACATGTTGTGTTTTAAGCAAGCAGGAACTCTCACGGCAATATATGATGATCATCATAGAGCATCTTATGATATCAAGACATTCACCAATGACGATGATATAGTCGCATTAGTTGGCACTAGATACATAGATGTCGTTGGCACAAAGAGTAAGCAGATGCTCAAACGACATATACTTCATTACAAAGATCATGGTATATGTTCATATGTATCGCGTGAAGGTATTGTGTCGATAGCAAAATATGTTGAGTACTTACCGCCCATAGATGTGTGTATAGGACGGTTGTTGCTAGGCGATATCCTCCAAAATTGATTCTGCTATACGCAAACATAAATAAAAATGGCCACTAAACTTGCTGAAGCAATTGCACGCATAACTGATACCGACTTTTACCATGATTTCGATGATGGTGAGTTGACTCTTAATTATGTAGACAATGGTTTTCATTCAACTTTGGTATTGAAGTTTAACAGCGATGAAAGTATGTTTTATGTCTATGAACGTATATATAGACTCAGAGGCAAACGCCCTGTAAAGTATTACGAGAAGAGATACATGAGATACGACATCGGTTATGCTCCACAAATTCGTGACTTGCTATCTTTGCAAATCGATTATCTTACACCTATTGCCATTCCGGGTGTTAAGAATGCAAGATCATTATGTGATGTAAAAATTATGACCACTAATGCTGCTGCAGATGATGAGTAAAATCATCGTCGCACAGCATTGCATGTCGTTATAATTTTTTTGCTGTCCATTTCCCTAAAATTGATCAGCGATGCCCAATACAAAAAAATAGAATGGGCAACTTGTTATGTTATGATAATATTGTCGACATACTTAGTTATTGCAAAACATCTGAACTAAAGACTGCTTTGGCTGTCGATACAACATCGAGAACAGCAGTCAAAGATGTGTTATTGCACAAAAAAATAGTACCGCGTGAAGAAGATGAAGGCACTGGTATCGGCATTGATGAATATATCTTGATGCATGTTAGAGAGTGTGCCCTAAAGTTCGACATGGATGTCATAGATGTATTCAAACAATGTGATTTCAAGTTCATTCGATCATTCCCTAATGCTGTCTTATCGTGCGGATATGAAAATGATGTCAAATGTTTGATCATCAACGATGAGAAAATCATTGTAAGTAACTCTGATGACTTCGTCGGCAAAAAACTATGTGTTGCAGAAGAAAAAAGTTGTGGAGGTGATCATGCTTTGATGCTGATCAACGCCGATAAAAAGTATGTTATCACTACGTACGGCAGTCGTTACATCTTCGAACCATACTCAAAGATCAACTTTGAGGAGCCAAGAGTGTTTATCGATCGTAACATATATTATAGGCGCAAGGTCAATTTCGTCGACCTGGATGATTGTCATAGATGTTATCGTAAAACTATCAATCTTTATAAACAACACAACATCTGTTCTTATGCTGACCGTAACACAAAAAAATGGAGCATCGCTGATTACAAAGTTGTTGATGGCCTATGGTAACATCGTCGATGATGACATCTTTATTTTTTGATGACACGCGCACTTACGGTAAGAACGGAATACTTGTAAAGAATGCGCCCACACCACCTGATAGACCTTCAACAAATGCGACCATACTTGCTACCGAACCACATTCAGTAACAACACCTAAAGTTAATAATGCTGCTTCTGTGCTTAGGCCTGCACCTGCAATAGCACCTGCAGCTACACTTGCACCTGCCGATGCTTGAGCGGTTATTACTGCAGTTGCTGCACCAGTTGCGGCGCCTGATATACCACCAGTAGCAACCGTGGCGGCTCCAAATCCTGCTACCGCCGTACCATAACATATTGCTTTAGTAGTTACATATGCTATGTAACCAGACACAGGTCCACCACCCACTAATCTTGTGTTGTACTTTAGGGACATTTGGTCATCGACCATTGAACATGTGATGTAACCATATGTCAGAGCATCAGCTAGTTCATCGCATGTTTTGATCTTTCGCAACAATGGGCACAAGAGATGAGATGGAATTACGAAAGATGATGTTGTCATGTTTTATACACATTTCGCGTGATCTTCAATTTTCAGAAAATTGGCATCTATCAAACACAAAAAAAGAGATGAAATCGAATACGATGTCGCATACTATCGTGCTGCACGATGACATGATTTTTGGGATACTAAAATTCTCATCGAGCGATGAGTATGCTCTTTTGCGAATGGTCAATTCGTCGTTTGAATGGGCATTAGATCTAATCGCCAGTACAAACCATGATGTGCAAATTATATCCGAGACGATAGACTTACCGCCTGCAGTAGTTGCAGCTAATTTTATTGGTGCACGGCGGCCATCACAAGTAGCATTCATGCAATTTGGGCGGCATCGATTGTTGCTCGGTACATCTGGTCTTAAACATCGGTTCTATTATTTCGATGTTTGTAGGCCTCGATATCCACCAAGATGTAAACGATCTACGATCCCTGAAAATCTGTATATACAGAAATATGAAACTTATCGCCGTGGTGTCAATAAAATTCGTTTCAACAACTATGAAGTAATGGTCGATCAACCGTTAGGATCGATGAACAGCGAAGATACGATATTCGAAATAGATGAGCATAGATTCCGTCGCAGATCGAATGTACATCTTGTTGTTGTGTTTAGCGACAATACACATGCATTGATCGAGTTCTCGAATGATTCGATCAGCGGACCGAAGCACTTCTGCATGTATGCTGATGGCGCCGAGTTCACTATTTTTGATATACCACAAAATTGAAGATCATGACGATATAACAGAAAAAGAATGTCTACTCCGTCTACTTCATTTACTTCGTCTACTCTGTCTGCTCGTATTAATCTTCCAGGCCTTGATGGTCTCTTTCACGAAGAATATAATGATCAATATCAAGGTATGCTCGAGACGATCGAAGCAAGTGATGCACAACAAATCATCAAAGACGTTGCGCTAAAGTTGTCAACATATCATCATCAAATCCTCATATATATCAGAGACGACAGCACTATTTGTTTGTGTTATGGTTGGTACAGCGGTGAGATCTCACCGCGTACAAACATGTATGCAGATGCTGATTCGGCTGTCATGAAAATAAGATTCGTCGATGATGCAAGATATTTTACTCTCGGTGATCGCAAGATTGCATATGGTAGAACAGGTGACAAGACACGCGACATGTTCGTTGATCGTAAAATTCATATTACCGCGACCAATGTCTGTGAAGTTGCCGAATACATCATTAGCGCATTTCAGATAGGCACTACCCGCAAACCGTTTGTTAAACATTCATTCACTACATTGTCCGATATCAACATTGTTACCGACGCAGATGATCTCTAGTTATTTTTTTGCATGCGATAAAATTGAGTCATCTCGCAACCTGTAAAAAATGTTGTACGATGACATGCTTCGAGAGGTGCTCTCGTTCATTGGACGATCTGAATATGTATCGACACGTCTTGTGTCTCGACAGTTCAATGATGTTATATTGGCATTGTGCACAAACGGTTACACTCACCGCCTGCACATGGCCAACAAACGATTATCCATATTTGCTATTTTTATGAGTTTGTTCGAAGAGTTCGATCCTGAAAAAATGTTGGTAGACGATGGTGAGCCTGATACTTGTGCGATCTTTAGTTTCAGCATCGGTGATAAAGGTAGACGTGTTCTTGTCTCAGGGCCGAATGATGCTATGAAGATAACATACTCCAACCATCCGTTCGAACCATTCAAAGAACACTACTCGTATGTATTTATTGATCATCGCAAAAACACATTGTACTGCTTTCATCATATCAAGTCGAGCTATACAATAATCAAGTGTAGATATACATATGTAGTCGACAAATTATATGTTGTTTTGGATGGCGATGAATACTACCCATATGATATTGCACATGATATTGAGCATGTACAGATGTCGGAGTTGCATCGTATTCATGATATCAGAATTTTAGGCACAACAAAAAAAGCGATTGTCTCATTTTGGCGCAAAGGTGAAGAAACCGAAACTGTAGGTAGACACTATACTCTAGTCGATAACATTCATTTGAAGATGCTCCGAGCACATGTTTCCGATTCTCAAAATTGATTTCGGAATGCACAAGAAAAAAGAATGTCTGCCACAATTGTTGCCCCGATCTCTCGTCATACTATCGAAACACGCGATCATTTTACATTTCTTAGAACCGATGCAGATGATTTGTCAGCAAGTAATATGAAAGAACTTGTACAGAATTTGCTTGGTATGGATCTTAATTTCAGCACATCTGTTAATATTGATGATGATACTATTGTTGATCTTTGGTTGTGTAATCATAGTGCAAATGGTGATACCACAACATATGAAATGCAAGTGAAGTTCATTAATGATATGAGATATATCTTCATTAGTGATCGTTTTGTTACAAGATACGCTGACGTTGAAGATGACAATCAACCGATCGTCATTAACTTCAACAAGACTATTAAGTACACCTCTGATGTTTATCAGAAAGTGTTCATGACATTCTTGTCCGGTATTGATTACTTAGCTGTCGACAAAAAGATTATTGCAAATGATCAACTTGCCGATATAGCTATTACTACCGAATGCTAAAATTGATCTCTATATTTTTTGCATTCATGACCACTTTGATGACTCTGTGCGACGACAATATCATCGACATCATATCATTTTTGCCTATTGTGCACACGTATAATTTACGCGAAACATGCTCAAGAGCGTATGCACTTTGTGACATACAACTACGTCTTCGACTACCTGCAAACGTTCTGAATATCGTCGATGCATACATTTCGCATACCGGACATACGATTGTTATGACACTTAAGATGTTCAAGTTGGATACTCTTGATCTTCCGAATGCGCTACATGCGCCTCAAGCATTGATAATGTCTGAAGTCGATATTGGATCGCAAAAAATAATGATCACTACAAGCGATCATGATAATGAGCACCTGAGATTGACTAAATTTAGACATGTAGTTTTTAAGAAACTTGCGCATGTCGGTGCAGATGATCGGTTCGATATCACTATATTAAATGACAGGAAATCGACGATATTTTTGCGCGAAGAAGATAACATGTATGCCGTGCATGAAGGTGCTAGCGACATTAAAAATCATCATGTCGAGTGCGGAAATGTGTTTGTCAGAACACATATATTGACGTGTGTCGGTAACCTTTGTCGTTCGTGTAATGATATATTTATTTTGGATGATCATATCTTGACCTGGAACAACGAAAGAGTCCGATTACATGAAAGTCATGTATTGTTATCAACATCTATGTGAGTAAAATTGACTTCTGCATTTTTTTGCAAAACATGTTCTATCGCGATATCATCGGTGAGATCGTACTTTTTGTCGCACCGATAGATCTACTCAGTTTTCAATTAGTTAGTATGGACTTTAGATTCGCCGTTCGAGACATGATAGAACGCAATCCATATAAGCGATGTATGTATGCATTCATCTTGAGTGCTTCTAAGGCTATCGGATGGTCTGTTCATGAAATTTTGCGTCACGTCAATCTCAAAAAATATACATCCCGCGGAGAAGAAATATTCTATCATGAGGGTAGCCTGGGTATGATGGGCTACATATGGTATACACAGATATGTGTATGTAAGTATAGAATATGGGGCAAAGAATACACGACATTCATGACGGGTTATCATGAACTAACAAAGACAATATTCGATCCGCATAATAAGTTGACGGGTCGTTGGTATTATAATTACGCTTTGTTCGACAAAAAAACAAGCACACGATATATGTTTAGAGAATATCATAGCTATTACGTTCAAGAGAATGTTGTCGCACATGTTGATGATATCTCGTTGATGGGTTGCTTTGATCCATCGCAAGCGGAAAACATACAACAACTAATAATTCTTCGCGATCGATCCGATGGTATCATCTGTGTACACAGGAACAATAAACCATTCAACTCGATGTATGGTGTCTGTGAGATATTACATTTCTCCGAACAAATGATCGAGTTCAAGAGATGATCAAAAAAATAATCTTTTTTTGTGAGATAGTACGCCAACGTACTGAACGCATCCAAACGATTTAAGCAGTATAACGCAAAACGCATGAACCATCAGCAATCAACAAGAAGTTGATGGCCTTAGCTACGAACTTGACAGTCATAGTGTTACCAGATGTGTTTGCATAGTTACTGGTGATGTTAACGTAGAATTGGTTAGTTCTTGATACGTTGAAGTGACCAGATGGTTGATAGATCCATGGGAACAATGAGAAGTTAACCATGAGGATACCATCATCAACAGTTGTGTTGATAGTATCGCTACCAAAGTTATAAGTCAAGTAATCCTTGTAGAATTTCTCGACTTCTTCATTGTACAAGTCAACACCAGAAACATACACTCTCATTGTGTTGATAGTTGGACTACCTTGAATGACGTTGTCAGTGGCAACTTGTCTTTGTACTTGCCATGTGTCAGCAGTAGCAATAGTACCAGCTGTTACATCCCAATTATAACCATTGATAGTGGCGATCTGATCAACACTGTTAATGTTGATAGATCTGAATCTGTGCCAATCTCTCCATCCAGTAGTAGCAGATGTATTGACTTGTGGCAAACCACCAACGAAGAAGAATTCAACTGGGTACTTCAACATTTGCATGAGAATATCCTTCTTAGCCTGATTGACATCTTCATCTTGTTCCAAGAAGATTCTGATCATGCTGAATCCGATTCTTCTGATGTACATTTCGTGGACATCAGGATCAATGAACAAGTTGTTAATATACAAAGCAACTTCAGAGATATCACCTCCGGTGACGACTGAGTTGTTTGCAAGAACTGGCACTCTTCTTGTGGCGATGTTGTTAACCTTTTGCAAGACACCAGCCAAGAGACCAGATGATGTAGTGAATTGTTCTACGTCAAGTCTATAGTACAAGTTACCTGGGGCAACAGTAACAATATCTTCCTTCTTTGCAACGTTGAACTTAATGAATCTGTTGTTGAATGGGATAGCAGCAGATGGAATGGCCAAGTGAACATCAGTATTGAACCAGAACCACAATGGTGACCAGAGTTGAACACCAGTGAAAGCAGCTTGTGGTGTTTGATAACCAGACAAGAATTGCTTAGTAACCTTATAGTTACTTGTGCTCAAAGCATCGTTTGCAGGATCAGATGCACCGAAAACAGAGACAACTGCAGCTGTTCCCATTGGTCCTTGATAACCATTTTGACCGGCGATAGAAACGAGTTCAGAGTATGATTCGACTGGGACTTCTTGACCGACGAGTCTCTTCCATCCACTGATCTTGTTTGGTTGAATGCTCTTCTTTGCGATAGTGATAGCAGCAAGAGCAGTGTATCTGTCAAGAATGGCAGAAGCAACTTCGAATCTGATCTCAGAGAAAAGTCTTACACCTGGATATTCACAGAATCTAACGAAGTTAGTAGCAACACCAGTGACTGGAGTTTGAGAAACACCAGCGAAGTTCTCATATCTTTGGAGATATCTAGTCAAGATACCAGGACCAGAAGCAGCTGGAGTATATGATGCTTGCACGTTGGTATCAGAAACAGTTGTTGCAGTGCTTCCAATTGCGCTTGGCAATGCTGGGACAGTTCCAGCAGTTGCAGATACATCAGTCAATGTAGTTCTGATGACCATGTCAGCGAAGAAATCACCGAACTGTGGGATAGGGATTTGGATTGATTGAGCACCATATGAAACTGGTGAACCCAAAGTTTGCTTATAGTATTCCATTGCGGTAGTGACGAATGGCTTGTACTTAGCATTTACAAAGAGAATGTGGGTCTTCTCGATATCGTTGAGTGTTGGGAGAACATCAGCATCTGCATTTCCAGCTGCCAACTTCTTCTTAGCACAAACGATTTGACTGATTCTCATCTTAAGGAACTTGTTGGCGGTCAACAAGTTATCCATCTTACCTTGATTCGCAATGATTGTATAGACTGCACCTACTGCCATTTTTTGGGACTATGTATATCAGGCACCCCAAACAAAGAAAAAATATAATTATTGACCGACCCAAACATACTTTGTACCAAAATTGATTCCCAGCCTTCCTCAGCAAAAAAGAATGACTAAGTTTAGTGTAAATGGATATGAAATGATCATTATGATCAATGACTTCGACATACAGAAAGATATATTTATCGAAATAAATGACCGTCCGATCGACATCAGCAAAGATGCTATTGATGCTCTAAAGAAGGCAATGCGCCTTTCATCTGTGTTTAGGGCAAGTATAACATCAAAGAATGATATATTCGGCATTCTAAAATTGTTTAATGATTACATCATACCAGGCGTCGCCAAATTTCTCAAGAAGAATGATGTAACGCTTGGCGACAGCATATACACAGAAGAAATGTATATCTGTTTCCACTATTACAATGTCTCATCTATCATACGTTCTATGGCGACAGGAAAAAATTATGAGATGGCCGTTATCTTCGATAACGTTATCACAAAGATTATTCAGGGCACATTCAAAGAACGTGATCTCGAAAAGTTAGGTGCGATGTTTGATTACTTTGATATGCCGTTCGATAAGACGATGACAAACATCAGTCTTGTTGTTACTCGGTTCATCGATAACATCGTATCAGGTTATATTTCATCAGAACATATACATATTGCGCCAAGCCGTTTGTACGGTCATTTGTACAACATTGTTATCAACAGCATTAATCCACTCAGAATAAGTGATGCATGCATAACTGACATCTTGAGCGATGATGAGACCGCTGTCTCTGACTGTGTCGATGCCGATATGATGAACGTTTAATAGAATGAGTCACCAGAGTCATCTTCATCATGAGACCCACTTACATTCGGCGATGATGACCCTTTACCGCGAAACATCTTCTTTAATTTTTTGATACACTTCATCATCTTTCCTGTGCGATACACAAGAAACCAAACAAGCGCGATAAGCAGTATAATTATGATAGTATTGAAATCTATCTGACCGCCCGCAACAGCACCAACGGATGGTCCGTCGATGCCTGGAACGAATGTTTCTGATGTAGTGATACCGAATTTCTTTGGTGGTGGTGGTAGTGCTGCATAAATACCAGTTGATCCGGGTGCTAACTGTTCACCAACTGCATCTTTTTTTGATGTGATTGGACCTTGAGGTGCTAAACCACTTGGATCAGTAAAAAGATATTGGTAATATGGGGCACTCGTATAAGGATCATATGTGTCAGCCAATGGATTATAGTAATCATAGTCTTTGGTCATTGTATATTATTGCCTAATAATAATACGAGAAATATTCATTGTCGACTGTATTCTCATCGATCACAAAGTCAATAGAGATGACATCGACACCTTCGCGCGATGTAGAAGGGCGTTCAAACGATGAGTCGAACTTTCTGACAGCGACTTCTGGAACATGCTTCTCGCCAAACATATATTCTCGATATAGTCTATTGTGCTTGCATATCTCTGCAGGTGTTTTGACATGCAATATGACTGGTGTGTATCCAGCTGTCGTCACGACGTCGATTATTTTTTTGCGTGAATCTCTCGAAGGAAATGTACCATCTACTATTATTGTGACTTGTCTAGTACTTGTGCTATTTGGAATGCTGCACTTGAGTGATCGCACAGTCGCTGCTGCGGTTGTGTAAGGGATCAATATAGATTCTTTGTTTCGCAACTTTGTATTCATCGCGAAAGATGTTTTGCCTGATCCCTGACGACCGCACATAATGTAGACATGTTTAAGTTCAGTCTCAATAGATGACACACATGTCTTGCCTGATCTGACCGATGTATAACTATGCAAGTCAAGATACTCGAAGTCGATCTTATCTTGCTCGCTGACATTTTTATCTGCCCACAAAACAAAATCATCGATCGCCTTAACATCGTCATGTGGTAAGTGTTGATCGACGAATGCACGATATGATTCAGGAACAAGAAAATATGCACATATGTTTATTGCGAACTTGTAGTCAGAATCACTATGATCTTTCTCACGTCCAGCGGCATCACCTACCATGATCAACTGTTTGTACATATCATCCGTAATGATTTTTTTGAAACCAATACCAGATGGCTTTCTATATTCTGTGTGAGTACCATCTGCAACAATGAAATAGACGTTCGCACTTGGATTTATTTCTATGAGTGTGTCAAATATTTCTTGTGCTTTGATCATAAAATAGTCAACTTGTTCGATCGACTTTAGACCACCTTGATTAGTATAAATCATGATGTCAGCACCATCAACTGACGGTTTGAACTGCCAGACATAATCTTTGTTGTCGATAGGAAACTTCTTTCCTGATCGTGTCTTGATCAATGTGTCATCGAGATCAAAAATCCACAAACATGTCTTAGGGTCTGATACGATGTGTTCAAGAATTCTCATTGTTGACAACTGTGTTGATGTATGTAGCTTGCCCGCGACCTTCAATTTTCGATAACAAAAAAATAAAACTCTGTCGCACATAACATATAATAAACATGGAACATCTTTTGTGGAACATTGGTGTCATCGTTGCGATGATGTTTATGGCTGTAATATTTATGATGGTTGGCACATTCGTAATATTCATGGGTGCTACTGTTGCAGACAAATATGGTGGCATCTCATTCATGATCATAGCAGGTGGTTACACTGTTCTCGCACTATACATATTGAACTGTATGTTCAGACTGATCGAATAATTGTTGTCGTTGAACAATAATAATCATTACTTTAATTTTGTGCTGTAAACATATATCATATGTCTTTTGGCGATTATCCATCTGCTAACGTCAAGCTTGTATTAGACGAAATACATGTTACAGCACCATGTCTGAGCAACCCATCTCAGGGTTGGATCACATATCCTGTATATGGTCCAAAGTCGAATGTTACATTCATTAACAAGACTATTTTAGATTCATCTAATCAGGTTGCGGCAAACTATATTACATCTGGTTCAAACACTTATGCTATCACTGGTACTCCGAACATCGGAGACACACTAGTAAATTCTGCACCTGGCACATTGTCATGGTCATCATCACCTCCTTCAACAACAGCACCTATCATATATATTTATGGGTTAGCTGCATCTGGCGGTAACGGTTCTGTGAATGCACCATTCCAAACTATAAGTGCTGCGATCGCATCTGTCGCTAGTGTTACTACACAAAAAATATTTGTCATATGGCCTGGTACATACGCAGAAGCTGTAACATATTACACAAACAGTGTGTTTATCGGATTCGGTCAACCACAAATTACATCTGTTACTTTCTCGAATGCACATGGTGAAGGAGGTCTTTCATTGTTTGACGGAATCAGAACTGGAACACTAACAATGACTCCTGGCACTAATGCTATCGTGCCTACAGCCATACTTCGTAACTTAGTCATTAGTACTGCCGTGAACATCACATGTTTTGATACAGCAGTTGGAACATTGACTATCGAATCATCAGATATGGTCGCCATGTCTGCCATAAACTGCAGTGTTGTTTGTAAAAATTCTTCATTCAGTGGATCTGTATCTCTGATGCATACTGGTTCACAACCAGCAATCACTACTGTTGTGACTAATAGCGTGTTCTCTGGTACATTTGCTATCACAGGAACAGCAAATTATTCATGTACATTACAGGGTTGTACTATTACTAGTACGACCATATCTGGTGTTCCTACATTGAAGCGAGACTTCATATCCTCAGGTAGCGTGAATTCGACTAATGAAGTAGCTGTCGGTGGTAACTCATTTTTATCACGAAACTTAACTAGTATCGGTGTTGGTAGTGGAACTGATATCACATCATACACTAATTCTACTTTCTTGGGTATCGGATCTGGTGCTACATCGAGCGCTATTACTGGTTCTATCGCTATAGGAAGAAGTGCTGTTGCGGATACGAACAATCAATGCGCATTCACAAGCACCATCACACAGTTCAAAGCAGCTGGTTTGAGTGGTCATGCAGCATCAACACAAATGACGTTCAACACTGTTAACGGTCAGATCAACTATTTGTCATCAACTCGCGCAAAGAAAGAGAACATCGAAGATCTCGATGAACAAGACTGCTTGCGAATTGTTGATCAACTTCAACCAAGATCATTTAACTGGATCGAAGACGGTACTAGCGACATCGGTTTCATCGCAGAAGAAGCAGCTGATGTTAGTGATTTCTTAGTCGCAAAAAACAAAGATGATGAGATCGTCTCTGTCAACTACTTCAGAATCGTGACGAACTTAGTTGGCGCAGTCAAAGAGTTAAAAGCCATCGTCGACGAACAAGGCGAAATGATCAGATCACAACAAATGTTGATCAGCAACTTGAGCAAAAAATAAACATGTACTGCGCAAGTTATTCGTTCAGACTTCGTGATTCGTTCTGGCTTCGTACGTATCTTTTTTGTTCTAAGTATCTTGCAATTTCTATATATATTTCTCTCGGGATCATTTTTTGTCGTGTGCGTCTTTCTTCAATTTTAGTGATCTCTGATAAACACAAGATAAAAATATGTTGCCTAAACCAACTCAAGAACAGAGGGCAATCATTGATGCTATTGCACCGGACACTAACATTCTGATAAATGCTGTTGCGGGATCAGGAAAAACAACGACAAACTTGTTGATCGCAAAAGAGTACTCAGACAAGAAAGTATTGCTGCTGACCTATAATAATCACTTGCGACATGAAACAAAAGAACGCACAAAGGGTATATCGAACATCGATGTACACACATTTCACTCTTTTGCTGCGCGCTTGTTCGAGGGCAAGTGTTATAACGATACTCATCTATCAGATTTTTTGAAGGGAGTCGAATCAGACAGCGATGCTGACGATGATAGTGAAACAGACGACGTTGACGATGATCATCATTTGCAAACTCTCATTGATGAAGATGAACAGACAGTTATCTCATCGCCGACATACGATATCATCATTATTGACGAAGCACAAGATCTCACCCCTTTATTATTCAAGCTGTGTAAGCACATCATAAAAGCATGTGGTACCAATGATGTGTGCATATGCATCTTGGGTGATTTTCGTCAAAACATCTATGGGTATGCAGGTGCAGATTATAGATACATGAAATTTTTTCATGAAATCGTTGAGAGACCCAACACAAAAAAAGTGATCTTACCACTCAAACAGTCATGGCGACTAACAGGTGAGATGACCGAGTTCATCAATAACGCTGTGTTTGGCGGCAAGAAAATTCTTGATAGCCCTGAATGTCGTTACACAGGCATCAAGCCGCGATACATTTATGACGGTCAGTGGGATATCGAAAAGTCGTTTGTATACAATGAGATCAAGCGATTGATAGATACTGGCACATATATAGCCGATAATATTTTTGTGCTAGCACCGTCATGTACGGTCAAAACGAAATACGAAGAAGATAGAAACAAGAAGAACTTAAAACCTGTTGTGCAACTTGCGAACAAGCTGTCCGAAGATGGTATTGCATCATGTATAAGAACAGAAAACGATGGGCATGTATCAACAGACTGCTTGAAGGGTAAGATAGTGTTCAGCTCATTCCATCAGGCGAAAGGGCGTGAACGCAAAGTTGTATTTCTTTTGGGTTTTGATGTATCATATTTCGAGTACTATTGTAAGAGCGATCCGCGCAATGTTTGTAACAACCCTCTATATGTTGCGTTGACTCGTGCAAAAGAACTGTTATACATCGTCAATTATCGCGACAAAGATCACTTCGAATTCCTTAACACCGAAAATTTACACACATTGGCAGATGTAATCGGTGACAAAAAATCACCTCGATCGGCTGATAACAAAAAAATAGTGAAGTCGGTGACAGACTACATGCGAATGATCTCTTCAAACCGTCAGGCGTACATCATTGATGACTCAAGTTTCGTAGATTTCGTTGAAGTACCACTTAGCGTTAGAAAGTTGAATGCATTGCCGTGTGAGGTCAAGCAGAAATTCAATAAGAAGCGATACACTGAGTCTGTCGCGGATATTAATGGTGTCGCATCTACTATTTTGTGTGAGTATGTTGTCAACGGTAAGACAGCCGTAACAGAAGATGCACAATTTTCGTCGATGTTCTATCAACACTACAAGCGCGAATGTCATCTTCGATCATCAAAACGCAAGAAGTACAATATTCATGGTGCGAACAACTTAAATAATTTTGTAGAAGAGTTGCTCAGAGCGTCATTGGTCAACATATGTGCACCATCCGTATCGGAATATAGGTTACGACAAGTAAATGATTTCTCATGGGCTGATAGCAGAATGTTGATGACTGTGTACGCACGATTACGCACAAATGTTTTGTGCCATGAGTATGAAGTTAATTCCGGAACACTAACGATGAATGATCATAATAAAACAGGTGTGTGCGGGCGGTATGACATCGTCTCCGGTTATCGTTTGTACGAGATTAAAACCGTCGACGAACTATCGAATGAACACTTCATGCAAACCATTATTTATGACCTTATACGACAGATGACATCATCATTGGCTGATGCAAAGAGCAGCACAGAAGTAGCATTGACATATATGAAAGCGCTTCGAGACAACTATAATTCTCGCGATGCATATCGCTTGGGTGATCCCGTTGTTGGCGGCTTCATTTATGAGTTTGTTGCAGATGGTGAGGACGGAACATCTGTAAAAATCATCGATCAACATGGTAACATCAAAACTGTTTCCGGCGATAAGTTGATCGCAGACACATCGTTCTTTGATACTCAGATCAAAACGCTCGAAGATGATATATCTGCAAATAAGTTCAGAACATTCTTATACAATGTTCGATCGAATGAGATGTTCGAAATCACGATAACAGACATAGGAGCATTATATAACTACTTGTCTTGTGACTTCGGGGAGGCGGTAGGCGATGATGATTTTATCCGTATGGCAAAATGTTTATAAAATTGACAGGCGGTGAGAACACATCATACAATACATACAACAATGAATGCGTCTCCAAAGATGGGCACAAACGATAAGACAAGCACTACAACATGTTCGAAGCACTTCTGGTCTATCATGCGCAAACAACTTGAAACAGGTAACATCAAACGATATGCACTGAGGGTCGACTCAAAGTACTATCCAGGCATCTGGATATTTTATGGTGCTAATGACACAGCAAAAAAGATGATCGCACATGAATCACCACTTGGCATGTTCTATGACTATGCATAGTCGTGAGTTGACTACGTCTATTTTTTTCATTTGTGTATCTCTATGTGAGTCATAATCAATGTCAACAACAGAACAAAAAAGATTTATCTGCACTAATATCGCAAGACTAACTTTTGAAGAAAAGAAGAATCTTGTGTTTATGTACTTCATCGCAAACGGCTTGCAGAGCCTCATCAAAGAGCAACCAGAATCATTAACGATCAACTTAGATCTGATTAATGATGCAAATGTCATTGAAGGCATATACACATACGTCGACGAGATATGTAGACGTCATCAATAGTGACATTCGCGATGTTACATATGAGAACATCCGTTCTTTGTATTTTTTTTGGTTCTCATGAGTGACATTGATGATATCGTAAACGGGTCCAAGTTTAGTGTTATGTATTTCGAATAAGGTCATTGGTATAGTAGTCCATCGCGATCCACGCATGTCAACGATATATTTATATGCCGTCATCTTATCGCAATCATACATGAACCAAAATGTATAAATATAACCCGCAACAATATACCCATATAATCTTGGAATACCGTTTTGATGCGGTACTAATTCGATAAAAGACTTACCGCAGTTTACTATGATGAACATATAATTTTTTGTCGTGAAAAACACTATATGATCATGCATTTGATTCATAGATATTACTCTGCCATATATTTCTGGCATAACAAATACATCTTCTCTTGATATTTCCGATGTTATGATACACATGAATGATCCTATGATTGGATCAACATGAACTCTAACGTGCTTATAGTATTTGTTGGGAATATTCGTCCAACAATTATCGTATAATTTTATCAAACTATCCATGACCAAAGATTTTTACAAAAAAAGATAGAATCAATTTTCATCACATGCAACGATATATATGTCCGAAAGTCGCGCCTGTAACGTCGCGATGTACATCCGTTCTTTGTATTTTTTTTGGTTCTCATACGTGACATTGATGATATCGTAACTAGGCTCAAATCTAACATTACACAATTTGAATAAGGACATAGGTATCGTCGTCCATCGCGACCCATTCATGTCAATGGCGTATTCGTGTATCGACACATTGTCACATTCATATATGAACCAAAGTCTGTGGGTATTACCCGCACGAACATAATTATATAATCTTGGAATACCATTCTGATGTGATGATAAGTCGACAAAACATGCACAATAATTTATGATGACGCACATATAGTTTTTTGTCGTAAAAAACACGATACAATCGGATATATGAGTCATAGATATTACCCTACCATATTCCTCAGACAGACAGAATACATCATCTCGTGGCACATCCGAGGTTATGATACATTGGAATAAACTGGTAAGTGGATCAACATGAATCTTGACACATTTATAATTATAGTTAGGAACCTTCGTCCGACATCCGTCGTATAATTTTATTGATGCATTCATTATGCTCAATGATTTTTACAAAAAAGATAGAATCAATTTTCATCGCACGCAATGATATATATGTCCGAAAGTCGTGCCTGCAACGTCGCGATGTACATTCGTTCTTTGTAATTTTTTTGGTTCTCATGGGTGACATTGACTATATCGTAAATAGTTCTGCATATGGCGTCATATAATCCAGAAGAATTTCCTAGTTCTACAACCCAATATGATTTACTAGTATCGATTGTGTATTTATATGTCGCCGTATTATCACAGCCGTACACAAAACTAAATGTACTACTATCGTGTATACGGGTGCAACCATACATCCTTGGGATACCGTTCTGGCGGGGAGCTAGTTCGATCACGGACAAATCATATTTCACGATGAAGATATAATTTTTCACCGTGACAAACACTATATAGTTATGCATTTGATTCGTAGATATTACTCTGCCATATTTTTCATGCAGATCAAACACATGATCTGGTGGTTGATGTGTAGTTACAACACAACGAAATGCTTCTGTGATCGGATCAACACGAACTCTAATACGTTTGTAATATCTGCTCGGAACATTTGTCCAACGGCCGTCATATAATTTTATTGATGCGTTCATCGTGACGATCTTTTTTTACAAAAAAGATAAGATCAATTTTCATCACATGTAACAATAGTCGCATCCGAAAATGAGCAGCATCGTAATAGTCCTGTGCGAAATTTTGCAATGTTCAATGGTGTCATCGGTGTAATTTTCATTCGAGTAACATAGATCGTTCTGTCAACTCCAAATAAATTGCAATCATGTTGATCTACGAGAACACAACTAATACTACTGTCGGTAAAATCGAGAAGATATGTTTTGTGTGTTATCGTACATACTAAATGATACATAAGAGAACTCTTACCTATTATCAATACAGGATCAATGTCATTTGGTACTTGCATACACCATAAAAAACCTTCGTTCAATATATACCCACAACCCGACGATAAAATAATCAAAGTACGATCTGCATATGATTGTAACGATGTTATATTCGCACCATGTAACTTAAAGTCCATGCATAATGATTTACGTCTTTCACGATATTTGACATCATCACCAGAATGTTTTATCTCGAATGTTATGTTGTGATCGATAAATTCGTATCCATCGAGATAAGCTCTTTTACCTGGGTTGTGAAGAGTATATTCAACGTTGTCGAATATTTTGACATATTCATCTGAAACAAACATTTTTTATTATGTTCAGCGTGTAATCAAATTTAGGTGTAAACAAAAAAGATGTGTTCGATATGCTTCAGACATTAGCATCTGCAATTTATTGCGATACACTCTTTGCATGCATACGTGCTTCTTTACTTTTTCTGAATGTTTCATTCGTCTCTGACAGATTACCAAACTTGAAAACATTGTATGTTTCTTCCTTAAGCTTCTCTGATTCTTCTGCCAACTTAGCATCTTGCTCTTGTCGCTTAGCGCCTGCACCTTGTGCATCTTCCGTTCTTTGTTTCTTGATTTCTTCCATCGCGGTAGAAAAGTCTTTTTTGATCGAAACGATGTTTTCATACACCTTGTGCTTGTGCTCTTTGATCATTTTTTTAGTGACCTTAAAACCACGAGAACGATTGATCTCTGCTACCGCATGTGCTGTGTATCGCGCAAGCTGCATTGCTTGTTTCGTATCATCGCCCAAACCATTTCGCCTAACATCATCAAAATATTTCAGCACAGAATCTCTGTGGAAGATTCCACGCGCAAATGTAAAGAGCAGAACAGGATATGCATTGTTAAACTTCGTGTGATCCTCTTTCAGACGGCTATATAACTTTGATGTCATATCATTGATCTTCGATTCTTCTGTTTCGCGACTGACCTGATGCCTATCCCAATACAACTTGACGTATTTGATGATCTCGTCGACCTCAATCATGATGGTAGCGATATCGATAGTCTCTGACGACTCGATAGTAGGTGCTGTTTCTTGAGACATATAATTCACTAAAAAATCTTCGTTGAAATGTATATAGCAATGAATATAATTCAGTCTCCTGATTACACTTTAACATTTTTTGGTGGTATTGATCACGATGAAACACTAGATAGCATTGATCCCGAGGGCATTGTATTCAACAATGATGTGATAATGTCATTCGACGGTCGAGACAAACACAAGAAAAAAGGTGGTGCGGAATCAGATGAGTTCATCAAAAAACACTGGAACATGTTTGATGACTTAGGTTTCACGCTCAATAAAATCGTCGAAGTTAATACCGACAATCAGATCGCAGCAAGAAAAACACAGAAACGTAAAGGTGCTAACGACAATCTTATACTCGCCACCAGAGCTGCGATCATATCTGCTGCACATGAAGATCCTCGCGACGACGATGAGACTGACGATGATGACGATCTTGCAAACTACTTAGGTGGTCAAGAAGATTACATCAATGATCTATCGAATGAATATGTCGATGATTTTGTCAAGACACAAACAGATACCTACACAGGTAGTCATGACGATGAGTATGACTTTTATGGGTCATCATCCGACGCAGGCGACGATGATGAGTATAATTTTTATGAATAAGTCACACTTAATATTTCTGTCGCGACCGTATCATTGTACTCAAATCGCGAAAGTAGTAACATGTCTTCAGAATCTTCGATTCCTTTGATCTCTATGAGCACGAAATCTTCTGGCGGTCGATCATCACATTTCGACAGTTTTATGACAACAGTAGTAGTGTCATCATAATTTTTTTGTATGTCGACATCATGAACAAAGAAGTAGTCGACTACTTTTTTTGTGTTAACGATGACTAGATGCCCTTCATGAAGATCCATGATGCCCGCTGCAAAAAATATGTTGTTAGTCTGTCCCATCTTGTTCTTGTATCGCACAGATTTTATGTCGCTCGACATCAGCGCCCTATTACTTTTGACGGCTCTATGAATCTTGTTACCCATCACACAAGTATATATTTGTTTGTACATATGTCAACAAAAAAATTATTCACTGATGTCAGCCGGGTGGTATGTTGATAGTCCGAAATAAACTTTGGTATCGGTCTCGGTGATGATCTTCACGATGCCAGGTATAATTAATTCACAGAATTCAAAACCTGTAGAGAATTCTGTTCATCCTTAAATGCGCTCATACCTTGCGCGTTAGAAATCTGATTAATATGTTGTTTGCACCATTGATATCTCGATCAATAGTTGCATTACAATTACTACAACATAATGTTTTTTCGATATATTTATCATTAACATGGCCACATCGACAACAAGTTCTGCTAGTATATGATTCGTTCGAGAACAAATAATTGTTGTTATACAACTCACACGCCAACTTTAGTTTTGAAGTGAACTTGTAATGACTAACGAAATTTATGTAGTTAATGTACTCAGCACCTTTGTATTTTTTGATAAACGAGGAACTCAACTCCGGTGCGACAACGTTGCTGTATCGCGTTGCAAGAAACTTAGCAGCCTTCCTGTGGTAATCTTCAACATAATTAGTCACTTTGGTTCTCAGTGACTTTATTTTGCGTTTACCATTGCGTTTAGATTTTAACTGCTCTATACGTGTTGCGGTTGAATTAATACGTTTCAACATGTCATTGCCAACACTATATTTGTTACCATACGAATCAATGCATGTGATGAATGTTCTATATCCAGGATCAAATGCAACTATACTATCATCTTGTCTAAGCGACGACACGGGAACAACGTATGAGATACAAAAATAATATCTCTTATATTGATCACGGATCAGTTTCAATGTTCCGAACTTCTTTTGAACGTCATAATGTTCTTTGAGGTAACGTATATCTCGTTTTGTCTTTTTTCCGTCATGTAACTTAAAATCAGAGTGATCAATTAATTTTGTAGGTAACACTCGCATATATGTACCCAATAAGTTGTAGTTATTTTTTGTCAGATTACACATTCTTGTAGCATCTTTTAAAGTGATTCTTATGCTTGTTCTATAACTAGGGTCGGCATTATACTTTTTCTTATGTATAGTTTTTCCTGTTTTATAGTTAGCAACACATGTTCTGATCGCCTCTTGAGCTATATCATATGATGCTCCATCGATACTAGCATCTCGTTTGAGTATCCAGTTCCGATCATTTTTATCGCTCATCAAGCTGTTACGAATGGTTATTGATGAAGGTATTTTGAATTCATTGATATAATCTTCGGATTCATCAATGAAATTTGCTGCTTCATTATAAAACAACCTATAACAACCGAAGAACTTACGCAATATCTTCTTCTGAATCTTCGTCGGATAAAATCTTATCTTCCTTGTTCGCATAACGCCGTCTTCCGTGGTATCTGGCAGCGAACACTGTAATAATTTCGAGAATGTCTGCGGATAAATCGTCGGTTCTTGGTACTTCTGTTGTAATCTTTCCCTCAAACTTTGGAAATAACCATTCAAATAATTCAAATCCAAATCTAGAAAATCTGTCTGCTGTTGTGACAACAACTTCATCGAGATTTTTTGTGAAGAGACATTCCAAAATGGTTCTGAAACCCTCCCTTTTTGTGCTGATTCCGCTTCCGATATCAGTAACAAGTTCGTGTTCTGGATATTTTTTTTGAAGATGTTCGATTTGATGTTGAAGTTCATGTTCTTGTTTTTTGCTTGAAACCCTACAGTAGATGAATCTTCTTTTTGCTCCATGTGTTTTGACCTCTTCAACGAAATATCTTCTGTGTCCTCCTTGGGTAACTTGGTATTTAATTTTTCCTGAATCAGCCCATGCTCTGAGTGTTTGAGCTGACACGTTATAAAATTCGATTGCTTCTCGTGCTGGCACATACATTTGCATAACTCACGTTTCTCAATATTTTAATATGTATTTTTAACGAGTTAGTTGAATTCTTTGAAAAAATTAGGCAGTGCAAGTGGTGAAGACAAATGTTCTGCGTAGATGGCACATATACAAAACATCAGATCTCACCATCCGAGCAAAACATATGTCCCTGCCGCCTATGTAAAAAATTAAATGTCGATGAACATCGACTCATTGTCAGACTCATCGTTCGTCTCGATGTTCAAATCGAATTGCCATACATCAACATACCAGTTATGATATGCATACAACGTTATCTCACCGTTTGATGGTGAGAATATGATGTATCGATAGTCAATAAGACTATCAATGATCCTCGCAAAATCATTGTTGTCTTTGACAGTGATTGTTCTGCGCAACACATTATTTGGTTGCATGAGTAATTTGCATTCGGTCATGAAGATACGACCATCGTCGTGTTGAACGATAATGTTATTACGATAACTGTAAAAGGTGCGCACATGCGATGATGACTTGATCGGACCAGATGCTTTGTGAAAGATGTTGCGAGAGAGCTTCTTTCCTGTGCTTGTAATGAGGGTGAACCCACCGTTTGCACTTGCGTCGGCGATGATTTTATGATCACCGAATGAAATGTTTTCAAAAGTATCACAGAACGACATTCTATTTTTTTGATACAACCATGAAGATCAATTTTAGGAAAATTGACTAGTTAGCATGATCATATTATACAGACGACATGTCATTACCATCATCACAAAAAATACAGGTCGCACAGTTTAATAAGCTGCGTATATTTTACGATGATTTGACCGAAGATCAAGTATCGACTCTCGAAAAATATGATTTCATCGAGTATGTCCCGAACTACTCAAGTGCAGATGTGATCATCAATTCAGAACCAAGACAACTCAAAGTGCAGATCAACATCGGTGATTCATCCGACTTCAAAGAATCAGGCATCATCGATCTGCTCTTAAACTTATATCGCGGCCTGATGCCAGAAGCATACATTAATTATCTGTTGGATAAACCTTCGAACAATGAGCTATTTCGCGTCCTGAAATCATTGCCCGGTGACATTGAAGGTGAGACAGCACATGACTCATTCAATGGTAAGTACACAACGATTCTTCTACAAACTTTGCGTAAAGATTATGCGATCAAGATGTTGAACATCATAAAGACGATCATAGAAGACATGCACAAAGGGTCATATGATCGTTTCTTAAGTAATTACTCACGCAGTCAACACACATTGTGTACAGATGACCATGTAGATGGTTCGGGCATATGGTCACCAGAGTTGCTACATGCATATGTGACGAACTATCTTATGTGGTCGGTGCCAACATTCGTCGACATATACAATGAGTATATTGATCTTCGAAGTAATGCATTTTTGCGAAAACAACTAAAAGTGTTCTTTCGAACATTGCCCGAAAAGTTGTATACACAAGCACTGCGCGATGTCTACTTGGATGCTGTTTCTGAAGACAAAAAAGAATGATTACGCGGAGCGTGTGCGAGGATGTTAAGCAAAGATCTTTACTAATGCGACTATACCTACCGGTATAACAACTATGCTGGCGATGAGAGCACACAACAACACAGAGCCCGCACAGATCAATGTGTACACAGTAACGATGCGCGCATTTTTCATAAATCGTCCCCATCTAGTATTCAACCACTTTTCTTGTTTCCATGATTCATACTCGGTAAGTAGTTCATGACTATAATTGATGTACTTTCTTTTTTGTTGTTCTGTTAGATCTTCTAGCCCAAGGAACCACAATGAATATAGCAAGTATACACCTTCATGCCGTGCTAGTATATGCTCAACATCAGGGTCTCTCTTCTGATATTTGTATCGAATATATTTGTATGTGTACAACGGACTTTCTAACAACGACTCAAACACATCGTTAAATCCACCGCTCATGTTGTACATGTAACATGCTTCCGGATCTGTATATTTTTGTGTTGTCATGTATTTCTCGAAATATCTCTTACCATATTTCGTAAACATGAGTACAGGATATTTGTCGTCCACATTTTTGTACGTGGATCGGGTTGTTAGGCGGCGAGAAAACCCTCTGCGACATAACCATTCCGTTTGTTCAGGCGAAAAGTGTCTCTCATGGCATACTTTTGATACATGATCATCGGGCAAATCACGAAACACTAATCGTAACACCAGAAATTCTGCATCTCGAGTATATGTCGATATCTCTCTCCAAAGCTCTATTGGAATGTGATATACGTGTGACATATGTCACCTAATTTCCATTAGGTGACATGCATCAATTTTACCAAAACTTCTCAAGCACATGAGTAGTGGGATGCTCATCATAGTACCACTTGATCAGCATCAGCACTGTGTTATCGCGGCCGATTAATGATCCCGATAAGAATTTTATGTCAACAGATGTTCCTGCAACATTATACTCATAATATACCCAAAGTGAATCAGGATCAGTGCGCTTTGAGCTACATCGCAAACGATGAATCTCATCGTCGACACAAAGTAAAACACAAGTGTCAAGTGTGGCGGTGAGCATCGTTGCACCGATGAACTCTATGCTTGTCTCATTGTTGTTCGTTTTCGATAAACAGAAATCTATTCCGCGAACATCAAGATCATGTGTGTATGGACTTATGAGCAAGTTATCATGTCGAACGATACCGTCATCACCTGATTTTCGCGATGTCACTTGACCTGTTTTTTCATCATATATTGCGATGAACATTTGTATACAAAGATAGGGTGCGATGATATCAAAAAAGAATGCACGGGCGGTATGCGATGACGATATGTTCTCGCCGTATGTGCTAGCGCGTTAGCGCAAACGGTATGTTCTCATCGTCCGAGCATGCCACCTACACCGCTTGCGCCGTCTGCTCAGTATCGTTCTGCCAATGCAAACCACTCATCATTTTTTTCATGAATGTCTAACATGATGCGAATCTTGTTTTTGTCTGCTGTTGGAAAGTTGTCACCTGCGTCGAGCAATGCCATGTACACATCGTCTCTGATCGTTGTCCCGAATGAAAATGTAGATGACATACATCGATTGCCAGCATTTTCCGAACATGCACCTGTGTTATATTTTTTGGAATCGATGTCATCACCAACATGAAAACCACCAATGTCATCAATCGATCCTTCGATACATTTTAGTTCAGAGAAGTGTTTACCACCGATAAATTCTTTAGTGACATATGTACCACGCTGGGCGTCGTCATTCATGAGACAGCGCAAAACATACTTCTCTGCGGCTAACACAAAATCAGAGAGCATGTTAATAATAGATGCATCGACATCCATCTTGGGCACTTGCAAGTGGCCAGCATGATCATCTGACGTGTTACTTGCTTGATCGCCGATACGACTACTTATAAAATTCTCATCAATGTTACCTTCGCGCAACCCCTTAAAGATGCTGAGTAGTGCTTTCGACAAGAATATTTCATCGATGACACCTACAACTTCATACCATCGCGGATCAGTAGTCATCAATGTCACTATTTTTTCTGAGTGTACCTTGTATATTTCTGGAATAGCACGTTCGATACTTCGGAGCAAACGGTTATGTTGTTCTTCGAGAACAGTTTGCAATGCGACATCATTATGTCTTTCGCGTAACGGTCCGTGTCCCGTAATGAACGATCGTGAAAAATCGATGATTCTACCGATATACGGTTCGCCTGATTTTTGCATCAAGACGGTCAATGATGACTCTCCGGTCGTCGTTCCAGTCGTTGATCCACCGATAACATATTTTTGTTCATATCCAGTGTAGTTTGTATACATAGTAACATTGCCAGCATGCAAGTCACCATGAATGATGCCTCCAATAAGATGCAGATTAGTCAATGTGATCAACCAGTTCAAATACAACTGTTTGAAAACGAGTGGATCGAGCAACTTATCACGCAATGCCCATAAGAATGAATCTTTGATGATTGTTCCCCTACCGCCTGTTAACACATGAGACACACTTACACCTGAGTATGGCATGATGATCATGCCGGCAACATCTGTCATAGTATATTCTGCGATATCCAAGTTAGCAAGTTTCTCGACACGCGGATCACTCAATGTGTTACGTTCGAGTGCAACACGAGCATCGGATATATCAGAGATCATTCTGTCCGCCACTTTAAACTTTCTGACGATGTTAATGTTGCGGTATTTTTCTTTTGTCATACCATAGATCGGACATACAACAGACATAAGTGGCATACCGGTACCAAGATACATATAACATAAATCTGTACTTACGAGCAACATCTCACATTCGCGCCAGAATTTGAGAGTGATATCATATGGTCGTGTGACCTCTGCTTCTGTCAATGGTACAAGTTTAGGGAATGAGTTATTGCCTCGCGACATTAATGTATGATATTCAGACAGCGATGTAAGTAGTGTGTCGGGGACATGCAAGTTACTAAAGATGTTACGCATCGAATCATTTGCCAACTTTACTTGATGACCGAGTCGCCACATATGAATGTATGAATATACGATGCAATCAAATGTCTCTTTTCGCGACTTTACTCTTCTGACTAGTGCAGGATCATCTGTTGCGATCTCGTACAAAATACTTAGTCTACCCCCATTTATGAGCGCACTTATATGTCCCGAAAAATGTTCAAACAGCTCTGTAACATTTTTGTCTTGATCAGAAAGTTCGTACATAGTACCAGAGCACTCACCGTCAGCAGAGTCAATGACATCGCCAGGTATAAACATGATCTCGGGATCATCTTCAGGTAAGTCACCACTACTAAACCACCATGGCTTTGACTTGTGTGATCGCATCGCATCTGGGTTACTATGATTAGTCATGTTGGCATAAAGTATGCGACAAATCATGTAGTTGATCTTTAATTCGTTGTCATAAATAACACAAGTAACAAGAGTTCTGTCCGACATGATTTTGAAAAAACGTCTGCCGAGCAGTTTACTCAATGGCCACAAAACGCATCCGGCGTGATCCATTATAAAATTGATTTATATACCTTTTTGTACAAATAAATGGATCTACTAATTCGCAAAAAAATAGCGGATAACGTCCCTGACTTCTACTATCATCGCATCGCGACTGGCAGCGCAAGCAGAGCAAGTCGTGTGAACCGTCCATACAAGTTTTATGAGCTGAGTGTTATTGGCTCCGATGTTGTTATCGGTGTTTTTCGAGGCATATATGGTACGATGTTATATATATACTGTGTTACACGTAGTCGCATATGTCTCAAAACATCGAACAACAGTAATGTTATCGTGTTTGATTTTGATGGTAATGTTGTTATCGATCCTGAGATAAAATCAGATATGGCATTTGTTGGACACTATGGAGAAAAATTAAGCACACTAAGTTCAGTTATTGATATACATAAAAAGTTTGTAGATAGACGCACAGTACCATTCAAGTGGTTGCAACACAAAGATGATATAGTACGTAGAATGACATTGGCGCAACATGTTGACAGACCGATTGAACTGTCTGATCTCATCGTTGTATGCATGGATGCATGTACGGACGCGCGTCCATCGGAGTAATTAAATTATCGATTGAATTTGGTCATATCAATTATACCGATGTTTACAGCTGATACTTTTTTGAAGATGATCTCAGGGTTGTCTAATTCTGAGATTGCCGATCTCGATGAAAGTTACTTCATTGACCTTATACGATATGCATCAATCGACAAAGTACTATTATATGCCGCTGCCAACACAATGACATTAGCGCATTGTGCAATCGTTGTCTATCATCGACCAGATATCTACCCAGAGTTTATAGATAGTTCTGATGTTCCGTTATCGACTGTCATAAAAACTATGCAACGACTTGAACCAGAAGTATGTGGCAAGATACTACAGTTCTATGGTTTGCGCGATCCTCATTTCAGAACAGCTGATGCATATATTTCGCACATCAAAAATCTGTTGTTGCAAGATCCTGTATACGAAAAAATAAACAGAAATGGCACTGTAGCGATAAGCGAAATTTCAGACATGACCGCAGAGAAGTATTTAGAGAGTGATCATCTGTTAGAAACACTTGTCAATGCCATCAGCGAACATTACATCGATTGATAATGAGGCGATTAACCGGTGATCAACTGACGATTAAGTCTTTTTCACAACACCATAGTTGACTAGCTCCTTGACTAGTTCACTCTTGTTCAGTCCTGCAAATCTGATACCGTGTCGCTTGGCTAAATTTTGCAGATCAGTCAAGTTAGAGCTCTTAGTTAACTTTCGAGGTGCACTTTTTTTGCTAGATGGTCTTCGTTCTTTCTTAAAAATGTTTCTCATTGTATTATATTTCGGAGTATACAAAAAAATATTTACACATACATAGGGAATAGAATAGGTATATATATTTTTTTTGTTAGGCGGGCAGCATTCGACGGATGCTTAAATGTACAAGTCGAGTAGAGAGATAGCGAGTAGATGGATAGATGGATAGCAACTCAGGTGTCAAGTTCGAAGTTGGTCATGAAAATTATTTACAATATTTGTCTTTCATGATTCTCAAAACTGTGTTGACTCCTTCATTGGTGGCGAGATTGATGAGATCATCAATGTCAGCGAACATGTTACCTTCACTGTGGAAATAGTTGGACAAGTTTTCAAGATCACCGTTTGGATCAGATACAATAGACTTAATTAGGGAGCGACTGTTACGGTCGATGTCAACTCCATAATAATAAGCCAATGTAACTGCAAAGCTATTATTGTTGATCTTGACAGCAATGTCGAAAAGTTCATCGTAAAGTTCGTTACTAAATTTTAGCTCAGAAGACTTCAGAAGGTATGCGGCAAGATCTTTACGATCTTGTTTGAGCATATTCTTGAGAAGAATTTCAGCAACGTCCTTTAGTCCGTAGGTTTGACAGATATCGAAAACACTTAAAATGTTCACATCACTCACTTTGTTAGAAGCAAGAGATGAAATCATTTCAGAATTTCCATAGAACATGGCAGTCGTCAATGCTTTGGCGTTATTGAAATCAGGATTAGCTCCTAAATCCAACAAACGTTGTACATCAGCGGTTGTGTCATGTTTTACAGAAAGTGCGAGAAGAGTTTCGAGGGTCATTTGTAGAATATTGATTATTGGAGCCGGATTCAATTTTGGTCAGGCGCAAAAAAATGAGGTTTCTATGCTTTAGAACGAATGATATATAACGCTCCGAAAAACCACATTATTGTGAGTAACATCTCTACATATGCCATGCTGTTGATATCTTTTTCGATGCGCTGTTTATCTGTAACTCATGACTCCGGTCGCAATGAAACACAATGTAGAGAACATATTTTTTTGCAGTTATGTTGTTATGTTGTCGTATCGGCACGATCAATTTTAGCAAAAAAAATGTATGATCAATTAGTCACGAGAGTAAATAGTTTCGAGGTACTCCAATAACTGATAATCAACATTTTGTGTCGGATGTCCGACTAGAAAATCTACAGTGTCAATACTTGCGCATGACAAAGCGATCGCAATGAAATGACCAACATTACCATTGATATCAATATTACGATAAGTATTCAAAATTGTGTCGATTGAATAAGTATCATCATTTTTGATAGCAGCGATAAGTCTGTGTTCCGGTTGTTGTTCCTGATAGGCTCTGTATGCACGCATAGAGGCTTCAGTTGGGGCAAGTGGAATGGCAGTCATTTTATTAAATTATTGATTGGATGAGGCATGTTCAATTTTAACAAAAAAGACGACGATGATTACTTAGGTAGTGTATGTGCTATCGCGCGTGATCTATCGCGCGTGATCTATCGTGCAGTGCACGCTGGCTCGCTGCGAGATAAGCAGCATGTTCATCGGATGTCATATTTATGTATGGATAGTTCATTGTGTTTGTTGTTCACCGTCCGGCTTCAATTTTATATATCCATTCAACACGTAAAGTACATTAATGCTATCATGATCAAGCGCCATATTATACAATTTTTTGAGTGTTCTTTGAGTGATGTTTTGAGTGACATGATTCAACATGAATGACATCAAGAAGATGTTATCGGTGATAATTGAGTATCTATATACTGCTCCGCCGAACCTGTTTGTATCGATGATGCACGTATTTAGGATGTTGTCAATGGCCACATAATCTTCGTCATGAATAGCATATTTTAGTTGTTCATACATTTTGGGTTCTGCTTCGCCAATTATCATTTTTTATTTATGGCTGACAGGTTTCAATTTTGCGACATTTGATCAAACAAGCTCCTTACCTTTGGTGGGTTAGATGAACCTCCGGATGGTGCCATAGCAAGCGCATCAAAATCAGATTGTGGTAACATGTGTAATCTTTCGATCACCGGCTCCTCACCGTTCAAACGTCTGCGTTGGCTTTCTTCTCTTTCTTTATTACCTTGTGCGATCATTTCAGCTGCTTGCTTTTCTGCTGCTTCACGTTTTTGTTTTCTTTCCATAAGTGCTTTGAAGTAGCTGCTACCTGAGTTTTCAAGCTCCTTCTCAATGGTTCCTCTGATCGTTTCTGGCTCAACTGCAGCGTTAGTTTCTTTCGGATCAATGAATGTTTCGGGGAACTCCTCATTCGAAGTGTTGTCATCAACAACAAGCAACTCAAAATATTTTGAGATGGCTTCTTTGATAACTGGTTCTGGCATTTCGAGCTTGTCGAGTTGACTGATTAAATACACGATTCCTGTGAGTTGAGGCATTGTATATTTTTTGATGTTTCATCGGCTTTAATAAAAATTGATAGTCATCGTGCCAAGATAATTTAACATGGCATTCCACAAAGATACAGTAAACATCATCAAATCGTTCTCAGACGATCTATCGCTCAGACTCGTATGTAAAGATTGGTCCGATCGTCATCAAGGTTATACAGAGTTAATGTCATCAGACGACCCAATCAAATCGTATTATTTAGCAAGAAGAATAATCGGTCATCATCGTGCATGCAAGTTAGTATACAAAAAATTTAATGTCGCAAAACTGGTCAAACATACATCGGCAGAAGAATGCCCAGATCCACACAGAAGTAAGTTTCTTCTTGGTGTATATGGCGAAATAAATGACACTGAAGTAATTTCTAGAGATACATACTTCTATCACAAGTTGCACGGTAAGATCTTAGAGCCCGCTGCAATAATTTGTAGATATGATTCTGACGCAGAACCAAAAAAGTTTATATACACAATGATCATGCCGGTCGTATTTATGGCAGTAAGTATAGTTGGTCTGTTCGTGTATATTTCTATACTAGTGAAATCTGTTGCACCAGAAATTATTATATGTTTTGCTAGCATCGCGGCATTATCATTTGTACATATTCTACTCATGGCAGCAAGAATGACATACAGAATGTTACGAGAAGATGAGGGTCAAGCATATGATTTTAGTTGTCGAGTTTAGATAGAGCATCATAGAACGCATCAATGATTTTTTTGTCGTCGGATGACTTCCAGTTGCTACCGATGCGCGGCTCACCGTACTCATAACACATGGCACTAAACATCGCTGGATATGTGTCTTTAGAAATAATGTCACTGCGCGCCATGATAGTTGATGCATCAATCGGATCATTGATGTCTCGATATTCGAGGGCGATGAGATAACCGTCACGATATTGTTGTTTGCGTATCAAGAATAGTGCACCTGATTCTTCTTGACGCGGTGAGCAGCATAGCCAAATAGGTATGCATGAAAAACATTCCGCGAAGAGCTCGCCGATACTACTTTCTGCATGTGTTGCTGGTTCTTCTGGTGATAGTATGTTACGATATTCAGGCGGTATGAACATTTTTTTGTTGCAAATGTTGTTGTATATATCACAACAAAAAAATGTGTTTCGATTGTTAATCGAGTGTGGACATGATGCCTGCGTTTTCGACAATACGAAGAATATTCAGTGTGTTCTGCCCATACTTCTCACAATAATAGTTGATCTCTGGATAGTCATCTGTGTCACAGTGAAGACGCATCTTCATGCTGACCGCTTTGCGGATCTCCTTACTTTGTTGTCTGAATGTTTCATATTTTTGTGTTGCTCTAAAATCATCTTCACGACCATCATATCGCGCATCATAAAATTCGATGGTTTCTTTTCCGACTGTATCTCTGGCACTATATTTATGATCTAGCTCTGCATATTTCAAGAGTCCATCGATCGTGTTTATCTCATAACCTTGTGGCCAAACACCTTGAGGCAATGTATCGAACAAAAACGCATTGATGATTGTTTCGTCGATATAAGGCTTTATGCTGTGCATAGCAAATTTCGATATGCGAGACAAGTCACATCTAACCTTTTCGTCAGGATGATCAAAATATTTGTCGATGACTTTCAACAAAATTAACTTATCTTTGTTCGATAACACAGAAACATATTTGACTGCCGGCAAATAACCGATGATGAATGTGTTAATAAAACATGAAATACATGACACAAGTCCATCTTCATCGTCCGCGCAATAACTATCGATGGTTAGATCGATGATGTTTGCATCAGGTATAATGCATCTTGTGTGTGGCATAATGTCATTCACTACTTTTTTGAGAAAGCATTTGCTCTTCGTGCCAATGATTATCGTGATCGACTCGAAGTCTTTTGGATCATCTGAAGATAAGTATTCCATTTTTGTTCATATTATTGCGGGTCAATTTTAACAAAAACGAATGACACAACGTATTACATACCTTTCAGACACATGTTTACCGCAACACCTACAGTGCCTACGGCGCACGCAATGATAGCATCACTTGGAATCATGAAGAACGATAATAGAGTTATGATCAGCGGTCAAACTGATCTTTCGGAAGAGATGTTCGACATGTTTTATGCTCCAGTGATCGAATCACACATCATGCAAGATGCAAGTTTTATGATGGGAACTGCATCCGGTGTTGATGCGATGGCAAAAAAATATCTTCTTTCGCGCGATGTTAGTCCCAACAAAATTACATTGGTGTTCAAAAAAGATGTTGGTGCATGTGTCGATGTAACTAACATCGGAGGCAACTTCGCAACATATCCAGATCGTGATTCTTTCATGACACAAAACACAGATGTTGATATCGCATATATAAACGGATCATATATGTCGATCGGATCTGGCACTATGTCGAACATCTTTCGCAGACGGTATGGACATACTATTGCAACAGCGCTAACTGCGCACATTCGAGGATTCACTCCGGTTGCACAAAATGATGACGATGCCACGATAGCACTGAGCTTGTATGATGTTCTTCGCAAGTTCGATGCAGGCGATGGAGTTGACCATTCGGACGAAATTTATAAGATGATCAAAGATGCGTCAATGTTGTTTATCGCTGATTCCATCAGATTGTGGCCACAAAAAAATTAGATACCGACGATGTAAGCTAAGTGTGCGGCGATATCATCGAATGACCATTTGGCATCTATCATTTTTTTTGCTATGGTGGTATCAGAAATATGACACGCGCGTGCGACACTAAATGAAACTGAGTTATCAATGTTATCGCCAACGGTGAGCACACCTTCGGGCGAAGCATAGATGAAACCTGTTTGACGTACTGTGCGACCGAGTTTCATTTCATGTAGATTGTTATCGCCATTGATGACGGTTCGCACAAAGTTAGATGGCATCAACAAACATCCGATGGCGGTCATCTCATCGCGTGTATACTTTTTGTGCTTGATGATTGGCTTGAATTTCTTTGTAAGCTTCACGAGCTTACCTTCTTTTTTGAGAGTCAAGTTAGGACTATTTTGCCCGAATGTGATGACTGACGACGTGCAGGTCATCAAGTATTTTTCTTGTGTACATCCACTTGTCATCTGTCTTTCTTCGATAGTACCATAGGGCAAATCATAGAATCGCATCAAGTGACCAGCGCTAAACAACAACTCTGACAACTCATGAATCGGAACAACTGTCGATGACATCGATAGTGGCGTTTCATCGCGCAATGTATTCATGATGATCATTGGATATTTTGACTTGTTTGGTACTGTCTTAGGTGTGAACCAATCCTCATCGTCCATGCCGTTTGCGCCAACGTTACGATATTCTTTGATCAAGTTCATCTTGACTTGCTCTGGATATTCACTCAAGAGTAACACTTTGTATATGCCGGCGATACTCAAGAATAAGCTCTTAACACCCGCATCATTCAATATGAGCAACTCGGTCATGTCGAAGAGGCATGCATCAATGTCTTTCGAAAGATCAAAGAACTGTGCGATGGTATCAGCGCGGAAATATGGCCATAATGTTGCATAGTTATCTAACCCCTTAACAGAGTCATTAGTCACCTTCATCGCTTTTGCGATCGACTCAGGTGTCATGTACTCAGGAACAGCAGCCTTACGCAAGCGCTCTAACATCGTTTTTGTGTTATATAAACTACTTGTATTGACTGTTGCTGGCTTGATGGCTGGCTTGATAGCTGGCATAACATTTGTAGTGTTAATAGCAGCTTTAGCTGTGTTACTGGCATTTTGTTTCTTGTTTCCGCGATTGTTCTTTTTTGAGGTCATGATTATTGTTGTGATCTTGTTAGGCTATGTTCAATTTTGACCTCGACTCGCTGACACTTGATACTAAAATTGATGTCCGCACACGAACAAAAAAGATGTTCGACGAGCTATTATTTCATCGTATTTCACAGTTCATGCCTCTCATCACGCGTGTAACGATCATGTCGCAGTTGTGCAAAATGTCAAGATCAGTCGTCCCACTCAAAGAAATAAATGTTGTGCGAACGTTGAGTTATAGCACTGATCCAAATGTTAAGGCATTAACAATATGCCTGACGAATGAGTATAAGTCTATTGGCATAGTTATGCGAAAAATAGGCGCACCTTATTGGATGGGACTTGTTATGTAGCTATATAATTTGGGTTTGGACCAGGCTATACTCTGGATGTGTAAAAATACGAATGATGGTAACGGGTATGAAATTATCATACAATGTTACAGAAAATTTCTTGCCGTGTCACACATTAGAGATAATAAACATGGATCGTTTGCATGTTTTCTGGGTGTTGCAAAAGATAAGATACGAGAATTATGTCCAGACATGTATGGTATAGTCGAAAGCACAAAAAATGATTGCTTTGATGAGATGCTCCGCTTAGGTTGTTACGATGATACTCCCACCGCTAGTGCCATCAACAGATTATACAAGCAACGAAACTATTATTGCGTCGATAGATTATTCAAGCATTATTATGCCAAGAACCCTAAGTTGCTCGATGGTGTGCAACCAGAAATTAGAGACTACCTAGTAAAAGTCTTCCTCACTCATCTCGAATGAGCCCACCATTCTTTTTCTGTCTATTACATTGTTGTTGATCATGATCGGAATGAACACAGCGAGGAATGAATATACGATGAACTTTGTTAAATTACTACTTGCTGAGTCTTCGTCATCATCATCTTCTGGATCTGCTGTATAGTATTCGTGCAATATTACGATGAGCACGACAATGAAGATACTCAGAAATAGGGGATTAAGTACTATCCATCCGATAGGTCCATTTGCAACCCAATCATTAAAATTCTCTATACCCTCAAGAACACTAAACATTTTTTTTGTGAATATATTAAACACGGGAATATATAACGTAATAAAATGATATCAGACGGACTTTACGAGACCATCGATTACGTTCAAGACATTTCACTTGTTGGTTATGATCCGAGCTTGGACTATGAACAGCAAAACATCGATAACTACCGCAGAGCATCTTTGATGGATAAGGGTCCCGAAGAAGTGATCATGCAGAATGAAGATTTCGACCCTGCAATGCAGAGACAATACACACAAGTAAAATTAGATCGTATGTATAACCCTCCAGAGCCTGTAAGAAAATCGGGTATTGATTTGAATGACTACGGTATGGATTTTCATTTGGGTGAGGACATCGGTACTCTTCAACAAGAATATACAGCACAACAACGCAAGCGTTTGACAGAGACACAATACTTCAACAATGATTCTGCGAAACAAGTGCCCATTGGTCAGGTCGCACCGATGAAACAGAATCGTGATATCTATTGGTCAAGAGATTCTGCTCTTCGTTTGAGACAAGACTTCACTATGGAAGCAGAAGATAGAACTAGCTTGAGATCATTTCGTGGATTATCGAAAAAGAAGATTTTGGGCTACGACCCTAAACGTTGTCCGACCGCTGAAAAAGCATTCAATGATTATGTTACCGATGCAACTGAGACTAATAGAGCAATGTCACACAAAAAAATAAAGCAGATGGCAGCCGTCTTCAAAACAATGCAAGATCTCGAATTCAATCAAGATGCACTTGTTGATATTTTGCGTGGCGCTAAATGCATCAAACCAAAGAATGCTACTGACAAACACAGAATGGATGCTGAGTTGGGTGATAACCCTGAAGAATCATTGAAGCGAACATTTGTGAAGATCTGGAAAAATCGACCAAAATATACTGGATCAGTAACAGATGTCGATTATGATGATTCGTTTGAGCAGGTGTCTCGTGTTGCTAACATCATCAATAAGAAAGCACAAGCACGTGCCCGCGCAAACAGCAAAAGTAGTAGTGGTATCTTGACCGAGTTTGATGATGCGACACTTGATCCAGTCAAAAAAGTTAGACAAGGTAAAGACTCAATTAATAAATTCTTGAGCACAACACAAGACTCAGATATTCCAGATGACACTCGCGAAGAAGCAGTAAAAAAAGTGCGTAACGAATCTGCAAAGTTGTCTAAATTTTATCACAAAGTTCAGGCCGATGATAGTGAGTATGCACCTAATGATGATGCGATCAATAATGTTGCACCTGGCGCTAGACCAAAAGAATCAGGCAGAAATAAGAACGCACAGCTTGAACGATTTGATGCTGTTGAACATGGCGACAGTGCAGAGAATCGCGTAGAGCATAAGAATTTCCACAAGTATGATACACAACAATTGAAAAAATTAACGAAGAGCGATACTGACCGCCCAGAAGAAGTTGTCGGCGGCGACCCAACTGCGTTCAGAAAGAGTGTACAGGGGGCAAGAAGAAATGAGAAGTACAAAGATTATGCACCCAGCACCCTTGACTCTGCGCATACTCGTGGCTTGAGAGGTAACGGAAAAATACATGTTCGCAGAGACTATAGAGATAACGCAGAAGAAGCAACGACGCATTAGTAGTCTAAGAGAACATTAACATTTCGTCCGACACTAAAATATTTTAGCATGCCATACGCATCTCTAACGGCGACGCTATTTGTGAAATGATCATAATACCAATCACTTGATTCTGTTATATGACAATGGTTCAATGGAAATGTGTTATGTTCGTATATTATCACTTCTTTTTTGCCGAGTTTATGTTGTTTGAGTATTAACCTACGTCCATCACTCGACATGTAGTCAACATTTTCAACATAATACAAGCAATCTTCTGTGTCGAAAACAAGTAGTTTGTTAGAATGATCAATGTGAGCATACTCAGTCAACAGGTCGGCCTTGATATCGCTGATGCTATCCAATTTTTTCATCTCGGTTCTACATATTTCTTCGATGTGACCATCAATATACATTAGTCCATGGCCAATGATAGATAGCTTCTCGTAATTATATTCACGTCGTGGATCATATGTAAGATAATACTCAGCCGTCGCTAAATATGTTTGTGGCACTACACGATTATGTGGATCGATGAAGTAACATATTGGCTTGGGTCCTAAATGTAGGTATGCAATGACGATAGAACAATAGTATCTTTGTTTTGATCTGATAAAAATCGTCTCTTGTTGTATACCTAATATTCGTGTCATGTTACTTCTGATTGATTTGCATGTTCTGCCAAGATATACACGAGATTCAAGATCTAAGAATTTATTGATCTCGAACAAACAATCGAACGGTAGTGAGTCGAACGGTAGTGAGTCGAACGGAAATGAGGCGAATGATAGTGAGACTATAGTTGACATTTTATCAAAAAAAGATGCGATCAATTTTATGATCAGAGCTCGTCATAAAATTCATCATAATTTTTCGTAACAACATCTTCACCGAAGATATATTCAAGCTCATTACATCTGTATATCACGTGAATAATACTATTATCATCGAATGTGACCATATCGCCTGTTTGTCTATCTATATAATATTCTGCTTGATCGCCAAAATATGCGTTCAAGTGATGATCACGATGTTTGAACCGAAAAGTATACTCATGTTCTCCGAACTTAAGTTCGAGAGTTTCACCGTCTGTTCGTGCGTATGTCATTCCCTCGAAATAATATATGTCTTCCCAAGATTCACCTATGGCAAAAATATTTTGTTGTCTGTCGAGATAGACCCTCGTATATATTTGTTGAGACGCATTTTTTAGTTTGTCATCTACAACATCTCTTATATTGCGATGATCGGCTTTGTGTATTTTTTGAAAGTTCATAGAGAATAGATCATCAAGATAAAATAATTCATCTCCAAAGATGATTCTGTTGTACGCAGTCGTATAATTTGCGGGAGGTTTTAGAGTAGATATTGCTAAGAACTTTTGTTTGTTTGTATACCCATTCTTAGTAATAAAATATCCTTGCCATGTACCGCTCTCATCTTTGAATGAATGTGCAATCACCCTTCGAGAGTATGAATCTAAGAAGAGTGTTTCCGAACGATTTGCCATACATTTAGAGATGACCGCTCTTATCGTTGTGCATGTTCTTCCGACATTTAATCTCTCTTGTGGCAACAAGAATTTGTTGATCTCGTAAAAGATGTCTGTCGATATTGTTGGGATCATGAATAGTTTGATCAAAAAAGATAGCATCAATTTTCTCCGAATAGATAATAAATATCACTGACATCATGAAATACAACTATGTCGAGGTTCTCATTATATATGACCAGTTCGCTGGTGCTAAAATCAACACGATAATCGGCATACTTCGGGTAATATACATTCATTGGATAAGTCCAATGTTTTCCGTACATCTCATGTTTAGTATCATCGCATATATACGTCAATGTATAGCTGTCAGATTGTACATATGAAATATAATTCGCGAAATGAGTTATATTCTCGTTTATATGAAATGCTATTCTGCCATTTTCGACATCGATATATACATGACTTATTTCATCGGTGCCTGGATGACCGCCTTTCGTTATATCAATGGCTGTATGACTTTTGATGTTGTTTACAACACCATGATTAGATATGATTTGCTTGTTACCATGATAATATATCGATTCCTTTAAAAAGCATCCTTGATAATATTCGACCTTTCTCAAAAAGAGTTGCTCAAATACATCGTGATCAGCAACGATAAAACCTCGTTGAAGGCCTGTTTCATCTGTGTATACTTGCGCAACAACACAGTTGTTAGCGCCGATATATAATGTTTCCGAACGTTGTGACATAAATGTTGCTATGTGCGATCTGATTTCATGACATGTTCTGCCAAGATTCAGGCGATCACGTGGCATCAAGAATGTGTTGATGTCTCTGAAACTATCTATCGGAAGATCATTAAGTCGCATCGTTGTTTTTTTGATCAAAAAAATATAGCATCAAATTTACCCGAATATGTGTTCGAGTTTACGTGTGACACGCAACACTGATACATCATCATGGTCATCAAGTATGGCCAGATCACCTGTATCAAAATTTATACGATAATCACCACAATCAATATCGTATAAATTTATTGCATGAGTATAATGGCGAAAGGGGATCTCACATTCTTTACTATTATATTTGTACTCTAATACGTTGCCATCTGATCGCGCGTATGAAACATTTTGTATATAATGAATAATATCATCGCTGATGTAAAATGCTAGTAGGCCGCTGTCATGATCAATATACACATGTGGAACAAGTGTTATGTCTGATTGCTCTGCGTCTGTGACATTAGTGATGTCGATGATATCATGTTCATCGATCGAGTGTATATCACCATCATTTGATATGATCTTGGTGTTTCCATAGAAATATATGTCGTTGTATAAGTTGTCGTGTTGACAATATTCAACTTTTTTGAGAAACTTTTGTTCGATTCTTTTGTGCTCTGACACTATGAACCCTCTTTGTTTTCCAGATTTATCAATGTATGTTTGTGCGATAACATCACCGTAATCACCGATGTATAAGATCTCTGATCGTTGCGACATAAATGTCGCTATGTGCGATCTGATCTCGCGACATATTCTGCCAAGATTCAAACGATCGCGTGGCATCAAGAATGCATCGATGTCTCTGAAACTATCTATTGGAAGGCCAGTAAGTCGCATAGTTTTTTGATCAAAAAAGATGGCATCAATTTTACTACAAAATATCTGTTAGACTACGAGCAACACATAGAGCGGTCAAATCACCATCATCGTTGAATATGCCCAGATCACCCGTACTAAAATTTATACGATATTCACCGCAATCATGATCATATAAATTCATTGTATGGATATAATGTTGTTTATTGATCACGTGTTGTTTATCATTACATATATATTCTAATATATTACCATCAGATCGTACATATGATACATTTTGTACATAGCGAATAGTCTTTGCATCAATGAAAAACGCTAGTAAATTGTTCTTACGATCAATGTACACATGTAGAGGATATATTCCACTCTGGTAATTCTTATTTGTTATATCGATGAGATTGTGATCATTAACAAAGTTCAAGTAACCTTCGTTTGATACTGTTTGACTATTTCCATAGAAATATACGCTATAGTATGTGTTCTTAGAAAGGTCATAATTGGCTTTTTTGATAAATTTTTGTTCGTATAAATCATACCTATCAACGAAGAAACCTCGCTTTTGTCCTGTAGCATCGATGTATGTTTGCACAATAACATTACCATAATTGTCGAGATATAATGTTTCTGAACGATGTGACATAAATGTTGCTATATGCGACCTGATCTCATGACATGTTCTGCCGAGATTCAGACGATCTTGAGGCATTAAAAATGTATCTATGTCTCTGAAACTATCTATCGGAAGATCGATGATCTGCATCTTTTTTGCTATGATAGAAGAGCCACCCATGTCAATTTTCATAAAATTGATGCCGTCAGAAGAAACACAAAAATAGAAAGTCATGAATACGACTGCGACAGCTTTGCAACAAATGTTGAGAGATAAGAATGAACACGAGGTCCTCGACAAATTTATCGATGCTATATACAACCCTTGTGCATTTCGTTCGATGCTAGGATCACTCAACTACAATGGTTACTGTGCATTGCGCGAACTATTTATCGGCGTTGAGAACATACCATTTGCTATCGGAGATATACTTGATCGTGCACATGATCTTTACTTCGATCGCTACAGACCATTCAAAGTGGTCATCAATGCCACCATGAATGCTGTCGGTGAATGTAGTGGCCCAACTAATACATTAGCGTTCTACTACAATTTTCCAGATGGTATCCAATGTTTAACTCGCGCTCGTGTTATAGAAAAAATAAGACATGAGAAATACACAGTAAAATATTTCAAGTCATCGACAGACTCACTATCAACATATCCTATTCGCGCGAGTGGCAACATCGATGCCAATGGCACTACTAATCATTATAAGTTCGATTGTTTAGGTGATCTAGAAATAGTGTTTGGTGCATATGACAAGATCGTCGAAGTCATCGTCTCAAAAAATTATTGCGACTTCGCAGTCGTCTACTTGTAATGATGTACAACAACGTCATTATGATCGTCGCGATATATATCGTCGGATGATGTGACTGCATCAGACACAGTGTTAATGATGACATCATAAATCTTGTGTGTACGTTTGACCCCCATCTTGAACTTTTTTCTGATGACACATGTATCGCGTTGATGCAAGAAACTAAGTACCAACTCTTGTGCGGATCTACACTTGCATTTATTTTTATGATAGTCAATGAAGTCGGTGACGTATGTCTCTGTATGTTTCTTCACTGTGAAAGTCATATGATGATACGTGTTGCTAGGTACAGAAACACTGTAATCATTGATATCGTTAACATTAATGATTGCACAGAATTCGGGCATGTCACCATACAAATATGTTGTAACGAAATTGGTCAACTTTCTATCTACATGTGGTGTTGTTTTTGTGATAGGCATGTAATTATCTACAAATTTTATCCAAGAGATGACAGCATTATTGTCTGGGTCGATGTCATCTAACTGACCTACTGTAGTAACAATGACATTTTTTTCGGAACACCCTACAGCGCCTTCAATATTATTTTTATGTACTTTTGTCGTAGTGACAGAGTCATTAACGACGCGCATACAGTCGTATAACATACATCCATCGTATCTAAGGTTGTGTAACAACATGTATCCTTTTTCAATAGAGTAGTAAAGACGAACAGGTGTATCAACAGACAAGCGGTCAGTTGCGTCTTGAACAATTTTTGTGTATGCGATTTTTACGGAAGACATGCGGCAACGTTGTTTTTTTCTTCGCAAAAAAAGAATCAATTTTAGTGGAGGGACTCACGCTCAGTTCTAGAGACTCACTTTTAGTTCGTACCCCACCAGGTGTCAATACCTTCTCTAACTAATTTTTCTAGTGCATCGAGCTCATCAAGCCATAATGTTGCGCCCTTGAATTGACCGAATGTAACATTGTTACTATATATCTCGAGACGTATCTTTTTTGAGTGATACTTCTTCTTGAGATCTGCCAAATATTCTGTGGATGATAGTTTACCAGCACCAATGTTGAGCACATAGTCATATGTGATATTGAGATCTTCATTCTCACTATCTGCAACACACAAACGATGCAAGTCCGATACTTGTGTTTTTCCTGGTGTGTTAACAAGAACATGATTGAATGCTCTGATACCCATCGTGTGCAAATCTTGTTTGATCATCTTCAATGGTTTCTTGACTGATGTATCATACTCAGTAATGAACTTGATCTGATCGTGCAACATTTCTATCTCAAGCTCGAAGATGATGAGTTGTCTTGTTACTCTGTCGATATACATCTGACGACGGAAGCCAAACCAGTACTTGATTACATTGAAGTAGTTTGATCCGAACTCAATAACAGATGCATCCGCGCCGACCATGTTGAGCGATGATTTATGTCTCTTGGTTAAGTTCAAGAATGAACCCAAGTTATATTTTTCACCAGTAGGAATGACCCTATTAAATTCGTCTAGTGCTTTGTTAGCACCTTTTTTCTTTGGTGTTGTCGCGACGATAGCAGTCTTGGAGTCTGTCTCTGCGTCTGCACCTTTGGTACCTTTCTTAGTACCCTTCGTACTCTTCGTACTTTTGGTACCCTTCTTTTTACGATCTTTCTTCTTTGGTTTGCCTGCAGCATCTTTACCGAACACCTCTTCAGTGTTCTTTTTTGATATCTTTGCCATGGCATACTTACCGTTTTCATCGATCTTGTCCCAAAATGTATCGCCTACATAGATGTTGATCTTGACCGTATGATCATCTGCCAATCGCACAGCACCAACAGTTGCGTCCAAATCATAGAATGCTATCTTTGCATTCAACTCAAGAATATACTTGTTGATCCAAACACCAATAGGTATCTCTGTTATAGTGATACAATCGTCTGTATAATCGTATGTGCCCTCTGTATATTCTGACCCATTTCTGAAATCATATATATACTTACCGTGAAATCCATGTCGTGCCATGTCGATGATCGAGTTAGGTACATATGAAGGATTGATGATCATGCTTCTCACACAGTTGATGACTGAAAATATGTCACGAGCAACAACCTGGAAGTTCCAACCATGAGCAGGCATACCCGCAGATTCTAAGATCGCCATCGGCACGATAGGCACAAAGAAGTCTGGTTCATAGTAGCTGCCGTCATCTGGTGTGAACGACAATAGTCCGTAATCTTCTGCAGGAAACAAGATACGTGTCAAGTCAAGATTATGACTCGAAAAGATATATCTTGATTCACCAGCAAGTTCACCACCACACAATCTATTACCGAATGCGCCATGTGGTAACAACAATGGTAGTTGCCTACCGCCAACAGAGATGAAGCACTTATTTTTGATGTTATCTTCTAAGCACTTCTCACCGTGATGATAGTTTTGTGACTCTGTGATCGAACCACCAAGTTCAGCAACTTTCTTCTCATCCTTCGTCTTGAGTTTAGTGATGATACCATTGACGATCTTACGACCTGAACTATTCAAGCCGTCGATGGCGCTTGGCAACTTTCGAAGAATATCATCTTTTGCAAACAAGAACAGATCGCTGTTCAAGTAGTTACTGACATTGACATCATCTTTACCGATGCCACGATTATAGTATTTGCTCGCGAATGTTATTGGCTTTCGAAGAATGACTTTTCTCGCATCTGAGTCTTCATCATAGTACTTGCCGATCAACACATCACCCAAAAAGTCGTTTGTGAACGTCTTGCTGTTGTTAAAGATGTTTTGACAAATGTCTCTCATCTCTTTTGGACCGTGTGTTGCTAGCCCTTTGTAGTATTTGATCTTGTATCTTGATGACATATTGTGCGACTCGAGCCATGTTTGATACTCATGTTCATAACAGAACTTCTCAACAAGCACCTTGCCCGGAGTGTAAATTCTCTTGATCGGGGTATCTAACTTCGATATGAACGTACCATCGTCTACTAGTTCTCTCCAGAAATAATGGATAAGATTAAGCAACAATCCGAACAACTTGCCCTTACCGTCTAAATCTTGATCAACGCATGCGATGATTCTACCATATCGCAGTTTGCTACGATCGACTGGTTTGTTAATTTCGACACCAAGCGCTTTTTGCAATGTGTTAATGAACACATTGTTCATAGTCATATCATCAACGACGATACGTTCATCGGCTGTGCCGGGATATAACACCGTACAGTTCTTACGAACATTAGGTACACCTCCAAACAGAGTGATATAACCGATCTTGTCGATGTCGAACTTTCCGTCTAAGCTGCTCATACAACCATTGATGTTGTTCATCGCGGAGTCACCCTCACACACCAACAAGATGAAATCGCTTCTATCTTTGTTGCGTGAACATGCGTCTATGAACTTGTCTGACATCTTGACTTTCTTTTTTTGCTTTGTTTCAAGCTGTTTAAGACTTTTCTCAAGAATTAGACCAGCGATCATCGACACGATCTGCTTTATATCCTTATCTTTGATGATATATTGTTGACAAACAGCTTCATCGACGTTTGCACGCTTCTTTGACTGTTCACCGAACTCAAGTCCCGGGATGATCGCATTCATAAACATGAGACACACAGATTTAATGTTGTCAACAGACAATGAGATCTCACTGTTGTTAAGCGTCTTGGCTATTTTTGAGATGATCGCATTAGATATCTGATCAGATAACATTTGAAAATGATCACCCTCGTAAATGAGTGTGCCATTTGTGTTACTGATAAACGAAGACGATGATTTTCCTGGCGGATCATTTCTGATACACAACAAAAATTGTATCGGATAAAGTGAGACAGGTGTTCCATCTGATAGCTCTACAACGGTATTCTTGGGGTTAAGTACCAATGACACGATGTCTGTATCTGGCTTTTTGAACGCATCTGCGATATGCTCAAGGGTCGCCCAAGAAATATCTTGTTTGTTGAATGTTACTTTTACTTGTCGCAACTTGAATGTTGCCACAAGAGTATGTACATATGACACAATAAATATGAGTCTGCGAATCAACCATACCTCGATGTTCTTTTTTGATATCATTTCTGGTGGCTTGAGCGGACCTTCAGAGATGGGCGTGAAAGATACTTCCACGAAATCATCTGTTTTTTTGCCGACGACAGATGGTTCACCCAAAATGTACTTGCCTGTTTCCGGATCGTTCTTATGTGTGTGCTTATAAACACGTCCCTGCGATTTGTTACCACAAGCAACAGTCATAGTCGCAGAGTGTGCTAACACAATCTTTGAACCATATCCGTTGGTGCCTGCTTTGACACATTCCTCATCTTTGAACGAGTTACTACCCTGTTTTTCTACAGTAAAGTAGACATACGGCTTGTACATTCCTGCACAAGCATCGCCAGGTGGATACATAGATATGTCTATGCCCTTACCATCGTTACGGATCTTGAACTCACCGCTGCTAGTATTGTAAGATATATCTATCTCTGATACTTGTTGCACGGCGGGCAAATCTCTACATGCGGCGATATGATCAACCGCGTTGACGATAAGTTCGTCATAACATTTGATCAATGATGCATATAAAGAAACCTTACATGGCCTCAGAGTCAACTTTTTATTTGTTGAGTCTATATTGAAGCTAGTAAGATCTTCTGTAACCAGCTTTTTAGTGCTGCCTGCCCACATTGACTTATCATGAAGATGACGAAATGGGTCGATGGTACTTGCGTTGTAATCAATGTTATTTGACTTACCTGAACTATTTGTCATGATGAATAATAAACAAGATCATATCTTCAATTTTTGATGTGATTTATGCAAAAAAAATATAGAATAATAGTTGTCTATCTATTAAGCTTCTTCAATAACAATCTTATTATTGTGTTATATTCATCGATAAGATTTGCATCTGATGAATTCATTTTTTCTGTAAGAACATCCAAGAACACATTTGGGTACTTGATAAAATATTTATATGGTAGGTATCGAACCCTAAGTTTGGTGATCAAACGATGCAAAACATTATCTAATTTTATGGGTTTATCTTGATATGATTTATATCCATCAACTACACAATGATATTCAGAATTATAATCACTGTTAAGATCGACGAACAGTAATTCTGCTGCATCATCTAATTTTCCAGAGAATAAATACAGCAAGTCTCTACACTCAGATGTTTGTCCATAACATAATACATATAATACTAACATTTTTTCGACAGAATTTATTTTATCTGTCTCATCATACATATTAATTATATCGACAATCAAACTTACTACTTCTTGCTCTGTGATTTCATTTTCGCTGAATCTAGTGATGTGAAAATTAATCATTGAAACTTTTGCGATAACAGGAGCAATACGATCAGAATATTCTAACAATGTTATCAGCTTATTCGATAGACGTGCAGACGACATCTTGATGTTAAAATTGTCTGACACAGAATTTATACCTGTAGATGAAACTGATCCGTGAAAATACATCATCAATGCTAGATTAATATTGTTGGTCATAACATTTTTCGCCCATATGTATAGCGATGATTCCTCGTTATTATAAACTTTATTTTTGGCATGTGTATCGCATTGTCTGTCAAACCAGTTACTAAATACCATGCTATCAGACTTGTATAATCAGATAGATTTATTGTAGATCCGAATGTTCTACTATATAATGAATATGTAGAATGTTTCAAACTAAAGACTGGTTTTGTTTTTCCTCGTGTTTTATTTGATGTAATTTTGATAAATGAGCGATCAACATAAATTTCTGTTATATTTTTGTCATCGTATTTGTTGTATGGTGGAATCCATTTTTTGTTCTTTTGTGGCATGATAGTATCATAATCAGGAATAGATCTAATGTCAAGATATGATACGAATTTAGATTGTTGATCGAATGAAGATTCATCATCCGATATATCGGTATGTTTAGAAACAGATTTATTATTACTACTCAATACAGCTGTAGATCGGTTATATGATAAACGTTCATCTGATGAATGGTCATCATCTGATGGTTCATCAAATGAAGATTCGTCATCCGATATATCGGTATGTTTAGAAACAGATTTATTATTACTGCTCAATACAGCTGTAGATCTGTTATCATCTTCTGATATATCATCATCATCGTCAGATACAGGCTCAGCATCACTGAGTGATATTATTTTAGGTTGTTCGTATAATGATTCATTATCATCATCGTCATCAGATATTTCGACAGGAACAACAGATTTTCTAGAACATTGTTTGGTATCAAACTGTTTATTTTTATAAAACCAGTTGATGATATGATCGGCCAACATAATTTTTGCATCTATTCTTCCAGATGTCTTGAAATCAGACAATAAAATATATCTCCGTAAATCAACCAAATAACTACAAGTGCTGTTTCTAGCGGTATGATCTAAGTGTCTATCAACATAGATACCGTATTCTGGGACATATGAAAATATATGACAAATAACATCGTATGACAGTAAGTCCATTTTTTGTGTTTATTTCCGTGATCAATTTTACTAAAATTGATTGTAACTGTCACTCAAAAAAATATGTCGGTGATACGAAAATTCAATAAGAAATGGAAAACAGCTCTCTACAACAGTTATTCCGAATGTTATTCTACTGATGATACGGAAGTATTAGTATATGATTATAGTACCTTTAGACCTGGATGGAAAACATCTGATTTCGATAAATCAGATTTTATTTTCGAGACGGATAACATGATCTTCTGTTATAGAGACCCAGACTTCGATGAAACAAGTGATAGTAGCATATTAGCTACGTGGACATTATTAATAAATCCACAATTCTCTAAGGGTTGCTCAACCTGTAGTGGTAAAAATACATCGTATTATTACGCATATATTGTGGATAAATTTCATGATTTTGGAAGATATGCATTTTGTCCAGGCGAATATGACCTATATTTTAAGGATACAGGGATTCATGGTTCATTGTTCAATATTAGGTATGCATGTATGAGCATGTTAGATAATCCTTACTCTAGACATAATAGAATCTATGTGCATAAATTCGGTTTATCATCCATATATACTAAGTTCTCGATGATGGCTAATATTGGTTCATCCGGCAGCTTTATAAATGATGAAACAGGTAAAGTATCAATAATTTTATACGATAAAAACTATTATATTGACAACAACAACATCAGTATGAAGGGGATATCATCTGATATCCTCGTCAATGAGGTATGTTTGAAATGGCTGAACATCGCTGATATAATTGAGTTAAGAACCGTAAACAAGTATTTTGCTGATGTTATCTCTGATTATATCAAAAAATATATGTCGGCAGAATACATATTTTTGATAGAAGAAACATTCGATCGTGTGGTAGAATACAGATCATGTGATGATGGTAAATTCTTTCTCATAGATACATCATTTGTTATCTACAGCACGTATGGAGGGATAGGTATATTTTACGATGGAGTATTACTTGCTTGTGCCGAGAATACTTCGATGTCGATAGATCATGTACATGCTATTGTATCAGTCGTAGATGAAGAAGATACTAATAAATATATTGTTGACATGAGACTCTTAGAATGGTCTACATATAAGTATTGTATATATGAAGAAGACATATTTTTGATCAATAATCATTCGAATGAGATATATTATCTTGGAGCATCCCCTGCAAAATCACTAGAATGGTGGGAATAAGCTTTGATGGTCGCTGAGATGGCTTCAATTTTTGTTTCAAATTTGTTCACGCCCAAAACATATCTATGTTCGAACAACTCCAAGAATATATTTCTGCCAACCCAACTATAGCACTCGGCATCATCGTCGGTCTCCTTGTTATCGTTATATACATGTATTTCCGCGAGAGCTTTACTGTATCACCAAAGAGTAGTCGTAAGAAAGCAAGAAAAGCAAAAAAAGAGAAACTGCCTGAGCCCGAACCTGCAGACAACGATCGAGATGAAGAAGAAGACGCACTAAGCAAGTTCGACGACTTATAAGCGGCAGGAACAAATGACATGCATGTCACCGGCATGTCGTCAACGCGCGAACGATGAGAACATATTTTTTGTATGTAGCCCTTGCAGATCATATGTGCACAAATGATGAGAACATATTTTTTGTGTATATCATTTGCAAACAACATGCACACATACGGTCTGTGCAAAAAATAAAATACATCGTCGATGACGTGTATCATACATGCGATATACATGTCATACGTCCTCGCCGTCTGTACTAATTGCTTGCAGTGTATCTGTTCTCGCCCTTGACATACAAGTATGTACGTGCTAGTCCAGCAGACTCAGATGCCGTTTCTAACAATACTAGATCGCCTTCTCTCACCCCGTACCATAGTGCAATCGGATTATATTCGCCTACTTTTTTGAAATCGAATGGCAATATTCTTTGCATCTTTATCACTTGTGTTGCCTCTGCATCTGTCAATACTTGCCACGATATAGAGTTATAAACATGCTTTGGAATCTCCATCAAAAGATTATCGAATCGCATGTACCATATTTTATTTTGCTTGTTACGTGATGCACGCTTTTTCTCTGTATCAACGATCGCTGCATTATACGCACTTTTCATTTTTTTATCGAAGACTATAACTATGTCATCGGTCGACTCTGAATGCTTGGTGATGATATCAGGCAACTTGCCCTTCGACATGATATCTTTGTTTTGAACAAGAAACACTTTTATATTTTTTGTTACACCGGGCACACCTCTACCAGTGATGACTAATGGATCGAACTTCTTGATCGCTGTTACTAACCTTGCTTCATCTGGATATAATTGTGTCTCTGGGACGAAGCCTCTGTACTCAATCATCTTGTGAATGTTGACATACACTAAAAACAGGATCCTATTATATTCATTAGCACTGACCTTAGTATCTTTTGCCATGTTTTATGTCTCCTTATATTTCTGTATATATCATTTACTTGTTTCAAATTTGGATATTTTAGTTTTCTTTTTCTTTGCCCGCCGACATATATAACCAAATGCAAGGAGAATATTACGAATCATCATACGGCGGAGCTGATGTTATGGAGTCAATCAAGGATTACGCAAGAGATTACTCTCTGTTTATCCTCGGTGCTTTGATCGTTGCTATCATCTATATCGCCTGGAGCATGTACGCAAAGAAAGAGAATATGTATAATCCAGGATCTACTGCCTGGTTCCAACTCGGTAACTGGAAAGAAAACATGGTTGACCCTGCAACATTGAACTGCACAACTGTCGACATGGCCGGTTACGACTCTGAAGACCCATACAGATATTATGTTGATTCCACTGGTGCTTTGAGTGGTACTGAAAACTTCTCTGATGCACAATTGAGAAGATCTTTGTATTAGACTTTCGCACAAATTTGAAACAACAATGCATACCATAAATGCTTATCATCTCGCAATAGAAGCAGACAAGTTGCAGGTATCGTGCCAAAATATTGTCCAGGATCTAATATGTGGTCCGAAGTTTGTCACTGGAAAGAAAACAAAATTGATGACGTCAAAGAGATCAAAGATACAACAATCATCAATGACTAGACAGACGTTAAGACCGACCATGACAACAAGCAATAAACATGTTGGTCCTGCAGGCTGCGCAAGTAGTATGAGTCGCGCAAGTTTTACATATGCACCATCAGGTCATATCAACTTTACCAGATACTAATTTTTTTGATTCATGACATTGGTCGTATGTATAAAATAATGTACGCAATACCAGTATACACAAAACCAAAAGAGTACCCAGCCGATACGATGTTCAAATATAATCCTGATACCGATGAGTTCATCCCTATCGGTACAGAAAGAGATTTTCCTGATGATACCGAGGAAGAAGCAGAAGAAAGATACGCCAAACTCAAAGCATGTATCGAACTAGCCAACAAAGAATATGAAGAAGCATTCGGTGCATATGTACCTCACGACGCCCACGCAGATCACACCACATACGATGATCACAATAACAGAAAGTAATATGTAAACACATTATCGGTGATATCGTTATTTTTTGATTTATACAAACGTCGATGACACGAAATAATGATTTATACTAGCAACACAAATGATGCGATTATTGATATGAACGACTACATCAACAATACAGTTAATCGTGTCGGTCAAATAACTGAAAGAGAAGATACCATGCCGATAACACATATCGGGTTGCATGCATCTATGATAAGAACATTAGAACAGCCAGCTGCCACAGCTGCAGCAGCAGTTACATACACATCCCCAGCAGCCACCGATGATTCGTACAGATATTTTGTGGAGTTACCTAATACAACAACACAAGAACTTCAAGCAGCTGCTATAGCGGCCAGAAATGCAGCTATGGCAGAAGACGCTGCAGCAGCGCACGGAGAAATATTCTCTAATGCTCGATTGAGCCGTCAGTTATATTAAACACGGATGTTATGTGCGATGTGATACATCTTTTTTGCTACCAAAATTGATTGCTGCGACGATCATAATAACAATTAATGACCGTGTCGAAGACATCACCTAACGCAATAAGACAAACACCCAAAGAAAGACATGTTCGTCGTTATAACGCACTACCTGATTTCTTGAAAAACTTGTCACAATACACAGTCGCAAACACAGTGGTACAGTTGTATGAAGATGTCGCTATGGTTATGCACGATGAAATGCCAGCAAAGTGCATCGAGCTTCCGAAGAACACATCTGCAGCAGTGAGCATCGGTGATTTTGTAATGGTGCTAACAAAGCATAGTAAAAAATCTACATACGATGTGGTGCGTGTTGTTCGCGGTCATCATTTCTTGAGAACAAGATTAATGCAACTAGATGACACATTCATACTTTGTTGCATGTTCAGGGGTCAAGACATCGTCGAGAAGATCATATTCAAGCCGCTTGCAGATGGTCGGATAAAAATCAACATTGATGGTCGTGCTGAACATTACTACTTAATCGCCACCGACGTCGAAGTAGCAAAGTAGAGCCCTTGCATAAATGCATCAGACACATCACGCATCTTGATACCTGATCCGCGCTTATATTTTTTGTTGTATCGCATCAACATGTACAACTCAAAGTTTAGACGTGTATGTTTTTTTCTGAGTGGTTCTCCCGACAGTCCTGTCAACTCTGCGACATGCCCCTTTGACAGCGGTCCGAACATATTTTTTTTCTTCGCATCAATAAATGTGATCGGATGATCAGCATAATGAAACGCGATACAGAACTGTGTTGCGGTGTTACCGAGTGTTATGCTCCCGGTGAAGCGCTGTGGTTGTGATTCGATCACCACCAAACAGTCAGTTTCGATCGTCGGTGCATGTTGTGCAAGTCCCGATTTGATCATGCTCGGCCACAGATCTTCGCGCACACTCTTTACTTTTTTGTCCTCGAGAAAATCAATAGTACCACATCCGACAAGATCTATATCGGCGATGTGCAAACGGTGTGGTGCAGATGGTATGCGCACGGTGAGTAGAGCCCATGAAGATGACTTCAACCCGCAATCCCACGACAACACTTTCTTTGTGATGTACTTCGGAGGCGACATTGACATCGGGACTGCGACGGGGAGTTTGCGCATATCGTTGTTCAGTTGTTCGATGCCGCTAGAACATTCTTTGAGCAAAGTTAACGCCTCAGATAACGTACCGGTCATTTTATAACGACTTCGAGTCGTGTTCAAAAGTACGAATGGAACCGTGATTACCATCTGCACCAGCACGTCCAGCAATCTTATTTTTTGCGTTTCTTCTTATGTCGAGACCTGTCATCGCAGATAGTTCTTCTGTCGTTGGTGTATAGTCATCATATACGATGTACTTAGAATATGCTTGCGATGTTGTTGCCCTCAACATATCGTTCGGTGCTACTTTGCGTCCCATCTTTGTGTAATCTTCGCAGTCCAAGTAGTCGGTATATGTGTTCGAACCATCAGGTGTAATGATGTCGCCCATAGCAAGATCCGACTGCGAGCCATTGATCACTATACTGCTCGGATCATAATTCACTGTACTATCGGGGTCGATATCTATGCCCTCAACACCACCAAATGATTCTTTGCCACGAAGATCGATGACTTTAACTTTATCTGTGTTTGTATAAACTATCACAACAAGTAGAACAACAACTAAAAATGTGCAAACTAATTCTAGCTTCATTTGTTTCTAAAGATATACTTACTAGCAGGTAGAAAAGATGAATAGTATTATCGAAGTTGACAATGGATCGCGCGAAGAATGTAGCAAGTTGCAAGTCTTCATCAAGACACCAACAGGCAAATATCCTGATGCAATCACATTGCTCGACCCTGTATACGATCCATACAAAGAATCATTGTTTTGGGCTAAGGGGTATTCACGCATCTTTGTTGACTTACCATCTGTGACTAACAATGTCAATGACGATGGTGACACACCATTAGTAACGCAGGTGTCGACATATAAGAATGCATTTTATACGTTCATGATTCAGACCGATACATTCATGTTCACAAACAACAAGGCGCGACGTGAATTTTACATGTATTATTCTGGCACCGAAACACAAAAAAGAGAGCATGACTTCAACTTCTGCGACTCAGGCTACAACTGTTTTGAGATCGACTATAGTCATATGTCACAAACAGACTACGACGAGTTGATCAAGGGGTTAGCAGCATTCCTTGCTATCGTGGTATCATCGGAACCACTCAGTGCCACAAGTAGCGAGTTTGCAATGTGCACAGGTGGTGAGTTCAAAACGATAAGTTACAAAAATCAGATCAAGTTTAAGACGATGCCTCAGTTTGATCTCTCACACGAATTCTTCGATAAGATGTTTGATCCGGAATTTATATCATTGTTGCGTGCATCGAAAAAAAATAAGAACTAGCACATGCGTGAACATCATGTGATCAGTATCATCGATACATCTTTTTTTGTTACATGTTCATGTGGTCATCTCACCGCCTGCGCACATCATTGATACATCTTTTTTTTGTTACATGTTCATGTGGTCATCTCACCACCCGCACAAAAAATATGTGCGACATATGCGACATCTATGGTATCATTATTCGATGTTATCAACATAGTCGACAGGGTCGATGAATAGTTCGTTACCATCTACAGGCATTCGTTTTGGCAATATCAGATAGTTTGACCAGTTGCAGTCGCGATTGAATACGATGATCGATGTACCTGCTTTCTCCATAACAACATTCAAGAAGCGCGCAACAACATGCACATACTTTGTTTCACGACATCCAAGAGTGTTGATACGGCCTGATGAAAATACGTTTGTCGTCAACACCTTTTTCTTTTTCTTGATGTTTGGGATGCTCAACACAAGACTCATTGCCGCCAATGAACCATCATACTTTACGTATGCAAGTGTGATCTCATCGCCTGTGTTGTTGACCGACTCAAGAAGATATGCATTCTTGAATATCTCTTCTTTGAAACGACTTAGATCGATGCTCTCATACTGCTCGATGATGACTTGATACTTGTAATTCTCCATAGTCGATGATAAGCTCTTTAGCGCTACTTCTTCTGGATCACCATTAACATCTTTTTTGACCATGTCAGTATCACTCACAAGTTCGATGATGTTGTTAACCATGATTTTTGCAGACTGAATATCGCGATATGTTAGTCCCGAAATCTGTATGCGACCGCCACGAAAGAACTTATGTTTAGTGATCTCTGATGATCTTTCGATCTCAGGTCTACGTACAAACATAGTAATCTGCGACTTCAAACTGCGGTTCTCTTCTTCTTCTGTCTTTTTCTTGTTGCGCCCACGGTTTGATTTCTTGAGTTTAGACGGCACCATATAGTTGACATGTTTTTTGTGCCCATAGTTGCTCTTAATGATTGGCACCGTCTGTGTTGGTTCAACGCTATTCATATGTGTAGATTCATTGAACTCGATACCAGAGATGTAACCATCCAAAGTATTGATAAATAGCTCAGGCGCTGTTACATATGGTAGATCAGCGAACTTCAACTCTTCGAGAACACGCTCAAGTGTTGAGTCGACCAACAAGTTACGTGAATCTTCTACGATATCGCGCTTTGTAGGTCTTGTCGCCTTAGCGTTGTTTTGCACTTTTTCTAGTTTCATCGTCAAGTCGTTGATCTCATCTTCGAATGCCTCTTCTTGATCTTTTTGATCATCGAACGAGTCATCGTAAATGTCATATTTATCGTCGTCTAGCAGGTTATCTAAAAAATCATCCATAGTCGTCAGGGTTCTAATACACTAAATATTGTTCAATTTTAATACTTGTAATTTCTGCCCAAAATGACTGCGTCAATTCTTGGATCTTCATCAGCATAAGAGTCTTCTGGCATGATCTCAGGAACTTGCTTCTGGTTGTAATTGATCGTTACACTTCTGACCGGTCTAATACCAATGACGTTTGCTGGTGATTCAGCTTCACGTGTTACATACTTTGCAGTGTTGACTGCAGAGTAACTTGACTTCGATAAGTCACCATCATTCATATCTTTGATGAAGTTTGTTTGACGACTTTGGAGACTTGGATCAACTGATGTTCTCATAAACTCAGCATAGATACCTGCACCATTTTCATCGAGACGGTTTCCGTTGATGCTCTCGTCCATAATGGTTGGATCACCATGATAGTTGTCAAACATCTCATAGTCCATCTTCGGACGTGTTCTCGACGAGGCTAAATCTGTTTGCAAATTGCCGTTCATCTGTCTTTCGAGAAAGTTTTCGTTCCCAATAACAGCAGTGCTCTTCAGCGTTCTATCGGATGCGATATCGACTTGTAAGTTTCCATTCATTTGTCTTTCCAAGAATTTCTCAACACTTTTTCTGTAGACAAAATAGATCACCAGTAATATAACCACCGCAATAATCAGCGCATTCGTTGACATGTTTTATATATACACAAGGCCAAAAAAATAATGAATAAAATAAACGACACGACCAATATGGCCAACGGTAGACACTAATCTTGTCGCGAATAGAACGCCAAATAGATGTCAGTTGAATGAAGTGGCACAGAGGTCAACTCAGAAATAAATAAATCATTGCAATTAAACCACTTAGGACCACGTGTCTTCGGACATTTTCTCAAGCAATTAGCTGTGTAGTGCCCACCGGTAGTGATGCCGTAATGACATACTGTTGCATTAGCATGATACCATACGTCTTTTCCTGAGTTTCTCTCCGTCAAACAAAACTTATCTACGAGCATGACAGGTGTGTTGTTCGTCGCCTTATCGAACTGCAAAACAAAGATCTTTGGCAGTGTGCACAGACGATAAACAGATTCAGTGTCAATCGATTCTTGTTGACATTTTGGACATCGATATCTGTCTATTTTTTCTACATGTCCCAAGATGTCTAATACTAATCTATTCGTGTTTGGGTATTTTTTTGGATCATGGAACGTCTCTTCTTCAGACCCCTTATAGATCGGTACATACATATGCATGCTCTTGACACATTCTACATGCCCGCACGAAGGATGTTTACATGTTGTCTCTCTCAAAAAGTATGTCTTGAAGAGATCATAAATAGCGGGATAATGTAACACTTCAATGATGTTCTCAAAGAATTCGAGTGCACATTGTTGCTTCTGATTGAGTTTGATGTTGCGCATACTGTCTCTGTTGATTTTATTAAGGGCGCTCAATATGTCAGTGGCACACTCAGATGTGTTATAACCATCTTCGCACTTTGAGATGAACGAATAAAAACCACTATACACATCATTATCGCCATGTGCTTTGATTCCTCTTTTGATTGCTTTGCAGAACTCGGGGCACGAACACATACTTTGAATGAGACTCGTTAACCAACACGACACACTTTTATTTGCGAGCGGTCCAGGCGGTAAGAGCGGACCTCTCAATGATACTGATGCAGACGTAGGTGTAGACGTAGATGACATAACGTGTGTGTATATTTTTGGTACTAAAATATTCCTTCAATTTTACGTGCCTTTAGTCGGTACAAAGAGTATTTTTGTACCATCGCCAATATCAAGAATGCCTGAAGGTTGACTTGGCATTGGTGTTCGCGTCAAGAAACCCTTAATGTGTTCTTTTGTTTTATCTGTTGATACCACTGCATCAGACGCGTCCGACAAGCTCAACAACTTGGACGCTTTATCTGGTAGTATCGTTTTTACCTTGTTGTTGAGCTCATTGATCAAGTAGACCGCCACAATAGTGATCAATGTAACCATAACAGCGTATATATATTTGCCTAAAATATCGTCCCCGACAGCATCAACATATTTGCTCAAAGTGCTTTTGACCGCATCGTTCCATGCTAGACCAGCAACAACAGTTAATGCAGCACTAATATAATTCATGTTATATCTATTGAAGGCAAACTAAAATTGAATGACCCGAATAAGTAGCAACTAAACATGTCCGGAACTAAGTGCGAAATCCAATTGATCGATACTAAGGCAGAAATGCCATCAAGACAACATACTACCGATTCAGGTGCTGATCTCAAAACAGTAGCTGTAGAAAAGGTAACAAAAGACGAATACATCATTCATACCGGTGTTGCAGTCAGACCATCACCTGGATACGCATTCTTCTTGTTCGCAAGAAGCAGCCTTCAGATGAAGGGTTGGACACTAGGCAATTCTGTCGGTGTTATTGACCCTGATTATAGTGATGAGATCACCGCAAGAGTATATTCTTTAGGGGATAAACAAACTACACTAAAGGCTGGAGATTGCCATTTGCAACTTGTTGCATTGCCAGTTCTATTCCCTATGTTCGTCAAAGTTAGCACATTGTGCGAAACTGAACGTGGTAAAGGTGGCTTTGGAAGCACAGACAAGAAAAAGAGCACTAAAGACTCTAAGAAAGACACTGAAGAAGATGACGATGATGGATCATCAAAGAGAAAGAGCTCAAAGAAGGGATCAAAATCTAAGGATGAAGATACCGACGATGAGACCGATAAGAAGAAGTCATCAAAAAAGAAGTCGGCAGATGATGAAGAAGCATCAGATGACGATAAGAAGAAATCATCAAAGAAGAATGCATCGAATAATTCGTCGAAGAAAAAGACAGATGACGATGAAGAAGCATCTGACGATGATAAGAAATCGTCAAAGAAAAAATCTTCGAAGAAGACCGACAAAGATGACGATGAAGAAGCATCTGACGATGATAAGAAGAAAAAGGCATCAAAGAAATCTTCAAAGAAAAAGAACGATGATGAAGAAGAAGCATCTGACGATGATAAGAAGAAAAAGGCATCAAAGAAATCTTCGAAGAAGGCAGCTGACGATGAAGATTCATCTGATGATGATAGCAAGAAGAAGTCATCCACAAAGAAATCATCTAAAAAATGAGCACATGGAGTAATCCATAATTGAATTTATTTTTTTGCCAACATAAAATGGAGCTAACACACGAACAAAAAAGAATCGTTAGAAGACTTAAAAAGGGTAACAATGTTCGTGTAACTGCTGTTGCTGGTTCGGGAAAAACAACTAGTATACTCGGTCTTGTTGGCGCCAAAATGAACATTCTTGTTTTGTGTTACAACAATCGACTGCGTGCAGAAACACAGCGGCGAGCAGAGATGACTATGGATCCCGAGTCAGAATATATATTCGATGTGCAAACATTTCACAGTTTTTGTTACAATGTTCTCGACGAACCGCTTGCAACAACTGACTTAGGTATCATAAAAATCAATGATCGCGTTGATTCGGTGCCTGGTTACTTCGCCGATAAATATGATTGTCTTGAACTAGAGTACGATCTCATCATTTGCGACGAGGCACAAGATCTTAACGAGATATATTACAAGTTTCTTCTGACCCTCTTACGGTACACAGGCGCTAAACTATGTTTGATAGGCGATCCGAGACAAGCCATATACCAGTTCAATGGTTCCAATGAAAAATACTTGTTAGAAGCACCTAAATATTTCGATCGAGAGTTCATCGACTTAACATTATCTCAAACTTTCCGTCTTACAGAACCTATTGCTGAGTTTATCAACGGCATGTACACAGAAAATGTGGTTGATACGATGACACCAAAAATAGTCTCGAAGAAGAAGTCAAAGCTCAAACCACTAGTCATGCATCATGAAGTCAATGTAAAACAGATCGCAAAATTCATCAAAGGGTTTCCTCCGGGCGATGTGTTAGTGCTTATGTACTCTGTGAAAAGATTACCATTCAAGTCGTCTGTGAAGCTTGCTAACGAACTTATGAACTCTGATGTGCCTGTGTCGTTTGGTAACTTGTCCGACGATAACGAAGATTCAGTGTTGATGCTCTCATATCACCAGTCCAAAGGGCTCGAACGGCCAATAGTAATTATTATGGACTTCAACAGTTTTTACTTTGATGCATCCGGTGATTCACCAGAGACAGTGCCAAATCTTTGGTATGTAGCGATGAGCAGAGCATCTGAATATTTAGTCATACATACAGAAGTGCCATTCAAGTTCATCAACAACGGTTTGATGGCGACAGGCGCAAAGATGTCAAACACAAAAGAATACTCTATCAATGATGCATCTTCAGGTGGTTGGACACGACGCAACAAGACGTTTGATGATTTCTTACGTTACACACCTAGCACAGATATTTGGAACATGATTAAAGCAGGTCAAAAATATCCAAAGTTCACAGCGCCAATATCGGGACATCGACCTTTGTGTGTTACCCAGAACAGCATCATTGGTACTATGATAACAGATTATCTTAGGCGGTCAGATCGAAAGATGAGTGCTAAAACATTCGTTGCTGATTATCTTACAAAGATCAGAGGCGGTATAAAATATCACATCAACACAGGATCTGCATACTATGAGGGGTTCAGTCCTCTTGAACATCATCGCGCACTTGATGTAGCGGAGATCACTTTGAACGATGTGTTAAAAATATGTGGGATTACGACATCATCAGCAAAGTTAGATACATTCACCGATCCCGCACATAACAACATAGAGTTGATCGACACAAAAACAGACACAGTCATCATCATAACGATCGACACAAAAAGTATGGATACGCATGTACGATGGGCAGGTGTAACCTCCGCGACAAAAAAGAAATGCATCATAGTTGATGTTCTAACGGCAAGACATAGTTTATTCGCTAAAGAATGAGTTGAACTCATCAACATCTAGCACATCTTCATCGTCGATCGGCTTCTTTTTTGTCGTCTTAGATGCTTTAGATGATCGTGATGAAGACGTTCTGCTGACCACAGATGATGTATCATCGTTGTCGACCTTTGTCGATGCTGCTGTCGCTGCGGCCTCTTGTTGATCTTTAATTCTTGCATCAGACATGAATGATCTCTTCGACGATGCTCCTTTAGTTTTCTTTGTTGACTTCTTGCCGACCTGTGATACTGAATCATCTTCATTGATGTCATCGTTGCCACTGCTACTACCGATGATACTTAGTTCATGACTGTTCGACACACCAACTGTTCCGACTGCTTGAATATCAGTTGGCCCGCTGTTAGCGTCGTCGCGATGGTCATCGGACACAAATGATATTTCACGAGGGATGCTTTCGATGTCGCGCATACGTGCTCTAAGCGCCTGAATCTCTATTTTTGCTTTTTTTAGCGCATCTGCCAATGTCTTAATTTTTGAGATAGCTTGATTCATATCGTGTCCATGCTTCGTTTGAAGTGCCAGTGCAACATCATATTTTTTCTTGAGTACATCATATGTTTTTGCCGGTACAGTTACTGTGTTTGTCGCACCGCTGGTTGTGCTCATTGCGATACCATTTATCTCATCATTGAATACATTCATCTTGATTGTGTCGATAGCGTTTGCAGCGATGTGTTGACATGGTTCAAAACAGTTGTCAGATCGGTTGACAGCCATATCAAAAATCGCGGGTGTCTTGATCAGCAAGTTAGCTGCTTCTTGGAACGACTTTACAAAGATGCCTCTGATGACTTGTTGTCGACGACGTTCACCTAACTGTTTGACTACATCGGATGCACAAAAAGCAAAGATAACAGTTTTCAAGAGATCTGTATATAGCAAGTGCAGATTGTTCTCGACGCAGTACATGCTGAAATCGGAGATGTGATCGTGCATACCATCATTAGTGTTGAGTGATACTATCTTCTCTTGCAACAAATATTTGTATGCATCGCCGATGCTTGTGCCATTTTTTTGACTTCTTGGACCAGCTAATCGAGGCAATGTTCTGCACAAAATGATAGCATTATAGTCGCGCAACAGCTCTATAATTTTAGTCGAATGGTAGTTTGTAGACATGTATAGTTTCGGCGTTTTCCTACTTTAATACACTAATTCTTGTGTGGCGATGAGGCAGATGGCCTATATCGCACTGATGCAGGAATCTTAGCAACCTTATATGTCTTCTTGTGAAGATCTGCAAGATTATGTATCTCTGGTGATCCGCCATGCTTCGTGCCTAAACATTTGTGCAGGTTCGACATCTCTTTCTTGACATCAAGGCCGGCAATCGATCGCACTGACGACCATATATCGGCTTCAAGAGCACAATCGAAGCAATGATCGATAATAACCTTCGGACCCACCATCGTGTATTTGTTCTCGAACTGCTTACGTGCTTTGTTCACACGGTTGTGATACAACATTCGTTGATCATAATCGATCAAGTCATATGTCTTGATAGCATACATACCGTCTGATGTAGTCACCGACATATGATCAACATGCGGTTTGTAGTCAGCAGGAATACGAATGTATGCACCTGGTATACCAAAAGAATTCAGAGCACTGTCTGCAGAAACTTGTGTTGCAGGTTGTATGTCACGTGATCCGCGAATTCGGCCAGCTGGCAACTTGTCGATGATCAGTCTTGTTTCTGCAGATGAGTTAGATACCCATGCTTGAAGATGTGCAACGCCAGACAAGAATGTGAATTTGCTGTTGCGGAAATCATCCAAAAAGTTGATGCCAAGCTCTTTCGAAAGATCGAAATCAGCCACCATATAATCTTGAACAGCACCTAACTCAGTGTCAGGAAGAGGCATACGATGTTTGTGACTAACTATATCTGGTTTCAGCGTCGACACCCAGTTATATACTTGTGCGCAGTTCCAAAGAATATCTATCTCTAGCGGAAATTGCTCACCGTCTGAGATCGTTCTTATGTCGCTCATAAACACAGTGAAATATTTATCGACAAGTGGCATGCATGCTTTCATCAATGGTACTGTGCAATAATCTTCATAGATGAACACCTGTGTTGCTGATGCTGCTTCAATGAACGATGAAATTTCATCAGGTGCTATTTCAGGCGATGTGCCCTTAGGATATGACTTACCGTCTGGTGCAACTACTGACCTATCACCACCATGCATTACGTCGCCAGGCGCGCCATACATGATCTTCGATGAAGATTTCAAGTAGACGAACTTGCCCGACTGATCATCATATTGTGTTGTTTGTTTATTAGGATCGGTCGTTATCCAAAATTCGTTGGGGTCGATCAACAAGAATTTGATGTTCGGGAACATGTCGAGCAGCTTGCCCAAGTGCATGCATGGTGCTGCGCCGGTATATACAAAAAGTATGTCTCTGTTGGATGTATTTTTTTCGATCGCATAATTGAGCAACTGAAGTTCAGCCAAAAACAACTTTCTTTGACCGTGATGACGATTAATGAGCGGTTTTGGTGCATCAACATTTGTGAAAAATGGTAAGTCATCAAGTGTGCGAACTAACTTTACATACTTTGTGTCTTGACCGCCGCGAATATCATGACCAGGTGCGACCAATGAACATAGGGCATTCACCGCGGATAATATCACGAACAGAAGTAAAATCAGTATTGTAGCAAACATATAATTCTGCGCAAAAAAATTATATCGTTAGCAATTTCATCCTCGGTTTGAGGAGTTGCAAATTGTCTGATATATCTGTTGACGGCTTGTCAACCTTATAAATCATCATGCCTGAGTTAAACTCGAACGGCATGTCTACTGCATGTGTTGGTGATGAGGTATCATATACAATCATTATGTCATTTGTTTGGATGAACACATAACGACGAGATGACACATAAATGTTTCTGATAAATTGTTTATCGATGTCCTGCCATGGGACTTTTTTCAAGAGATGGAGCATAGTTTTATCAAAAAAGAGAGTGTCAATTTTACTCGCCAATGTCATTCAAGAGTTGATCAACGAACGATGTGCCGATTATATCGCAGATGTTGCGAATAGCTCGTACTAATCCGTTGTACTCATTTTTAATGACATGTTGTGTGATGAATTTTTTTGCATCCAATATAAGTTTGTCTGGATCGACGGTTAGGCTGTCTGTCCATGGAGCACTTGACAATGCAGCACCCGGAATATACTCTATAGATACCATCGGATACACGATACATATGCTGCTGTTATCACTTGCAGTATTGAATGTCATCGGCTTCAGCAACTTTATTCTGAGTTTGCTCGAACCATGATCACGAAGAACAAATATATTTGGTGCGCATGTTTGCAACACATGCAATGTCCGTAGACCTATATTTTTGTTGATGACATCGACGATGTTTGTCATCGTTACGAGCATTGCTAATGTGGTGCTCGGAATGATGACTTTAGTCGGTACATAATTTTCACAAGAGACATATTGTTGCATGATAAATGTTGCACCAAGTAGTTTGATCACGCCATCCGATGTCGATATACTGGTGGGTATGTTATCTGGTATTATGATATCATTAACAGCGACGATGTGTTTCTGTGTTTGCTCAACATATATGATCGTGATCACATTACCATCTGTGTCAGACAGGTAGAATGATTCTATTGAGAGCAGTTTGAACATCTTTAGATATTGTCATCTAGTCGCGTTCAATTTTGTGCGCCGTAGATGGCAGAAATATCGCTCTTCAACTGTGCGACAAGCGGCCTGATATCGTGTGCACGATGTGTAATAATTTTGTAAATGCACTTTGCTGCTACTCCGAAATGCTTCTCATCAGCATCTTTGCCCGATGGTCTGTTGATGATAATATGTTTCAAGGAGTCAAGTGCATGTTCTGTTTGATCAACAATGCCCTGAATGTTATAACCAGAGCGCTTGATCTTTTTGTAATCATACAACCCTTCTGGACGATCAATCAAGATGTCATAAATAAGTTGTGCCATCGCATATGTATCTGTTTCAGGACCAAGATGACTGCAGTTCATCATTTCTGGGCTCATGTGCCCAGCTGTACCAATACACTCACCCAAGCATCCAAGAGGAATGAACGAATCGATGTCGCTGATCACCGGTTCTAGGTTATCATCGAGCAGTATGTTGCCTGCCTTAATATCTGAGTGAATATAACCGGCGGCTTGAATGTCCCAAAGAATGTTAGCAATCTTCTCAATGATCAAGATCGATTCAGGCGCATTGAAGATACCATCTGCGGTTTGATCTTCGATGTAGTCTTCTAGCGACTGTGCGTACCATCTATGTATTGTACCGACGATGCTATTACCGCATGCAGTTGCGATGTGCGCGATGCCGATAGGTACATTGACACCAGGCACATTGGGACATAAGAACATGCTGGTCTTGAACAGCTCGAAATTAGGATCGTTGACCGCAGCTGACAGAGGATCTAAAAAATCATTAATCGTGTAATTCTGCCCGATGCTGTCAGGAGTATGAATCATACGAATGCATAAATTACCGTTGCGGAAGATGGTTGCACTTGTCGAGTGCACTATTTTTTCACGCAGTTTGATCTTTATGATTTCATGTGCTCGAAGAACAACGATTCTGTCAGATGTTTTGTGCTCAACTTGCTCAAAGAAATAGCAACTAACCTTGTCGGACGATGATGCAACGATCTTCATTATTATACTGTTCATAATGTTGGCGATTTGTAATGCAAAAAAGAAAGCAGCCTAATACTGCTTCTGGTGGTCAAAGATTATTTGATAATCCTTGATGCACGCTTTGATCCCGCCGCGGACAGTCTCATAAAAATACATGCATGACATTATTGTCGTTTTCGATACTTTTCATATACCGCGTGTCATACATTTTAGACAATATGTTGCATCGAAAAAGAAAATTGACGCCGTAGTTACATCATCAAAAACTATGGACGAAACTTTCATTAAACAGTTCGAGAGCATCTTGTTGATGACTATCGTTAACTCACTATCTAGCTCTATGATTAGCATCGTTACAGATAGTATCAAGAGTGTGTTTGGTTTCGTGAGTTACGTCATTTCTAGCGTCAAGAACTATATTTTCGAATGGCGTTATGGCAAGGTACTAGAATTCAAGGTAGAGAGTACAGATAAAACTGCTTACAAACCACTTATATCGAGATATTTCTTCGATTTCTTAGAAAAAGAATATGGCTTCATCACTAATCAGTTCACGAAAGGCAATAAAAATGATGTTGTTACCGATCATTCGCATGCTGGTGACAAATACATAAGCGCATCTCTATCTTCCTCTAAGGGCGAGAAAGACGCTTACTATACTAATGTTTTCACGTTCTCTACTCGTTTACACACTGTCGATGAGTTCAAAAAAATATGTCAGAGCATGATTGATAAAGATGTAAACATATATGACTCATCGAGAAAAATAATCAACTATACTGAAGGCGATAAGTACGTGTATGAATTTGACAATCTTGTAGAAAAGCCATACGCATCAAACATTGTTTCTGACATCATGCACATCATTGAGACCAAACCATACGCAAATATCTTGTTGCATGGTCCGCCTGGAACTGGTAAAACAAACCTGATAAAGTATATCGCAAAAGAAATGGACGCCAGTATAATCATCAGCGATTTATCGCGATACTATAGTATTGAAAAATTGCGTCAAGTATTATGTCGTCGTAAATTTGGCGCAATTGATGTTTCTACTGATTGTGTTGTACATCTTGAACCGAAGAAACGATTCTATCTTTTCGAGGACTTCGATACTGTGTTGCCGGCAGCATTTTGGAACAAACACAAGTTTCAAGAAGACATCAAAAATAATGAGAAATATGTAGAGTCTGAGAGGATGCCAGATTTCAAATATTCTGAGATGTTAAATTTACTTGATGGTATCATCAAGAACGACGGTGCATATACATTCTTCACGACCAATCACATCACTGCTATCGATTCTGCGTTTTATCGTCCGGGTCGTATGCATCTCAACTTATATATCGGTGAGTTGACGAAGCTGCAGATATGTGACTTCATCAAAGATCACTTTAATGTGACGGTTGATGTGAACGCAATAAAGCGTGTAACTACACTGGCCGAATGTTATGCTCTAATGAATATCACAAAGAAATCTAGCGATTTTGTGAAGCGCATCAACAACAACTACTATCTCGGACTCGGTTGTGCAGACTAATTTTTTTGTTGCGCATCTAAAATTGACGTCAAGGTTACATCATCAAAAAATATGTCGCACACGTCACATACGCCGCATGATTCATCAGCAATGGATAACATCCTTATGATCACCATGATCAACACTATCACCGCGACTTTCGCATCAACTATAACTAGATTGGTCGAGGGTGTATTCACATTGATCTCTAAGTATGTGTCTATCTTGTATGATAAATTCTTGGACTGGCGGTATGGGCGTATGCTCAAATACGTTGATTGTAAAATATCTTTTACGAAGAAAAAACCACCCGTCGCAAAATACTTCTTTGATTACATTCAGGACACATATAAATTCCGCTCAAAGCAGTATGCATGTGATAAAGACATAGTTAAAGATGACTCAGAAATAGGCGATAATTACATTGGTGCTACATTTACTTCCGAAAGATTATCAGACAAAGATGGAGATGGTGGAACATGTCACGAGAACACATTTACATTCTATTCAAGACTACATACCGAAGAAGAATTCATAAAAATATGCAATGATATAAATGACAAAGCATCCAAAAAAATATCAGGAGCGTGCATTATATCCGATGTTGATGGATATGTAGAGGCCAATAATAGATACTATATATTTGATGATACTATGGAGACACCTTACAACACAGAAGCGGTAGATGTGATCAATCACATTATCGAGACAAACACACATGCCAACTTCTTGTTATATGGTCCACCAGGTACAGGCAAAACTAACATCATTAAGTATGTCGCAAAAGAACTTGATGCTACAATGATCTTATTAAATCTAAATAAATTCAACAACATCAATCAAATCAGAAGTATACTAAACACAAGAAAGTTTTTCGCACATGACGTCGGTACTGGTACAGATTATTCTATCGAACCGAAGAAGCGTATATATGTGTTTGAAGATTTCGATACTGCGCTACCTAAGTCATTTTGGAGCGGATCTGATGAATCACTCAATGTGATGATAAAGAAGAATATACAAAGTCGATATGATGACGATGATGACGATGATGATAATTCAAATGGCAGGGTCGATTCATTCACATATTCTGAGTTACTTAACTTGTTAGATGGTATCATCAAGAATATAGGTGCATATGTCTTCTTCACCACCAATCATATTAATCATATCGATTCTGCATTTTATCGTCCTGGCCGCATGCATCTAAAAATGCATATCGGTGCATTGACAATCGGGCAAATACGTTCATTCATCAGCAAAAAATATGATGATGCCGGACAATCAATCAACGATGTTGAGATCGAAAGATGTGCAACATTGGCCGAATGCTACTCGTTGGCGAACATCACAAAAGATGCACGCGAGTTTATTCATCGAATCAATACCAAGTATCTCGAGACGCTTGGAACGGACGTTGAGGACACACCGCCAGCAGACGATGTAGACTACATGATTTAGAGTGCTTTCTTAATGATGCTCTCAATGTCTTTGGCGCTAAGATTCTTTTTTGATGCGCTTACAGCCTCCGAACAGGTCATTGATGCGCGTGATGCAGCATAGTAAATCATTCTTTCTGCTGATTCATCTGACTTCGACTTCAAGAAGTTTGCAGCAAATGACTTGAACTTAGATTCTTTGTCTGCCATCTTGAGTGCCTTCAAGACAGATTCTTCAACACTAATTTTACCATCAGCGATGTGACAGAAAACGGGCATGATGCTCTGCAAGTAATCTTGTGCGACGATCGCACTGAACGCATCTCCGAACGTCAATGTCTCGAAAACACAACATGGTTCTAACTTGATACCACCATAATCAGAACGAAGAGCACCTTTAACAGCTTTCATGTCAGGTAGTTTGCCCTCGGCGCCTTCTTCAATCTTATCAATTGCTTCATCTTTGAGTTTTTCTACTTTACCGAACAAACAGATTTCAAGATTCTCTAGACCGTTGATGAGTTTACCTGCACAATAATTGTACGAATCTTTGTCTGGTCGTATCTTCTTTTTTACGTCCTTATCATCTGTACCAAACAGTTGACCGATCAAGATTGCATAATAGACATACACTCTATCAGGGCGCAAGTTTCTGCTGATCGTGTTACATAACTTTCTGATGCCTGCTGCTGACTTCTTGCAGTTTGCAGCAATGATGACATGAGAAGAGTTGACTGACACATTCATGTTCGTGACACCGATACTAGCTGCAAGACTAGCAGGATGCATAACATGCGACTCAACATATTTCAAGAGTGCAGCGCATACTGCACCACCGTCTAATTTTTTGTCTGTGTATACACATCCATCATATGCACTTCGGAATGACCAATAATCTGCAATACCCCCATGAGGGAAACTCAATACTACAGCTGCATCTTGTGCGACCGTAAATGGAATAGTCGATAGTTTCATTATGCTGTTTTGCGCAAAAAAATAATGATCAAAATAAGATTAATCTTCGATAAGACGATCTTCAAGTGGTGTGAGTCTACCACTTGTTGGGTCTTCTGGGTCACTAACATCAGAACCAAGTTCATCGTCAGACACAATGTCGGTAACGATAGTTTTGAATCCTGTGAAACCTTCATCTCCGACTTCATACTCATTTTCGTCGTAGTCACTAGCTACTTCAACGATGTCAAATAACTCGCCATCATCATAACACAACTCATTGTCGCTGTCACTATCAAAATCAATGACATCATCGAAAGCATCTTCCGACAACTGTGTTTTTATTGGTGATGATATTTCGGTCTTTGCAATGAGCATGTTCAGATCGCCGGTATACTCAGAACAATAAAATGCATACACGGTATCTGCATCTGGTACTTCACCGACCAATGGGAACAACTTTTTGAAAACGATGATTTGTCTTTCGTACCAATTGATGAGTCCGATGAAATCATTTTTGCACATGTTGTAGTCAATGATAGCATCCTCAATGATTTTCATTTCATCGGGCTTAAATTTTGGTGGTATCGACATCGCGTATAACTTTGTAGATTGTTTTTTGTCGGTAACAGTTTCAGCAATTATTTCAGATGTTGTACGAGCGTCATTGTCAACACATGACCATTGTCTGATACGATAATATTCATCACGTAGTTCGCGAGGAAATTTCGCAACTTCATCACGACCAAACTGAGTTGCCATAAAGACATATGACATATAGTTAGTGATAACTTTGTTATACGACATACACAAATTGATAGCACAAAGTAATGCAATTCTGAAATGTGGTTCAGGCCACCACTGTTTTGCTGCAAGTCTGATCAAGACACGAACATGTTCTCCAAATGATGCATGGTCAAATTCTATTGGATGAACCGGAAGGCCTTTATGACTAGTCTGAAACCCGATCACTGCGATAGGATCAAAGGTCTTTAATACATCATAGCTGTAAAGAGATCTAACAACAGCTTTAGTCTCTTGCGATGCATTTCTGTAACCTGTCATCATTATGCCTACGATGAGCCTACCGTCACCAGTATTGTTACATGCATATAATACTGTGTTGCACAGAATGATACGCATGACTGTTTCAGGATCAACAGATGATTGTATCTTTTTTGCACACATGAACATGTCAACATACCAACCGAGTGGGTTGTAATGAGGATCAAGTGTCCAACACCTGGTTGAATAAAGTTCTTTGAAAGTAAGACTTGAATCAAACTCTGCAATAGCGAACTCAAACAGAGCAATGATCCTATTTACATCGATCGGATACTGTGAATAGTTTGATCCGATCACTTCTAGAGCATCTACAAGAGTAGTCGTATCGACTATGTAACAACCTATTTTTTCGAGTTCATCGATGATAAATTCTTTACAAGAATAATCGTACGAGAAAAGGGCATCTTTGTTTTGCACACGGAAACCGGATAAAATGTTTGTCATAGTCGATAAAGTCGAAGGCATGTTTGAAGTCATGTTTTTTAATATATGTGCCGCAACAATCAATTTTAGCTAGGAAAATTGATGCCCATAACATGTGATAAAATGACTATCACTCTCAATCATCTCTTCAATAATCATACGCCAACAGAGATCGTTTCATGTCTCAATATGTTAGGGATCAAGCCATGGTCGATAAAATTAAATTCCAAGATTATCGCATCTGTTAAAAACCATGTTGTGCTTGCCACCATGTTCGACTGGATCGGTGAGTACCCACTTATATTGTTCGAAGATTGTAAAGCATATGTAACATTGAATGCATTAGGCAAAACGTTTCATGCGATCCAGGATGATATCAAAAAAACGATCAAACATCGCAAGTACTTTACTGAGTTTTTCGCGACAATCAGTTCAGAAGACGCTCAAGAAGTATTCATAAAATATAGACATCCGATGAACAGAGTCTTGGACATGAAGTATGGTTTTAACGTGTGTCTCGATATGAACTTCAGGCTAAACACCTGTGATGATCCTCGATTGATCGCATATTTTCTTGTTCACTACGATACTAAAAAAAATGACAACTTCTTGTTATTACCTCATTGGCGAGTACAAAGAGATATAGCAAGAGATGTGTATGAATATGTGAAAGGGGGATCAGACATAGTTGCTCTTCAGGGATTCATTATTATGAATTTCGAACACTTCTCTGTTTCTGAGTTTCATGATATCTTCAGCAGAACCAGGACAGCACAAGTGTTAGTTCATGATGCATATGTTTTGAATCGTGCGATTTGGGACACAGAGTATGCATTGAATGATAAACTAGTGCGATACAAAGATCGAACACGTTACAGTATGTCATATGTTCCACTGAATGTCATACTTAATTATTTGGATCTGTTTCCAGAAAAACGCACATCGATCTATTTAGAGATGGGTAAATATCTTCAATACGAATCGCAAAAAGTGGTAAGAAGATCTCTTGCAAAGATAGATTACAGATCACTAGCTGTACGCCGTATATATGCCCATCAACACGAATCTGTATTCATACTCAATAAATTTGGGTTGATATATGGTGCGAGAAAACTAGACATTGATAAAACATATGACAATAGTACCATGGAACTGTTCACTGAATACATACTTAATATACAGACCCCGGATGAAATTTCTGCCAAGATTGTCAATGAAGGTGTATCATCATACGATACAAATGAGCTTCATAAGATGGGCATTGGTTTGCCGGCCATCACGTTCGATGATAATATCATGTATCGTGGATACAAATACACATGGCTCCTTGCAAATGGGGCAATGTTTGCACCAAATGTAAGTGATATATTAATCAAAAAATTTAGTATACGGCTAGGTGTATATAATTTCGTTGGCAATACAGAATACATCAAAGCCGATGTGCAAAAATTGCACGACAAGACAATAAAATTAGAAATGCTTAAGGCGAATGAAACCATGCAACGGGGTATATTTTACGAACAAGATGTTGTGTATCTGATGCGACTTACGGCATATGATATTTATGAACGATTCTCATGCACAAAAGGTGTGGAGACGGTCAAATGGTTGTCAGAAGAAATAGTTAGATTCAACTATATGCAGTATCCATCTGCGTTCAGACGCGATGATACATACGTTGAAAAAATCGATCCCAACTTGATCGCAAGAGTCAAAGGTGCATGCATATTCTTTGAGAGACTTCGCAGCGCCATGAACATGTCATCTGACATGCTGTCTGATCTCATTGTCGAATGTACAAACTAGATTAGACAGATCTATTTTTTTGCGTAGAAAAATATAATGTTGTTTGACGAAAAAATGTTGGTAGAGGCCAACGAATACATACTTGTTAATGACCGATCACTGTATGATCCATTCTTTGAGATGTTCGAAGAATATTGTGCCACGAACGATGTTGTCTATACGATGATTTCTGGTGCAAACTGTATACTCAAAAAAAATGATCCATCGATCAAACCAAAGTACAATAGCTACTTCATCACTGTGTGTTGCACAGAACCAGAGAAGGTTGCTATCGAAGTTTGCAACAAGTTAACAACGGTGAAGACGAATCATATCAACAATCGCAACATATCATATATGCGATCAGGTAGTGATTTTACAATCATGATAAACACCCGACAATGCTTCAAGATAACAAGCGCGCCAATGTACAGAGATGCAACAGTCGATAGTCTTGTCGGTAACATGCAAGGGTTAGGATTGTGGACTGGTCGAGAAGTTAAGTGTCAAAACATATACAGCTTACTATCATATTTATTAAGTCAGTCATATGATCCTAGAGGAACATTAGATATCGACATCATTCGAGGCATCGTTGACATCATCCGTCCTAACATCAAAACAGGTTCGAAACAAAAAAATAAAGCACACGGTCATGTGCAAGATCGCACAAAGATCATCGACTACATATCTGGTCGAGACAACGTATATGTTGTTGATGACAAATCGTTCTTGCAAACATTTGTTATAGATGCTCAGTTCGACGATCTGCGCAAAGAGCTTGAATCGCAGTTTACTATCAGAGTCGCAAAATATAATTTGCACGATCTCGATGATTTCGCACTGACTAAATACATCATTCATGACTCGAACGAAAAAGCTGTGTGCGCAGTGTTCAACTCACTCGAACATCAAGTCATTCCTATCCGAGGTGCAAGCCCACAAAGTACACAAAGCACAAAAAATAAAAAAATGGTGTCACGAAGATATGCGGCACGTATCAATTTTCTTGAGATACAGATGTTGAAGATGATGTCGCATATAGGGCGTGACATGTCACCTGTCATCACTGATACATTACGTCGTGCACTTACTATTGTAGATGATCCAAAATTCTTCGATGAAGATGACTTGGTCGGATATGCTGGTAACTGCATCAATTGGGTAGTGCTCAAGAGACAGAAAAAAAAGACATATATGCAAACTGTATATGCGAAGTTGACAGATCCTGCATTCGAGCTCGGACAACGAACAAAGCACGGAGGTTATATGAATGCAGATGACATCATTGATAGTGCAGACGGTGAGAACTAATGATGCGCGGATGGTGAGAACATATCGCATGCATATCATCTGCATGCCATCAACATATCATTTGTGCGGACGGTAAGAACATACTTCCTGCACATCATTTGTGCGGATGATGAGAGCATAACATTCGTGCACATCGTCTGCATACCATCTGTGCGGACGGTCAATATTGATGATAAACATACCACATGCACATCATTAGATCTCGCCGTCAGCATTTATTTTTTGCGGAAGAAATCAACACAAAAAAGTATAACACAGAAAATAGATGTATGTCGGCGAACATCTATTTTTTCTTTGTGTTGTACTTTTGTGCGGACGATGAGAACACATCATCTGCGAATCGTCATCATACCATCTGCACAAACAATGAGAACACATCGTCAACATATCGTTTGTGCGGATGGTATGTTCTCACCGCCCGTGCAGGTTAGCAAAAAAATGTTTACATCGCGGGTGCGATGTTTCATTTATCGATTAACTAATTTTACTTAGCCTTAACAGTCTTCTTGACTACTTGAACTGGTTGTTCTTCTTCATCGCTATCAGAATCTGATTCAACTGGCTTGACAGCTTTCTTTGAAGCCTTCTTTACTTCCTTGTGCTTTGGTTCTTCTTCAACTTGTTTCTTTTGACCTTCCTTTTGCTTTCTTTCTTCTGACTTCTTTCTTGCTTCTTCTTCAAGAACGTTCTTAGTGCTTTCCAAACAACTGAATGCTGATGCGAATGCACCACCGAATGTTGTTTCGCTGATTGCTTCATAACTAGTTTCCTTTGGCAATGATTCAACATCGATTGGTGCAGCATACTTCTTAGCTTCCAAGAGAAGCTTTCTTTCTGCTCTCTTCTCTTTGAGTGCTTCTTCGCTTGGAACTTCGATATCCTTGAGTGCCAACTTACGACTAACAGTAATATCATTTGATGCCAAACCAACCAAGAATACTTGCATATGATCAGCATCGAATGTTCTTGTTTCATTGACTTCGAGTTCTGTTAAAGCAGCTCCGGCAACATTGTTCAAGAATTCAAGAGATGCATTCTCGAAGAATTGCATAACTTCAGTTGCAATGCTATACTTGTTACCTCTTGCCAACTTAAAGTTCTTCTTGATAGCATTGGCGAAGATGATCTTTTCCTTATCTTCATCACTTGCCTTTGCTTCTTCCTTTGGTGTCTTCTTCTTCTTGAGTGAAGAACCATTTAAGAGTTCTTCAGTCTTAATTCTAGCGATTTCTTCGTTTGAAAGACCCTTGAATCTTTCGGCTTCTTCTTGAATCTTCTTAAGAGCTTCATTCTTTCTTTGCTTAGCGGCCTTCTCTCTAGCAGCTGTACCTTTAGTGTAACCAGATTCCTTGAGTCTCTTCTTTTCAGTCTTTTCAGCGGTCTTAACAGCATCACTCATCTCTTCTTCATGAACAACGCTCATGATTTCGAAGAATGACTTACCGAAATAAGCTTTGATTCCTGCCAATGATGTGAAGTTAGACTTCAACAAGTGCAAGAGACGAATCTTGATCTTTGCATTTTCCTTGAGATCCTTAGATCCGAGGAGTGCATAATCAGCGGCAAGATTCAACCAAGCAACTGATGACTTTTCAATGAAAGTCACCAAGAGCTCAATAGCATCTCTGCTGAACTTAACCTTATGTGCTTTGAAGGCAGATACCTTCTTGTTCAAATCTCTGAGCTTGTTTTGCTTAAAGTTTTCAACATATTCTCTTCTTTCTTGCAACTCATCTTCAGTCAAAGCGACGTGTCTAACCTTTTTCTTGGTTACGAGCACTTCATGCTTTTTCTTCTTATCTTCCTTATCGCGAACCATCTTAACGACTTGAACACCATTCTCATCGAGAACAGGGATTTCGTCACAGACTGGCTTACCATCTTCGCCTAAAACGGCTACATTCTTGTTTCTCAACTGAATGACATATTGATGATATTTCTTCAACTTCTCGCCCAAGGTACTCAACTGTGTGTTGACGTCGCTATTTACGAGGTTACTCAAAAGATCCTTTACTCTTGAAACGGAGATGCTTTGTTCGGTGGTTGATGACATGGTATCGATTATGGAGTATGCTTTGAAAGTTATTCAACTAAAAATAAGTGTTCAATTTTAAACGGCGGCTTTTCACAAAATTGAACACCCCTATTATAGCCAAATAAGCATAAATGTTCATCCCAAAAGTCACTATCAATGACAAGAATGATGTCGTCATACAATTCGAAAAATTAATCAAGCAAGTTACTGCCAACAGCTCGATAATGACGAAGGCCAGACAGTACAATGAGATGTGTGAATCCAAATATCATGAGTCAATGACACACGCTATCAATGTGATCGGGGCATCGTTGCATGAACATAACATCAAATACTTGGTACAGAGTTCGTTCTCAGCATCTGTATACATTGATAACCCCGGTGATGTGGACTTAGATCTTGTTGCACTGTTTGATACAGATGATGAGCTTGACCACTTGCGCACTGTCGCAGAAACACTCGGTTTTGTCTTCTTAGAAGATCGTAATGTTAGCAAGCCACACATGATTCATCATGTCTATGTAAAACATTTTGAATCATTTGTCGTCGAGCTCAAACTCCGTAGATGGGAGACATACAAAGAGCATCTCTATAAGATACATACATACTTGGATCATCTCCCAAGTGATGTTAGAGTAGCATGGAGATACATTCGTATGTCCGTCATGTCTTGTGATGATCAGACAAAAAAGAGAATCAAGTATCTATGGTACATGTACGGGGCGATCAAGACAGGTGTCAAAGACACTAAAGACTACTTTCCCATGAACATATATTATTAGACAGGCGGCGCAAGCGGTGAGGACTAACGATCAAGACACATCGTTTGGCGCATAGCGCGCCAGCGCAACGATCAAGACACATCGTTAGAACATACCGCCCGCACACGAATACTTCGTATATATGTTTCGTGTATGTGTATCTATATTTTTTGCTAACATGTTCATGCACAAAAAATAAAAGATGCATGTGAGTGGCATGCAGACGACATGTTCTCACCGTCCGCACATATGGTATACACGTGGTGTGTTCTCACCGTTCGTGCATGTGATGTACAAATGATGAGATCTTATCATCCGCACATATGATATGCATGCGATGTGTTCTCACTGTTTGCGCGGATGGTGAGAACATATCATCTGCACGAATGATATGTTCTCACCATCCGCGCACATCATCTAGTCGCACTCATATAGTTTTGAGTTACGTGCTTCTTGCAATATTTTGTGGTAGAGCGATTCATTCTTTTCGAGAGTTTTCTCGCTCTGAACATGAATGTAGTTTAGCAGTCTGAGTTTCTCAGGTCTGTTTGCAAACTTTGTCTGAATGATCTTATATATGAAGAATGGATAATATGTTCTGCCGAGTGGCTTAGCGTCTGTGCTATTTCTGATGCGATCAAATGTATCGATGATAACATCGAAGCGATATGCAATATCCATTCGCTCGGAATCAGTCAAGTCAGGTGGGCTGCGACCAGTGACCTCTTTCAAGAACCATGAGATCGTCTCATAGTAATCTTTTAGGTTGTTCTTCTTCAAGAATTTTCTGATGCCTGTATACTCGATCAAATCTTTTGGAACGCCAGCACCACGGAAATATTCTTTGATCTTTGGAACAATTGCATAAGCGCCTGCACGTACTTCGATCGCTAATATTCTGTTGAGCCATGTCTCAAAGTGCTTCGACACCTTATATGTATTGCTCTTTATTTTTTGTGAGTCGCCTGAACCAGCACCACGATCTTCTTTGAAGAGAGCCAACGCAGATTCTTTGCACAGACCGCAAGATTGACATGATATACAACCTGTCTCAAGATCAACCTTCATCTTCTCGCCGCATGAACATGTATCGATACTCACCATCGATACCTTAGGTATAGCATCAATGTTTTTTTGATATATCTCAACACACTCTATCAGGCGGTGAGGATACACTTTGTGCATAAGTTCATGTGTATAGTCATTGAGCAGATCATCTATGCTCAGCGTGATAGATACTTCCAGCGATATATCTTTTTTCTTGATATAGACCGGATCTTCACTTGTGTGTTTTTTTGCATAGCTCAACAAGCGGCTAACGAACTCTTTGATGCCTGACCTAATATAGTTGACGCCGGGATCATCACTCACGAGTGAATCTTTTTTGTAGAGCGATACAACTCTATTGAATTCTATGTGCCATATTTCGGGTGTTGGCATCGTTTCGATCAACTCGTAAATTGTCTCAGATTGTTGTGCGAGGATGGTATCTATTTCTATTTTGGTCATTTATACGTCGATCAAAAATAATGACGAAGAAGGAATTAACCAACGCCGAAATTGAGGAACTTATTGAAAGAGCAGATGAGAATCCTGATATCGTGAAAACATGGTCTGATAAGACTTCTGTCAAAGTTTATAGTTATCTTCGTAAAAGAGGTATCGCACAGAAGAGTTCACAGTATGCATGTATGACATTTATCAATTGGCCGGAAAGCTTGATGCAACGATTTTATCTCGTCGCCGCCAATGCTTACATTGATCGTGCTATCACTGAACACAGAATGAACGGTGCACCTGAAGCTGAATGCGAAGTGATCGAAAACTTCTTCAGAAAGAAGTTGTGTTTCAATGGCGCAAAACATGTTATGGACGGTTTGGATGAAGGCACAACGCGTGAGAAGATCATTGAAGAACTTGGCATCTCAGCATCAAGTGATATCTCCGGTGAAGCACCACAACAACTTACAAAAGAACAAAAAAGCTTGTTGACTGCTACTAGAGATAGTATTAGAAGCGCTAAGAACATCATTGAACTTGTCATTGGTCAGATCAGCAATGATACATCCCGTAGAGATGTTTTGAAGAGACGTCTCGAAGAACTGCAATTGGCCAACGCAAGAATTAGTAATATGTTGGGCGATACATCTCGCGATGTTTTGAAAGCACTTGACTGCTTACCACCTGTCGACAATGTTCATTACTTCAACAGATTCTGCAGCGATAACTATGAGCACATTCGTAAGTTGACTTCATTGGCATACAACGTGCCCGATGATATGGAAACCAGCATCTGGTTCCATGGTGCTGCAGACACTTTGCCAAAGATTGAAAAGTTCCAAAAAGACATTCACAAGCAATGTTCACTCGGCGCATTCATTTTGGGTAATGCTGGTGTTACACATATCGCACCTGATCTTGAACCACAAGAGTCAGAAAGAAAGTATGGATCTAACACAGATGTGATCAGTAGCATGATTGACGCTGCAGAAAAATCACAGAACATCGTCGAGAAGATCGTCAAGAAGAACATTAAAGATTCTCGTAAGAAGGTCATTTTGGATGATTTCAAGAAGAGCCCAAGCATGCGCAAGAAGGCTGTCATGGCAAGAAAAGCAGGCAAGAAGTTCGATGCCACTGGTATCAGCAATTACACAAGATTGGCAGGAGCATTCAGACCACACAACATGGCTGATCTTGATTCAGACGATGAACAAGAGATTGTTGATGAGCTTATCGCGGAGAACAAAGATGAATTTGTAGACACTCAAGAAGAAGAAATCGATGAAGGTACTAAGCCAATCAGAGTGCTTGGTATTGGCGCAGATGGCCAGTTCGGTGAAGTAGATGTTAAGTTTGACATCCCAGATGAGTTCGCGTTCGAAGCATCTGCCGCACGTGACATGAAGAGCAATCAATAATACGTTACACAAAATGCAACACACAAAAAATAAAAGACGACGATGTACCGGCATTGACTTTTCTTTTTTGTGTATCCGCTCAACTAATCATTCGCGATGATGTTCACATCAAACAACTTTGTATGTATCTTCATAGGAACCGCAAGACGTTTGCGCAACTCATTCGATGAGATGTATTTATCGTTGTATCTAACCACCCGCCAAAATCCATCAAGTATGTCTGGACCGTTATATAACTCATATTTATCATTGTGATGTTTATTGGTTGTGCGATCGCGATACCCAAAGAATTGATCAAATGGTACTACAAATGGTTTTGATGCCCGATGTACATCATCAAACACATGCGTTATTATTTCATGTGTGTGCAAATTATATACAACATACGATGGTATAGATTTTTTGTTGTACGACACTATTACAGTGTCTCGCGCATCGTTTGTGTATATAGTTCGTCCTTCATTTCTTCTGCGCATTTCTAGAATGAAGCACTCAAATGTGTCGATATGTCGATTGATGTAATATATTTGTTCGGACGTATAATATCTGGCAATGTTTGGTTGCTGGCCGTAACATGAATGATATGTTCCTTTGTTGGTAAATTCTATGCGAAAATGTGATTTACTATGTCCATCGGAGAACAACCTACCATTGCATATAGCATAGAAATCTTCTTCCAATGGTGGTCTGAACGACAGGGTTACTCTTCCATGAAACATCTTCTTTTTTTGTGTATCTTATCGGCCGCATCAATTTTACGGACGATGAAAATTGACTCCGACTGTATACAATAAATCAAAAAAGATGGTGCTCGATGAAGATAAAGAATATATATTGACCATTCGTTACCCTGACAGCAATATCGAGCGACTTAAAATAGGCATAGAAGCCATAAATAATGATCCTATGTATGCATATACATGGTCGCTTGAAAATGGTGTTAATGTGTATGTTCCATACACATATGCGATTAATAGATCACACAAAATATTGAGTGCTTTTGGTAGATTGACTTTTGACGTAAACTTATCGGATGCTGTTTTATCCCGTTACTCAAAACATGTTGGATATGATTACTTATCGCTTGGTTGTATAAGATATTTTCAATTAATTAAGTGGAATATGTTCGTACCTTTCCATTTAATCGTGCCAAGAATATATGCAACCCGTCCGTTGCGTTTGTTTACTAATGCATTAGGTGATACGAACATTCAAACCAATGATGGCATTGTTTTACTCAAGATGGGTACATATGTTCCTCATAATGAAGAGATGAGAATACTCGAACAAAAAATGTTGGAACAACGATACGAACAGCCAGTCAGACGGTATGCATGGCCGTATGATATCACTATTGTCGTAACTTTATTTTTTATATGCCATCAAAATTGATCAACTTGTTGTCTGAACAAAAAATATGTATACATTACTTGAATGCGATGAGACACAGCGTTATCATCTAATCATCACACATCCCGAAACACGTTCATTTAGTACTCCTGATATATGGCATCCATATTATGAACAACCAGATGGCACAAAGATTGTAGATCATTTTGTTTGGTCATTGTCCGGCGGTATGCAGAAATGTTCATCAGATGATCCGAACATCAATATACTACCAAAGAGATATATTTGGTCCAGCACAAATATTAACGTGAAAGTATCAGAAGCTGTATTGGCATGGTACTCTAAAGTTGCGAGATATGATTATCTGTCGTTAGGCTACATCAAGTATTTTAAAGTGCGATATAATAAAAAATCATTATGGTTTCCGTATCATGCTTTCATGGACAGAACAATTGCACAACATTGTATTTCTATGGTCATGTATCAATATGAGCTGTTCACGTATACATTTTCTGTGAAAACACACCCGATAAGAAATATAACATTTTATCGAGATGGTGACATACATGAGATCATCGATACATTGAAGTTCTTGTCCGGTATTACGCCAGAAAGAACAACACAAAAAAGATACGATCATACATCTATAATGCTGTGCGATATTGATGTTATTACAGATGTGTAGACTTTTATTTTTTGCCTTGTAAAATTGATCGATGAACAAAAAATGATAGCTCTTGTCGAATGCGATGAGTCACAAAGATATCACTTTGTCATAATACGAAGAAATTCGTTTTTAGATGATTTTACTGATTCTTTGAAAAGCAATATAGTATGTTTTGACAATATACAACCGGATGACACAACTATAATTTGTCATTTTGTTTGGTCCTTGTTCAATGGCATTCAAAAATGTTCGCACGATGATCCAAATATAATGATATTGCCCAAAAAATATGTTCTCACTCCCTTTAATATTCACGTGAAGGTATCAAACGCCGCATTGGTTTGGTATTCTAAAGTTACGAGATATGATTATTTGTCGTTAGGGTGCATCAAATATTTCAAATCACCCACTATTAGAAATCATTCATGGTTCGCTTATCATGCTTTTGTCAACATCGTATACGCTACACATAATTTGGGCGTATCGATGGATAAAAATTTTATATATTTATTTACGCTATCACGTGCATTGTATTTTCCGATATGTGTGACGAGGGGGGGGGGTATATCCTGGCGATGATGAACAAGAAATCATCGATACATTATTGTTCTTACAAGGTGCTGCCCCCGAAAGAACAACACAAAAAAGATACGATCATGCATCTATAGTACTGTGTGATATCATCATCACGACATGTGAATAGATTTTATTTTTTGTGTTTGTTTCGGGTGTCGAGCATAAATGATAAGGATACCAAAAATAGATAAAAAATATGTTATACATGTTTTCAAGACATGTGATGATGCATACTTAATTTATGACGAAGACGAGGACGATTACATCTACAATCCATGCACAGAAGAATTTTTGACAGAGGAGTATATCGTAAAATTCACGAGAGATAACTTGATAGGATTGTTCGAATGGTCGTTGGCAGATGGTATGAGGCCGCTCACAAATGAGATAGATGCGAATGAAGCAACTCTATGTGCGGAAGATGTGTTGGTGTATGTCACCGGCCCCAAGAAAATACTGCGAGTGCAGATCCCCTTGCCAGCACTCATACGTTATTCACGTTTTTTGAGATACGACTACACAGCTGTCGGATACATCAAGTACATTTACATCAAAGAATATTCTATCTTCGTGCCCTACCACTGGATGATCGCAGAAGTTGACCTCTTGAACGACTGTATCGTGTCTTGCAACGATCAACATTTCGGGGCATTCGAGATAAGAATTTTTAAGAGCCCCGAAAAACATAGTTACTTTGATATGTGGTTCTATGATACATCTCGTAATGTTGCAGGCACAAATGATGTGTATGAGTTGATCAGAGAACAAGTCAAGCCGCGAAGACCTAACGTATCAATAGACATTCTGTGTGCAGGCAACAAGCGGCCAGAGGAATTTTCAGATCTCAACATCTTTACGCAAAATTGATTTTGCCTGCTACTAAGTAATGAAAAAAATGATTTATTGCATCTCTTGTGATCCTGCAAAAAAGTACCTTGTTCATCTATGTTACGAAAATGATATTCTCGAAACTACAGTTGTCGACGACAAATATGTTGAAATTTTACATGCAAAGGATTTCTATGCGCTATACACATGGGATATAAACAATGGTTTTATTGCTACTGAAGACTTTGATGTTGGTCATCTTGAGAAGAAGTACATCGTCAACAAAAATAATAATGTACGTGTGATTGTACCAAAAAAGATGCTTGCTGAGTACTCAAAGGTGACAGGTTATGATTATGTTCCACGTGGTTGCTTGATCTATAGTGTTGTTCTTACTTCTGTCGATGTATTTTACATCCCTATGCATGTGTTGACAAATGATAGCAATGTTACTTTTGACGTTGGATATGTAGCATACACTGTGATCAAAACGTTCGGTGCTTGTTATTTGATGACAACTATGATTATTGATGAAGCTACAGACAAAACTGTAAGAGTTGTAAACAAAGGATTGCTAGACATTACAACTTTGAGAGAGCTTGATGTGTATTCAAATCGCTTCAGAACTATTTATGTGCCATGTAAGATCGCTATGCAAGTAGCACAAAGATGTGAACAGATCACTGATGTGATGATTGTATGTAATGATGAGTAGATGTGTTAGCGCCAAGACGGTATGCAAAAAAATAATCTAATCATTCGATGTCCCGCACCATATTCGCGGTGCATCATGATTATTTTTTGCTCTCACCGTCTTCACCACTTGAAGGTGTCTTCAACAAGTTTTGTAAGTTCTCTTTTGTCTGTTTTGCTATGTTAGCGATTGCAGGATCGAGCTTCATACCATTCTTATCCATCTGTTCGATGTAGTAGTTCAAGATCTTCGTGAACTGTGCGACGATACTCATCTGAGAATTTGCATTCTTCTCAGTGACATCGCGAATGAAGCTGATAAAGATCGTTGTAGTGTTCTTCTCAGAGTTAACGAACTCCTTATAATATTTATCGAAGTTCGACTCAAGTAAGTGCATCGACTCTTTGATCTTTTCGAATGCTTGACGACAACCTTGAAGACCGGGTTCACGCTCTGCTGATGTTAGAATAGCGATTACAGTCTCGCAGAATTTCTTAATATCGATGTCTGGTTGTTGGAGTTCATTGCTCAAGAAGATACCTAGTTCATAAACATGCGCCAAGTATGATACCCAATCTCTTACTAAACCAGATTTAGCATCTGAGTTACGCAATGAATAGATGTTCATCTCTGGACAGAACACAAGTGGTTTGAAATAGAATCCTTCGCCCTTATAAATGAACTCTGTCTTTTTTGCTGAGAGTTGCGATGCATATGGTTGCAAGTATGATGCAGATATCATGATGTGCTTCAAAACAACGTTCTCTCGAAACTTGTTATATACCTTCGTGAATGCAATGATGTCAACATCTTTGATCGTTCCCAACAGACATTCTGCTTCGGAAATGTTCGGAATCTCTGTATTCATCTTCAATAGTGCTACTGCACTTTCTTGGAAATCTACGAATGTATTGTACAGTGTCGTATCACCCAAGAACTTATCGATGTTCATCACAGCACCAACACGAATAAATGTTTGCAGCTTATGTATCATTTTTTTGAAACGAGGATAAGCATATCGGGGATCAACACGACTAACACCTATTAATTCTTCGAACATTTTACCAACTTCGTCAGGTGCAATACCTGCTTGTTTGAGAGCCTTAGGCTGTTTCTTCATAATTTTAACGTGCGGTGGCATGGAATCAACGATTTATAACTAAACATTTTAACTTGTTCCAAATTATAAATGAAGAGAGGCGCATTTTCTCAACCACAAAACAGATACATTCAACCTGTTCATCAAGGTCCTATCTATAATCAACCATATGGAAGACCACAAGTGAACGATTTGTCTCGCGGCTTGCCTGATTCTCATGAACTAACTAAACAATTCATGGCGCAAGAAGATGCTCAAAACGCAACAAGCAAATATATCGCATCATCGCAGTCTGGTGTTTCGGGCACAACATCTTTATCGGACACAGGTACATCTGATTATGGTTTTTTGACATTCAACGTTGTGTTAGACTCCGCGCGATTTAAGTACAACACATATAGCGTCAGCCCGAACTCATTTCATGATGGTCAGATCACGTTCGATTTTCCAAAGATCGGCAACTTGAGTTACATCTCGAATGTCGTCGCACTTGATCTCGGACAGTTCTTCTTGCCACAAAGATTGACAGATACAACAATACATCCTGACTATTACTATGATCAGTTCATTGGTGTTCAGATCAACGAACTTAACACAGAATCAAACATCTATCAACCAATCGTTGGTAACGGTGTGAATGCAGTTTGTTTGACCGCTACACCATCAGGTACATCTATCACTGTGTATCCAATGTCCGACAGAATCGCATTCAACAGACCTATTCCAACCGTCGACAGGATCAGTATGACATTTTATAGAATTGCACGTAACCCCAATGCAGCTATTTTCGAACCGCTCAACATGCCAAAGACAGTTGTTCAATGTATCTACAAGCCACATTTAATACCTCTTGACCCGTTGGTCGTAAATCGTTTCCAAGTGATCGGCGACACGGTCGACGAATTTATTACTACAGAGGGTTATATCGCCAACCCAACATTTAAAGCAGGTATTCACTTGAATCTTTTGTCCGATGATGGTATTCTGTCACAAGCAACAAAGACATACATCGACAATGTGTATGGATGGTATGCAAGCGGCTTTGACTTCGTCAACAACACATTCTTGGTGACTGGTGTCGACTTATCTGCATACGAAGCACAAGTAAATGCTGGCGCAGTGATCTCATTCACTGTTATTATTATGCCAAACAGAATCAACATCGCAGCTACATTTGTGTGTCGCACAGGCGCTAAGACGAACGATATTTCTGTCATCATCTAATCAACATCTGCGGACGATGATAAAGGTGTATCTTTTTTTGATGCCGAGATAACGAACAAAAAAGACGCGCGCACACAGATGGCATGCACGGGCGGTCAACACTGAACATTTGTCCTCACCGTTCGTTGCATTAGCGCGCTAATAGTTCATTTCTGCCATTAGTGTTGCAGTCTTGTCGGGTGTTGAAGATGATTTAACTATGTTGTACGCATCTTTTGTGTAGACTCTGCTGAATGGTACTCCACCAGACATCAAACCTGTCACATAATCATAGTAAGAGCCTGTTGATACGGCGAATGATTCGCGAATATGATACATATAGTATGCCAAAAATAAGATAACGACAAATAGGGCGAGATACCAAACTTCCATTAAAGATTTATACTTTATCGCGGGCAAATTAGTTTAATGAAATTTGAATAATATGTATAGGTATATACCTCCCCCAACATGTCTTGGATTCAAACTAGTACTGAGAGCTTCACAGTGCCTATCGACTTTTATGACCTTCTTGCACTGTCCGCAGACACAACTAGCACGATAGCGAGTATGATCAACAAAAATTACATCGGCAAGAATTTTCATGGCAAACATCTTATCAAGTTGGTAAGTGTCGATGGGCATCAAGAGCCATTTATCAACTTGAATGACGCATTTGTCACTATGACTGTATCGTTCACTGCTGAATCTGTGCGTCTTGTACCTGACAAGATCATTCCAGACATCTTGGTGCAAAAGTCAAAAAAGAGCGATACACATTTTGGTATCAAAGAACTTGGTCCAGGCAGTTACATCAGAGTTGTATTCAACATCGGCTACAATGATGTATTGAATGGTGCATTCTTCCCTACACGTTTGCGCGAGATCACTCACAACCCTCATTCAAGAGACATCACTGCGATCGGAGAAATCCTCGTACCATACACAAATGTAACTTTCTACAAACATGATGGATCAACAAATGCGACCGGAACACCAGTCAAACCATTGCAGATCAACGATGAAACATCTGCTGTTTACGATAAGATCAAACAGTTTTATCTAACACCTGATCTAAAAGATTTGCAAGCGATGAGTTCATTCTCGTCCAGCGCAGTTAGCGCAACAAGTGATAAGATATATGTTTTGCAAGGGCCACTCGGTCCAATCATGGAAGTGACACCTAACTCAACTGTTGCGGGTGTTAAGTGGGAAGACATGAATCCTAACATAGTCAATATGTATGATATTGAGAACAATGCTATCGACGCAAGCAATGCGATCAAAGTCATAAGTGGCATGTACCTAGACCCAGAGAACAAGAAGAAGATACAACCATATATCTCATTTGTGAACGTCAAGAGAAAGCGTGCTGCCGTAGTCGGTGCGCAACAACCTGCAAACAGACGATAGGCGGTGAGATCTCATCTCTTGTACATTGTGTGTACGGGCGATGAGATGACCATATGTGCATGTCTCCGACGTATGTCACTTGTATATTTTTTTTGTTGGTGGTCAATGACTCGCTGCCCGTACATGTCGCATATATTTTTTGTCGGGAGGTGTGCAAGTAGTATGTTCATCACATACAAAAAATAAAGACGACGATGTGCACAAACAACATGCAAGAGATGAGTCCTCGCCGTCTGCGCCTAAGGTTCGTACGTTTCCCACCATGGTAACTTTTGATCTTTCTCCATATCAGATCCAAACACAGTGTTCATGATGTCGCGAGATGTGTTAGTTACACGTGTGCCTCGTTCAGCGGCATCGATCATTACTCCATTTCTTTTACGATTCATCTCATCCATCAAGTCGACAAAGTACATTCTCTTCTTATACATTGGTCCATTCATTGGGTTGTAATTGTTGCTCGCAACTGGCTGTCTAGGGTCATCAATGATGTCTGAATATCTGCTAGAGATGTCAAAATATTCAGATGCATTCATTTGAGGTTCGTTCAATGGTTGCCAACGAGATGCCTCAACGCTTGCGGGCAATGTCTTTTGCACATTACCATAGTATGCGGCAGACTCATTAAAGTGTGTGACGGCTTGTTGATCGTCTGCGATACCGATAGTACGACCTGCATTGGCATAATACATTCTGTTGAAACCATCTATGCCAGGATGATCATTGATCACATCGCCGATAGGTGCATATGTTCTTGCACTTGGTGCTTGCATAAAGTTCTCACGAGTATAGCTATCATCGCCGGTAATGTATGCATCACGTGTGTCGATACCTTGTATCTGACCATCATATGGCCCCATGTCATATCTGTTAGTGAAGTACTCACCTTGTTCTGCTTTTTGCATTCCGAGAGAAGTATCGACTGGCGCTCTATTGATGTCTGCGATCATCTGTTTAATGTCGATGTCGACATCGTTGTTCGGAATCGTTGTATAGTTGTCTAACATATCACGACCAATGATGTGATTGACATCTTTAGTATCAGCCCTTTCACCAGCTATAATTTTTTGTAGTTGATCTTCATCAGTAGAGAAACCGCTGGGGTCTTGTGACTTGTTCAACAACAAGAACGGATAGCTTGCATCCTCCGAATATGTGCCAGGGTCACCTCCGCAATACGGACTAGCACAAGCATAGACGAGTGGAGGCACTCCTGACCCGAAGTAGTTTCTATACGATTCGGGATATCGTGTCTTGTAATAATAGACGATAAGAATAACGATTAGTACTGCTAGAAATACTATCACCGGTGTACCAAACATGTGTTTATATATATTTGATGCGTACAATTTTTTTTATGATAATGCTCGAGGAATCAAGTAAAGCTCGACGCAGACGAATTCATGATCGTGTTGCATGGTATTCAGGTAGCATAATTTTTACTGCGATCATATTGTCGTTAGACCTATACATTATTTTTGGTGGCAGACTAACAACTATCAGGGGGTCAGAGATGAACATTCATGTTGGCCCTCTGTTCACAAAATATTGTCTCAATAATGAAACATACATGGAGATTATCATCGAAACAGGTGATCCAAACTACCCGAGATGCATCCGCGAACTGTTTTATCAGACGGCGAACAATGTTGATCCGCCAGAATTACATTTATCGGGTGATATCATGTTGGCGGTTTGGATACCGTTATTAGCAGGCACACTAATGACCCGAATGACGATGTGGCGATTACATGCCCTCGCACAAACATTGATAAGTTGCTCATTCGTCGGTGTGTACATGATCATTGATGGTGCAACACATAATGGAAGACGGTATGAACATGGTTCTGCATTCGTCATCTTTTTAGCACGAACAATAATTTCTGCATTGGCCTCTATAGTAATATGCACTGATCTTTTGGTGCGTGTTGCACAACTAAAATGTTGCCCTGATCCTGACATGGACCCTATCTTGATCGGACGATCATTCAATGAACTTGATCCACCACACGGTACAAGTGGCGTAAGCGATGAGGATGAATGTGATACAGATTTTGTGGATCAACATTTCTGGGAACCAAAAAAGATGCCACTGCGAGATGTATCACTCGGCCTTGAAGACTAAACACTGCCTGCATGTTACACACTGCCAGGCATCTTGTTCCACCATGCATATATAAACTTATTTTTTGATCCCTCTTCTCGCGCTTCGATCTCACGATCGAGCAATGTCATGAAAATATCTCTGCAATATGACTTCGTACGATGAACATCTGGTTTGATGCCAAGCATCTTGATGATAACCAGCAGCTGTTCTTTTGTTTTAGTGCTGCACACAATACCTCTCTCATAGTTCGATGAGTCTGCATCGATAGCACCAGAAGCCTTTCGCAACTTGAACTTGGCTGATGTTCCAGGTGTATCTTCGATGTAACCTATTATTTGTCCCGACTCACGATATATTTCCATGCGGTTGAGAACCGTTTTTCCGATGTCTGTGAATGTACCATCTGCAGAAATTATACGCACACTTTCAAGTGATTCATATCCCATGATGGTATCAACAGGATACTCCTTCTTGTAATATTTTCCCGATAGCTTATATAACTTCATCTCTTCGAATGTGATAAGTGATCCCATCAACTGAAGGCCAGAAAGCACAAGTGTTGATACATCTTTCAACGATCGAAGCTCACTATCTGTGATGTCGTGCACAGGGAACTTGGCTTGTACTCTGATGCAATCTTGGATGAAATATTCTTGGATAGCAACAGGCCATGATAACAAGAAGTCAGCAAAATCATCTAGCTCTGATGCATCTTCCAAAGAGTCAATGACCGACTTTCTTATTTTTTTGTATCTCTTGAACGCATGACTACCTGCGAGCAGTGAGTCGATGTTCAATGTTCTTCGTGATTCTTTTGGCACTTGTTGATCATAAATGTCGACATCGATAACAGGGTTACCAGTCTGATCACATGGTACCATGATGTAATAACCACTTGTAATGCTATTCGCACCACTAACATTGTTGACGCAATGAACGATACGATAAACACCATTGCCGAGAGTGATACGACGTTCGGAAGGATCAACAAGACGATTGATCAAGATGCTCATTGGCATACTACTATTTATTGAGTCATCTATGCTGAAGTTTGGTGCATTAACTAACTGCGACAAGGTCACCATAAATAGATCTTCATCAAAGAAGTTTGGATTGGTCTCTACAGGAAATGGGGGATCACGGCATGCGCGCCACAAATCTATGTATGTCCATATCGACTTGTTGATAAACATTCGTTTGATGATCATCGACAAAGTTGCAATCTCGTAGTTGAAGAATTTATTTGATCGAAATGTGGTCGTGTTCAAATCACTCAACTTGAGGCCGGGCTCAACATCGATAGATGGTTCATAGTATAATGCACCAAGAGAATCTTTACCTGGGTTACCCCGCGGCCAGATTGTACCTCTGTTGATTGCAGCATCGACAGCATACATATGACGATACTTGTCGACCTCCTGAATAAGTAGGTACGCGTCCATCTTAGCTTTATATCTTTGTGCTTCTGCCGAATCGCGCGTCGATGATGGCCACTGAGGATCAATGACAGACACAATAGTATGAATTGTTACTGTTCTATACTCAGGATCAAGCGCGATGTGACTGTTCTTACGCACCGATCTACCATATATCTGCAATGTCATACTGATGTTTGTAGGGCAATCGACCATGAACATGTGTCGCACATCTTTGAAATCATATGACTCTCTTATCACTTTTGACCCGATGAGCACTTTATATTTTTTGCCGTCTGAGTTCGACTGTGAGTTATATCTTTGTAAGATGCCAGGGATCTCATCTTTGTTCTGCCCATACACAAGCATGTAGCGAGCAGGAATAAAGTGATGTCCATCATCTAGTTTGTGCTCAGAGAAATCTGCCGCATAAATTTGGTTGTATGTTGTTTGACCGCTTGATGTCTTCTTGTGTTCTTTGAGACGATGACCGCAAGAAACACAAATAGTATCATTGTGCGGTTCGGCTGACTCCCCGATATAGCCGTTAGATTTCAGGATTTCTTCGATCAACAACACACCTGATCCCATAACTTTTTTGTGAAAGATGACACATTTACCTTTCGCCAACATCAGCTCATCGAGCATCTTCGAGTACTTTGGCGACCACTTTTGCAGACCGTCTGCTTTGTTGATCAAGAATGGTCCCGATAAACGATAACCTTCTGCATCTCGGTTGACAACGATGCCATTAGCATCCAAGAATTTTGAGTCTGCATTGTTTAGAACACGATATACTTGATCGGTCGATGATAGATATTTTTGTTGTGCATCTGGTGGCATGGGCAATGTCATGTCGAACACTATCTCAGAATTTATCGGTACTTTTATACGACCTGTGTCGGGGTCAATACCATGTTCCGATACGACGATCTCGTGCGCAGCTTGTTGTTCTCGCGACATAGGTACTTGATAAAATCGTTGATACTTCACTGGCCCTGTCTCTGTTTGAAGTTCTGTGCCTGCCAACATCAACTTCGGATAATATTTGGGGTTACTATCTTTCAAGAAACTGAAGTAACCGTGAGACAAGCGACCTAGTTCATCTGGCACAGACGGTCTTGCAAACCGTAATCCAGATGGTGTTTGCACGAAGTAATCTTCTCGTTTGAGTTTATCGATGACCAAGTAGTTCAAGACATCAACAAATTCTGCGGGCGATGAGTTCAATAATGTTGCACTGAGTCCTAAGAAACGGATGCCGGGTACATTGTCGATGAGATATTGCAGCACGATACCACGACTGTTTTTTCCGACAGAGTTATATGTGTTGTGCAACTCATCAGCAACGATAAGTGAGTTCTTGAATTTCATGATGTTCTCTTTTCGCGGTCTGAATGTACCATCGCGGATGAACTCTTCGAACACCTCTGCAGCGCTCTTATCTGATTTTGCTGCCAACTTCTCGATGTAGTCGAGGGAAATCTCTGCATTTGATGTATCGAATATATAATTTACTAGCTCTTGGAACCCCTTGAAGTTAAAGAAACCACCTGCTGCTTTGTCAGTTAATCGTCTTCTATATTTTAGGTATAGGTCGCGATATCGACGACGATCATCAACCGTCGCATCTATTTTTTCTGTTGCGTGTCTGGCTCTAACAAATGCATCACGTTCTATCGGAGTCACGATGCCAAACTCAGGGTAGTTAGTTAGTTCTCGAAAGAATGCTTCTTGCGTACCTTCGAACCCGACGATGAGAACATATGGTGTCTCTGATTCTAATGTCGCAAGCTTCTCTAAACCATATGTCTGTGTTTTGGACGCAATGTTATCATACAACTTTTTGTATGCCGTCACAAATGTCTTGATGATGGCGCATGCAGTGATCGTCTTACCGGTACCAGTATCATGTTCAAGGATCAACCCTCTGTGCTTTGAGTCGACGTTAAAAAAGTTTCGACAGAAAAGTTGATGTGTATGCACGTTCAAAAAGTCCCGCATGTTGTGCGAGAACAGATCAGTAGTTAAGTCGCGTTTAACAAACTCATTAGACTTTAACGAATATAACTCTTTTTTTGTGAGAGACAGATCGTCATCACGAGCGTCTTTATCAGCCATTATTCTTTTGTGTTTAAACATTTTCTAAAATTGATACGATCATCGAGACATATAAAAAATGTTTAGAAGAGCAGTCATGATGAACACACTAATGCAGCACAGACGATATGCCGAGAAGCATGATCTTATCGTCGTAACAACAACGGTAGACAGTGACAGTGAAGCGCTCTTGATGGAAGCAAAAAAGAGATGGAAACACGAAGCAGATATACGTCAACATGTTCTTGCAGAACAACAACAAAAGAGCGATAGCACAGGATCATTTATGGTAGGAATGGTTGTTGGTGCATCGATCGCACGTGGTCATTATCGTTAGTCATCGCTAGTCATCTCCGATACCATATATATATTTTTTGTAAAATTACCGTGATGTCGCGGCACAATAATTAGATGGAAGCCGCAAAGAACGTTATCGCACAAGTCCAACTTAGCCCTAAGTACACTGATGATGCAAGCAATGAACGTAAATTGCGCAAATGTATCTCAGATAGTATTGGTGCTGTTTACGATCTGCACAACAAGAAGAATGATTGGATCCGAAAAATAAAAATATATGAACTATCCAACCAATACACCGAAGAAAAGTATTACAGATTTTATGTATCGGTGCTTCGTTTCGATCCTACAAAAAAGATAGATGCCACGACCATATCAACGATCGAATCACTTCTATTGAATCGCTTGTCGGACGGTGAGCTTCACCGCTTGTGGGGTGGTGAGAACAAAGAGTTGTAGAACCACACAATAAATAATACATATGTGGCGATTGCCAATCTTAGGCCCACATACTGTGATCGGGCTATTTGCAAAAGATCATCTTTACGCGATGAGATCAGAGTTTCTTGATGTAATTTTAAGTAGTATACTTCGTTGGCAATGCGCAGATCTTCTAATGTGCATGTCGACATCACCAGCTTTTCTTGTGTTTCGGTATCGATGATACCATTTTTGCCGTCGTCAAGTAGCTTGAATCGTGCGCCAATTGCATGCGACTTACTACAATAAACATTAACGGGATGCGCGGTCAACACACGTGCATTTATTTTTTGTGCAATTGTTCTTAACATGTTGTTTGAATATAAACCTCAGACGACGGTTCAATTTTGTTAAAATTGATCCAGCGCGATATGTATCAAAAACATACATACATTGCGCAATGTCATCAACTAGCAAAAAAAAGAAAGAATTTCTTGTCAATGATATTCCATTTGAAGTTCATGTAGATGTCTACAACGAATATTTTATCATGAGTGAGGTATCACAAGCAACGAATGACATGTTTCAAGATGTTGATGGATATGAAATTACGGTCGACGAAGAATGCAAAGACCCAGAGGACGAGATTAAAACAAGCATATCTGCCATCATTAACGCCTTGGAAAAACACAAATATGTAACTATAGATCCATTTACCGGATGTGAGATGTGTTCTCACATTGAAGTATCAAATGTTAGTTACGGCGATTGGCATCGGGCTACAGTCAACACACAGATAGTTATCGAATTTTTGGACAAGTACATGAAGGATCCGATAAAAGTTATATGTATTGTATCACCTCCAGTAAAAATATATCACAACGCCTTCTGTGATAATCATGATAAACATGGCATAATCAAAAATCGTGTGTCGACTGCGTTCAAATTGTTGTTGCGAGCTTTCGATGGTGCTATAAAATTAGAAGATAATACAAAGGGTTCTTTCACCGGTAAAGCGATGATCGATAAGTCGATGCCATGTTATATCAAAATAGCAAAATCTGGTTTCAACACACGCGAAAATAGCGCAGAGATACTGCGATTGTTATACTTGATGATCGCATGTGCATTCAAAAAATATGAGGGCATTCCGACATTCAACTACAACTTGGATGATTACATTGAGCATTATCTCACCGCCGAATATGTGCTTGATGTCAATAAATGGGGGATACCTGATTTCGTACCACCAAGCCCACAAGATATAACACAAAAAATAGAAGAGTGCGAACAATACATTCGCGACCTTTGTAACCATCGTAACAACGATTAGAGCACGACGACTATTGGAGCGCGTCTACAACTTCTATCAATAGTCCTGTCACTTGACCTTTGTTCAAAGCATATGTAGTCTGACGTATATTTTTTTGCATGATAGCAAACTTGTCTGCGCGACACATCGCTGATACAACACGTTTTGCGGGCGATAAGTAATATTGGCCTGTTGATGTTTCGACAAGTGATGGGTTCTCGAACTCATAAATTATTGCTTGTGTCATGTCCACATCGCTTGGAATGCTCTTGTACACAAGTGATCCGAACTCAATTTCAGACCCGATGCCGATCAATGTTGTTCCGACACTAACTTTATAGTACTTTCCGCGTTTCATAACAGCACTACCAGAGACAAGATGTGCAGGTGCGTTATAACCATTGTCTAAAAACCACGATAAGATGATCTCATTGAGGGCAGGAGCAGATGTCTTTCTCGACATCAAATGTATGATGATATAATTTTTGAGATCCAACATCTGTGTCGCCGTCAATGTATTTTTCAATGATGTGTATCCCGAGTATTGTGCAGGCACTATACGAGTATCAGTTGATGTTGCGCGCACATCACTACTTGCGCCACGAACTTTGTATAAGAGTAGCATTGAACCCTTGAAGAAATCTTTGATCTCTTTAGTAGTTTCATCTCCGTTATGTACTGATCGCCAGAATGATGGTGTCAAACCACGTGCATCCGGCATGTTCTTATCGCCAGACAAGCGATCATATAAAGCAACATTATCAAGACGTGCAGCAACGTGCAACCATGTTTCGTTCTCATTGTTTTTACATGTACCAATGATGTCTCCGAACACCTTAACAGTGATTGGAAGAGATTCGATCAGTGTGAAAACAGCATCAATAGACTCTTTGGTCGTAACATTAAATAGTTGTGCAGCAAGAGGGTCGAAGAAAACGTTGTATGCTTTGCTTCCCAACTCCGCGATAGACTTTGGCGTCTTACCTTCTGCGTTTGATATCGTCCAATCAAGACCAGGCAATGAGTACATCGCACGCAAGATATTTTCATTGTCATACATTGTTGCGATGTGCAATGCTGTCTGGCCATCTAAGTCATGAACATAAAGATCGTTCGCATTGAACTTTGCTTGCTTCGAAAGATATTCGAACGTCTTTACTGAGTTATATCTGGCCATTATGTGCCAGATGCTTGCGCGTGGATACACAAAGTTATCATCGTCGCATACATCATTCCACAACAGTTCTTCGCAACCTTCGTCAATAAAATGTTTGTGCAATATCTCAAGTGTTGAAGGGCGATCTTGCTCAAGACATGATAAGATGCAATCATATCCATCGATCTTAATTTTTGTTAAGATCGTCGTGATAGTTACTTTTTTACTTGCTAACAAAACTCGAACAACAGCATCTCTGCCCAATCGCACTGCTGATGAAATAGGTGTTTCGCCTCGATAGTTTTGCAAGTTACAATCTACATCAGACATCGCAAGAATCAGCTCGACGATATCTACATGCCCATATTGACATGCAGGCATCAGCGCAGATTCATTGTCTGAGTTAATGTACTGTGGATCCGCACCATGATCAATGAGATCACAAAACATGCTTAGCGTACCCTTGAATGCTGCATGATACAGCGGTGTGTTCTTCTTGTGATTCAATGAATTGATGTTTACTTCTTTTTCGAGAAGCGCAGTAAACAGCTTGGGCTTATTTTTAGTGATGGTCAAGAACAACAGAGGGCTTCCCTTATCACCTGTTTTCGCCATGTCAAATTCTTCGCACACAGATACATCTACACGGTCAAGCATCGCAAGAAACAATTGTTCTTTGTCGATCACATCATGAAAATGCACCCATTCTATTTTTTCTGTCTCTGGCAACTTTGCCAAAAGTGATATATCACCTGAACGAATCACATCTGTGATCGTAACAGGGCCAGAACGATGATTCGTCAAATACCATGTAACACCAGCGCCAGTAAATTCATACGAGGCAATCGCATCATTTGTAAGCTCTCCAAACCGTTTGTACAGAACATCTGCACTCATCGTGAATCTATTATTCGCACAATACACTATGCAGTCGACCAAGTCAGATACACTTGTTTCGTGATCAACTAACGCTTGCAATGTCTTCCAATGACCACGTGTAGCAGCTAACATCAATGGTGTGTATCCATATGAGTTGACGCGACTATGATGCCCATACGAATGAATGAACTCTGAGACATATTTATTTCTTCCGGCCATACACAACAAATGTAAGATAGTGTTTCCATATATATCCGCATGACTTGAGTCACATCCACTGATGTTACCAGCTGCGGCTGAACTAAATGATGATGGTACTGCACGATCTTTTTTATCGAAGTATATACGGGTCAATGTTTTTGTCACACGACGACCATCGACAGCATTGTAATTGCGATGCGTTGATGCCGTCAGCGTTGTAGAAGGTATATGCGCATTGTGTTCGGTCGTCTTGGTCACTCGAGAAGTGTACACACCGGACATCAAGTCCAACAAGTTCTTCTTATCTATGTGTTGACCTGCAAGAATGCCTTTGATCATTTCTATCGGACCATGAAGAGCGCTTGTTGATGACAATCCAGTGATCATGCTCAAATATCTACCGATGATGCTTTTGCAAACTGGCAATGTTGCTTCGCTTGCTGCCTTTGACAACTCTTTCACTACTTTTGTGTATAGCGCTTCTCTAAATTCTTCGATAGAACCGTTTGAGACGATAACTTCACAACCATCGACGATGAGTGTTTTAGGAATAGAGCGTGATATCATCAAATCGCCGATAACAACATCTGCGACAGAGTCATCTAACCCTTGAACAGCAACTGTTTTCGACGATGTCATCGAAGTTTGAGACAGCTGTGTGAGCTTGTTGTAAATGTCTTCCGAACCATTTTCTGATGTATCCGCATAGCAGTATACACCCTGTTCTGTACCTAAATTTCTTACGGTATCTAATGGTTGAACAGAGTGTTCTTTGGAAATTCCTACAGAGTTAAATACAACTTTTCTGCCGATATTACGATCGACGAATAACTTGATCTGATTGATAGTATTGTTGCTGATATTGTCTTCACCATCTGTCATGAAAATTACATTGATCGTTTTAGCCGCATCAGGAATCTTCACCGCATTGGTATCATTCAGTATTGCGAAAGCATTGTAGAAGTTTGTACCACCGCCAGAAAAACCACTGATGATGTCGACATATCTCTTCACTGTCGCATACGAATGATACGAGATATAGATGTTGTTGTTTGGTGTCGTGCTGTGCATATGTTTGATACCTCTTACAACAGCGTTCCATCTACTTCCGCCCATACTACCTGACTCATCTGCAATGATGATATTGATGAAACTATCATCAACAACATGCGCACCGCTAGATGCATGCATTATTTTTGTGACATTGAAATCGCCAAAATTAACGGTAGATGCAACAAAGTTAGACACAACGATCGTTGGGACAGATGCAATAGAGTTGTTAAGTAGCCCTCTATTAGTTGTTGCATTTTGTGCGTCGAAATCATGTAAATCTTCTTTGCACAAAGGGCATGTCGATGAATCTGATAACCATTCAACGAGCGCTGATCGCTCGAATGATTGTCCACAACATGGAACCATGATAGGATCAACAAATAAATCTTGTGTAATTGGGCACGACATAATAATGTTGTAGTATGATGAGTATTAAAATTGCTTATGTCGTGCCCACACACGGTCAATTTTGTAAAATTGAAGGAGTCGGAACATGAATACAAAAAAATATGTTCAAGACAACAAGAATGTGTCTCGCAAAATCTATACATCACTACTGCACAAAGCCAGCAGGGCAAGCACGTATTGTGCGTGTGTTTATCACAGAAGATAAACATCATCTGCGCGATGTCGTCACCGATGAGGTATTTCACAAGCAGATTGGATCGCTCGAAGAGATGAGATTAGCAACAGAGCTATTTAGTGCTCATAGTCGCAACCTAAAATATATCACACACGATGAGATCGCTCTTCAAAAGTTTCTTGAACATGATCGTAAAATGACAATCGGAGATGCATTCGGTATATTCACGGTGCTATTAGCTTGTTCTATCGTCGGAGTTTTCATATACATTATTATATTCGTGAAATAGTGTTATGATGTTGCACATGACGTATGCATCTTTCGCGCCCTACTTTTTTTGCTAAGATCCAAGTTGATGGTCGTGTATCAATAGGTCGATTGATTGGTCGTATCGATGCTAAGTAATCATCGATCATGTTCGCAAGAGCAATGTTTGTTGGTTGTATCAACGGTTCGAAAGATGGCATGTGTTGACGACACATCGGACATGTTTCATGTCGTTCGAACCAATCACTGAGTGCTATTCTTTCGAATGAGTTTCCGCAACATGGCACTAAGATAGGATCGTCAAATATTTCGTGTGTTATAGGGCACTCCATTATTATCGTTGTGCTTGAGACTTGATATATTGACAAAAAATTAATGCTGATGCATCATTAATGATGAGGCCAAATCTCATGATACATACCATAGTTTCTGTTGAAAGTATCCATGATGATCTGTTGCAAGATATGTGTTGCAGGTGTTTCGTCTCCGAATGACCAGATAGATACCAAGTACTCATCTATGTCTCGATCATATACACCATAGTCGTCAGTTGATGCAACATAACCTGTTTTCGATGTCATGATTTCAACAAAGCGTTTAGGCAATAGTGCATGAAGATCATGTAACACAGTATCAAGTATATGTTTGTCGGCCAATACATATGTTACTGATTCCGCTAACTCCAATATTTGTGGCACGGTGAGATTGACCACCAAGTCACAAAGTATATCTGGTAACTCAGTGTTAGTTTTTCTGTTCGACAAATATGACCATATGAATGCGATCATCTGACGACCAGACATAGTGTTCGGCTCACATTGTAGTTCGACTATATCATTACCGACATACAAGTCCATGTAAAAGTTCTTTGCACGAGATGCAAATGTGATGTGCTCTTCAAAACCAGTCACATCATTGACATAGATAACTCTGCAATAAACATTTTTGTCGATGATCGGCTTGCTACGATGCAACTTCATTGCCTCAAACGCATCAGTTGGTGTTGTGGCGGTTTCATAGTCATCAAAGTAGTCATTAATTATGCTTGATCCGACCTTGCTGTTGTTGTGATTAATGTATTTTGACATCTTTTTTCTGAGTTGGGCTGGGATTCAAATTTGACTTTCCGCCCAAATTGTCACAAAGCGATATGCAAAAATTATCAACAGACGATGTATATGAGATTATACAATATCTTGATCCTCTTAGCATGTGTGTGCTCGGATGTGTTTCGAAGAGGTTCAACGGCGATGTACACACTACTTTAGGGATAGACAAGATGACTATAATATTGCAACCTACCGAGAAAGGAGCAAAAGACATCAACAAAAAAATAGCATGCACCTATATCCGAGGTGATAAAAAATACTTGTACTCATGTGAAAATGAAAAGATGATACTTGACAAACGTACAGTATACACATATGAGTATGAACAAAGTATAGCCGAAGTATACTTATCTTGCAGCGTTTTATGCTTCGATAGACATGATCAATGCCGAAACACAAGATTACCTTTCGATATACATTATTGTGATGATTACATGTTTGAAAAAACATTGGCTGTAGCAGCGAACATAGAAAATGGAGTGATTTCATATGATATCAGAACCAAGATATTAACAATCAAAGATGAAAGTGCGCACGAATGTTATTTTGTTCGAGATGTCGACTCCGTAGATTTTTCTAGAATAACTATATCTGCTTTTGATGAATCTGGTTATTGTTACGACATGAAGCCATGTAAAAGTTTTCATGTAATCATGTCTCATGACAATGATAATGATATTTCGAGGGTCTCAGTAGATTATCTCGAAGGAAATATGTTGTTACATGTATGCGGTGCACCTACCATTATTCCTTGTGTTAGATCATCAATGTTCCAAGAATAATGTCTTCGATGCTTGTTGCAGATGCAGCAGTTGCTATTGCTCCGGCGGCTGTTGCCTCTACAGAATCTTCTGCCAACACAGATGAGATGATCGCCTTCTCAGCATCATTTCTCGCTACTTTTTTTGCTATAGCGCCAACAGAGTGATCGCGCACTTTGACTTTATTGAATGCAAGATTTTTACCTGTGTCAGGACTATACTTCAGAACATCAGCATGTGTCCCGAAGTTGACACGCTTCTTGTGCGACGTTTCGCCGGTCACTTTTTTTGTTGTGTTGACTATGCCCGAAGGAACGGTCATAGCCGTCGACGTAGGGGTCGAGGCGGTCGTCGATTTGACCGTTCGCACATCATCACCAGCACTGACCATTTTCTCATCGTTAAAAAATTTAACACCGATGAACAGGAAAACGAGTATCAAGACTACTATCACTATAATAGATTTATTCATCATATATTTGTGCGCATAAAGAGCATTGAAATTTGAAGACAAATTATGTCTCTATACATCTTATATAATATTCATGGCACCAACTAGAAACACAATCGAGAACACGCTCAATGAATATAACAGTGCTTTGAACTCAAAAGCGCCCGGAGACAACATTGAGCTCGAGGCTAAAATTCAGAGTTTGTCTGCAGAAACATTTGCAGAGTCGCTCAAAAATATTGCCACGACAGCAACTCTTGTGGATGTTTCCACGACAATCAACGTGATCAAGAATGCCACAGACAGCAATAATGTTGCATATTCGTGCATCACGACACACATTTATGACAACAATAAAAAGGTATCAGAGATGTGTTCATCGAAAAAGACTCTCGGTATGAAGTTTACTGCGTCCAGCGATATCATGAAATATACGCTGGCGGTGAGTAAAGAAGCTCCAACAGATATTCCATGTGGATCGTTTTCCGCAACATATCGTTTCAAGATAAGATTATCGTTCATAGATCCTGCAAACGATTCGTGGAGATATGATTATACTTTATCGCATCAACTCGAGCAATATGGTGATATCAAAGGTCGTGTGACAGAGATCAGAAATGAGCTTTTCGCTGGTATCAAGTCTACGATGAGCGCAGCAGATGTTGTTCCGATCATCCTATCAAAGAACATGCGACCAGAGATCCGTCAAGAGATCGAAGTAGAACGTACATCACAAACACCAATAAGTGATCGCACAGAAATAGATAAAGCACTAAGTCTCTTGTGGCGCACATTTGGTATGGGAGGTGATTCAAACGATCCGAAGAGCAAACTCGTTCATGAGGTATATGAACTGATCTCCAATAATGTTGTGCAAAAAAAGTTGACTCTCAAGAACACACTCAATGCTGCGAAGTCGATGACAAAGTCGAGTTACTATGCAGAGATGTACCCACCGCTTGGATGGTTCGTAACTGATAAAGCAGACGGTGAGAGATGTCTTGTGTATGCTGTTAGCAACACAGTCAATGTCATATACTCAAAACTTGAAACAGCATCAATGGCCGAAGGAACATTAAAGAGCATCATTGACTGTGAGTTGGTTACAACAAACAGCGGAAAGCGTCGTCTTGGTATCTTCGATGTCATGTATTGTAATGATCAAAACGTTACTTCGATGACTATTGAAGAGCGTCTAAGCTTTGCAAAAACAGTGTTGGCACAGATTGTTGAACCATTGCGCGGATTAGGTATCGAAGCATTCGTCAAAGAATATGTGCAGATCAGTCAACCAATGGAAGAAGCAATCTTGAAAGTACACAACTTGCGCAGAGATTATAAGACGGACGGTCTGATCTTAGTTTCACAGACGGGCAACTACTATGAAACAAAGAATCGTAAGTGGAAACCAACAGAAGAAAACACAATCGATTTCATGGTCATCGAATGTCCGAAGACATTCATCGGAAAAAAAGAGATGCCAGAAAAACCAGGAAAGAAGTTATATGTGCTCTTATGCGGCATGAATGCTATCAGACGTAAACAGCTCGGCATCACTTTGTGGCCTGACTATCGTACTGACACTGGTATCGATACCGCTGCAGGTTACATTCCTGTGTTGTTCCAGAGTGTGCTCTGGCCGTATGCATATGTTTATTATCATGACATATCCGACATTAATACAGATGGTATGGACGATCTTCATGGTAAGATATGTGAATTTAGTATTCATAAAAATGCTGCTGACACACTCAAGAGTGCATTTTCGAAAGGAGCAGTAAACACAGATTTGGGGATATGGAAGTTGAACAGAGTGCGTGATGATCGTTCTGTCGCTGCAGGTGAATATGGTAATGACTTCGATATCGCAGAACAAATCTTCTCGAACATCATTGATCCCTTCGAACTTGATGATCTCTGGTTAGGCAACTCATCATATTTCGAGAAGCAGAGAGATACTATTTATCGCGCACCTAACAAGTTTAAGCGTTTTGTGATCAAACAAGCATTCGAAAAATACTTGGAACCGGGTAACAGTGTGTTAGATTTAGCAGCTGGCCGTGGTGCTGATCTCGGACCATATAACCAGATGGGCATTGGTAGATTAGTTGCTATCGACATTGATCCTACCGCGCTAGTAGAGTTGATCCATCGTTCTGCAGATAAACATATTATTGGGATGCGAAAGACAAGTGCACCAATGAAGTTGAACGTTCTTGTGTCCGATGTATCAGGCAATCCAAATGTCAACAAGATGGCCATAGCTGATCGTTTTGCTGTCGACGATGTTGATGTTATTGTATGCAACTTCGCATTCCATTACTTCTGTACAAGTGCATCGGCAGTGAACAACGCATTGAGCTTCGTCAGTAGTATGTGCGATGCAAGTCATGATACATATTTTATCATGACTGTACTCGATGGTCAGAAGGTATTCAACCTCTTGAAGGATACTGATTCGGGCGATTCGTGGAAGGTTGTTGAAAACTCTCTCGAAAAATATTTGATCCGCAAAGATTATTCATCTAATACACTTGAGAAGTTCGGACAGAAGATATCCGTCAAGCTTCCAATGACAACAAAATTATACACAGAGCCGTTATGTAACATCGATGCAGTTGTTACGGACGCAACAAAGTTCGATCTTGAGCTTGTGTCAAATGAACAGTTCGGAGACTTCTTATCGAAGTTCGGAGCAACAGAACCACAAGTCGCGCAGTCACTCACAAAAGATGACATCATGTATTGCAACCTTCATAGCTTGGTCGTATTCAAGAAGAAGGGATCGAAGACAAGCAAATCAAAAAAGACGGGCGGTAGGAAAGTGGTCAAGACAAATGATTAGTCTCGCCACATGTCGCAGACGTCTATCAACGTCTAAACAAATTCTTTTTTGTACTTCGTGTAGTCGATAAAGTTGCCACCAGGCACGGCATCGCGGTAATCTTCGTAAGAAGGGTTTTTATTTTTTGTGAAGTAATCTTCGTTGGCCGACTTCTTCTCTTGAATAGTATCAAACGACTCGACAGAGTATTGATAGATGAAGAAAATAATTAGTAGTATGCTGATTATCACGAGCGTGTAGTTCATCTGTGGTGATTATTATTTGTGTCACAAAAAAATAAACATCGGGATCGCATTTAAGCGTCGTTGTTTATTTTATAAAATTTACCGTTGTAACTAATGTTTGTCGGGGTCTTTGTCTCGATCAATGATGGCATCTCTGTATAATTTACACCGTCTAAGACACCGTTGATAGATGGCTCGAAATAGTGGAAGCACATAGCACCATGATCGAACTGCAAATAGTGAAGAGTCAAAACATCATAGACCTTGTTCTCTTCACGTACTTGAAGCGCAATGTGATTGATAATACCAGTATCATCATTAAACATCACTGCTTTATGTAAGCCAGCGGCCGTACAGATGCGAGTGACATCACCATTCGATGATACATTCACGATATCATCACCTGCGATAGCAATGTAACATGGATCAACGAGTTTGTCTTTTGCAACAGATGGCTTTGTCTTAAAATCTTTCTTACTGATGTTACCATAAACAGGTGTTTTGAACTTTGATTCAGTGAAAGTTGGCTTCTTATCTTGCGTAGAAGATGCAGACGACTTGTTATCACTCGACTTGCTGACGCTCGACTTGCTTACACTACTTGCAGATGATTTGCTACCACTAGATGAAGAACTAACAGATGACTTAGTGCTAACGCTGCTGGCGCAGCTGGCTGTGCTGGCACGCGATGAACATTGTTTACCGGAATCAACCTTAGCAACAGTCTTGCTGCTTGCGCTGCTAATACCGCTATCGCTGCTATCGCTGCTATCACAATCAGATGAACAGTATTTACCGGAATCAACATTATCATCATCGTCTGATTGAGGCTCATCATCGGTACCATTGCCACAATATTTTTTAAAGTCCTTTCTAAGGACGGTTCTCTTAGAACCTTTATACAACATAATGTCACTATAGTTGATTTCTATCTCTACACCACGATGTTTGATCATGATGATAGGACGGAAAGTTTCATCACTGATATCGATTTCTACTGTACGAACTGCACATTCTTTTGGAACAATAAGCTTGCTTTTGAGGGCGCCTTTACTGACGGTGAAAGTACTGAATTCTGGTTTTCTAACGATAGTTGAGGACATTTTAACAGGGGTATGATTATGGTCAGATGTGTCAATTTTAGTAGACAGGCACCCATTGTGCTGCGACATAGATGGTTTCATCATCCTCCAAAATTAGATGACCGTGTTGCAAAGTCAACATCAATTTGCTGGGGATGACTGTATCTGCGTCTGCATTGTCGTACACCATAGTGACTGGCACCTCCAAGAGGTCGAGACGGAAGACAGGAATGTTCATCGCAAAGGGTATAACAGTGGTGTTGATGATGATAAAGCCGTTGGCAGATCCTAACATCGATATGTCGGTTACCATAAATGTCATCGAGCTGACCCCTAACTCTTTTGCGAAATCATCTGGTGCAACATAAACACCTACTAGATCATTGAGTCGGGTCTTGCGCATGTAGAGATAAAATACGATAATTAAAATCACGAATATTGCGATCACATAAATCATTGTTAATGCTTGTGTGTATACTTCGCGTCGGAAAGTCATTCTAAATTTGAAGTGATCATCGTGCCATATACAGTATTATGGAACCACCAAAAAACGCAAAGAAGGTGATCATGACACTCATCGACGAAATACTTGAATCATCTGTCAACGACTCGGAAGAAAGATACGATAAAGCAGTCAAGTACTCTGAAAAAATAGTTGCATGCGGCTATAATCGTCTGATGAAAAAATATAACATCGCTACAGTCAAAGAATTATTGCACTGCGATAGTGTGTTTAGTGACTATCAAGAGATGTTTGAAAAAGTTACGATGGTGCTTAATGAGACAGATGCGCTAAGAAAGTTACGAAAGAAGCACATAAAAGTAGATGACCTCTTCGACAACCCTACCGATTTCTTTGCGCCTGAGGCGAACAAAGAGATCAGAGATGAGATCGAAGAACGATTGAAGGTCAAGATAGAACACAAAACAAGTAAGATGTACACATGTCCTCGATGTGGTAAGAACGAAGCTGTTGTTACTGAGAAGCAAATAGCGCGAGGTGATGAACCCGCAACTGTCAAGGTTGAGTGTATCTTGTGTTCAAACAAATGGGTGTCAAAATTCTAGACGAACGATGAGGACATGTCGTATGTATATATTTTTTGCACATATCATCATATGCGGGCGGTGAGGACAAACGATATGTTTTGATCGTCATATGGCTGCGCTCTGCGCAAACGATTAGAACATATCGTTTGTTCTCACCGCCTGCACATACTTTCAAATTAGATGTCTTGACTAGGTATGTATTTACATACTCACACGTATATATGGCCGCAACAACAGAACAGATCGATGTATTCGTTATTCCAGAAGGTAAGCTCACCGCAACATATCTTTTTTGTAAGTTATATAACGACGATGATGCATTCCGTGCATGCTTCGATGAAGATCCTATGATAGCACTTGAATCGTTCAAGTCGTCGACAAGTCATATCGATGCACAAATAGTTTACATCAAAAATGTGTTCGAAGAATTCGCAAACGGTAATCATCGACCACTCAAATGGTTGACTGCAAACATACACTTGTTCCCAGAAAAGATGTTGATGTTTCTTGATACAGAAACATCAGGGTTGTCAGGCAGCGATAAGATCATACAGCTTGCATACATTGTAACATATGCCTCGCACGAGGTGTTCAGATATTCAGAATATATCGCATGGGACAAGATCAGCATTCATTGGGCAGCAAAAAAAGTGCATGGTATCTCGACAGACACATTACGAAAATATGGAGTCGCACCTGATGTTGTGTTCAGTACGTTTGATAAACTTGTTGTATTATGTGATTCGATCGTTGCATACAACGCTGCCTTCGACCGCAGGATGATGCTCAGTAGTCATAGTTCAGATGCGATAAACTCTGCGGTGTGGACATGTTGTTTAGATGCTGTTCGTAAACACAAAAGTAAGATCGGTGGGTCTGTTAATATGTCAGGTGCTGGTGCAACAAAGTTAGGCAATGTATATAAATGCATCTGCGGGTCTGATATGAACAATGCGCATGATGCGTTAGCTGATGTTCGTGCAATGATGGTAATCTGGGATTTTATCTATGGAAAGAAATAATGACTGAGTCGACAGATAGTCCGATAAACTATAATGCGCTTTTCGCATTCGCAAGCGGCAAGAACTTACTAGTTGACAAACGTTCAGTAACATGGATGACAACTACAAAAGATACTTTGTTGATGTTCAACATCGCTACTAGTGCACTACCTAAGGGGTCACGCACATCGCATGCACGGCGCTTACTCAACTTGACAGCAAATCATGGAGGAGATACATCTATTTTTTGGGCGAAACCTGAATGGTCAGGTGTTATCAACGAATTCGACACAACAATATATAACGGTCTGGTACATAATTGTGCACAATATCGTGCACTGCCCCGATGGTCGATCAACAACATTGATTCAGTAGAATACATCAAAGAGACGAATGAGACTTTTGATCTTGTGTATGTCGATCCTCCTTTTGGCGATGAGTACAAAACAGGTTACTCAGATGAGTTGTTTATCGGAACGATGGGCATGAAAGATCTGGTCAGATACATGTTCGATGGTGAGGGCACACGACTATGGCGTAACATCGAACACCCTGTAATGTTGTTAAAGTTGCCATCAAAAAATTATAACATCGACGGTCTGAAGAGCACCTTAGACGGTATGCACGGTGTCAAATACGCAGTGTATGCACCTGAAGATCTAGAGAAGATCGATAACAAAACACATAAGATTACTCTTGTGCTTGTAACTAAATAATTTTCGCTCGAATGAATGTTTC